>Ga0187780_10000169_pt1 | contig 51675 bp, 52 predicted proteins | sample 1015_Q2_SP10_20__FD_132429 | JGI IMG/M metagenome (GOLD analysis project Ga0187780, IMG submission 132429) | Tropical peat soil microbial communities from peatlands in Department of Meta, Colombia - 1015_Q2_SP10_20_MG | ecosystem: Environmental > Terrestrial > Soil > Wetlands > Peat | place...
AAACGGTCCTCTGCTGGCCACAGCCATCCGCTCCGGAGACGATCGCGGTGCAGGCCATTGCAATCAGTGTCGGATTCGATCACCAGTGCAGCCTCTCACAAGACGGGGCGGCATCTTGTTGGGGCGATGAGGACTACGCGGGGCAATTCGGGAACGGAGTTCTCGCAAGCCAGACCAGGGGGCAGCCTCCGGTCGCGGTCCTGGGCGGCTATTCGTTTGTCACACTGTCGGCAGGTGCGTCCCACACATGCGGGATCACAACAACGGGGGCGACGTACTGCTGGGGTGGGAACATCGAGGGAGAATTGGGAAGCGGCCCGACGGTGGGTCGGCAATTGTGCTTTCCGCCACCCGGCGGGTACGTGACGCTGTGTAGCAATATCCCCGTCCGCGTTTCCGGGACGGTCACATTCGCAGCCATAACGGCCGGATGGGATCACACCTGCGCGCTCACCGCTGCTGGTCAAGGTTTTTGCTGGGGAGACAATCGTGATGGTCAGCTCGGAACGGCCAAGCGAATCGGTCCTGAGACTTGCATCGTTCCCCTCGTCCCGGAACGTCTAGAGGCCGACACGTTTCCATGCAGCACTCGGCCGGATTCGGTATACGGTGGCCTGCGGTTCTCCGCGTTGAGTGCTGGAAATGGGTACACGTGCGGAGTTTCTATACAGGGTGCGGCGTACTGTTGGGGGGACAACTATTTCGATGCCCTTGGTGACTCCGCGGCCGGGGCGTACTCGTTGATTCCAGTCCCGGTAAGTGGTGGCAGACGGTTCAGCTCAATTTCCGCGGCCGACGATGCAGCATGTGGCCTCACCGGCCAAGGGCAGGTCTACTGCTGGGGTGGTTTCTTTTGTGGCCTAGGGCCGCGAAGTGAGACAATCGAGTGCGGCATCCCTGCTGCGCCCCCCCTCGCATCAACGCGACGTAGACTGGGCTCGGTGAACAGGGCACCGTGAGCGCACCGAGCTTCGTGTTCGGGACAGGCACAGAACCCAGATCTACGCGGAAACGATGATGCAGAGCTCACGGTGGGGCGCGGCGGGAGTCCTCCGCGACGATCGGACTCCCGCCGTCAGCGAGATTGCACTACTGGCAGACTGGAGCACCCTCCGGTGACGCCGTCGTGGCCGGAGCCGCGGGGGTAACCGCGCCGATGTAGATGGCACACTTCTTCGACGTGTTGGTGTTCGTGACGCTCGACGTCCACCCCGCCTGCGTGCCCGTCCCCGTCGTCACCGCGCCCAACGTGTTGCCTGTCGTCGTGCAGAACGACACCGACCCCGCCGGCGCCGGATTCGCGCACGACACACTCGTCGTGTACTTCACCGAATCCGCGAAATACGCCTCCTCGGCGGTCACGAGATTCCGCAAGTCCGACTTCATCGAGGCGATGTACGCCTTCTCCTTCGTATTCGCGAACTTGGGAATGGCGATGGCGGCGAGAATACCGATGATCACGACCACGATCAACAACTCAATGAGGGTAAAGCCTCTCCGGTTCATCCCTTTGCCTCCTATGGTGAGCGGGGCTGAGCAGCAACTGCGATCTCAGCGCCCTCTTAGCCAGCGCGCCACACGATTCACCCGCCAGGCCCAAAAACGCAAACCCGGAACGCGCGCGGACGACCCCCAATTCGCGCGCGGCAATTGGAATGTTTCATCTATGAACGTGCTCTAGAAGGACTTACAGGTCCCGACCCACACCTCAGGGGAGCGCGCTGTCGATCGCAGCCTGGAAAGCCGCCAACGGCTGGGCCCCCACGAAGAGCCGCCCAGACACGAAGGCACCCCGTTCTCTCCCGACAATGAACGCTGGCGTTCCGGGTATGACCGCCTGCGCCGCCATCGAACGATCCCTCATGACGAGAACGTGAACCATCTCCGAGCTCTGGCAGACGCGGAATCGTACGGCATCCAAGCCAAGCGCCGCGGCAATGTCCGGGAGCCTGCGGGTCGAGAGAGAGGCTTGGGCAGCAAATAGGGCCTCATGATATTCCCAAAACTTCCCCTGCTCGGCGGCGCATCGCGCCGCCTGCGCCGCGTCCGCTGACCCATAGCGCAGCGGGAGATCGCGAAATACGATGCGCAGCCGACCGCTTTTCACGAGCTGGTCACGTAAATCGGGCAGCACGGTCTTCTCGAACGTGCCGCAAAACGTGCAGTAATAGTCGGTGAAGTAGACGAGGGTCACGGGAGCGTTGGCTTCACCAAGCACCGCGGCCTCCCCCCCAACTGCGATCGTGCGGTTGCCACCCTGGGTGCCGCTTCGAAGGAGGAGCGCGAAACACGCGACAACCGCACCCACGACGCTCCTCACGCCAACCGCCCGAAAAACCGCTCGATCACCGGCCACTGCGCCGCCACATCCCCGTACCCCAGGTCCGCGAGGCGCGACGTGTACCGCGGGTGAAACAGAAAGTGCCCGAGAAATTCGGCCGCCACTTCTCGCTGCGCCCCGATCGCCCGCATGATGAACCGAACCGCGGGGGGAAGCAGCTCCTCCTGCCCCGCCGCAAGCCCGCCGAGGTCGCGTGACGGACGAATCATCAGCAGATCAACCGGCCGCAGGCCCTCTCGCCTGCGCTCGCCCGGCGGCAAACCCGCGATCGTTCGATTGATGCGCTCGAGCCGCTCGGCGTCGGCCTCGAGGGTGTCCAGGAAGACCGCACGAAACAGCAAACCGATGACCTGTGCGACACTCGGGTATTCGCCCGCCGGCGCGGCCGCCACGCCACTCGCCCCCGCCCCCGCCCGCGCTGACCCGATCGCGACGATCGCCCGGGCGCCCAGGTGAACGGCCGGCGCGAGAGGAGCGAGATGGCTGACACTCCCGTCCCCGTAGAACTCGTCCCCCACCCGCACCGCCGGAAAAATGATCGGCAACGCCGCCGAGGCCATGACGTGATCGATCGTCAGCCGGTCGCGCACGGCGATCCGCAGCGACCGCTCCCACAGCGGCGCATCGGGAGCGCCATGCACGAACGTCACCGAACGACCCGTGGTGTACGACGTCGCCGAGAGTGCAGCGGCCCGGAGACGCCCCGACGCGATGTTCGTGTCCACATGCCGCAAGTCCACCGCCTCCGTCAGGAACTCGCGGAGCGGCGTCGTGTCGACCAGACCGTGAAGATTGACATGGCGATGACGCTGCCCGGTGATCCCGTGCCACAGCAGCTGCATTCCGGAGCCCACGAGCCGCGCGGGCCGCACGCGGTACACGCGCTCGGCGCTGAGCTGCAGCCACGCGGACCGCAGCCGCTCCACCGCCGCCACGAACGAGTCGGGGTGCGCCGCGAGATAACAGGTGTTGATCGCACCCGCGGAGACGCCCGTAACGATCGGAAACTCGAGCTCGGGCAACCGCTCGGCGAGCCCCACGAGCACGCCGGCCTGGTAGGCCGCGCGCGCCCCGCCTCCGGAGAGCACCAGCGCAAGGGACTTGAAGGACGAGGCGGTCACGCGGCGTCGACGACCGTCTCGACGTGAACGGCCGGACTCTGCACGAGAGTCTGGAGCACGACGCAATAGCGCTCGGTGGTCTGAATGAGACGGTCGATGCGCTCGCGCGGCGCGCTCGTTCGCAGCGTGAACCGCAACCGGATCTCCTTGAATCCAACGGGCGCGTCCTTCGCGACGCCGAGCGTGCCGCGGAAGTCGATCACGCCCTCGGCCTCGACGCGTGCGGTCGCCAACTCGATTCCCGTTGCCGTCGCCACAGCGCCAAGGGTCACGCCGGCGCAGGCGACCAACGTCTCAAGCAGCATATCACCAGAACACGCGAGCGTGCCGTCACCGCCCGCCGCCTGGTGGAGCCCGCCGTCGACAGGCCCGCGCGGCGTTTCCACTCGACACGCGATCCGGTCCACCTGCACCTGTCCCGCGGCCCGCAGCTTCACAAGCGCCGTCGCGGGATCGGCTCGATACCGCTCCTTGAGCGGCGCTTGCATCCGCCGCAGCTCGTCAGCGTTCACGCTCTTCCCCCTTCCCCTCTTCCCCCCAAGATTTTCACCCCCGAACCTCTCCTCTTATCTTATAGCGCCCTTGGAGCCCCTTTTCTCCTCTCGCTCGAGGACGCCAGCATGCGACCAGCCGTCATCCTAGCGCTTGCGTTGTCGCCCGTCATTCTGCCCTTCCCGACCCAGCAGCAGGAACCTCAGATCTTCCATGGCACCATCAAGTACCTGGGCGGTGTCGGTTTCCCCGACTTCAAGGGACACGAGAGCTGGGACAACCTCATGACGATCACCGCGGACAGCGTGCTGATGGGGTTCGCCGATCCGAATATGCCGCCTCGCAGCTTCGCCGTCGGCTTGATCACGCGCCTCGAGTACGGCCAGGCGGCGACGCGCCACGTAGGCCGCTGGGTCGCCCTCGGCGTGCTCGTCGCGCCGATCGCCCTGCTCGGCATCGTCCATAAGCAACGCCATCACTACGTCACTATCAGCTACGCGGACAGCGGCCAGGACCGCGGGGTGTTCTTCGAAGCGAACAAGGACATCGTTCGCAATCTGCTCAATACCCTGAGTTTCCGATCTAAGATGCCCATCTATGCCGACGCGGACGATCGGAAGTATCTCATCACGCAGGGGGTGCTGGCGCAGGCGGATCCAGATGCGGCGGCCAAGAAATAGGGGAACGGGGAACGCGGAAGTAAAGGCGAAGAAATGACGATGGGAGGGGCGAATGGGCGCGCTACATGAGAACGTGGGAGTGGCGGTTCGTAAGGCGAGGGATCAGGCGAAGGAGCTCCTGACACTGCTCGAGAGCCAAGGGCATCCTCAGACCGGGCAGTCGAGCTCGCTCTACCTGGCGCTCGTATCGCTGCAGAAGCGGCTCTTCGCCGCGGAGCCGCTCCCGATCGCGAAGTTCATCCCGGATCTCGAGCAGCTCGCGCGCGATTGCACCGGGAAGCTCGCTCCCGTGAAACCGTTGATTGAGGCCGCGCTGCGCGTCGCCCGAGGGCCGGGCGCCGGAGGTGGTAGAGCAGCGTAGGCTGGACAGCGGTACGGCACAACTCAGAGCGGGAAACAGGATTCGAACCTGTGACCCAACCTCGCCTCGGGGAGGTTGTGCTCTACCTCACTGAGCTATTCCCGCCAAGAATGGGCCCAATGCATCGGGCTCTAGGGCACAACGTGCGGGGAGCGAACCACCATCCGGCGTTCGGGATCGCTTAAGAGGGGCAGAACCCGGACCATGCGGGATGGCCAACTCGAAGGCTCACTCCCCGACTTGGCCATGTGTTACGCAAGGCCGGTGCCACGAAGCACGCCAACCTCAGTCGCTGTTCAAGCGGTAGCCGACTCCGGGTTCCGTCAGGAAGTAGCGGGGCCGGGCGGGGTCCTGCTCCAGCTTGTGGCGCAACTGCGTCATATAGACCCGCAGGTAGTGCGTATGCTCCACGGCGTTCGGCCCCCACACCTCCTTCAGTAAGTGCAGGTGCGTGATCACCTTACCCGCGTGGCGCACGAGCGTGGTGAGCAATTTGTACTCGGTAGGCGTGAGGTGCACCTCGCGCTCACCCACGAACACTCGGCGCGCGCTTAAGTCCACGCGCAGATCGCCCACCGTGAACACCGGCTCCGCGCGGCCTTCCGCGGTGCGTTCGACGTGACGTAGGGCGACGCGGAGGCGCGCCAACAGCTCGCCCACACCGAACGGCTTCGTGAGATAGTCATCGGCGCCGGCATCGAGGGCTGCCACCTTGTCCTGCTCCTTCCCGCGCGCCGAGATCACGATGATGGGCGCGCTCGCCCACTCGCGCAGCCGGCGCGTGAGGTCGATACCGTCGGCGTCGGGAAGCCCAAGGTCGAGCAGGATGAGATCGGGGTTCCGTCCGGAGGCCTGCGCCATGCCTTCCCGCGCCGTGGGCGCCTCGACGAAGCGGTATCCGTTGCTCTCGAGCGCCGCGCGCAGAAAGCGCCGCATCTGCGGCTCGTCCTCTATCAGGAGCACGAGCGGACCCGCGCCCGCCATCGCGCGCTATTCCGGCTCGGCCGGCAGGGTCGCCGGCGGTTGGCCCGTGATCGGCAGGGTAAACGAGAACACGGCGCCGCCGCCCGTCCGGTTGTGCGCCCAGATCCGGCCTCCGTGCGCCGTGATGATGCCCCGACAAATCGTGAGGCCCAGGCCGACGCCTGACGTCGTCGTGACGCCCGGCGCGCGGTAGAACTTCTCGAACACGCGGGCTTCTTCACCCGGCGGGAGTCCGGGCCCGCGGTCAGCGACGTCCACTCGCACGGCTCCGTCCTCCGCCGTCGCGGTGATGTCGATCGGTGTTCCCGCCGGCGTGTACTTGGCGGCGTTCTCGAGCAGGTTGATGAATACCTGCTCGATCAGCACGCCGTCCACGGGCACGAGTGGCAGGTCGGGAGGCAGATGTACCTCGACGGGGTGCTCGCGCAGGCGTTCTTCGAGCCGGATCAGGGCGACCCCGACCGGTTCTTCGAGGGGCTGCCACTCCTTTTGTACTTGCAGCGCTCCGCTCTCCACCCGGATCATGTCGAGCAGATTCGCGATGAGCCGGTTCATCCGCTGCGACTCCTCGAGGATCGCTTTGAGCAGATCCTGGCGCGTCGCCTCCGGCATGGAGCGCGCGTCGAGCAGGCTGCTCGCCGCACCGGTGATGGCGCCGAGCGGCGTGCGAAGGTCGTGCGACAGGGAGCTGAGCAGCGAGGTGCGCAGTCGTTCCGCCTCGACCTCCACCTGCTCCCGCTGGGCTCGCTCCGCGAGCGTCGTCCGCTCGAGTGCGACCGCCGCCTGGGCCGCGAAGGTCTCCACTAACTGCTGCGCCACGGGATCCCGGAAGCGGTTCTCCTCCGACGGCCGGACGCCAAGCACCCCGATCGTGCCCGACGACGCGGCGAGCGGAAGGTAGACGCCCTGCGCCGCGGGCAACGTGTCGGTCCCCGCACCGGCGATACGGCCGTGCGTGAACACCCAGGCCGCGACGCTCATCTCCTTGTCGTCAATGGGGTAGGCCGCCGGCGCCGCGGGGACCTGCAGCCCGCCCTTGCCGTCGGCCAGAAAGATCTGGGTCGGCACGCCGAAGGTTTCGCGAACGTGTCGTGTCACGGTCCCGATAATCTCCCCCTGCGTCCGGATTCCCGCGAGCGCACGGCTCATGCCGTACAAGGCCGCGGTGCGGCGCTCGCGCTCGCGGGCCGTCTCCGCCTGGGCGCGGATGCGAAGCGTCAGCCCGCTCATGATCAGCGCGATGGCGAGCATCACGACGAACGTCAGCAGATAGCTCACGTCCGAGACGGCGAAGGTGAATCGGGGTGGCACGAAGAAGAAATCGAACAGCGCGATGGAGAGGAACGACGCGAAGATCGTCGGACCACGACCGTAGCGCGCAGCCACGAGCGCTACGCCCAGCAGGAACACCATCGCCACGTCGGTGAGCGACAGGTACCGGAAGACGATGAATCCCACGCCGGTGCAGACCGCGGAGACGAGCGCGGCACTTACGTATTCCGCGACAGGAGACGGCCGCACGGCGATCGGCGCGCGGCGTGTCCGCTCTTCTTCGGCGTCGCCCGTGATGACGTGGACGTCGACGTCGCCGGAGCCACGCACGAGCTGATCAAGCATCGAGCCGAACAGCTTGTCACGCCACGGCGCGTGGGTTGGCTTGCCGACCACAATCCGCGTCGCGTTGTGCTCGCGCGCGTAGGCGAGCACTTCCTCCGCCGCATTCAGCCCCGAGACCGTCACCGTCTGGGCACCGAGCTCCTCGGCGAGCTGCAAATTGTGAACGAGCTGCTCCCGGTCGCTCGCCGAGATGCGTTGCCCCGGCGCCTCGACGTAGAGCACCGTCCATTCGCACTTGAGACTCGTGGCCATGCGCTTCCCGGCACGAACGAGGCGCGCACCCGCTGGGTTCGGGCCGATGCAGACCAGAACGTGCTCCCCGGCGGCCCACGTTTCGCGGATGCCGTGCTCGCGCATATAGCCACGCATCTGCGCGTCGACTCGTTGCGCGGTGCGGCGCAGCGCCAGCTCGCGCAGAGCGATCAGGTTGCCCTTGCGGAAGAACTCCCGGATCGCGCGCGCGGCCTGCTCGGGGACGTAAACCTTGCCCTCCTCCAGACGCTTGAGCAGGTCCTCGGCGGACAGGTCGGCGAGCTCGACCTCGTCTGCTTCGTCGAGGATGGAATCGGGGACCGTCTCGCGCACCTGTACGCCCGTGATCTGCGCGACCACGTCGTTGAGGCTCTCGAGGTGTTGGACGTTGAGCGTCGTGTAGACGTTGATCCCGGCCGCCAGCAGCTCCTCGACGTCCTGCCAGCGCCGTGCGTGGCGGCAGCCGGGGGCGTTTGTGTGGGCCAGCTCGTCGACGAGTATCAGGGATGGGCGACGCTCGAGCGCGGCGTCGAGGTCGAACTCGTGCAGGGTGATGCCACGGTACTCCATGGCCCGGCGGGGGACGCTCTCAAGACCTTCAGCGAGGGCTACGGTCTCCGCGCGGCCGTGCGTCTCTACGACGCCGACCACCACGTCGACGCCCTCGCGCCGCTTGGCTCGAGCTTCCTCGAGCATGGCATACGTCTTTCCGACGCCGGGGGAGGCGCCGAAAAAGATCTTCAGCCGACCCCGGCCGGCGCGCGCTTCCTCCTCCCGGGCCCGCTCCAGCATGGACTCGGGGCTGGGACGTTCGTTCATCGCGGCAATAAAGCTAACACGCCTCCCCGCCGACGTTTACCGGCCGGCAGGATAGCGGTTTGCCAGCCATACCAGCGCGACGAGAGCGGCGACGACGAGCACGGTAGCGCTTGCCCACTTTGCCGCGAGCCGCCTCGTCTGCTCACGCACCGTGCGGGGGTGCAGCTGCGCCGCCCGTCCCTCGAGCGGGACGCCATTGGGCGCCTGGAGATCGGCGAGCAGCTCGCGGGCGGTTTGGTAGCGACGCTCAGGGCGGCGCTCGATCGCGTGCAGCACGATTTCTTCAAGGTGGGGATCGAGGCCTGGTTGGAATCGCGTTGGGGGTATGGGATCGGAGCGGATCTTGGAGCCCATGACCTCGACCGGTCCTTCGCCCGGGTAGGGCAGCTCGCCGGTGAGCATTTCGTACAACATCACGCCGACCGCGCAGAGATCGGCGCGCGTGTCCGGCTGGAGACCCCGAGCCTGCTCCGGAGCCATGTAGTCCGGCGTCCCGGCCGGGTACGCGCCGAGCCAGGTGAATCTCCGCTTCGGGCGATCGAGGGCGATGCCGAAATCGAGGATCACAACGCGACCCGCCGGCGTGACGACGACGTTCTCGGGCTTCAGATCGCGATGGACCACACCCTGCTCGTGGATGTACACGAGCGCCTCGGCGATCTGGCGCGCGTAGTCGAGGGCGCGCTCGGTCTCGAGCGGCTCGTGCGGCCGCAGCAGCGCCCGGAGCGAGCACCCCTCCACGAACTCGCTCACGATGTACAACCGGCTTTGCGGCTCCTCCGGGAAAATCTTTACGACCGCCGGATGGTCGAGCCGCCGCCCGATCCGGGCCTCGCGCAGCAAGTTGGCGTGAAACAGCGGATCGCCCTCGAACGCCGGGTGCGGAATCTTGATCGTGACGGGCGAGGATTTGCGAGTGTCGACCGCCGCGAGAATCGAGGCGGTGGGGGTCGTGGCGATCACCCGGGTGACCCGGAACTGGTCGAGCTGTTCCCCGACGGCCACCTCATTCATCTGGGCAAGTCGGCGCCGACGAGCGCGCTCAGCGGGCGGACTGCTGGTGGGAGGCTGGTGCCTCACTCCCGCGGGGCGTCCACGCGAGCGGGATCCGGGTCATCACGCCGAGGACCGCCGCCATCCCGATCGCCAGGCCGGCCGCGATCACCGCCGCGCGGCGTCGCACGATCCCGGGCCCCTCGAACTCCCCGAGGCGGGCGTCGTCCACGAGCGTCAGTCGCGCGCGCCGGAACCCGCGAGGCAGGACGCGACCGGTCGTGCCGGCGTCCCCCGGCTGCATCAGCCCCACGATGGTCGGGGGCTCGAGGTGACCGCCGATCCGGATCGCGACCACCGCTCCAGTCGCGATCTCCACCGCCTGGACGACGACGGCGCACGGGTCACGGGCGAACAGGCTCGTGATGCGGTACTCCTCGAGGTTCGCCGGGCCTCCTTCGACCTTCACCCACGGGGGCCCGACCATCAGGTGTTCACCGTGCGGTACCAGCGCGCGGCGGCCACGCCGGACCACACGGCCTCCACGAGGCCGAACGGCCAGGCGCCCTGCAGGAATCCGTAGACCGATCCGAGCATGCACGCCACCGCAAATCCGAGGATGAGCCATGCGCTCCGCCGCTCGAGCGCATAGCATACCACCATTGCCGTCACGGCGAACAGCCCGAAGGCCGAAAGGCCGCTCAGTGCCTACCCGCGATGCTGTCGAGCGCCAGGTTCAGCCGCAGGACGTTGACTCGCCGGTCGCCGAAGAATCCGAGCTGCGGTCCCTCGACGAAGCGGTCGACGAGCGCCCGCACGGCGGCGGAGTCGAGCCCCCGGGCCCGCGCCACGCGCGCGACCTGGAGGTACGCGCTCGCGGGCGAGATGTGCGGATCCAGACCCGATCCGGATGAGGTGACGAGGTCGGACGGAATGTGTCCCTTGACCGCGCCGTCCAGCTTGACCTCACTGTCCACGGCTCCGGCGATCAGCGTGTCGGCGAGCTTCTTGTCGGTCGGCCCCTTATTTGTGCCCGACGACAGCGTGTCGTCGTATCCGTTCCCCGCCGCCGAAGGACGGGGGTGGAAGTATTCGGCTTTCGCGAATGCCTGTCCGATCAGCGCGCTGCCAACCACCTCCCCCTTCTCGTTCTTCAGGAGAGACCCGTTCGCCTGCCAGGGGAACAACACCTGCGCGATCGCGGTGATGGCGGCCGGATACGCGAGCCCGGTGATGACGCAGAGTAGGAGGGTCAGGACGATCGCGGGTCGGAGCTGGTTCTTGAGCATGGTCACACCAAGCGGAGCAGGACCAGGGCCACGTCAATGGCCTTGATGCCGATGAACGGAATGATGATCCCGCCGACGCCGTAGATCCAGAGGTTGCGACGCAGGATGACGGCGGCGGGCGCCGGGCGGTACTGCACACCGCGCAACGCCAGCGGGATCAGCGCGATGATGATCACCGCATTGAAGATCACGCTCGCGAGAATCGCCGACTGGGCCGAGTGCAGCCGCATGATGTTCAACGCCTGAAGCACGGGGTACGTCGTGACGAACATCGCCGGAATGATGGCGAAGTACTTGGCGACGTCGTTCGCGATCGAGAAGGTCGTGAGGGCACCCCGAGTGATGAGCAGCTGCTTCCCGATCTCGACGACTTCGATCAGCTTGGTCGGGTTCGAGTCGAGGTCGATGAGATTGCCCGCTTCCTTGGCGGCCTGCGTGCCGGTATTCATCGCCACCGCCACGTCCGCCTGCGCGAGCGCGGGCGCGTCGTTCGTGCCGTCGCCGGTCATCGCGACCAGACGGCCGCCCGCCTGCTCGCGCTTGATCAGCGTCATCTTGTCTTCTGGCGTCGCTTCCGCAAGGAAGTCGTCGACACCCGCCTCGGCGGCGATCGCCGCCGCCGTGAGCTGGTTGTCGCCGGTGATCATCACCGTGCGAATGCCCATCGTGCGCAGCTGACCGAACCGGTCCTTCATGCCGCCCTTCACGACGTCCTTCAGATAGATCACGCCGAGGACGCGCGCGCTGCCGTTCTCCCGCTCCGCGACGACCAGCGGCGTGCCGCCCTGGCGCGCGATGCGCTCGACCACCGGCGTGAGGTCGGTGGGAACCTGGCCGCCGTGCTCGCGTACCCAGCGCATCACCGCCTCGCTCGCGCCCTTGCGCAGCTCGAGCGTCCCCGCATTGACGCCGCTCATCCGCGTCGCCGCCGAGAACGGAACGAGCACCATCTGCTCGGGGGTCGGGCTCGCCGCCTTCCCCGTGACGCCCGCCTTGCCCTCGGACAGCGTCCGTCCCCGCAGCCCGAACTTCTCCTTGGCGAGCACCACGATGCTCCGCCCCTCGGGGGTTTCGTCAGGCAGCGACGCGAGCTGGGCGCGATCCGCGAGAAACTCGGGCGCGACGTTCGGCATGGGCAGGAACTCGACGGCCTGACGGTTGCCGAGCGTGATCGTCCCCGTCTTGTCGAGAAGCAGCGTGTTCACGTCTCCCGCTGCCTCGACCGCGCGTCCGCTCATCGCGATCACGTTGTGCTGAATCATCCGGTCCATCCCCGCGATGCCGATCGCCGAGAGCAAGCCGCCGATCGTCGTAGGAATGAGGCAGACGAGCAGGGAGACGAGGATCGGAATCGACACGGAGCCGCCCGAATAGATCGCGAACGGCTGCAGGGTCGCCACCGCGAACAGGAACACGATCGTGAGACCCGACAGCAAGATGATGAGCGCGATCTCGTTCGGCGTCTTCTGGCGCTTCGCGCCCTCAACGAGCGAGATCATGCGGTCGAGGAACGTCTCGCCCGGGTTCGCGGTGACCCGGATGACGAGATAGTCGGACAGCACCCGCGTCCCCCCCGTCACCGCCGAGCGATCGCCGCCCGACTCCCGGATAACCGGTGCAGACTCTCCCGTGATCGCCGACTCGTCCACCGAGGCGACCCCCTCGATCACTTCGCCGTCGCCCGGGATCATGTCGTTCGGCATGCAGAGCACCACATCCCCCTTGCGGAGGCCGCCGCTCGGCACTGACTCGACCTTGCTGCGATCCTTCGGATTCTGGAGCCGCTTCGCCGTCGTCTCGGTGCGTGACCTCCGCAGCGTGTCGGCCTGCGCCTTCCCCCGGCCCTCGGCCATCGCTTCCGCAAAGTTCGCGAACACGACGGTGAACCACAGCCATAGCGCGATCTGCAGCGTGAACCCGACGTCGCCCGCGTGCCCGATCATGTCCCGGAGCAGCACGAGCGTCGTCAGCACGCTCCCGATCAGCACTACGAACATCACCGGATTCCGCACCATGTGGCGGAGGCTCACGGTCTTCGCGAAGGAATCCCGGATTGCCCGCCGCACGATGGGCGGGTCGAACAGGGGACGTTTGCTCAGTGCCATGTTAGAAGAGGGTTCCCGCCCGCATCAGGAAGTGCTCGACGATCGGGCCTAGGGACAGCGCAGGGAAAAATGTCAGCGCGCTCACGATCAGGATCACAGATACGAGGAGGACGACGAACAGCGGGGTCGTCACGGGGAAGGTGCCCGCCGACTCGGGGATCGTCTTCTTCTCGGCGAGGAACCCCGCGAGCGCGAGCATCGGCACGTGCATCGCGAACCGTCCGATCAGCGTGTTCAGGCCGAGCAGCGTGTTGTAGAAGTAGGTCGAGCCGGTGAGCCCGGCGAACGCGCTCCCGTTGTTCGCGGCCGTAGACGTGAAGGCGTACAGGATCTCGGACAGCCCGTGCGGCCCGGCGTTGTTGAGGCCGGCAAGGCCGGGTTTCGTCACCGCGGCGATGGCCGTCAGCGTCAATACGGCGCCGCAGAAGACGAGCACGTAAAGCATCGCCATCTGCACTTCGCGAGCCTGAATCTTCTTCCCCAGGTACTCGGGCGTCCGCCCTACCATCAGTCCCGCAATGAACACCGTGAGGATCACCATCATCAGCATTCCGTACAACCCGGCGCCCACGCCGCCGTAGACGAGCTCGCCGAGCTGCATGTTGACGAGCGGCACCATCCCGCCGATGGGAGTGAAGGAGTCGTGCATCGCGTTGACACAGCCGCAGGAGGCGTCGGTCGTGATGGTCGCGTAGAGCGCCGAGTTGGCGACCCCGAAGCGAACTTCCTTCCCCTCCATGTTGCCGCCGGGGTTGGTCGGGGACGCCACGATGTCCACGCCCCGCGCCGCGTGGATCGGGTTGCCGCTCGCCTCGGCCCAGTACGCCGTCGATACACCCCCGAAGTACAGCACGAACATCGCCGCCCAGAGCGCCCAGCCGTGTTTTGCGTTCTTGACCATGCGGCCGTACGTGTACGTGAGCCCCGCCGCGACGGCGAGGATCGCGAGCATCTGCCAGAAGTTCGACCAGGGCGTCGGGTTCTCAAACGGGTGGGCCGAATTCGCATTGAAGAATCCGCCACCGTTCGTGCCCAGCTGCTTGATCGCCTCCTGGCTCGCGACCGGGCCCATGGCGAGCACCTGCTTCGCGCCCTCCAGGGTCGTGACGGTGATGTAGTGGGAGAAGTTCTGGATCACGCCCTGCTGAACAAAGAGCAGCGCGAGCAGCGCGCTCAGCGGGAGGAACAGATACAACGTCCCGCGCACGAGGTCGGCCCAAAAGTTGCCGAGCCCGCCCGCCGACCGGCGGGCGATCCCGCGCACGAACGCGATCGCCACGGCCACGCCAACGGCCGCCGACAGGAAGTTGTGATAGGCGAGCTGCGTCATCTGCGAGAAGTACGACATCATCGTCTCGCCCGAATACGACTGCCAGTTCGTATTGGTCGTGAATGAGGCAGCGGTCTCGAACGCCTGCCGGTCGGGCACCGCGGCGCGCAGCGCCGGGTTGAGGGGCAGCAGCTGCTGCACGCGCAGGCCGATGTAGGTAAAGAGCATCGAGATGCCGCTGAAGATCAGCATCGACGCCGCGTAGCGGGTCCAGTGCTGATCTTCGTTCGGATCGACGCCCGCCAGGCGGTATAGGACGCGCTCGATCGGCCCCAGCCATTTGTACGACCCGTCGTACACCTTGAGGATGTAGATCCCCAGGGGCTTCGTGACGAGGAGGAGCGCGATCGAATAGAACGCGATCTGTAGCCAGCCACTCGCGGTCATGTCAGAACTTCTCCGGTCGGAGCAGCGTGTAGAGCAGGTACAGCAGGATGGCCACGGCCGTGACGCCGCCGATCAAGGAATCGAGCGTCATCCGGCGCGATCCTGACTATCCGAGCGACGGCCCAGAACCTCGCAGCCGTGGACGTAAGCGAGCATGAGCCCGAAGAACACGAGCGTCAGCGCGACATAAGCGATATCGAGCACCGATGTTACCTCGCGTGCGCGGTGACCAGTGCGGTCGATGCGACGGTACCGCGGGGCGGATGAAGGGACGGTGAAACGCGCGTGTCGGTTGCCTCCGGCCGGCCGCGCGTCATGAGCCACTCCGACGCGAGCGCGCGAAAGGCGACTTCCTTTCGATCCCACACCCGCACCACCGTCCTGGTTTGATCGACCGTGAGATGCGGCGTGGGCCGCGTGCGCCAGCCGGGCCGCAACGCGGGCCGGTAGCCGAACGGCGCGCCGGCCGTCGCGTAGCTCAGGAAGCACTCGCCCCACTCGTGACCCGTAGCCGCGAGGCCAAGGGCGACCCGGTCCACGCCGAGGACCGCGAACGCCTCGCACAGAACGCCCCGATCGGCGGCGCCGATGGGCGTCCGGGCATCCAGGCGCCGGGCGAGCCAGCGCCCGAACGGCCGCACGACCAGCCACATCCCGAGCACGAATGCCCCGAGCTGCGCCCAGTTTCCCCGCACCACCATGTCCCGCGCCATCGTCCACATCCTCCGCCATCTCGACTGACGCGAGTATAGGCGGCGCCCCGTCAGAACGGGCTCAAGGGTGTCGCGTTCCCTGTCAGGATTTCGTCAAGATCGGCAGGCTGCTAGCTTGGGCGACGTGACGACGTCGAGCCCGATTTCCCATGTCTCGGACACCGCACGCTGGGTCGCGCTCTACCGCGCGATGGAGAGCGAGCGGCCGGACGCGCTGTTTCGCGACCCGTACGCCAGGCGGCTCGCGGGCGAGCTGGGCGAAGAGATCGTGCGCGCGCTTCCGAACGGCCGCACGTGGGCGTGGCCGATGATCGTCCGCACGGCCGTGATGGACGAGCTGATTCTGCACGCGGTGACGCACGACGAAGTCGACGCGGTCGTCAACCTCGCCGCGGGGCTCGATGCGCGGCCCTATCGCCTGCCGCTCCCGCCAGCCTTGCACTGGATCGAGGCCGACTTCCCCGACGTCATCGCGTACAAGGAGGCGCAGCTCGGTTCCGAGCGCCCCGTCTGCGCGCTCGAGCGCGTCGGCGTCGACTTAAGCGACGCGGCGCAGCGGTGCGCCTTTCTGTCCAATGTACGGGCGCGCCACGCCGGGCTCGTCATCACCGAGGGGCTGCTGATCTATCTCACGGCGGAGATCGTCGCCGCAATCGCGGACGACCTGCATGCGAACCGCGCATTCCACTATTGGCTGATGGATCTGGGCGGCCGACGTCTGCTGAAGATGCTCGCGCGCACCTGGGGAAACGCCCTGGCGCGCGGGAACGCGCCGTTCCGATTCGCGCCCGCCGAGGGGACCGGGTTCTTCGCGCCGCACGGATGGCGCGAGGCGGAGTACCGGTCGATCTGGGACGAGTCGATCCGCCTCGATCGCTCGGTGCGCTTCGCCCGCTTCTGGCAGCTGGTCGGGCGCCTGGCGCCGCGGGCCAAGCGGGAAGAGTGGCGGCGGACGTCGGGCGTCGTACTGCTCGAGCGCGGCTGAGATGCAGAACCCGGACGTCGCCCGCGCCTTCGACGAGGTGGCGGACCTGCTCGAGATCAAGGACGAGAACCCGTTCCGGGTTCGCGCCTACCGCAACGCGTCCCGCGCCATTCGGGATTTCCCGGAAGCCATCGCGGACTGGGTGCGCGGCGGGCGCGACCTGAGGGAGATCCCGGGCATCGGAGAGGATCTCTCGGAGAAGATCGCTGAGCTCGTCCAGACTGGAGATCTCACGCTCCGGAAGCAACTGCTGTCCAAGCTTCCCGCCGGTCTGCTCGACCTGCTGCGCATTCCCGGACTCGGGCCTAAGCGCGTGAAGCTTCTCTACTCGAAACTCAAGATCAAATCCACCGCGGACCTCGCGAAGGCGCTGGACAAGGGCAAGGTCACGAAGCTCAAAGGCTTCGGTCCCAAGATGGAGCAGAAGATTCGCGAGGGGCTGGGCCAGGCGCACGTCACCGAGCAGCGCATGCTCTTGAATGAAGCCGAGGTCCAGGCGAACGCGCTGGTCGCGTACCTCAAGCAAGGTGGCGGGATCAAGGACATCGCGGTGGCGGGCAGCTTTCGCCGGCGACGCGAGACGATCGGCGATCTCGACCTCCTCGTTACGTCGGACGACAACGCGAAGGTCATGGACCGCTTCGTGAAGTTCGGCGACGTGAAGGACGTCCTGTCGAAGGGAGAGACCCGTTCGACGGTGAAGCTCCACAGCGGGCTCCAGGTCGATCTGCGCGCCGTCGACCCGGCCGAGTACGGGGCCGCGCTCCAGTACTTCACGGGCTCGAAAGCCCACAACGTGGAGCTCCGGGGCATCGCGCAGGACAAGGGCTACAAGCTCAACGAGTACGGCCTCTTCAAAGGCGAGCGCCGGGTCGCGGGCAAGACCGAGCAGGAGATCTACGCGAAGCTCGGCATGGATTGGATGCCGCCCGAGCTGCGCGAAGCGCGTGGGGAGATCGCCCTCGCGCGCGCGCACAAGCTCCCGACGCTCGTCGAGCTGAAGGACATTCGCGGCGATCTGCAGATGCACACGAAGGCCACCGACGGCAAAGCCACGATCGACGAGATGGCACACGCTGCCAAGGCCCTCGGCTACGAGTACATCGCCATCACCGACCACTCGAAGCGCGTCACCATGGCGCTCGGCCTCGACCCGAAGCGGCTGCGTGAGCAGTGGGCGGAGATCGATGCGTGGAACGCCAAGTCACGCGGCTTCACCATCCTGAAGAGCGTAGAGATGGATATCCTCGAGAGCGGGAAGCTCGATCTTCCCGACGACGTGCTCGAGGAAGCCGACTACGTCCTAGCGACGATCCACTACGGGATCAATCAATCGGAGAAGGAGCTGACCGCGCGGCTCGTCGGCGCGGCCGAGCATCCGTGGGTGGACGCGATCGGACACCCCACCGGACGGCTGCTCGGCAAGCGCGAGCCGTACCCGCTCGACTTCGAAGCGCTCGCGCGCGCCTGCGCGAAATCGGGCTGCCTGCTCGAGCTGAACGGCCACCCGGAGCGGATGGATCTCCCCGATACGCTGGCCGCGGCCGCGAAGAAGGCCGGCGTTCGGCTGGTGCTCTCGACCGACAGCCACCAGCCGAACAATCTCGTCTTTATGCGCTACGCGGTGGATCTGGCTCGGCGGGCGGGACTCGAAGCGAAGGACATCCTGAACACCCGTCCGCTGGACGAGTTCCGGCGGGGACTCAAGCGCTCGGCGCGGTCGCGAACCCGGTAAACTCGAGCTGCACCACGGGCGCGAAGGACTTCCGATGATGCGCCGTGCACCCGTGGGCCACGAGCGCGACCAGATGCTCGGGCGTCCCGTAGCCCTTGTTGCTCTCCCAGGCATACTGCGGATAGCGCGGCGCGAGCCGCTCCATCAGGCGGTCGCGGATCGTTTTCGCGATTACGGACGCCGCGGCAATGGAGTGGCACAGCGCGTCCCCGTCCACGATCGCTTCGTGCGGACTACCGAGCTCGGGCACGGGCAGCCCATCGATCAAAATGTGCGCGGGAGTGAGTCGCAGCCGGTCGATCGCGCGGCGCATCGCGAGAATGGTGGCGCGGCGGATGTTGATCCGGTCGATCTCGCGCACGCTCGCCGCGCCCACGCCGATCGCCGTCGCGCGTGCCCGCACGACGACCGCGAGCCGCGCGCGCGCCGGCGCCGCGAGCAGCTTGGAGTCCCGTAACCCTCTGATGGGTTTGCAATCGGGGGGAAATACGACGGCCGCGGCCACCACCGGACCGGCGAGGGGACCGCGGCCTGCTTCATCGACACCGACGACGACGCTTCCGCCCAGAGCCCAGAGCGCGCGTTCGCGCTCGAGCGACGGGCGGGGGCCCTTCACGCCTCTTGCTGCTCCGTGTCCGCGGCACCCCGCTTCTCGCGAATCCGCGCCGCCTTCCCCGCGAGGCGCCGCAGGAAGTAGAGCTTGGCACGGCGCACGCGACCCTTCCGCACCAGCTCGATCTCGGAGATCGACGGACTGTGCAAGGGAAAAATGCGCTCGACGCCCACACCCGCGGAGATCTTCCGCACGGTGAAGCTCTCGTTGATCCCGCCGCCGCGGCGCGCGATGCATACCCCTTCGAACGCCTGCAGGCGCTCCTTCTCCCCTTCGCGCACGCGCACCATCACCCGCACCGTGTCTCCAGGATCGAACGCGGGAATGTTCGTCTTCAGTCCTTCGCGCTCGACCGCTCTCAGCCGCTCCATATTCCTCTCCTCATCCGTCTGCTGCGTACTTGGCCCAGAGATCGGGCCGGCGTTCGCGCGTCAGGCGCTCGGACTGCTCGGCGCGCCACGCCGCGATCCTCTCATGATCCCCGCTCAACAACACCGGCGGCACATTCATCCCGCGATAGCTCGGCGGCCGCGTGTAGCTCGGCGGCGCGAGCAGGCCCTCGTAGTGCGAATCGCTCGACGCCGACTCGTGATCGCCCAACGCGCCGGGCAAGAGCCGGACGACCGCGTCGATCACGCACACCGCCGCCGGCTCCCCACCCGACAGCACGAAGTCACCGATCGACACTTCCTCGGCGCCCAGACCCTCGACGACGCGCTGGTCCACATCCTTGTAGTGCCCGCAGAGGAGCGTCAGCTCGCGCCCGAGCGAGAACCGCACCGCGTCCGCATGCCCGAACCTGCGTCCGCGCGCCGAGAGCAGCACGATCGGCTGCTTCGCACCCAGATCCTCGACCGCCTCGAAGAAGGGCTCGGGCTTGAGCACCATCCCCGCCCCACCGCCGTACGGCGCGTCGTCTACGGTCTGATGCGTATCTTGCGTGTAGCTCCGCAGCTGCACCGCGCGGTACCGCACCAGCCCCTGCTTCGCCGCCCGGCCCGGGATGCTCGTCGCGAAGTGCGCGGCGAACAGCTCGGGGAACAGCGTCACGACGTTAATCGTCAACATCCGGCTCGTCCGTGGCCACGAACTGGTCCCGCCAGGGCTCCACCGCGTCCCGACTCGTCACGCCCACGAACCCGAGCAGCCATTCCCGGTGATAGGCTCGGCGCCGCGCAAGGATGAGCGGTCCCGCAATCACTGTCTGACGCTCGTCCACGATCAGGAGCCGCACCTTCGGTGCGAAGACCGCCCCCGCATTCTCCACGAGGGGGATGACCGCCACCTCCCCCTGTTGGCCGTGCGGCTTCCGCAGCCGCCCGACTACGCGGGCCGTTTGCCCAGCACCCCGGCCTTCTTGAGCAGCGAGCGCACGGTGTCGGTGGGCATGGCGCCCTTCGCGAGCCACGCGTGGGCCTGCTCGGCGTTCACCTTGATCTCCGCGGGGTTGGTGCGCGGGTTGTAATGGCCGAGCGTCGCCACGAATCGCCCATCCCGCGGCGATTCCTGATCCGCGACCACGATGCGGAAATAGCTCTGACCTCGCCGTCCCATACGCCGCAGCCGAATACGAGTTGCCATAGAGTCGTCCTACGTCCTCTGTATGAGCTTACGCATCTGCTGGAACTGCTCCAGCAGGCGATTCACTTCCTGTACCGGTCGCCCGGACCCCTTCGCGATCCGCAGCTTGCGCGACCCGTTCAACAATTTCGGATCGGCGCGCTCCTCGGGCGTCATCGACAAGACGATCGCCTCGACGTGCTTCAGGCGCTTGTCGTCCGCCTTGACCGACTGGAGCGCCTTGGCGTTGATGCCGGGCAACAGTCCCAGCACCTGCTTGATCGGTCCCATCGCCTGCATCTGCTTCAAGGCGACGAGGAAGTCCGCGAGATCCATCCCGCGCTTCGAGCGCGCCTTCTTCTCGAGCTTCTCGGCGGCCTCGCGATCGATCGTCGCCGCGGCCTTCTCGACCAGCGCGACCACGTCGCCCTGGCCCAGGATCCGGCCCGCCATGCGGACCGGGTCGAGCGGATCGAGCGCCTCGGGCTTCTCCCCGACGCCGACGTACTTGATCGGGACTCCGATCACGCCCCGGATCGACAGCGCCGCTCCGCCGCGCGCGTCGCCGTCGAGCTTCGAGAGGATGACGCCCGTCAGCCCGATCCCTTCCTGGAACCCCCGGGCCACGCGGACCGCGTCCTGCCCCGTCATCCCGTCCGCCACGAGCAGCACTTCGCGCGGGTTCACCGCCTGCTTCACCGCGCGCAGCTCGTCCATCATCTCGCCGTCGATCTGCAGCCGTCCCGCGGTATCGACGATCACCGTGCGGCAGCGCGCCTTCTCCGCTTCGCGCACGGCGCCGCGCACCAGCTCCGCGACCCCCTTCCCCTTTCCCTCTTCCCCCTTCACGGGCAGGACGGGGACCCCGATCTGCGCCGCGAGCTGCGCCAGCTGCTCACGCGCGGCCGGCCGGTAGATGTCCGCGGCGACGAGCGCCGGCGCCTTCTGCTCGAGCTTGAGCCGGCGCGCGAGCTTCGCGGCCGTCGTCGTCTTCCCCGAGCCCTGCAACCCCACGAGCAACACCACCGTCGGTCCGACAGACGAGAACTCGAGCGGCACGGCGCGTCTCGCGCCCGCGGTACCCGCCAGGTCTTCGTCCGTCGCGCCGAGCATCCGCGCGATTTCGTCGCGCACCAGCTTCACGACCTGCTGGCCGGGGTTCACCGTCGCGACCTGCACGGCGCCGATGGCGCGTTCGCGCACCCGCTCGACGAAGCCTTGCGTGACCTCGAAGCTGACGTCCGCCTCGAGCAGGTGCCGCCGGATCTCGCGCAACGCCTCGGTCACGTCCGCTTCCGACAGGACGCCGCGTCCGGTGATCCGCCGGAGCACGGTCGTCAGCTGCTCTGTCAGGGCGGTAAACATAAGCCCAGGAAAGTACTTAGCGAGTTGGCCGAAGCCAAGTGGCGGGGGGTCTGCTCCTCTACTTCTTGACGACCTTCACCTGCGGTAACCGGGCCCAACCGCCCCACTTCGGAGGCGCGTCCACGAGCCGGACCCCCGGCAGACCGCCGACTGAGAGGCGCACGATGCTGGAGCGTCGCTCCCCGGCGCGCGCGGCCGGCCAGCGCTGCGCCCACGCGCGCTTCAGCCCCTTCGCGAACCGGTCGGCCTGCGCCTCGTGGTCCCACACCGAATACCAGACGAGCGCATCCGCCGCGGGACCGAGCACCTGATAGCGGTCCCCACCCCACCCGCTCGCGAGCGTGGTCGCCTCGGGCTCGCTGCCGGTGAGCTGCTGAAGCAGCAGCCGGGTCTCGAACTCGCCGAGGTCGTTCTCGTAGCGGAGCGTGTCGGGAGGTGCCCCGACGAAGGCCAGCACGACGGGGCGATCGCCCGCGTCGTAGCGATCGGTGTGCAGGATCTGTTCGGTCGAAGTCGGCATCAGCGCCCCGAACGGCTGCTTGTCAGGGTGCTTCTCCTCGAACCAGCGCACGAACTGCGCGCCGGCGAGGTAGGGGAAGATCAGACTCTCGCGCAGCCACATCGGCGCGTGCGAGAACACGCCCATCTGTGCCTGCTGCTCGCCGAGCGCGTTGCGCAGCTCCCAGAAGTTCGGGAGCGCGGCGATCTTCTGCTCGGGCATCAGCACGAGGATCTGCGCGAGCGTCGCCTGTCCCTCGAGCACCGCTTGCGCGGCCGAGCGCCGGTCGTTCTGGCCTTTCTGCTGAATCAGCGAATCGAGCTCGACGTACTGCCCCTGGAGGGCGTGCACCAGCTCGTGCGAGATGACGATGCGCGCCTGCGCGGGATCGACGTCGGTCGGCACGTAGAGGGCGTTCGAATCGGGATCGTAGTACCCCGCCACCTGCTCCGTGAGCAGATCCACCATCGTGCGGCGCAAGTCGATCGAGTCGGGGAGCAGCCCGAACAACCGGTACGACGCCTGAACGCCGGCGAGCTCGCTCGGCGGTAGGTCGGCGTCGAACTTGTGGATCACATAGTCCCGCACCTGCGCGCGGCTGCGTTGCAGCACCACCGGGTGACGCTTGAATTTGAAGCCGCTCGCGCGCTCGACCGCCGGCATCATCTGATCGACGGCCTGCTTCAGCGCCGCCTCCCCCTGGACCGCCTTCGCCCGCTCGGTGCACCCGCTCGACAGGAGCGCCAGGATCGCCGCGAGTGCCCGCTTCCCGATCACGCCGTCCACTCGATCCCCTTCCCCACCGCCGCCCCCACCACTCGCGCCACGTCGCCACCCGTCACGACGATCCCCTGCCGCTCGAGCTCCCGCCGCAGCAGCTCATCGAGCTCGGCGCGACGCTCCGCCAGCGTCGGGAGCGGCGCGGTCGCCGCGGCGGCGGCAGGCTCTGCGCGCTTCTCGGGGCCTCCACTGAGCATTCGCTCAATTTCGGCGCCGATTCGCTCGAGGATGGGACCGATCTCGGTGACCAAGTCCTCCACCGGCCCGGCCGCCTCGGGCGGGCGCGTCAAGCCGCGCCGGATCAAGGCGTCCACCCTGCGTCGCTCGCGGATCAGGCGCTCGAGCTCGGCGGATACCCTTGCCGTCGCCTGCGCGTGTGCACACGCCTCGTCGAGGACGTCGATCGCCTTGTCGGGTCGCGCGCGCTCCGGCACGAAGCGGTCCGTGAGGACGATCGCCGCCTTCAGCGCGTCGTCGGTGATCGCGACCGCGTGATGCCGCTCGAGCCGCGCCCGCCGCGCCACGAGCACTTCCCAGGTCTGAATCGCGTCGAGCTCCTCCACCGCCACCGGCTGAAACCGTCGCTCGAGCGCGGGGTCGCCCCGAATCCACCGGTCGTACTCTCCACCGGTGGTCGCGCCGATGACGCGCACGTCACCCCGCACCAGCGCCGGCTTCAGCATGTTGGCGGCGTCCATGGCGGCGCCGAGCGCCGTTCCCTGTCCGATCAAGTTGTGCAGCTCGTCGATGAAGAGAATCAGGTCGGGGTCGGCCGCGAGCGCGCTGATGAGCTGTCGCACGCGCTCTTCGTATTGCCCGCGGAAGGCGGTGCCCGCGAGCAGCGACACGTGATCGAGCGCCACGATGCGCGCGTCCTTGAGCGCGGGAGGGACGTCGCCGGCCGCGACTCGCTGGGCGAGTCCTTCGACGATAGCGGTCTTCCCGACCCCGGCCTTGCCGATCAGCGCGGGATTGTTCTTTTGCTGGCGCAGGAGGACGTCCACGACGCGCGCGATCTCGGCATCACGGCACCGCACCGGCTCCAAATCGCCGCGCCGCGCCTGAGCCGTGAGATCGATGCCCACCCGCTCGAGGACCGCTCCCGATTCGAACAACCCTTCGATGCCGCTCACCTCAGGCGCCGTGCAGGAATTGCAGGTACCACGAGATGATCGAGTCGCCCGAGACGAAAGCGATTGCGGCCCCGAGGGCGAGGAACACACCGAAGGGGAGCTCGTGCCGACGCATGCGCTTCATGTCGCTGAGCAATAGGGGGACGTACACCAGTGTCCCGATTAGGGCTCCAAGGAATATGGTGAGCAGCACGCCCTTCCACCCCACGAACGCGCCCACCATCGCCATCATCTTCACGTCTCCGAGCCCCATCGCCTCCTGCTTGAACGCCCACCCGCCCACGATGCGCACGAGCCACAACAGCCCCGCGCCGACCGCCGCGCCGACGAGCGCGTCCGTGAGAGCCGGCACCCCGCCGGCCAGCGCGATGGCGATCCCGATCGCGAGTCCCGCGTAATTCATCTCGTCGGGGATCACCTTGTGCCGCCAATCAATGATCGCGATGCCGAGAAGATTGGTTTCGAACAAGCTGGCGGCGAGGGCCCGGAGCGTGAATCCGTAGCTGCGGAAGGCGCCTATCCAGATGAGCGCGACGATCGCTTCGATAACCGGATACTGACGCGAGATCGGGGCCCGACACCAGCGACACTTGCCGCCGAGCAACACCCATGAGATGACCGGGATGTTGTCGTGCCATTCGATCCGACGCTTGCAGTGCGGGCAGGTCGACGGCGGGTGCAGCAGGGACCGGTCTCCGGGCGCTTCGTTTGGCAACCGGAGGATACAGACGTTCAGAAAGCTTCCGAAGCAGAGACCGACGACGCACACCGCCACCCACAGGACGGCGTCACCGCCCACGCAGCACCTCGTACAGCAGTATCCCCGCCGCCACGGCGACGTTCAAGGATTCGGCTCCCTGGGCCAGGGGAATCGCCACGCGCTTCGTGGACACCGCGTTCAGCTGCGGGCGAATCCCCGCACCCTCGTTCCCTACGATCACGCCCACCGGCCCCCCGACGCCGTCACGCTTGCCCGCCTCGGTCAGCGCGCGATGAAGCGGCGTCCCGTCTGCGGCCGCGGCCCAGAGGGTGAGATCGCGTTTGCGGGCCCACGTGATGAGCGCGGGATCGTCGAGCACGACGACGGGATGGCGAAACGTGGCACCCATCGCCGCGCGCAGGGCCTTGGGACTCACGACGTCCGCCGTCCCGCGCAGCACGACGGTTCCGGCGGCGCCGAGCGCGTGAGCCGTGCGAATCAGCGTCCCGACGTTTCCCGGATCCTGCACGCCGTCGATCACGAGCACGACGCTCTTCGGACCCACCGGCAGCTCGTCGGCGCTCCACTTGCGCGGCTCCACCACCGCCACGATTCCTTGAGGAGTGTCGGTGTCAGTGAGTTTCTCCAAAGTGCGGGCCGACACTTCCTCGACCGGCACGGCATGGCGGTCGAGCTCTTCGCGCAGCGCCGTACCCCGCGCCGTGCGCTCGAGGTCGGGCGCGATGAGGGCACCGCGGAAGGTCAATCCGGCGCCCAGCGCTTCCTCGACGAGGCGCACACCCTCGACCAGGGCTAGCCCTCGACGGCCTCGCGCTTTGCGACGTTGAAGATCGCGCAGCATGGACTGCAGATTACTCGCTATGGAGGGGCTCCTTGACCCGAGATAACGGCACCTGTAAACGTCGCCGGGGTGGCGAGGTTTGCCAAGCGCGCCGGTGAAAGTCGCCCTGACGATCGCGGGGTCCGATTCCGGCGGCGGGGCCGGAATCCAGGCCGACCTGAAGACCTTCCATCAGTTTGGCGTTTTCGGGACGAGCGTGGTGACCGCTGTGACCGCCCAGAACACGCGGGGCGTCGAGGCTTGGGAAGGCGTGTCCGCCTCCCTGGTGGCCCGGCAGCTCGCGGCGGTCTTCGACGACCTTCCGCCGGCCGCCCTGAAGACCGGGATGCTCGGTCCGGCCGGGGTCGTGGACGCCGTTGCCCACACGCTGGGGGCGCGCCTTCCCGTGAACTACATCCTCGACCCGGTGATGCTCGCGAGCTCGGGGGCCCGCCTGCTCGAGTCCGACGCCGAGCACCTTGTCGCCACACGCCTCGTCCCCCTCGCCGCACTCGTCACACCAAACCTGCCGGAAGCGGCGGCTCTCACCGGCGCTCCGGTCACGACGCCCGAGCAGATGGAGCGAGCGGGACGCGCCCTCCGCGCGATGGGCGCTCGCGCCGCGCTCGTTACGGGAGGCCACCTGGCAGGCGAGCAGGTCGTGGACGTCCTCGTGACCGACGGAGGGGTACGACGCCTGACCCACGCCCGGATCGAGACGACGTCGACGCACGGCACCGGATGCACGCTCTCAGCCGGCATCGTTGCGGGCCTCGCGCTCGGGCGCTCGCTCGAGCGCGCGGTGGCCGATGCGATCGATTACGTCCAGCGCGCCCTGGCGGCCGCGCCCGGCCTGGGAAGAGGTCGCGGCCCCCTCAATCATTTCGTCCCCGCTCCACCCCGACCTCCGACCGAAGGCCTCTAGCTCAGCCTCGGTAGGACGGCCTCGAGGAGCGTCGCGACTCGATCCGCGGCGCGCGCGCCGACCGCGAGCACGTCGGCGTGTGACACCGGATCGCCCGACAGGCCGGCGGCGACGTTCGTGATCATCGAGAGCCCGACCACCCGCATGCCGCAGGCTCGGGCGGCGACCACCTCGGGGACCGTCGACATCCCCACGGCATCGGCGCCCAAGCGCTCGAGCATCCGTATCTCGGCCGGCGTCTCGTACGAGGGTCCGAGCAGTCCCGCGTACACGCCCTCGTCGAGGGCGACCCCTGCGTCGCGTGCGGCCGCGCGAACGACGTTGCGCAGCTCGCGATCGTAAGGATCGCTCATATCCGGAAAGCGCTCTTCCCCGGCCGCCACCGGCCCGACCAACGGATTGCGCCACATGAGGTTGATATGATCCGCGATCAGCATCAGCTGACCCGGCCTGAGCGTGCGCCGGATTCCGCCCGCTGCGTTCGTCACGATGACCACGTGCACGCCGAGGGAGTGGAACACGCGCACGGGCAACGCGGCGATGTCCGCCGAATGGCCCTCGTACAGGTGAAACCGTCCCTGCTGCACCAGCACCTGCACGCCCGCGAGCGTCCCCGCGACGAGCTCGCCCGCGTGTCCGGCGACGCCCGGCGAGGGAAATCCCGGGATCGACGAATACCGGATCCGGCGCGCCTGCGATACGCGGTCCGCGATCGCGGCGAGTCCGGAACCGAGAATGATCGCGACCCGCGGCTTGGCATTGCCGAGCCACTCGGCGACCGCCTGTGTGGCCGCCTTCGCGTCGGTCATGCGGTGGCGTCCGCCATCTCCGATTGCAGGCGCGCGGCGAGCGCCACCCGCTCGTATTCGGGCAGAAACACGTAGTCGCATGCCTGGGTCACGAGGCCCGCGAGCTGCTCCTTGTCGAACCCGAACGTGGCCTGGGCGAGGTACAGCTCGTCCGTCAGGGTCACACCGTCCACCAGCCGGCCGTCGGTATTGAGGGTGAGCGGTACTCCCGCGTCGAAGTAACGGCGCAACGGATGATTCGATACCGCCGGCACGGCGCGCGTGTGGACGTTGCTCGTGAGACACACCTCGAGGGGAATGCGGTTCGCCACGACCTCTTCGAGCAAGGCGGGGTCCTCGACGAGCCGTGTTCCGTGGCCGATCCGCTGGGCCCCGCACACGTGCAGCGCCTCCCTGATGGAGCTCGGACCGTCGCCTTCTCCAGCGTGGCACGTTCTGCCGAGCCCCACCTCCGCCGCGAGTGCAAACGCCTCCCGGTGCTCCCCCGCCGGGTGAGCGCGCTCCGCGCCCGCCAGATCGAATCCCACGACGCCGGCGGACCGGTAATCGGCGGCGGCGCGGACCAGCTCGACCGACTGGGCCGGCGGCAGGTTGCGAATCCCGCACACGATCAGGCCCACCCTCGTGCCGGTCTCGGACGTGCCGCGCGCGATACCGCCGAGCGCGGCCTCGATCGCGCCGCTCAACGTGAGCGCCGGTCGGTGCAACAGCGGCGAAAACCGGACTTCCGCGTAGCGCACGTGCTCTGCCGCCACGTCGTGCACGAGCTCATCGGCGATCCGCTCGATGGCCGCGGCAGTCTGCATCACGGAGAGGGTGATGGCGTACTTGGTGAGGTAGTCCTCGAGGCTCGTCGCCTTCCGCCCCGAGACCGCGAGCGCCAGCTCCGCCGGGGTGTCGGCCGGGAGGCGAACGCCCTGCTCGCGCGCGAGCTCGAGCATCGTCGCGGGACGCAGTGAGCCGTCCAGGTGGACGTGGAGCTCGACCTTCGGCCAGCGGCGCAACTCGTCTTTCGAGAGTCGCGCCCGGGCGGGCCCCGCCGGGACGATCACGCGAAAAACGGCGCCCGCTTCGCCCACGGGGTCCGTCCCGTCGACCGTTCTGCCCACGCCGTCCGTGACGTATGCCGCGGACGCGGCGACGAGATCGCCGAGGCGCGCGTCGAACGCGGCCACGGCGTCACGCACGCGCGCACCGCGCGCGACGCTCACGGGCTTCTCGTTCACGAACACGCGCAGCCGATCGTCGTTCATCGCCGCCGAAAATTGCCAACCCGACGTCCGCTGCGCTACCTTGACGCCCCATGGTGATCGCGCTGCTGTGCGCGTCGCTCTTCGTGCCGCCGGCCGACTCGGCCGTGTTGCTCATCCGTGTACTGGACGTCAGCGATGCGCGAATCGGTGGCGATGCGATCCTCATTACCGATTCGGCGGGCGGGCGCGCACGGCACATCCTCATCGACGCGAGCGATCTCGGTCGCACGATCGTTACAAAGCTCCGTCACTTTCACGTGGACACGCTCGCGGCGCTGATTCTCTCCCATCCGCACGCCAATCCCTACGGCGGCATGGACGAGGTGCTCGATGCGTTCCCGGTGCGCGCGTTCATCTACGGCGGCACGCCGCACGGGGCGAGCACGTACCTCGCCCTGCTGCGACGCGTCGCGGCCCTGCGCATCCCGACGGTGACCGCCGACACCGGCGTTCGGCACGTGCAGCTCGTCACGGAAACGGACACGGTGACGCTGGCCGTCCTCGCGCCTCCGCCCGATTGCGCGAACATTGCCGGCAGTGCCACGGGCCACGACATCAACGATTGCTCGATCGGCGTACGGCTCAGTCGGGGGACCTTCACCGCGCTCTTCCCGGGCGACGCCGAGGATGCGGAGTTCGCCTGGTGGATGATGACGCAGCCGGCGCTGCTCGAGGCGGACGTGCTGAAGGCGAGCGACCACGGGTCGAGCAGCGGGACAAGCGCCACCGTCCTCGACGTCGTGAAACCGGAGGCGGTCTTGATCAGCGCGAACGGACGACAGCAGCCCTTGAAGCATGTGCTGAACCTGCTCACCGCTCGCGGCCTGCCGACCTATTGCACCGCGGACAACGGCACGATCACCGTGCGGGTGCCGCGCGACGGCGGCTGGAAGGTGACCGCGGAGCGCAGCGGGAAGTGCCATCCCCACAGGGAGTTGACGACCGGGAGCTTGCCATGACGGAGCGCCATCGGTTCATCGTAGATCGACACGAGGAGCAGCGCTGCGTGGTCGAGGTCGACGGGACAGGGTTCTTCGACCTGCCCCGCTGGCTGTTGCCCGCGGGCGCGCGCGGCGACGACGTGCTCGCCGTCACTGTGGACGCGGAGCAGGACCGCGCCGTGGTGACCATCATGCGCGACACGGCCGCGACGGCTCAGGCGAAGGCCGAGGGCGCGGATGCTGTCGCTCGCCTGAAGCGGCGCGATCCCGGAGGAGACGTTCGGTTGTGACCGCCGCCCAGCTCGCGCAACGCGTCCTCGTCGTCGACGACGAGCCCGACATCACCGCGCTCGTGGCCTATCATCTGGCCAAGGACGGTTATCGGGTGAGTACCGCGTCGAACGGACGGGACGCGTTGCGCGCGGCGCGCGAAGAGCGCCCGGATCTGATCGTCCTCGACCTCATGCTCCCCGGCGTCTCCGGGTACGACGTGCTCGCGGAGCTGCGTCGCCGCGAGGAAACAAAGGAGATCGGCGTCATCGTCCTGACGGCGCGCAAGGACGAGCCCGACCGGATCAAAGGCCTCTCGCTTGGCGCGGACGACTACCTGCCGAAGCCGTTCTCACCTCAGGAGCTCGTGCTCCGGGTCGGCGCCGTGCTCAGGCGTCTCGCGGCTCCCGCGGTCGCGTCGGGAGGCCTCCTCACCGCCGGCACGATTGTGCTGGACAAGACCGCGCACCGCGTCACCGTCGGCGGTGAGGGCATCGATCTCACCGCGACGGAATTCCGCCTCCTGCACACGCTGATGGAGCGCCAGGGCCGCGTGCAGAGCCGCGCGCAGCTGCTCGAGACCGTGTGGCACGCCCAGCCCGACATTCAGACGCGCACCGTCGACATGCACGTGCAGCGCCTGCGGCAGAAACTCGGCCGGAGCGGCGATGCGATCGAGACGGTGCGCGGCGCCGGGTACCGCTTCAACCCCAGCCCGTCCGCGGGCCGGAAGCGCGCGTGAGGCTCGCGGGCCGGCTGTTCGTCGGCTCGAGCCTGCTGCTTGCCGCGACGGCCATCGGACTCGTCCTGGCCGCCGGCCAGGTGCTCCGGCGCGAGGTCGACCGCGAGGTCGCGAGCGGCCTCGAACGGGAAGCGCGCCTCGTGGCCGCCCTCCTCCCGGCGGATTCGCTTACGTGGCCCGAGGCCGCCCGCCGGCTTGGCGCCCTGATCGGCCACCGCGTCACGCTCATCGACCCCTCAGGCCGCGTGCGCGGCGATACCGAGTTCGACCGCGCCTCCCTCGCCCAGCTCGAGAACCACGCCACGCGCCCGGAGGTCGTGCAGGCGATCGCCGAAGGCACCGGCATCGGACACGACGTTCGCCTCAGCGTCTCGACCAATCAGCGCCGCCTCTACGTCGCCATCCGCGGCGGACCCCCGGGACTCGCCGTCGTCCGTCTCTCGACCACGCTCGGCGCCATCGAGGACTCCGTGGGAACGATGCAGCGCGGCGTGGCCCTGGCCGGTCTCGTCGCGCTCGCGGTCGCCGCACTGCTCGCCTGGTTCTTGAGCCGCAGCCTCGCCCAACCCCTCGCCCAGCTCGGGGACGCGGCCCACGCAATCGCAGCCGGCGAGGAGCCCGTGCTCCCGAGCTCCCCGATCCCGGAGATCGCCCGGCACACCCTCGCCCTGCGCGCAATGCACGAGCAGCTGGGCACGCGCTTCTCAGAGCTGCGCAGAGAGCGCGAAGAAACGCAGACCTTGATCGAAGCCATGGCGGACGGGGTCGTCGCCGCCGATGGCGCGGGAGAGATCGTCGCCTTGAACGCGGCGGCGCGTCGCTTGCTCGGGTATCGTCTGCCCGATCGGCCGCCTCCGCTCGGACAGCTCTTCCACGACAAGCGCGCCCGCGATTTCGTGCGGGCGGCGCTCGAAGGACAGGAGGTGGAGCAGCGCGAGCTGGACCTCGATGGGCGCACCCTGCTCGTGACGAGCCGCCCCCTCCCCAAGGGCGGCGCGTTGCTCGTCTTCCGGGACGTCACCGACTTCCGGCGCCTCGAATTGGTACGCCGCGACTTCGTCGCCAACGTGTCCCACGAGCTCAAGACGCCGCTCACGTCGATCGCGGGGTACGCCGAAACGCTCGCGGCGGAAGCCGGCGGCGACACCCAGTCGCGCCGCTTCGCCGAAACGATCCTGAGCAACGCACGTCGCATGCAGCGCCTGGTCGACGACCTCCTCGACCTCTCGCGCATCGAATCGGGGAGCTGGCATCCCACGCCCCGGCCGGTGGATGTCGTTGCCATGGCGCACGAGGCGTGGGCGCCTTTTGCGGATCGCGCCCGGGGCGCGGGTGTCCTGTTCTCGGTGGATGCGGCAGCTCCGTCGGTCGCCGCCGACCCGGACGCGCTGCGACAGATCCTCACGAACCTGCTGGACAACTCCCTGCGGCACACGCACGAGCATGGCGCGATCACCGTGCGGACCGCGCCCGCCCCCGGGGGCACGACCGTCGAAGTGACAGACACCGGAACCGGCATCCCCTCCGAGCACCTACCCCGCATCTTCGAGCGCTTCTACCGCGCCGACGCCAGCCGCTCGCGCGAGCAGGGCGGAACGGGGCTCGGCTTGGCCATCGTGAAACACCTGGTCGAGGCGCACGGCGGGCGGGCGGAAGCGATCAGTAACTTCGGCTCCGGGACCACGATACGGCTCTTCTTCCCCACCGCAGAGGCGTAACCCGGCCCCAACAACTGTTACCAAGCCGTCACGTAGCTGTCGCTGAGGATTGACGCTCCCCACCCAATCTGGTGGCGTGAGATTGGCCATCGTGACAGACACGTACACACCGCAGGTGAACGGCGTCACGACCGTCGTCCGCCGCATCGTCGATGCGCTGTCCGCCGCGGGACACGAGGTTGCCGTCGTCGCTCCCCGATACCCGGAAGGGAAAGCGGCCGCAGGGGCGCGCGAGCTGCGGATGCCCTCGCTGCCCTTCCCGCCCTACCCGGCGATCCGCCTCTCTCTGCCGCGCTCGGTGCCTGTCGACCGGTTCCTGGGAGAATTCGCGCCGGAAGTCGTGCATGTCCACAGCGAGGGTCCGCTGGGCGTGCTGGGACGGCGCTACGCCATCCGCAACGAGGTCCCGCTGGTGACCTCGTTCCATACCGACTTCCCGCGCTACGCCCGCCATTACGGTGCCGCGCCGCTGGCGCCGCTGGTCTGGCGCTGGCTCGCGTGGTTCCACGGTCCCGCCGAAGTGACACTCACGCCGGGCGAGGCGATTCAGGGCGACCTCCACGAACACGGCATTCCGCACGCCGCCGTGTGGGGCCGCGGAGTCGACCCGCGGTTGTTTCACCCTTCCCGGCGGAACGCCGGCTGGCGCCGCTGGCTCGGGGGCGGCGACGACACGACCGTCGTGCTCCACGTCGGGCGGCTCGCGCCCGAAAAGAACCTGCACGTGCTGATCAAGGCGTGGGCGATCGCGAAGGAACGGTTGGGTCAGCGCGCGACGTTCGTGGTCGCCGGAGAAGGACCGCTGCAGCGGCGTATCGTCGCCGAGCTGCCGTTCGTGCGGTGGCTCGGATTCCTGCCCCGCCCGCAGCTCGCCACGCTGTACGCGAGCTCCGATCTCTGCGTGCTGACGTCGCGCACCGAGACCTGCGGTCTCGTCGCGCTCGAAGCGATGGCTTCGGGACTGCCGGTGATCGCCGCGGCCGCCGGTGGGTTGCAGGAAAGCGTGCGCCACGATGAAACGGGCTTGCTCGCCGCGCCCAACGATCCAGAGGCGTTCGCTGCCGCGATCGAAGCCTTGGTGCTGGACCCGACGCGTCGCCTCGCGTTCGCGGCCGCGGCGCGGGAGCGCGCCGCGGGCTTGGACAGCGCTCAGGAAGACGCCGATCTCCTCCTTCGCTACGAGCGACTCGCATGCGCCGCCTAGTCTTCGTCCTCGCCGACGGTCTGCGTCCCGACGCCATCACTCCGAGTCGGATGCCCTCGCTCCACGCGTTGAGCGGCGCGTACACCGCCGCGCGCGACGTGCGCACGGTGCGTCCCAGCGCGACGGTGGCGGCCCTCGCTTCGCTCGCCACCGGCGTCGGCCCGGACACGCATCGGCTCATCGAGTCGGGGCTCGGCTTCCTGCCGCGCCTCCGGACGTTGCGGCCGATCGCGCGTGAGCTCGCTCGCAACGGCATCCCCACGGACGTCGTGACGACGGAGCTCGGGCCGGCGACGCTGCCGATCACCTGGACGCTGGCGACCACGGCGGGGGTGCGTCGGGTGATCTCGTCGGGCAACCGGGCGCGAGAAACCGCGGCCGAGGCGTGTCGGGTGCTCGAGGAGCGCGAGGCGCGGATGCTCTTCGTGTACCTGCCCGACTGCGATCGGACCGGGCACGCGCACGGCTGGATGTCCGATCGATATCTCGACGCCGCCGCCGAGGTCGACGCGGCGATCGGCCTGCTCTCGCCCTGGACCGACGAAACGGTGTTTCTGGTCACCGCCGATCACGGCGGTGGCGGCGTCCGCCCGGATGATCACGACGAGCCACACCCGACGAACGATCACATCCCCCTGGTCGTCGCCGGACCCGGCGTGGGGCGGCGCCGTACCCTTACGCGGCAGCTCTCGATCCTCGATTTGCCCGCCACGATCCTCTGGTGGTTCGGGCTCGACGTCCCCGCGTGCTACGAGGGCCGTCCGGTCACCGAGGCCTTCGAACCGACGCCGGCACCCGTGGCGGCGGCGCTCCCCGCCTGATGCGCTGGCTGACGCACTTGGGCGGCGCGCGCGCGACGCTCGGGACCGGCGTTCTGCTCCTCCCGTTCGGCGGAGCGACGCGCCAGCTCGGCCTCACGATGCTGCTCGCGAACGTCATGTCGCACGCCGCCGTGCAGGTGCTGAAGCGGACGGTCGTGCGCGCTCGCCCCTGCGACGCGGGCGGGAATCCCCTCGCCCTGGTCGATCTTCCCGATCCGTTCTCGTTTCCGTCCGGGCACACCGCCGCGGCCACAGCGGTGGCCGCGAGCGCCAGCATCGCCGCCCCGGCGCTTGCGCCGGTCGTCCTTCCGGTGGCTGTTCTCGTCGGCTATTCCCGCATCCGTCTCCGCGTGCATCACCTGAGCGACGTACTCGCCGGAGCCGCGCTGGGCCTCGCGGGCGCGATCGTGGCGTACCGCCTGCTCAACTGAGCTCCGTCTAGGGCCGGGATCTCCCGCCGCATCAAGCAGTTCCGTTGACCATGCCTGTTACATGGTCGTGACTTCTCCGCCCTCGGGCTGCGGTGCAGATTTAAGGGCCCTTAAGTCCCCCGCATCACAGGACTTCACTCGGAATGATCACGACCCGCATGTCAGACGGCGCCGCCACCACGGTGGCGGTTCCGCCGAAGGCCAGCGCACCGCCTCAGCCGAGCGGCCTGCCGCGGCTCGCCGCCATCGACATCGGCACGAATTCGGTACGCCTCCTGGTCGCCGAGGTCCAGTCGGACGGTAGCTATCGCGTCCTCGACGAAGACCGCGAGATGACGCGACTCGGCCAGGGTCTGTTCCAAACCGGACGGCTCGCCGACGCGGCGATGGAGCGGTCGCTCCAGGTCGTGGGGCGGATGAAGGCGATCGCGGAAGGGTTCGGCGTGCAAGACCTGCGCGCGATCGCGACGAGCGCGGTGCGCGAGTCGTCGAACGGCCGCGAGTTTTCGCGCGAGGCCTGGCGCCGCTACCGCGTGCGGGTTGAAGTCGTGTCCGCGGAAGAGGAGGCGAAGCTCGCCTTCAAGAGCGTCGCCCGCCACTACAACCTCGACGACCGGCTCACGGCGATCGTGGACATCGGGGGCGGCAGCGCGGAGGTCATCCTCGCCGCCGGGGGCGTGATCGAGCAGCTCCACTCGCTCCCACTCGGCGCCGTACGGCTGACGGAGCGGTACGTCAAGTCGGACCCTCTCAAGTCCCGCCACTGGAAGGCGCTCCGCAACGCGATTGATCGCGAGATCGAACACGCCGTCGGCACGCCGCCCTTCGCGGCGGAGGTGATGATCGGGAGCGGGGGCACGTTCACGAACCTCGCTGAGATGGCGCAGGCCGAGCGGGACCGTCGCATGCCGCCGGTGCGGGATTACACGCTGAGTCGGGCCGAGGTCGTGCGGATGCTCGACCGCCTGCGTGAAACGCCGCTCGAGCTGCGCGGTCAGATCCCCGGCCTCAACCCCAAGCGCGCGGACATCATCGTGGCCGGCGCGGCGGTGGTCGCCCGGCTGACGCGGCACCTCGGCACGCTCCGTGTTCTCGTGAACGATCGCGGCATCCGCGACGGCGTCGTGCTCTCGATGATCGAAGACCTCCCTGGCGGAGGTGGGACGACCTCCGCGCGCCCGGTCGTTCCCACGCGACTCGATTCCGCGCGGCGCTTCGCGCGCCAATGCCGCTCGAATGAGCGTCACTGCGAACAGGTCGCGTCGCTCGGTGGAGAGCTGTTCGACGCGCTGCGCGACGCGTTCGCGCTGCCCCCGCCGAGCCGCGAGATCCTGCAGGCGGCCGCGTTGTTGCACGACATCGGCTACCTGATCAACCACGAGAAGCACCACAAGCACGCCTACCACCTGATCATGCACGGCGACCTGCGGGGCTTCTCGGCGCGCGAGATCGAGCTCATCGCCAACGTCGCGCGCTATCACCGGCGCGCGTTCCCGAAGAAGAAGCACCGCAACTTCGCGCGGCTCGATCGCGGGGAACGGCGCCTGGTGCGCCGCCTGAGCGGGATACTGCGCGTGGTCGACGGTCTGGACCGCACGCACAGCCAGTGCATCACGGGCCTGCGCTGCCGGATCGGCGACGGGTGGGTGCGTGTCTTCGCGACGGCCACTCGGAACCCGGGGATCGAGCTCGAGGACGCGCTCCGGAAGGCCGGCCTGTTCGAGCGCGCGTTCAAGGCGGATCTCACCCTGACCTGGAGCCGGCCCAAGCCGGCGTCGCGCACCCGGAGCAAGCCGGCCGGCGCGGCGCTCGCCAAAGCCTGATCTCATGCCCGACCGCGTACTGCCCGGCTTTCCACCGGACCACTACATCAATCGCGAGCTCTCGTGGCTCGAGTTCAACGCGCGCGTCCTCGAAGAGGCGGCCGACGCCACCAACCCGTGGCTCGAGCGTCTCAAGTTCCTCGCGATCTTCAGCTCGAACCTCGACGAGTTCTTCGAGATTCGCGTGGCCGGCTTGCAGCAGCAGATGTACGCGGGTGTGGCCCCGCAGGACTTCGGCGCGGACGGCATGGCGCCGGCCGAGCAGCTCGCCGCCATCGAGCGGCGCACGCACACACTCGTCGCCGCGCAGTATCGCGTGCTCAAGGACGAAGTGTTTCCCGGTCTCGCGGCTCACGGCATCGACCGCGTCCGTCTCGACGACCTGACCGATGCCGAGCGGCGCCACGTCGAGGCGCTCTTCCGCGCCAGCATCTATCCCGTCCTGACGCCACTTGCCATCGACCCGGGGCACCCCTTCCCCCACGTTCACAACAAGAGCCTGAACATCGCCCTCCTCGTCGAGCGGCAGAACGGCGATCAGGCCCGCCGGCACTTCGCCGTCGTCCAGGTCCCCGGCGTCCTCGACCGGGTCGTGGTCGTGCCGTCCAGCGGGAATGGCCGCGTCCGTTTCGTCCTGCTCGAGGACGTCATCGCGCGCCACCTGCGCGAGCTGTTCGGCGGACTGCACGTCGTCAGCCACACCGTCTTCCGCGTCACCCGCAACACCGACCTCACGATTCAGGAAGAGGACGCCGAAGACTTGCTCGAAACGATCGAAGAGAGCCTGCGGCAGCGCATGCGGAGCGATCCGGTGCGCCTCGAAATCTCGGCGGATGCCGACGAGGTGTTCATCGACATGCTCACCGCCGCGCACGACCTCGAGCCGCGCGACGTCTACCGCGTGGACGGCCCCGTAGATCTCACGGCGCTCATGGCGCTGCACCGGCTCGAGGGTTTCGGAGCCCTGCGGGACGAGCCGCTCGTCCCGCGCATCGCGCCGGCATTCGCGCAAGGCCACGATATCTTCGACGTGATCCGCGCGCAGGACGTGCTGGTCCACCTGCCGTACGAGTCGTTCGGGTGCGTCGTGGATTTCATCGAGCGCGCGGCCGACGACCCGCAGGTGCTCGCCATCAAGCAGACGCTGTACCGCACGAGCGGGGGCAGCCCCATCATCTCGGCGCTGGCGCGCGCCGCGCAGAACGGGAAGCAGGTCACGGCGCTCGTCGAGCTGAAGGCGCGCATGGACGAACAGAACAACATCACGTGGGCGCGCACCCTCGAGCAGGCGGGCGTGCACGTGGTGTACGGCATCGTCGGGCTGAAGACCCACTGCAAGGCGGCGCTGGTCGTTCGCCGCGAGGCGGACGGGATCCGGCGCTACGTCCACCTTGCCACCGGGAACTACAATCCGACGACCGCGCGCGTCTACACCGACCTCGGTCTGTTCAGCGCGGACCAGGCCCTGGGCGAGGACACGAGCGCGCTCTTCAACCTGCTCACGGGGTACGCGACGGACTACGACTGGAAGAAATTGCTCGTGGCCCCGCTCGGAATGCGGGAGCGCGTGATCGCGCTGATCGAGCGCGAGCGGCACAACGCCGAGCAGGGCAAGGCGGCGCGGATCGTCGTGAAGATGAACGCGCTCGTCGAGCCGTCGGTGGTCGACGCGCTGTACCGGGCCTCCCAGGCCGGCGTGCAGATCGACATGACCATCCGCGGCATCTGCTGCCTGCGACCCGGACTGCCGGGCGTGTCGGAGAACATCCGGGTCCGGAGCATCGTCGACAAGTTCCTGGAGCACAGCCGCATCTTCTATTTCGAGAACGGCGGCGATCCGGAGGTCTTCCTCGCGAGCGCGGACTGGATGCCGCGCAACTTCTGGCGCCGGATCGAGACCGTGTTTCCCGTGGACGACCCGGCGCTGCGCTCGCGCATCGTGGGAGACATCCTGGCGCTCGTCCTGGCCGACAACGTGAAGGCGCGAGAGCTCCTCGCGGACGGCACCTACCGCCGTGTGGAGTCGGAAGACGAGCCGGTCCGCTCGCAGGTCGCGCTGCAGCATCTGACGCGGGACGGCGGCCGGGAGGCGGCCGAGCCGCGACCCTCGTTCGTCCCGATCGTGCGTCGCGCGCGTCCGGCGGCGAGCGAGGCGGCACCGTCCCCCGAGCGCGTGCGCGCGCCGGCCTGAGGCGAGGACGTGCGTCTCCTCGTCGTTCGCCACGCCATCGCCGAGGACCGCGAGTCCTACTCGCGGACGCACCGCGACGACGCCGGGCGGCCCCTGACCCAGGAAGGGCGCCGCAAGATGGAGCGCGGGGCGGTCGGCCTGCGCGAGCTCGTTCCGGACCTCGACCTCGTCGCGGCGAGCCCGTACAAGCGCGCCGTCGACACCGCGGAGATCATCGCCCGTGAGTACGGAGACATGGCCGTCGAGCGCGTCGCCGAGCTCGCGCCGGGGGCCGGCGTCGAGCGCGCCCTGGGCTGGCTCGGCGGCCAGCGCTCGCGGGGCACCGTCGCCATCGTCGGCCACGAGCCCGACCTGAGCCAGCTCGTCTGTGCCCTGCTCGCCGGGGCGGATGGACCCTTCCTCGAGCTCCGAAAAGGGGCGGCCTGCCTGCTCGAGTTCGCGGGCGCCGTGGAGCGCGGCGCCGCCACGCTCGATTGGTTCGTCGGCCCGAAACATCTCCGCCGTCTGGCGAATGGCCATGGCTGAGCATCCGGACGTCGCCCTCACCCTCCCCGCGCCCCGCGCGGCAGCCCAGATCAGCTTACAGCTCCTCGACGCCGCCCGCGCGGCGTCGGGGCGTCTCGCGGACACGAGCGACGCGGAGGCCCTCCACGATTTCCGCGTCGGGCTCCGCCGGCTCCGCAGCACGTTCCGAAGCTTTCGCGACGATCTCGACGATGTCGTCCCGAAGAAGCTCCGGAACCGGCTGCGCGATCTGACGCGAACGACCTCCTCGGCCCGCGACGCCGAGGTCCTGATCGCCTGGATCGAGCGGCACCTGGCGGAGCTCGCGGCCGGCAAGCGAGCCGGCATTTCCTGGTTCGTCGCGCGGCTCCGCGAGGAGCGGGACCGCGCCTATGGAGAGATTCGCCGGGACGTGCCGCCCCGGTTCATCCGCCTCGAGCGTCGCCTCCGGAAGGCGCTCGCCGTGGCAGCGAAGACCAGAGCCGCACGTCCTGACGCCCCCTCTCTCGCGACGCGCGCCGCGGGCCTCGCTGCGGAGCACGCCGCCGTTCTCGAGCAGGAGCTCGGGGCGATCCAATCGGCGCGGGACGAGAACACCACGCACGCGGCACGGATCACGGCCAAGCGGCTCCGCTATCTGCTCGAGCCGCTCGCCGCTCCCGAGGCGCGCGCCGTGCTGGCCCGCCTCAAGGACCTCCAGACCCTGCTCGGCGATCTCCACGATCTCCACGTGCTCGCCGAGCAGCTCGCCGAGGCAGTCGGAGACGCGGCCGCAGCCCGGGCACGCCGTCAGCACGAGATCAGCCTCAACGGCCCCGCGGCAGTCCGCGGCAAACGTGGCCCGCGCCCCGCGACGAGCGGGCTCATCGCATTGGCCCAACTGGTGCATCGCGCCCAGGACGACGCCTTCCGGACGTTCTCCGAGGAGTGGCGCGGGAAGGCCGATGCCGAGCTGTGGGCCGCGCTCGCCGCGCTCACGTCGGCGCTCACCGCCCCCGTCGTTCCCATCCCCATCCGCCCGCCCTCGAGAATCCGCCGCGCCCCAAGATCTGTCGTTACATAGCCGTTACAAACCCTCCGCAGGGCCGTGACGCCCCTGGCTTTCGTTCCCTGGGATTAAGAAAACCTGCGCAGTCGTTCAATTCGGTCCACAAAAGAGGGGAGACCGTTTTATGCTGTTTTCCATCCGTCGCGTGCTCGGGATCGCCGCCGTCACCGTCGCCGCCGCCGCACCGCTGTGCGGGCAAGGCGCGGCACCGGCTCCTGCCCCCGCGCCCGCCCCGTCGCCGATCACCGTCACTGGCCTCGTCTACACACAGTTCCTGTATCAGCTCGCCGACACGTCCTACGGCGTGAGTCGATTCGACATCACGCGCGCGTACATCAACATCCTCGGCAAGTGGAGTGGCGGCCTGCAGGCGCGAATCACGGGGGACATTTTCACCAACAGCGACAGCTCGCGCGCCTACCGCCTCAAGTACGCCTACGCCGCGTACACGCCGGCGAAGAGTCCTCTGACGTTCAAGGCCGGGTTGATCCATACGCCCTGGCTCGATTGGGAAGAGGCACTGTGGGACTACCGGATGCAGGGCGCGATGGCGATGGACCGCGATGGCTATCTCTCCTCCGCGGATTTCGGGATCGGGATTGACGAGAAGACGGGTTCCGATGTCACGAACGGCCAGATCACCATCGTGAACGGCGAGAACTACAACAAGGGAACCGGCGACGACGGCAAGGACATCATGGCACGGTTCTCGGTCCGGGTGCTCGAATCGGACGACAAGAGCCGCGTCGGGGGTCTCCGTGTGAGCGTGTACGGGCAGTGGGGCGTCCCGACGAGCGGCGGACAGCGGGAGCGGGCCATCATGATGCTGTCTTACCGGTCGAAGATATTCACCGTTGCGGCGGAAGCTGCGGCCACGCGTGATACGGTCTCCGGCACGGCGGTCGTCGCCGGCGTGTATCCAACAGCCATCGCGGTGCAGCACCCCACCAACGGGCACGTCTACAGCGCGTACGGCGTCTTCCACATCCCGCAGGCGAAGGGCAAGCCGGGCAATGCGGCGATCATCGCCCGCGTGGACATTCAGAAGCCGAACAGCGGTGGGGTGAACACGCAGACGACCCGCTACATCGCCGGCGTCTCCTACCAGCTCCATCCGAACTGGCGGCTGCTCGCCGACGTCGACCTGCTGAGCTACCAGACCACGCCCACGGCCGCGCAGGTCCTGACGCAGAAGACCGCCTACTTCCAGACCCAGATCAACTTCTAACCCGCTGCCACGAGGCTAAACCGTCATGACTCAGACTCGATTCCTCGCGCTCGCCGCCCTGATGCTTGCCGCGCCAGCGACGGCGCAGGTGAAGCTGAACGGCGCCGGCGCGACGTTCCCGAACATCATCTATCAGGACTGGATGCTGACGTACAACAAGGCCCACGCCGACGTGCAGCTGAACTATCAGTCGATCGGCTCGGGCGGCGGCATCCGCCAGTTCTCCGAGGGGACCGTGGACTTCGGCGGCAGCGATGCCCCGATGTCGGATTCGGCGATCGCCGCGATCCAGGGCAATGTGCTGCACATCCCAACCGTGATGGGAGCGGTCGTCATCACATATAATCTGCCCGATGTGAAGGAGCCGTTGAAGTTCACGCCGGACGTCATCGCCGGACTCTTCCTGGGCACGATCACGAAGTGGGATGACGCCCGCATCGCGGCCGTGAACCCCGGCGTGAAGCTCCCGGCGCAGGATGTCGTCGTCGTGCACCGCTCCGATGGGTCGGGTACGAGCTACATCTTCACCGACTACCTCAGCAAGGTGAGCCCCGACTGGTCGACGAAGGTCGGCAAGGGGACGTCGGTGAACTGGCCGGTGGGCCTCGGGGGCAAGGGCAACGAGGGCGTGTCGGCGACCGTTGGCCAGACGCCGGGTGGTGTGGGCTACGTCGAGCTGGCGTATGCCAACTCCAACAAGCTCCCCGTCGGCGTGCTGAAGAACAAGGCGGGAACGTTCGTGACGCCGACCCTCCCCTCGGTCACCGCCGCGCTCGCGAACTCCATGGGGATGATGGGCCCGAGCACGGACTTCCGCGTTTCGATCACGAACGCGGAGGGGAAGGAAACCTACCCCATCTGCTCCATGACCTATCTCCTGGTGCACAAGACTTACACCGATGCGGCGAAGACGAAGGAGCTGATCAAGTACATCTGGTGGACGGAGACCGAGGGCCAGGCCCGCGCCGAGCCGCTCGGCTATGCTCCGCTCCCCATCGCATTGCGCCCGTGGATCGAGGCGAGACTGAAGAGCGTCACGGTCGACGGCAAAGTTGCCTGGAGCAACTAGCCGGTAGCGGGATCCCCTCTTCCCATGCCGGTCGAGCCCCCGCACGGCGTTATTCGCCTGCGGGGGCTCGTTTTGGGTCGCAGTCGCCGTTACAGACCCGTGACAAACGCTCTCTACGTTTTGAGGCTTCGATGACGACACTGCCCCTAGAGCCCGTCCCGACACAGGCGGACGACGCGCGCAGCGCGCTGCGCGGCGTGAACCGCGGCGATCAGGTCTTCCGTGTCGCGTTGACCGCGCTGGCGCTCGCCCTGCCGCTCCTCCTCGTCGCCCTGGTCGGCCAGCTGTTCGTCAGCGCCTGGCCGGCGATCAAGCGCTTCGGATTCTCGTTCCTGTGGAGCTCGGTGTGGGATCCCGTCGCCGAGGTGTTCGGGGCGGCGCCGATGCTGTTCGGGACGCTGGCGTCGTCGCTCCTGGCGCTGCTGATCGCGGTGCCGCTCTCGCTCGGCGTGTCGATCTACCTGACCGAGTTCGCCCCGAAGTGGCTGCGCCAGCCCATCGCGTTCCTGGTGGAGCTGCTGGCCGCGATTCCGAGCGTCGTGTACGGCCTCTGGGGGATCTTCGTTCTGATCCCGTTCCTGCGCGGCCACGTCATCGGTCCGCTGCGGGCGGTCCTGGGCTGGACGCCGTTCGTGAGCGGAGTCTTCTATGGCAACTCGCTGCTCGCGGGCGGGATCATCCTCGCGATCATGATCGTCCCCTACATCGCGGCGGTCTCGCGCGAGGTGCTGCTCGCGGTTCCGGGAAATCAGCGGGAGGCAGCGCTCGGCATGGGCGCGACGCGGTGGGAAGCAGTCTGGACCGCCGTCGTGCCGTACGGGCGGGCAGGCCTGATCGGCGCCGTGATCCTCGGCCTCGGTCGTGCGCTCGGTGAGACGATGGCGGTGACGATGGTGATCGGCAACCGCCACGACATCGGGCTCTCCGTGCTCCAGCCCGCGTATACGATGGCCGCTGCGATCGCCAACGAGTTCAGCGAGGCGACGACCAATCTCTATCTATCCGCCCTGTTCGAAGTCGGGCTCATTCTCTTCTTCGTGACCGTCGTCGTGAACGCCCTGGCGCGCCTCCTCATCTGGCGCGTGGCGCGCGGCACGGCGGTCGGAAGCCGCGCCCTGTGAACGTGCGACGCCTGCGCCGCCGGGTGGTCAGCGCGACCATGACAGGCCTCGTGGCCCTGCTCTCCTTCCTCGCCGTCTTCGCCCTCGTCCTCATCCTGGGCAATCTGGTCGCGAAGGGAGCGTCGTCGCTCGACCTCAACTTCTTCATCAAGAACCCCGTGCCCGCGGGCCAGACCGGGGGCGGCGTCGCGAACGCCATCGTCGGCACCGCGATCATCGTCGGACTCGCAGGCCTGATCGGCCTGCCGGTCGGCATTGGCACTGGCCTGTACCTGGCCGAGTACGGCTCCGGCCAGCTCGGCTGGATCGTCCGGTTCGTCGCGGATGTCTTGAACGGCACGCCGTCGATCGTCGTCGGGATCTTCGCATGGCGCTGGATGGTGAAGCCGATGGGCCATTTCACGGCCCTTGCCGGCGCCGTCGCGCTCGCGGTCCTGATGGTCCCGATGCTCGCGCGGACGACCGAAGAAATGGTGCGGCTGGTGCCGCACTCGCTGCGCGAGGCGGCGCTCGCCCTCGGTTACCCGCGCTGGCGCACTTCCCTGCGCATCATCGCCCGCACCGCGCTGGCGGGCATCGTGACCGGCTGCCTCGTAGGCATCGCCCGCATCGCGGGCGAAACGGCGCCGCTGCTGTTCACGGCGCTCGGCAACCTGAACTTCAGCACCAACCTGTTGCAGCCGATGCAGTCGCTCTCGCTGCAGGTGTTCACCTACGCGACCGGGCCGTTCGAAGAATGGCACCGGCTCGCGTGGGCCGCGGCTATCGTCCTGATGGGCCTCGTCCTCCTTCTCGCCACCGCCGCCCGCTGGGCAGTGAGGCAGCGCTATGGCTCCTCCCGCTGACGGTCCGGCGCGGCTCGAAGCCGCCAACGTCACGGCGCTCTTCGGGCGCCGCGCGATCGTAAAGGACGTCTCGATCATGTTCCCGTCCAACACGGTCACGGCGATCATCGGACCGTCGGGGTGCGGGAAGAGCACGTTCCTCCGCTGCCTCAACCGCATGCACGAGCTGTCGGTCGGGGGCTGGGTGACCGGAAAGGTCCTCCTCGACTCGCACGACATCTACGACGCGACCGTCGACCCGATCCAGCTCCGGCGCCGCATCGGGATGGTCTTCCAACGCCCGACCCCGTTCCCCACGATGTCGATTTTCGACAACGTGGCCGCCGGGCTGCGCGTGAACGGGAAGCGCAGTCGCGCCGATCAGACGGAGGCGGTTGAGCAGGCCCTGCGTCACTCGGCGCTCTGGGACGAGGTCAAGGATCGCCTCCACTCGAGCGCGATCGCGCTCTCCGGCGGCCAGCAGCAGCGCCTCTGTATCGCGCGGGCGATCGCGCCGGAGCCTGAGGTCATTCTGCTCGACGAGCCGACGGCCTCGCTCGATCCGGGTGGCACCCAGCACATCGAGGAGCTCTGCCACAAGCTCAAGTCCCGCTTCACGATCGTGATCGTGACGCACAACCTGCAACAGGCAGCCCGGATTTCCGATTACACCGCGTTCTTCTACGTCGGGGACTTGATCGAGGTCGGGAGGACCGACCAGCTGTTCACGAAACCCGCCAAGGAACAGACGGAAGCGTATATCACTGGGAGGTTCGGATGAGCGTCGCGGTTGAACCCGTGAAGGAGGCGCGCTTGCCACTCGAAGTGCCGCATGCGCCCAAGCCGGTGCCGCCGCCGGCACCCGTCGGCACGCCGGTCATCGACGCGCGTAGCTACCGGTTCTGGTACGGCGACACGCAGGCCTTGTTCGACCTGACGCTCGCCGTCCCCCGCCGGTCGGTCACGGCGTTCATCGGCCCGTCCGGGTGCGGGAAGTCCACCTTCCTGCGCTCCATCAACCGGCTCAACGAGCTCATCCCCAGGACCCGTCACGAGGGAGACATCCTGCTCGAAGGGGTCTCGGTCTTCTCCCGCGGTGTGGACGCCGTCACGCTGCGGCGTCAGGTGGGCATGGTGTTCCAGCAGCCGAACCCCTTCCCGAAGTCGATCTTCGACAACGTGGCGTATGGGCCGCGTCTGAACGGCCTCGCACCCGAGCGGGAAATGCCCGAGCGCGTCGAGCGCGCCCTGCGCCGCGCGGCGCTGTGGGACGAGGTGAAGGACCGCCTCCAATCCCCGGGCACCGGCCTGTCCGGCGGGCAGCAGCAGCGCCTCTGCATCGCCCGGGCGCTCGCCAACGAGCCCGAGGTGCTGTTGATGGACGAACCGTGCTCGGCGCTCGATCCTGCGGCAACGCTGCGGGTGGAGGAGCTGATGGTGGAGCTGAAGGAGGCGTACTCCATCGTGATCGTCACTCACAACATGCAGCAGGCGTCACGCGTGTCGGACTACACGGGCTTCTTCTATCTCGGGCGGCTCATCGAGTTCGGCGACACGAAGCAGCTCTTCACCCGGCCTCGGGATGAACGGACCGAGGCGTACATCACCGGGAGGTTCGGATGAGCGCGCTACCCGACCAGGCCGGCGGCATGCCCGAGGGAGGCCCCGGGATGCACCGCCACTTCCACGACGAGCTGGCCGACTTGAAGGCCAAGCTCCTGACCATGTCCGGCGAAGCGCAGGACGCCCTGGGCCACGCCCTCGACGCCTTGCTGCGGCGGGACGGCACGCTCGCCGGCCAGGTGATCAAGGGCGATCGAGCCATCGACGCGATCGAGCTCGACATCGAGGAAACAGTCGTCGATCTCCTCGCGACGCAGCAGCCGATGGGGCGTGACCTGCGCCTGCTCATGGCGGCCATGAAGATCGCGAACGATCTGGAGCGCGTCGGCGATCACGCGGTCAACATCGCCCAGTCGGCCGAGCGACTCACCAAGGCCCGCATCGTCCCGCCCGAGCCGGAGCTGATGGAGATGGCCCGCCAGGCGCGCGCGATGCTGTCCGGCGCGCTGGACGCCTTCGTCCGCGCCGATCCGGCGCTGGGACGCGAGATCTGCCGGCGCGACGACTCCGTCGACGCGCTGAACGACTCCGTCTTCCGGATCCTGCTCACGCACATGATGGAAGACCCACACGTCATCGGCGCCGCCATGGAGCTGTTCCTTGTGAGTCGCAACCTGGAGCGGGTGGCCGATCTCGCGACGAACATCGCGGAAGACGTCGTGTTCCTCGTGGAGGGCAAGACCATCAAACATCACGCCGAGCACGTCTAGCGCTGCCACCACTCCCGCGGCTCGCCCGCCAGGCGGCGCTCGGTCAGCGCGGGATTGACGAACAGCCGGATCAGGACCAGGCCGGCGAGAAATCCGCCCACGTGCGCCCACACGGCGACGCCGCCCTCCACGCGGGACAGTACTCCGACGGCGCCCAGCAGAAGCTGTAGAACGAACCAGTACCCGAGCATGACGTAGGCAGGGAGGGCGACGGTCGTGACGAAGAATCCCAGCGTCACGAGCGTATGCACCCGCACCTTCGGATAGAGGAGCACGTAGGCGCCCAACACCCCGCTGATCGCCCCCGAGGCGCCCACCATCGGGACGCGCGACGCCGGTGAGATCAACACCTGCGTGGCCGCCGCCGCGACTCCGCAGAGCAGGTAGAAGACGACGAAGCGCGCGTGCCCCATGGAGTCCTCGATGTTGTTCCCAAAGACCCACAGGAACCACATGTTGCCGATCAGGTGTAACCAGCCGCCGTGCATGAACATGGACGTCAGCACGTTGGCGTAGTGGGGCGTGAGAATGACGCACGTCATCCCAGGGCCGAGGGGGACGCGGGTCCCCGGTGGGACGGCGCCGGTGATTTCGCCGGGAATGAGGCCCAGCTGGCACACGGAGGCGGCCAGGTCCGAGCCCGAGCCCGCCCCCTGGAGAAACACCCACGCCAAAACGTTCAGCACGATGATCCCGATCGTTACGACGGGCGTGAGTACTGTGGGATTGTCGTCTTTATAAGGAATCACGGAGGAGGAATCTACTCTCGACACGCGTGTGGTGCCCTGCCATAGTGGCACCTTCAAGGGGCACGCTCCTTGCTCCCGCGACCCACGGGTCAGTCCGAGCATCAACTTTATGACTGAGGAGTCATGCGATGGCTGAGAAGATCATTGGAATCGACCTCGGGACGACGAACTCGGTGGTCGCCGTCATGGAAGGCGGCGATCCGGTCGTCATTCCCAATGCCGAAGGTGGGCGGGTCACGCCGTCGGTCGTCGCCTTTACTAAGGATGGGGAACGGCTGGTCGGTCAGGTGGCCAAGCGGCAGGCGGTCACGAATCCCCAGAACACGGTCTTTTCCATCAAGCGCTTCATGGGGCGCCGGATGAACGAGGTGGTCGAGGAGATCAAGCGCGTTCCGTACAAGGTCGCCGAGGGTACGAACGGGCTCGCCTCTGTCGACATCCAGGGCAAGCGGTACACGCCGCCCGAGGTGTCCGCGATGATCCTCCAGAAGATGAAGCAGACTGCCGAGGATTACCTGGGGCACAGGGTGGAGAAGGCGGTGATCACCGTGCCCGCCTACTTCAACGACGCTCAGCGCCAGGCGACCAAGGACGCCGGCAAGATCGCCGGCCTCGACGTGGTCCGGATCATCAATGAGCCGACCGCGTCCGCTCTGGCCTACGGGCTGGAGAAGAAGAAGGAAGAGAAGGTCGCCGTGTACGACCTGGGCGGCGGCACCTACGACATCTCGATCCTCGAGCTCGCCGAGGGCGTGTTCGAGGTCAAGTCGACCAACGGCGACACGCACCTCGGCGGCGATGATTTCGACGCCCAGGTGATCGAGTGGCTGATCGCGGAGTTCAAGCGTGATCAGGGCATCGACCTGTCCAAGGACCCGATGTCGCTGCAGCGCCTGAAGGAAGCCGCTGAGAAGGCCAAGATGGAGCTGTCGACGGTGATGCAGACGGAGATCAACCTGCCGTTCATCACCGCCGACCAGTCCGGTCCCAAACATCTGCACGTGACGCTGTCGCGGGCCAAGCTCGAGCAGCTGGTGGACGACCTGACGCGGCGCACGATTCCGCCGATGGAGCAGGCGTTGAAGGACGCGGGTCTCAAGCCGTCGGAGATCGACGAGGTGATCCTCGTGGGCGGCCAGACGCGCATGCCCAAGGTGCAAGAGATCGTGAAGAGCTTCTTCGGGAAGGAGCCCCACAAGGGCGTCAACCCCGACGAGGTAGTCGCGATCGGCGCCGCCATTCAGGGCGGCGTGCTCGCGGGAGAGGTGAAGGACGTTCTCCTGCTCGACGTGACGCCGCTCTCCCTCGGCATCGAAACCTTGGGAGGGGTCACCACCGTCTTGATTCCCAGGAACACGACGATTCCGACCAAGAAGTCCGAGACGTTCTCGACCGCCGAGGACAGCCAGACGACAGTGGAGATCCACGTGCTCCAGGGGGAGCGCCAGATGGCGATGGACAACCGCACGATCGGCAAGTTCCAGCTGACCGGAATTCCGCCGGCTCCGCGCGGCGTGCCGCAAGTCGAGGTTACCTTCGATATCGACGCCAACGGCATCCTCCACGTCTCGGCCAAGGATCGCGCCACCGGCAAGGAGCAGAAGATCCGCATCGAGGCCTCGTCGGGTCTGAACGACAAGGACATCGACCGGATGGTGAAGGACGCGGAGTCGCACGCGTCGGACGACAAGCGGCGGCGTGAGGAGATCGAGCGCCGTAACCGCCTCGACACCACGGTGTACGAAGTCGAGAAGAGCTCGAAGGAGTGGGTGGACAAGCTCGAGGCATCGCTCAAGACGCGCCTCGACGCCGCAGTCGACGGGGCGAAACAGGCCCTGCGGTCCGGCGACGCCGGCGCCATCGCCAAGGCGCTCGAGGAGCTGCAGCAGTCATATTCCGCCGCGGGCGCGTCGATGTACGCCGCAGGCCGGGGCGCCGGAGCACCGGGCGCCACGGACACACCGCCGAGCGGCGAGCCCGCCGGTGCGGCGAGCGAGAAGACGGACAACGTGGTCGAGGCCGACTACGAGATCGTGGACGACGAAAAGAACAAGAAGTCGTAAATCGGGAGCTCGAATCCCCTAACGAGAAGCGAGAAGACAATGTCGGGACGCATACGCGATTGGTTGAAGTTCGGAACCCTGGTGGCGATCGCCTTCGCCTTCGGGCTGGCGTTCGCCTCCGCTCTCGACCTGCCCAAGCTGGGCCGGACGGAGCCGACGGAGGCACTGCAAGGCACCCCACCCCGGACGCAGCTGCCCGCGGCCAAGCCGGTGGCGGATCTCAGCGGCGCCTTCGTCGCAGTCGCGGATCACGTGCGGCCCGCAGTGGTATTCATCCGCTCCGAGCACCGCGAGCGTGCGGACGCCCAGCGCCTGCCGCCCGGGTTCGAGGACTTCTTCCCCCAGTTCCGGCGCCGCCCGCAAGTCGAGCAGGGCACCGGGTCGGGCTTCATCATTTCGTCCGACGGGTACATCCTGACCAACAATCACGTCGTCGCCGGCGCGGACCGCGTCACCGTGCGGCTGTACGACAAACGGGAGTTCACGGCGCACGTGGCGGGGACCGACCCGGCCACCGACGTGGCGGTGATCAAGATCGACGCGAAGGATCTGCCGGCCGTCAGCATGGGCAACTCCGACTCGACGCGTGTCGGAGAATGGGTCCTGGCCATCGGCAATCCGCTCGGTGAGGCGTTCACGTTCACGGTGACCGCGGGCATCGTGAGCGCGAAGGGGAGGCTGCTGAACGGCCTGCAGCAGGACCGCTACTCCATTCAAGACTTCATTCAAACCGACGCCGCGATCAACCCGGGGAACTCGGGCGGACCGCTCGTCGACATCCGCGGCGACGTCATCGGCATCAATTCGGCGATCGCCAGTGAGACCGGCTTCTATTCCGGCTACGGGTTCGCGATCCCGATCAATCTCGCGCGCACGGTCATGGAGCAGCTCATCAAGACCGGTCACGTGGAGCGCGCCGTCATGGGCATCGCCATTCGCGACGCGCAGCCGGAGGACGCGGACGCCGTCGGCCTCAAGGACATCACCGGGGTCGTGGTGAACAGCTACACCGGCGACGACTCACCGGCGAAGCGGGCCGGCATCCAGCCGGGCGACGTAATCGTCGCTCTCGACGGGCAGCCCGTCAGCAACGTACCGCAGCTGCAGCAGATGGTCGGCTTCAAGAAGCCCGGCGAGACCGTCGACGTCAGTGTCGTGCGCCAGGGCGGAGTGAAGAAGACCTACACCGTGCGGCTCGCGCGGGCCCCCGTGGGCGAAACGGAAGTCTCCTCCAAGGATTCGGGCTCGGGCAATGGTGACGCGGGCTCGAAAGAGGAGGCGCTCGGCATCTCCGTTCAACCACTCACGCCGGACGACGCGCAGAACCCGCGGTTCCGGTCAGTGGTCCAGAACGGCGGTGGGCTCGTCGTCACGGACGTTTCCCCCGACGGGCCGGCGTTCCAGCGTCTCTCGGCCGTCGATGACCCCGGGGGTCCGGACATCATCGTCAAGGTGAACGGCACGCCGACCCACACGCGGGCCGAGTTCCGGGACGCGCTCGCCAGCGTGCACCACGGGGATATCGTCACGCTGCAGGTGCTGAGCCCGGAGTCCGCGTCCGGCGGGTGGGCCGGACGGGTCCTGCGGCTGCGGACGCGCTAGGCCGCGCCCCCTGGCCTACGGGCCAGCAGCGTGACGCCTAGGGCGCCCTGCCACAGCACCGGAAGGACGAACGCCGCCTGGTCGACCTTCGAGGCTTCAGGGAAAACGGCCGCAAGCGCCATCCCGACCAGCCCGCTCGCGAGGCCCAGCCACGCGAGCGGGCGCGGCAGCAGGCGCCCGCGCAATACGCCCCATCCGCACAGGTAGGTCGTGATCCCCAAGGCGAAACCCGCCAGGCGCTGCGCCGCGAGTCCGAACGGGTGAATCATGTCGTAGAGGAAGACCGCCCGCGTGGCGGTGAGGCCGGGCTC
>Ga0187780_10000174_pt1 | contig 51002 bp, 46 predicted proteins | sample 1015_Q2_SP10_20__FD_132429 | JGI IMG/M metagenome (GOLD analysis project Ga0187780, IMG submission 132429) | Tropical peat soil microbial communities from peatlands in Department of Meta, Colombia - 1015_Q2_SP10_20_MG | ecosystem: Environmental > Terrestrial > Soil > Wetlands > Peat | place...
GTAGAGGCGATGATGGACCGCGGCGGAGCCGAAGTCCCAGAGAATGGGATCGCCGCCGCGCGGCAACAGCGTCCAGCGCGAGAGCTTGTCGCGCGCCCATTCGCCGATCTTGGTCGAGGTGACGTAACGGATGTTGTTGTCGTCGAACAGCAGCAGCGCGCCGCACTCGGACTTCTCCAGCGCCGCCTGGGCGCGGCCGAGCCGGTAGCGGTGCATGCGCCGGTAGTCGACGCGCTCCTCGAAGTCGACGCCCATGGTACCGAGCACCGGTAGATGGCGGCCCCAATTGTACCGCGGGTTGACGTCCTCGGCGGTGATCTTCCGCGGCTCGCGCGTTCTCTCGTCCATTGCATTCGCTCCCTAATGGGCGTTTATCGGTTGGCCGGCTTTATAGCGGGCGGGCTCGTCGCATTATAGGCCGCCCAGATCCACCGGGGAACAGCAGGGACTGGACATTACGCCGCGCTCTTCTTGCCCCACAGCCGCGCCGAGGCGATATCGGCACCCTTGCGGACGGCGGCGAGCTTGAGCCACACCACTGGCTCGATCACCCATTCGCGCTTGGTGAAGGTGCCGAAGCCGCAATCGGTCGAGGCGATGATGCGCTCGCGGTCGCCGACGGTCGCGACCGCCTCCTCGATGCGCCGCGCCACGACCTCCGGATGCTCGACGAAATTGCTGGTGGTCTCGACGACGCCCGGAATCAGCAGCATGTCCTTCGGCAGCGGATGCTTCTTCAACGCTCCGTATTCATGGGCGTGGCGCGGATTGGAGAACTCGATGGACAGCGCGCCGACCTTGGCCTGGTAGAGCGCCGGCAGGATCTTCTCGAGCGCGACGTCGTGGATGTGCGGGCCTTCCCAGTTGCCGTAGCAGACGTGGAGGCGTACGCGGTCGCGCGGGATGCCCTCGATGCCGGCATTGATCGCGGCGACGTGCTTTTCGACGCGCTTGACGAAGGCAGCATCGTCGAGGTCGCGGTACATCATGACGCGGTCCATCGCGAGGTCGGGGGCGTCGATCTGCAGAAGGAAGCCGGCCTTGTTGATGGTCTGGTATTCGTTCACCATCTCGCGCGCGATGGCATCGAGATAATCGTCGTGCGACTTGTAGAAGGCGTTGAGCATTGTCGTCGAAATGATGCCGGGCGAGGGTGCGGTCATGAAGCGCTCAGAGAAGGCGCCGAGCTCGTCGGCAATCTTCTTGAAGCCCTGCGTCTCTTCGGTGATCGGCTTCATGTCCTTGTATTTGAGCTCGGCCTGCGCCTCCGGCGCGCCCTGCTGGCTCTTCGCCGCATTGGGGAAGCGCCGCATCAGATACGACAGCAATTCGGGGAATTCCTCGAACTCGATGCCGCGCCGGCGCTTCGACACGCCGCCGAAGCCGGTCATGCGTTGCGGCACGTAAGTCTGAAACGAAATGCGCCGCTGCTCGCCGTCATTGCCGATATCGATGCCGGCCTCCATCTGCTTCTTCACGACGTGACGCACCGCGGCGTCCATCTCCGCCAACATCACTTTCGGGTCGTAGGGCTTGCCTTCCTCCTGCGCCATCAAAAGGTCGGACAGCTTCTCGTTGCGTGGCAGGCTGCCGACATGAGTGGTGAGGATGCGGTCGCGGCTAATCAACATGAACGTGGCTCCCGATACGCCTTTACGCGGCGAATTATGGTTCGCTTTGCAGACTTTGACGTTGCGGGGCATAATACGCCCCGTCTCGGGAGGAAAAACAATGGCATTCGCCGAAGCGCGCGAAGTGCAATCGGCGCCCGTGGGCCAAGTCCCACGTGACTACAACTTTGCCGCTGCCGTCCTGAAATTAAATCTCGACGCCGGCCGCGCCAACAAGCCGGCCTACATCGACACGCGCGGCACGCACACCTACGGCCAACTCACCGATCGCGTCGCGCGTTTCTCGGCTGCATTGCGCGGTCTCGGCATCCGCCGCGAAGAACGCGTGCTGATGGCGCTGCTCGACACCATCGACTGGCCGACCGCGTTTCTCGGCTGCCTCAAGGCCGGTATCATCGCCGTGCCGGTTAATACGCTGCTCACCGAAGACGATTACCGCTTCATGCTCGCCGACAGCCGTGCCAAGTGCCTGGTGGTGTCGGAGGCGCTGTTCCCGAAATTCGAGAAGCTGATCAAGGATGCGCCCGATCTCGAGCACGTCATCGTCTCGGGCGCCAATCCGCACGGCTACCGGCTGTTCGAGGACGTAATCGGCGCCGACGAGCCCGACGACTACACCGCGCCGACGGTCTCCGACGACATGGCGTTCTGGCTCTACACCTCGGGCTCGACCGGCAAGCCGAAGGGCGCGGTGCACGTCCACGCCAGCCTCAAGCTGACGGCCGATCTCTACGGCACGCCCGTCGCCGAGCTGAAGGAGAGCGACGTCTGCTATTCGGTGGCGAAATTGTTCTTCGCCTACGGGCTCGGCAACGCCATGACCTTCCCGCTCATGGTCGGCGCCACCACCGTGCTCAACGCCGACCGCCCGACGCCCGACGGCGTCGCCGCGCTGCTGCGCAAGCACCCGGTCACGGTGTTCTTCGCGGTGCCGACCTTCTACGCCGCGTTCCTGGCGAGCCCCAATGCGCCGCAGAAATCCGACCTTAAGATCCGCCGCTGCATTTCCGCGGGCGAAGCGTTGCCCGAGGAGATCGCCAAGCGCTGGAAGGAACGCTACGGCATCGATATCTCCGACGGCCTCGGCACCACCGAGATGCTGCACATCTACCTCACCAACCGCCCCGGCGCGACCAAGTACGGCACGACGGGCAAACCGGTGCCCGGTTACGAGATCAAGCTCATCGGCGAAGACGGCGAGCCGGTCGAAAAAGGCGAAATGGGCGAGCTATACGCGCGCGGGCCGACCAGCGCCATCATGTACTGGAACAACCGCGAGAAGTCACGCTCGACCTTCCAGGGCGAGTGGACGCGCTCCGGCGACAAGTACATCGAGGATGAGGACGGCTATTACGTCTGCTGCGGCCGCGCCGACGACATGTTGAAAGTATCGGGTATGTATGTGTCGCCGTTCGAGGTCGAGGCTGCGCTGTCGTCGCACCCGGAGGTGCTGGAGGCGGCGGTGGTCGGCTGGTTCGACGACCAGAGACTAGTGAAGCCGAAAGCCTTCGTCGTGCTGAAGCTGCCGGACAAGGCGAGCGAGCAATTGGCCGATGCGCTGCGCGAGCACGTCAAGCAGAAGCTCGCGCCGTTCAAGTATCCGCGCTGGATCGAATTCCGCGCCGAGCTGCCGAAGACCGCGACCGGCAAGATCCAGCGCTTCAAGCTGCGTGCCGAAGGGCAAATGTAAGTTGGACGACGCGGGCTTCCTTGACATCAACGGACAACGTCTCGAATACCGCATGATCGGGCCGCTGCCTGACAAGGCGCCGACGTTAGTTCTGCTGCACGAGGGCCTTGGCTGCGTCGGCCTTTGGGGTGATTTTCCGGACAAATTGCAGAAGGCGACCGGCTGCGGCGTCTTCGTCTATTCGCGCGCCGGCTACGGCAGATCCTCGCCGGTGAAGCTGCCGCGCCCGCTCTCCTACATGCACGACGAGGCGCACGCGGTGCTGCCGAAACTGCTCGAGACAATCGGCCTCCAGCGCGGCCTGTTCGTTGGCCACAGCGACGGCGCGTCCATCGCGGCGATCTACGCCGGCTCGCATCAGGATCACCGCATCGGCGGCCTTATCCTGATGGCGCCGCATTTCTTCACCGAGGACATGGGCGTCCGCTCAATCGAGGAGGCGCGCAAGGCCTACGAGAGTGGCGACCTCCGCCCGCGTCTTGCGCGCTGGCACGCCGACGTCGATAACGCCTTCATGGGCTGGAACGGCGCCTGGCTCGATCCAGACTTCCGCAAATGGGACATCACCGAATTCCTCGCCTACATCCGCGTGCCGATCCTCATCGTGCAGGGCGAGGACGACCAATATGGCACGGTCAAGCAGATCGAGATCGCCGAGCAGGAATGCTACTGCCCCGTCGAGGTCGCGCTCCTGAAAAGCGCGAAGCACTCGCCGCAGCGCGAAGCGCCGGATGCGACGCTGAAGGCGATAGCGGATTTCGTCGCCCGCATCATGCAGGCTAATGACTGGGTGCAGGCTGCCTAGAAAATGAAATGGCCGGCGCGAGGCCGGCCATCTTACATTCCAATTTGGAAAACTTACTCCGCCGCCGCCTTCTTGGCGCCGCCGCCGAGCGCGGAGACGAGATAGTCCATCGCCACTTGCACGCCGCCCTTCTTGACCGGCACGCCGGCGAGCGACAGCGCCATCTCCGTCGCCGCAAGCCCCGCGATCAGTGCGGCGTCGTTGATGTCGCCGAGGTGGCCGATGCGGAAATACTTGCCGGCGTACTGACCGAAGCTTGCACCGTAGGAGATGTTGAACTCCTCGAGCGCCAGCGCGCGGAACTTATCGGCGTCATGGCCGTCCGGCATCATGATCGCAGTGATGGTCGGCGAATACTGGCTGGCGTTCTTGTTGAGGTTCTCGAGGCCCCAATGCTTCACGGCGCGGCGGGTCGCTTCGGCGAAGCGGTCGTGACGGGCGAAGACGTTGTCGAGGCCTTCCTCATGCAGCATCTCGATGCCGACGATGAGCCCCTGCAGCATCTGCGTCGCCGGCGTGTAGGGGAAGAAGCCGACCTTGTTCATCGCCAGCATTTCGTCCCAGGCCCAGAACGACTTGTTGAGCTTGGAGGTCTTGTTGGCGGCGAGCGCCTTGTCGGAGACGGCGTTGAACGACATGCCCGGCGGCAGCATCAGGCCCTTCTGCGCGCCGCCGACGGAGACGTCGACGCCCCATTCGTCGTGCCGGTAGTCGGCCGAGGCAAGCGAGGAGATGGTATCGACGAAGAACAGTGCGGGATGTTTCGCGGCATCGATCGCCTTGCGGATCTCCGCGATCGGCGTCAGCGCGCCGGTCGAGGTCTCGTTGTGCAGGACGCAGACCGCCTTGATCTCTTTGTTCTTGTCTTCGCGAAGCTTGGCTTCGATCGCCTTCGGATCGGCGCCATGACGCCAGTCGGTCGTGATGAACTCGGGCTTGAGGCCCACCTTCTCTGCCATCTTCTTCCACAAGCTCGCGAACTGGCCGGTCTCGATCATCAACACGCGGTCGCCGGGCGACAGCGTATTGACGAGCGCCGCTTCCCACGCGCCGGTGCCAGTCGCGGTGTAGATGATAACCGGGTTGGTGGTCTTGAAGATGGTCTTGATGCCGTCGAGGCAGCGCTTGGCGAGCTTGGCGAATTCCGGGCCGCGATGATCGATGATCGGCGTGTCCATCGCCCGCAGGATGCGGTCGGGAACGGGAGTCGGCCCCGGGATGTGCAGCAGATGACGCCCGACCGGACGCGAGGAATTCTTAGCCATAGCCAGTCCACTCCTAAACGGCGCGATTTCAAGGATTTCGTGTGTTCGGAGCCGCCCGGCGGAGAGCGGCGCTTGCTGCGTTGAACTATGAATGTAACAGTCGGGTCAAGCGGTTTTCCGCAATGCGAACAAGTCCCTTCTCCATAGGCTGAACGCGGGCCAAAAAGGATAAGAACCGTGGCGTTAGTCGTGCCCGGCCTGGAACGGCGTCTGAAGGCGGAGTTGAGCGGGGACGTGCATTTCGACCGCTTTACGCGCGGCCGCTACGCGACGGATGCCTCGCACTACCAGATCACGCCGGTCGGCGTCGCTGCCCCACGCACGATCGAGGAAGCCGAACGCGCAATAGAGATCGCCAAGGCGGAAAAGGTGAGTGTGCTCGCAAGGGGTGGCGGAACGTCGCAGGCGGGCCAGACTGTCGGCGAATCGCTCGTCGTCGACTGTTCCAAGTACCTCACGCGTATCCTCGACCTCGACGTCAAACGCGCCCGCTGCACCGTCGAGCCCGGCATCGTGCTCGACGATCTCAACCGACAGCTCAAGCCGCACGGGCTCTGGTTTCCCGTCGACATCTCGACGTCGTCACGCGCCACCATCGGCGGCATGGCGGCCAACAATTCCTGCGGCGGCCGCTCAATGCGCTACGGCACCATGCGCGACAATGTCGTGTCGATCGAAGCGGTGCTTGCCGACGGCACGCTCGCGAATTTCGGCCGCATCGGTGGCAGCGCTGCCGAAGTGCCGGCGCCGATGCGTCCGCTCGTCAAGGCATTGCTCGACATCGGCGCGCGCGAAGCCGACGAGGTCGCCGCACGCTTCCCCAAGGTGCAGCGTCGGGTCGGCGGCTACAATCTCGATGCGCTGGTGTCGGGGAAGAACGACATCAACCTCGCGCACATCCTTATCGGCTCGGAAGGCACGCTCGCCTTCTCGACGCGCATCGAGCTTGCGCTGTCGCCGCTCCTGCCGCGCCGCGCCGTCGGCGCCGTGCATTTCGGCAGCTTCTATGCGGCAATGGATACCGCGCAGCTCATCGTCCGCCTCAATCCAATCGCGGTCGAGCTCATGGACCGCACCATGATCGAGCTTGCGCGCGAAATCCCGATCTTCCGGCCGACGCTCGATAAGTTCGTGCGCGGCACGCCGGAGGCGGTGCTGCTTGTCGAGTTCGGCGACGAGGACCAGGATGACAACATCCGCAACCTGTCCGACCTGAAGGAATTGATCGGCGATATCGGGCTCGGCTGGGACAGGCAGGGCGCCAAGTGGGGCGGCGTAGTCGATGTGCTGGCGCCCGACCTGCAAGCGGCCATAGCCGACGTTCGTACGTCGGGTCTCAACATCATGATGTCAATGAAGGACGAGGGCAAACCCGTCTCCTTCGTCGAGGATTGCGCGGTGCCGCTTGAGCATCTCGCCGAATACACCTCGCGGCTGACTCAGATATTCGAGAGCCATGGCACGCGCGGCACTTGGTACGCGCATGCCGGGTCCGGCTGCCTGCACGTGCGGCCGATCCTCAACTTGCGCCAGGACAAGGATGTCCACGCGATGCGCGCCATCGCCGAGGAAGCTTTCGCCATGGTGCGCGAATACAAGGGCTCGCATTCCGGCGAGCACGGCGACGGATTGGTGCGCTCCGAGTTCAACGAGGCGATGTTTGGCGCACGGCTCGCGCGCGCGTTCGAAGAGGTGAAGGATCGCTTCGATCCGAACGACGTGTTCAATCCCGGCAAGGTGGTGCGGCCGCCGAAGTTCGACGACCGCAGCCTGTTCCGTTATGCGCCCGGCTATCGCGGCGAAGAGGTCGAGACGCGACTCGACTGGTCGGCTTTTCCTGGCAGTGGCAGCGGTTTCCAGGGCGCGGTCGAGATGTGCAACAACAACGGCGCCTGCCGCAAACTCGCCGGCGGCGTGATGTGCCCGAGCTATCGCGTCACCCGCGACGAGCGCGATGTCACCCGCGGCCGCGCCAATACGTTGCGCCTTGCGGTCACCGGCCAGCTTGGCGCTGATGCGCTCGCGTCCGATGAGATGGCGGAGACACTCAAGCTCTGCGTTTCCTGCAAGGCGTGTCGCCGCGAATGCCCGACCGGCGTCGACATGGCGCGCATGAAGATCGAGGTGCAGGCAGCGCGCGCCAAGAAGCGCGGTCTGTCGCTGCATGAACGTCTGGTCGGCTGGCTGCCGCGCTATGCGCCGGAGGCGGCGCGCCGGCCGTGGCTCTTCAACATGCGCAACCGCAGTCCAATGCTACGCAAGGCCGCCGAAATTTTCGCCCGCTTCTCGCGACAACGCAGGTTGCCGAAATGGCGCGCCGATATTTACGAGGATCGCTCGGATTGGGCCTATAGCCCGGCGACCGCGGGCGATTTGAGTCGCGACGTCGTGTTGTTTGCCGACACCTTCAACCGCTATTTCGAGCGCGAGAACCTCGACGCCGCGCGTCGCGTGCTGGTGGCTGGCGGCTATCGCGTCCATGCGCCGCTGCCCCCCGAGGGCGATGCGCGCCCGCTCTGCTGCGGCCGCACCTTCCTCGCGGTCGGGCAAGTCGAGGAAGCGAAAGCTGAAATGGAGCGCACGCTGAAAGTGCTGGCGCCTTATATCACGCGCGGCATGTCGGTGATCGGCATCGAGCCGAGTTGCCTCTTCACCTTCCGCGACGAGTTGCCGGCGCTGGTCAAGAGCGACCAGGTTTCAAGGCTTATCGGCACGACATTCCTTCTCGAGGAATTCCTGGCGCGCGAGCAGGCTGCAGGCCGCACCAAGCTGCCGCTCGGTGCGCTCAAGCGCAAAGCGCTGCTGCACGGCCATTGTCATCAGAAGGCCTTCGACACCATGGGCGCGGTCGAAACCGTGCTGCGGCAGATCCCCGAGCTCAGCGTCGAGACCGTCGAGTCGAGCTGCTGTGGCATGGCCGGCAGTTTCGGCTACGACGCAGAGACGATCGACTCGTCGCTAAAGATGGGTGAGCTGTCGCTGCTGCCGGCAGTGCGCAAGGCGCCGACCGATGCGTTGATCGTTGCCGACGGCACCTCGTGCCGTCACCAGATCCACGACGGCGCCGAACGCGAGGCGCTGCATGTGGCGCGCGTCCTGTCGATGAGCCTCGACGCCGCGATGCCTACCTAAAAAAGGGACCCGCCCGGGCGGGGACACTGCCGGGCGGGTCTTAGCGATCGGCGCAGGGATGGACGGGGCGGACGCCGATCGAAGTCCTCAGTAGTCGCAGACCTTGGTCACGTAGACGTTGCCCCAGCGGTCATAGCTGCGGACGTACTGCCAGGACTGGCAGACATAGACGGGGCCGTAGGTGCTGGCGGCGGCTGCGCCGACGATCGCGCCGGCAGCGAGGCCGATGCCGAGGCCGACGCCGAAGCGCGGGCGGGCTTGCGCGCTCGAAGCGGTCAGCGCTGTGGCGAGGGTGATTGCGGCGAGCGCCGCAGCAATAGTCTTGGTCTTGGACATGGCTTGCTCCATCCGGTTTTGAATCTGTTGCGGCCAGGCGGCCGCGTTACAAATGGGTCGCGCCCCTTCGCAAAAAGGTTCAAAGTGCCAGCATGATGAGAATCGCCGCGTTCTTATTGGCTTTTGCGACCGTTGCGCCGGCGTGGGGCCAGCCGCTCGACAAGGTGCGCTTCGGCACCAATTGGGTGGCGGAGGCCGAGCATGGCGGCTTCTATCAAGCGGTCGCCGACGGCACCTACAAGAAGTATGGCCTCGACGTGACGATCGTCCCCGGTGGGCCGAATGTGAACAACCGCATCCTCCTGCCGGTAGGCAAGATCGACTTCTTCATGAGCGCCAACTCGCTGCAGTCTTTCGATGCGGTCGAGCACAACATCCCGACGGTCGCGGTGGCGGCGAGCTTCCAGAAGGATCCGCAGGTTCTCATCGCGCATCCCGACGTCGGCACTCTCGAAGATCTCAAGACTCGCATCCTGTTCGTGTCTAAGGAGGGTATGACCACCTATTTCCAGTGGCTCAAGGCTGACTACGGCTTCAGCGAGAAGAACGTGAAGCCCTACACGTTCAATGCGCAGCCGTTCCTCGCCGACAAGAAATCGGCGATGGAAGGCTATGTCACATCGGAGCCTTTCGCGATCGAGAAGCAGGCGAAGTTCAAGCCCAAGGTCTTTCTGCTCGCCGATCACGGCTTCAACAGCTATTCAACCTTGATTGAGACGCGCCGCGACCTCGTCGAGAAGAAGCCCGATCTCGTGCAGCGCTTCGTCGATGCCTCGGCCATCGGCTGGTATCACTACCTTTACGGCGACAGCCGCCCCGGCAATGCGCTCATCAAGCAGCACAACCCGGAAATGAGCGACGATCTGCTCGCCTATTCCATCGTCAAGATGAAACAAGACGGCATCGTCGATTCTGGAGACACGCTGAAGTCCGGCATCGGCGCTATGACCGATGCGCACTGGAAGAGCTTCTTCGACAAGATGGTGCATGCTGGCGTGGTCAAGGCCGGGCTCGATTACAAGCACGCCTACATGCTGCAATTCGCCAACAAAGGCGTCGGCGTCGACCTGCGGCCGAAATGACCTCCGGTTCCAAAACGGTTGTTTCCCTACGCGGCGTCGACAAGACGTTCGAGAGCGGCGTCGAGGCTCTGCGTGGCTTTGATCTGTCGGTGCGCGACGGCGAATTCGTATCGCTGCTGGGGCCGTCCGGATGCGGCAAGTCGACCGCGCTTCGCATCATCGCGGGCTTGAGCAAACCTTCCATGGGCGCGGTGGAATGGCCGAACGGCGCCGGCGGCGCGATCGGCTTCGTGTTCCAGGAGCCGACGCTGATGCCGTGGACAGACGTCGCCGCCAACGTGCGGCTTCCGCTCGAACTCTCCCACCGCGAGGCGCCTGCCGCCGTCAACGACGCGCTGGCGCGTGTCGGTCTCGCCGAGTTTGCGCAGGCCTATCCGCGCGAACTGTCGGGCGGCATGAAGATGCGCTGCTCGATCGCGCGCGCGCTGGTGACCGAGCCGCAACTCTTGCTCATGGACGAGCCCTTCGCCGCGCTCGACGAGATCACGCGCTTCAAGCTCAACAACGACTTGCTCGCCGTGTGGCAGGAGCTTCGCCGCACGGTGATCTTCGTCACGCACTCGGTCTTCGAGTCGGTCTACCTGTCGCAACGCATCGTGGTGATGACCCCGCGACCTGGTCGCGGCTTCACCGAGATCGAGATCCCGGCACCTTATCCGCGCGACGAGCGTTTCCGTACCTCGGCCGATTACGCGCGCTTCTGCCGGGAGGTTGCCGAGACGCTCGGCAAAGCCATGGCGGGAGGCGCGCCATGAACGAACGCACGCTCCGCATCGCACTGCCGTTGTTTGTGCTCGTGCTGGTGCTCGCCGTCTGGCAGGCGGTAGTGTCGATCTTCGCCATTCCGCCTTACGTGTTGCCGGCCCCGGGCCTCGTGCTGTCGACGCTCATTGCCGACGGCGGCTTGTTGTGGCGCTCGCTCCTGGTGACGCTCGGCATCACCTTCGAAGGCTTCATTCTCGCAGCGGCGGGCGGCATCGTGCTGGCGATTGCCTTCAATCAATGGCGCGCGGTCGAATATTCTTTCTACCCTTACGCCGTCATCCTTCAGGTGACGCCGGTCGTCGCCATTGCGCCGCTGCTGCTCATCTATCTGCCGCAGCCCTTGGCTGTGCTCGGCTGCGCCTGGATCGTGGCGTTCTTCCCCGTGCTCGCCAACACCACTCTCGGGCTCAAATCCGTCGACCACAATCTGCTGGCGCTATTTGAGCTTTACAAGGCGTCGCGCTGGCAGGTGCTGTGGAAGCTCAAGCTCCCGGCCGCGCTACCGCAGATGCTGGCGGGCCTGCGCATCGCTGGCGGCCTGTCCTTGATCGGCGCGGTGGTCGCCGAAATTGCCGCCGGTTCGGCTGGCGCGGGCTCGGGCCTGGCCTATCGCATCGCCGAATCTGGCTACCGGCTCAACATCCCGCGCATGTTCGCCGCGCTGCTGCTATTATCGCTCGCCGGAGTCGCCATTTTCTTCGTGCTGTCTGCGTTCTCGCATCTCATGCTGCGCCGCTGGCACGAGAGCGCGATCAGGCGCGAACGCTAGAAGACGTATTGCGTGATGGCGCCGAGTGCCGCCATTACCACGACGACTTCGATCAGGCTGCGATGGAAGCGGAAGGCGATGACCGCCGCGATGACCGCCAGTACCGCAGCCCGCAAGTCGAGCGCCAGCGGATCGAAAGCGTACCAACGCAGCGGACCTATGTGCCGCTCCTGTACGTGGCCGAACAGGACGTTGAGCGCGAACCACACCGACAGATTGAGGATGATGCCGACGACCGCGGCGGTGATGGCGGCGAGCGCGCCGGACAGTTCGCGGTTGGCGCGCAGGCTCTCGATGAACGGCGCGCCGGCGAAGATCCACAGCATCGACGGCGTGAATGTCACCCATGTCGTCATCGCGGCGCCAAGCACGCCGGCCGTGGTAGCGGGGAAAGGGGCCGCTTCGCGGAATGCCGCCAGGAAGCCGACGAATTGTGTCACGAGGATCAGAGGTCCTGGCGTTGTTTCGGCAAGCCCCAGCCCATCCACCATTTCCGGCGCGGTCATCCAGCCGTAGTTCTCGACCGCCTGTTGAGCCATGTAAGCCAGCAGCGCGTAGGCGCCGCCGAAGCTGACAACCGCGAGCTTGGAAAAGAACACGCCGATGCTCACCAAAACGTGGTGCGGGCCAAGCACGACGGCAGCGAGCGCGACGGGCGCCCACCAAGCAATGAGACCGACGACCGCCGCGATGGTGAATTGCCGCCAGCGGTCCTTGTCCGGCGGCCGCACGTCTTCGACCTTGTTTGCGAGCCCGAGCAGCGCCGGCGAGCGAGGTGCAACAAGATATCCGACGAGCGCGGCTGCAGCGACAATGAGCGGGAACGGCAGCGCGCCGAAGAAGATGGCGATGAACGCTAGAGCGGCCAGTGTGAGCAGAAGCTGGGATTTGAGGGCGCGTTTGCCGATGCGGATCAGCGCTTCGATGACAATCACCAGCACCGCGGCCTTGATGCCGAATAGCGCGCCGTCGACGATCGATATCCCGCGCCCAAGCGCGTAGAGCAGGCTCAAGCCAAGCATCACCAGTGCGCCCGGCAGTACGAAGAGGATGCCGGCCGCGAGCCCACCGTGCAGACCGTGCAGCAGCCAGCCGAGATAGGTCGCGAGCTTCTGCGCTTCGGGCCCCGGCAACAGCATGCAGAAATTGAGCGCGTGCAGAAACCGCGCCTCATCGACCCACTTCTTGTCGTCGACGACGGTGCGGTGCATCAGCGCGATCTGGCCGGCCGGTCCCCCGAAATTGATGCAGCCAATCTTGAACCACACCATGAAGGCTTCGCCGAAGGTCGGTTTGCCCGTCGCTCCATTCATGTCGCGGCCCTCCGGCTTGCGCAGAGCGGTGGTGCCATGTTCCCTAGTCCCCAGCAAGGTAAGGTCGAGCTAGCCTGTTTCTGGAGGACGAAATGACCAACTCCATCGATCTTGGCGGACGCAGCGCCGTTGTCACCGGCGGTGCGCAAGGTATCGGCCGCGCCATCGTCGAGCGCTTCATCGCATCCGGCGCCAAGGTCGCGATCTGGGACCGCGACCGTGCGCTTGCCGAGAAGTCCGCCAAACAGGTCGGCGCGACGGCGTTTGCTTGCGATGTCGGCGATTACAAGGATATCGAGAAGATACGCGACGACACGGTCAAGGCGCTCGGCCGCATCGACATCCTCGTCAACAATGCCGGCATCTCCGGGCCGAACACCAAGACCTGGGAATATCCGCTCGACGCCTGGCGACAGGTGATGGCCGTCAATCTCACCGGCCCGTTCCATTGCTGCCGTGCCGTGGCGCCGCTGATGATCGCGCAGAACTACGGGCGCATCGTCAACATCGCCTCCATCGCCGGCAAGGAGGGCAATCCAAACGCGCCAGCGTATTCGGCATCGAAGGCTGCCGTCATTGCGCTCACCAAGTCGCTCGGCAAGGAACTTGCGTCCTACGACATCTCGGTCAATTGCATCACGCCGGCCGCGGCACGCACCGCGATCTTCGACCAGATGACGCAGGAGCACATCGACTTCATGCTGTCGAAGATCCCGCGCGGCCGGTTCGTCACAGTCGAGGAGATCGCAGGCCTTGCGGCCTACTGCGCCTCGGCCGAATGCTCGTTCACGACCGGCGCGGTCTTCGATATCTCGGGCGGACGGGCGACGTACTGATGCCCGCCTCAGCGTGGTCGTCATCGTCATGGTGATGAACAGGATGGGCTGAAACAGCGCGCGCTGCGCGTTCTTCGTCCCGCCGCCGAGTTGGCGCCAGATCGTGCTGATCACGCCACCCAATCCGGTGAGGCCGCCGAGCATGCCGTTGAGGATGCCGACGCCGAAGTCCATCTGCGCGTTGGACCTGATCGGGTCAGGCTCGGCCGGAACAGATTGTAGGTGCTGTAGGCGATCAGCAGGATGCCGACGCCGACACGCAGATGTGCCGGGTCGGCGTGCCGGGCGGCGCCTATCTGGTGACTGCGCTTCTGCCTTGGGAAACGGGGCGACCGTCGAAGGCCCCGTTGGCATTGTTGATAACGCAAGTTGCCGTGAATTTCAACCGTGTGGCATGACGGGTGGGTGAGCGACGCACATCACCAACGCCGCCAGCGGCTGACCGGCATCGCGCTCATGTGCTGCGCGGTCGCTTCGTTTTCCTGTCTAGACACGACCGGCAAATATCTTAACCACCACATGACGACGACCGAGGTCGTCTGGGCGCGCTATTTTTTCGCCTTCGCGCTGACGATGGTTTTTTCCCATCCGTTGAAGCATCGCGGCCTGATGCGCACGACGCGTCCCTCCATGCAGGTAGGACGCTCGGCGCTGCTGCTGTTCTCCACCGCGCTCAATTTGTTCGCGCTGCGCTGGCTGCAGCTCGATGAGGCGCTGTCGATCATTTTTGCGACGCCGTTCTTGGTTGCGGTCTTGTGTGTGCCGTTGCTCGGCGAGCACGTCGGTTGGCGCCGCTGGACCGCGATCATCGTCGGCTTTTGCGGCGTGCTGGTCGTTGCTCGTCCGGGCCTCGGCGGGCTGCATCCGGCAGCGCTGCTCTCGCTCGGCGGCACGATTTGCTACGCCTTCTACGTCATTTCGACGCGCGTCCTGTCGCATACCGACAGCAACGAGACGACGCAGTTCTACACGAACCTCGTGGGCGCGGTCGCAATGACGGCGATCCTGCCGTTCATCTGGACACCGCCCGACAGTCTGCTGGTCGGTGCTCTGATGGTGCTGATTGGCGCGCTGGGGGGCGGTGGGCACTATCTGCTGATTCGTGCCCATCGGCTGGCGCCCGCTTCCACGCTGGCGCCCTTCATCTATACCCAGATGGTCTGGACCACGACCCTGGGCTTTCTGGTGTTCGGCGACGTCCCGCACCGCTGGACGATCGTCGGCGGCTTGATCGTTATTGCGTCCGGGCTCTATCTCCTGCACCGCGAAGCGGTCCGCAAGGTCGAGCCGTCCGCACCGGTTGCCTAAGCGTTGGCAGCGGCGCTAAGTTCGCAAAAATAGCCCTCCGAGGAACACTCATGGCGACAGCGAAAGACCGGGCCGGGCCCGCGAGCTCCGGCCTGAACGACGATATCGGCGAGGAAAAACGCCTGGCCATGTACCGCTCGCAGGTGCGTCTGCGCGAGGCGGAGCAGCGCGCCTACGATTTATTCCTGCAGAACCTGGTCAAGGGCACGAGTCACCTGTCGCTCGGCCAGGAGGCCATCGCCACCGGCTTCGCCGAAGCCATGCAAAAGGGCGACCTCTCGTTTTGCACCTATCGCGGCCACGCCCACACGCTGGCGCGCGGCGTGCCGGTCGAGAAGGTGCTCGGCGAGCTGATGCAGCGCGACAACGGCCTGATGCGCGGCAAGGGCGGCTCCATGCACCTCACCTCGGAGGAGCACGGCGTCATGGGCTCCTATGCCATCATCGGCGCGCATCTGCCGATCGCCTGCGGCGCCGCCTGGCGAGCGCAGTACAAGAGGACCAAGGACGTTTCCGTCTGCTTCTTCGGCGACGGCACTACCAATATCGGTGCCTTCCACGAGGCGCTCAACTTCGCGGCAGTCTGGAAGCTGCCGGTGGTCTTCGTCTGCGAAAACAATCTGTACATGGAGTATACGCCGATCGGCGACGTCACCGCGGTGCCGCAGCCGGCCGCCGACCGCGCCTCAGCTTACGGGCTCGAGCGTATCCTGATCGACGGCAATGACGCCGATATCGTCTACCGCACGGCGCAGAAGGCGTTTGCCAAAGCGCGCGCCGGCGAGGGGCCGTCGCTGATCGAGTGCCTGACCTACCGCCACAGCGGCCATTCGCGCGCCGATCCGGCCAAGTATCGGCCGCCGGGCGAGCTCGAGAAATGGAAAGAGCGCGATCCGATTAAGATATACCGCGAGCGGCTTAAGCAGTTCGGCGTCAGCGACGCGACCATCGAAAAGATCGATGCCGGCGTCCGCAAGGAAGTTGACGACGCGACCGAAGCCTGCAAGGCCGCGCCGCCGCCGCCGCTCGATATCCTGACCACCGATGTCTACGCCGATGGAGGCTGGGCATGGCGGAACTGACCTATCGCGACGCGGTGATCCGCGGCATCGCGCAGGAAATGCAGCGCGATCCCGATGTCGTCTTCCTGGGCGAGGACGTGGCCAAGGCCGGCGGCGTGTTCAAGGCGACGGTTGGCTTATTCGAGCAGTTCGGCCCGTTGCGCGTTCGCGATACGCCGATCTCCGAGCAGGCAATTCTGGGGGCCGCCATGGGTGCGGCCATGACCGGTCTCAAGCCGATCGCCGAGATCATGTTCTCGGACTTCTTCGCGGTCTGCTTCGACTACATCGCCAACGAATTCCCGAAGAGCCGCTATATGTCGAACGGGCAGACCAAGTGCCCGCTGGTGGTGCGCACCGGCAACGGCGCCGGATCGCGCTTCGGCGCCCAGCACAGCCAGAGCGTCGAGAACTGGTGCATGATGATCCCAGGCCTCAAGGTCGTGGCGCCATCGACGCCGCGCGACGTGATCGGCCTGCTGGCAGCTTCGGTGCGCGATCCTGACCCTGTGATCTTCCTAGAGCACAAGTCGCTTTACGCGACCAAGGGCGAGGTGCCAGACGGCGAGATCGTCGACACGCTTGGCACCGCCAAGATTGTGCGGCCCGGCAAGGACGCCACCATTTGCGCGCTGGCGCTGATGGTGCCGCGCGCGCTGGAGGCGGCCGAAACGCTGAAAGCAAAACACGGCATCGATTGCGAAATTGTCGACGTGCGCTCGCTGGTGCCACTCGACACGCAGACAATTCTGGGTTCAGTCGCCAAGACACACCGGCTGTTCACGGTCGAGGAAAATCCGCGGCTCTGCGGCTGGGGCGCCGAGATCGTCTCGATCGCGGCGGATGAGGGCTTCTACGATCTCGACGGCCCACCGGTGCGCATCACCACGCCGCATATTCCGCTGCCGGCGGCCGACAACCTCGAAGACATTGTGCTGCCGACCCCGGCGCGCATCGCCGAAACAGTGAGACGTTCGCTCAACAGCTAGACGTCGCGTTCAAGGATCAGTGCTATGTATGAAAATCTGCTCGCCAACGTTCCGACTGACCTATGGATCGGCGGCAAATGGCGCAAAGCTTCCGACAACGGCCGCTTCGACGTGATCGACCCCGCGACCGAGCGCAAGATCGCCTCGGTTGCGAGCGCGACGGTCGATGACGCCATTGCCGCGATCGACGCCGCCGACGCAGCGTTCGAAGGCTGGGCTGCGCGCAAGCCGCGCGAGCGCGCCGAGATCCTGCGCAAGGCTTACGAGCTCATCATGCGCGACGCCGAGCGCTTCGCGAAACTGATCACGCTGGAGAACGGCAAGGCGCTGCCGGACTCGCGCGGCGAGGTGGCCTATTCGGCGGAATTCTTCCGCTGGTACGCCGAGGAGGCCGTGCGCAACATCGGCCAGATCTCGATGGCGCCCGCCACAGGCGCGCGCATCGTCGCGCAGCACAAGCCGGCCGGCATTGCCGTGCTGGTGACACCGTGGAATTTCCCCGCGGCCATGGCGACGCGCAAGATCGGCCCGGCGCTGGCCGCCGGCTGTCCGGTGGTGCTCAAACCAGCCTCCGATACGCCGCTCACCATGCTGGCGCTGATGCCGGCGTTAGAAGAAGCCGGCGTGCCCGCGGGCGTTGTCAACGTCATTCCGTCGCGCTCGTCCGGCAAGGTCGTCTCGGCGATGCTGCACGATCCGCGCGTGCGCGTCGTCTCCTTCACGGGCTCGACCGAGGTCGGCCGCAAGCTGCTGCACGAAGCCGCAGACAACATTATTAAGCCGTCGATGGAGCTCGGCGGCAACGCGCCGTTCATCGTGTTTGACGACGCTGATGTCGACGCCGCGATCGACGGCGCCATGATCGCGAAGATGCGAAACATGGGTGAGGCTTGCACGGCGGCCAACCGCTTCTACGTGCACGAGAAGGTGCACGACGAATTTGCGAAGAAGCTGACCGCCAAGATGGCCGGGCTGAAGATGGGCAACGGCCTCGACGAGGGCGTCAATCTTGGGCCTCTGGTCAACAAGGATGGCCGCGACAAGGTGGTCGAGCTTGTCGATGACGCGGTGAAGAAAGGCGCCAAGGTGCTGACCGGCGGCAAGACGCCGGATGGCGCAGGCTTCTTCTATCCGGCAACTGTGCTGACCAACGTGTCTGACGACGCCAAGATGCTGAACGAAGAAATCTTCGGGCCGGTCGCGTCGATCCAGACTTTCAAGACCGAGGCCGAGGCAATCAAACGCGCCAACGACACTGAATACGGCCTCGTCGCCTATCTCTATACGAAGGACCTCACGCGCGGCATGCGCGTCTCCGAGAAGCTCGACTTCGGCATGATCGGCCTCAACCGCGGTCTTGTCTCCGACCCTGCGGCACCGTTCGGCGGCACCAAGCAGTCCGGCCTCGGCCGCGAAGGCGCGCAAGAAGGCATGAAGGAATTCCAGGAAACGCAATACGTGTCGGTGATCTGGTAGGAACGCGCACGTGGACGTCCTCATGCCGCAGCTCGGCGAGACCGTCGCCGAAGGCAAGATTGTGAAATGGTTCAAGTCGGCCGGCGACGCCGTGAAGCCGGGCGAGAACCTGTTCGAGATCGAGACGGACAAGACCTCGATGGAAGTGCCGGCGACCTCGGCCGGCACACTCACCGACATCCGCTTCAAGGTCGGCGAGGTCGCCAAGGTCGGCGCCGTGGTGGCGGTGATTGCAGGTGCGGGGGAGACGGCCAAGCCTGCGGCGGCAAGCGCGGCGGCAAAGCAAGGCGAATCCTCTTCCCCGTTCGTTCCCGCGAAAGCGGGAACCCAGGGGCAGCAAGGGTTGGGTCCCCGCGTGCGCGGGGACGAACGGGGGGGTGAACCGCGTCGTGCATCGGTCCCGATGGACCCATTTCACGAAGTCCGCACGCCCGAGCGTAATTTCGGGCCGGGCCGCATCGGCGGCGTGTCGGTGACACCGCTTGCCCGCCGGCTTGCAGGCGAACGTGGCATCGATCTCTCGCGCCTGTCCGGCACCGGTCCGCATGGCCGCATCGTCGCGGCGGACGTCTGCAAAGCGGCACCCGCCGCCCCGGCATTGGCGCGCGGTGCCGGCGCGGCGCAAGTCAAGGCACTGTTCGAAGGCGTTGCTTACGAGGAAGTGCCGCTCGACTCCATGCGCCGCACCATCGCGACGCGGCTGGCCGAGGCCAAGCAGACCATCCCGCATTTTTATCTGACCGCCGACATGAATGTCGGCCGCCTGATCGCGATGCGCGAGGAGGCAAACGCCGCGGCGCCCGAGAAAGACGGGCAGCCGGTGTTCAAGCTGTCGGTCAATGACTTCATCATCAAGGCCTGGGCTGCGGCGCTGCTGCGGGTGCCCGCGACAAACGCAGTTTGGGCGGAGGACCGCATCCTGCGCTTCCGCCATGCCGACATCGGCATCGCTGTCGCGCTCGAGGGCGGGCTGATCACGCCGGTCGTCCATAATGCCGACGAAAAGTCGCTGACCGCGATCTCCTCCGAGATGCGCGACCTCGCCGAGCGCGCCCGGGCCAAAAAGCTCAAACCGAACGAATATCAGGGCGGCGCCAGTGCCATTTCCAATCTCGGCATGTATGGCGTGCGTGAATTCTCGGCCATCATCAATCCGCCGCACGCGACCATCCTTGCCGTCGGCGCCACGCGCCGCACGCCGGTCGAGACGGAGGACGGCGGTGTCAAATTCGTCAGCGAGATGACCGTCACGTTGTCATGCGATCATCGCGTGGTCGACGGTGCGCTTGGCGCGCAACTGCTGGCGGCATTCAAGGCCCTGATAGAGAAGCCGGTCACGTTTCTCGTGTAACGCATGATCCCGAAAAGCGGGAACCGGTTTTCGGATAAGATCATGCGCAACGGATAACGGAGTTCAAAGATGGCTGGCGACAAGCCTGACGTATTGCTGATCGGCCAGAAGAAGCCGGTCATGGTGAAAGGGCTCGAGCCGCGCGTCACGCTGCATTACCTGGTCGACGCCAAGGATCAGGACGCCTTCATCAAGGGAATCGCCGACAAGGTGCGCGCCATCGCTATCGCCTACACAGCTAACAAGCTCGACGCTGCCTTCATGCAGAAGCTGCCGAAGCTCGAACAAATTTCGTCGTTCGGCGTCGGCTACGATCACATTGACGCCAAGTGGGCGGGCGAGCACGGCATCATCGTCACCAATACGCCTGAGGTGCTCAACGAAGAGGTCGCCGACACCGCGCTTGGCCTTCTGTTGTCCACCGTGCGCGAATTTCCGCAGGCCGATCGCTATCTGCGCGCCGGAAAATGGGCCTCGCAGGGCCATTATCCGCTCACCAAGGCGACCTTACGCAACCGCACCGTCGGCATGGTCGGCATGGGCCGTATCGGCAAGGCGATCGCGCGACGGCTCGAGGCCTTCGGCGTTCCGGTCGTCTACCACTCGCGCAATCCGCAGAGCGGCGTGAAATACAAGTTCTATCCGAAGCTCCTCGATATGGCGCGCGACGTCGACACTTTGATGGTGATTGTGCCCGGCGGCGCTGCGACCGCGAACATGATCAACGCCGAAGTGCTCAAGGCGCTCGGTCCCAATGGCATCCTCATCAACATGGCGCGCGGCTCGGTGGTCGACGAGCCGGCTCTGATCGCGGCCCTCAAAAACCGCACCATTTATTCGGCCGGCCTCGACGTCTTCGCTAAGGAGCCGCAGGTGCCGAAGGAGCTTATCGAGATGGACCACATCGTCCTGTTCCCGCATCTCGGCTCCTCGACCGAGGTGACGCGAGCGGCGATGGATCAACTGGTCGTCGACAACGTTCTTGCCTGGGTGTCCGGCAAGCCGCCGCTCACGCCGGTCGCGGAAACCCCGCCCAAACATTCGTGATAGAATTGCTGCCGCCGGACGGGTACAGAGGTACACCATGCGCCGTGTCTTCATCGCCGCTGCCGTCCTCGTGCTGAGCGGGCCTGCCTTCGCGCAGCAGAAAGCCGTGTTGGGCGATTCCGCCAAAGGCGTGATCGCCACGGAAAAGTGGGAATTTTCCAACGCCGACAAGGACAAGGTCTGCACCGTCGTCTTCAAGGGCGATCCGAATGCGGTCGGCTTCAAGCTCGAATTCGATCCCAATTGCGTCAATCTTTTTCCGCTGGTGCGTGACATCGCCGGATGGAAATACCCAGAGGACGATCTGCTCTACTTCCTGGACACGAAGGGCAAGTCACTGGTCGAGTTCAGCGAGGTCGAGGATGGGCTGTTCGAGGCGCCGACGCCGGGACTCGGCGTTTTGTTCCTGCAAAATCCAGCGGCCGCCCAGCCGGCGGCGGTCAAGAAGCCGACCGACATTGCCGGCGATTGGGTGATCAAGCGCGGCAATGGTGCCGCGGTGTGCACGATCACGCTTGCCACCACGCCGCAGGACGACGGCATGGCCCTGACCTTGAAGCCGGGCTGCAGCCCGGCGATTGCCAATCTGAAATTCAACCAATGGCGGCTGGTCGAGGGCCTCCTCTTGCTAGTCCCTGAGGCCGGCGATCCATGGCGGTTCGAGGATTCGGATGGCTCGTGGCGGCGGCTGTCGGAAAGCACCGACCAGTATATGCTGGAGCGGCCCTAGGTTAGCCGCAGGTCTTTGGAGCTGACGTGGCCTTCCTTGCGGCGCGTTATTTCTTGTAGGGCGGCTTGTCGAGGCGGGCGGGCGAGAAAGTGAATACCTCGACGCCGCTCTCTGTGACACCGACCGTGTGCTCGAATTGCGCCGACAGCGAACGGTCGCGCGTCACTGCGGTCCAGCCGTCGGACAGCACCTTCACATGCGGCCGGCCGATATTGATCATTGGCTCGACGGTGAAGAACATGCCCGGCTTGAGCACGATGCCTTCACCTGGGCGGCCGACGTGCACGATGTTCGGCTCGTCATGGAACAGCTTGCCGAGGCCGTGACCGCAGAAGTCGCGCACCACGCTCATATGCTGCGCCTCGACGTAACTCTGGATGGCGTGGCCGATGTCGCCGGTGGTGGCGCCGGGGCGGATGACGGCGATCCCACGCATCATGGCTTCGTGCGTCACTTCGATCAGCCGCTCGGCGCGGCGCGGAATCTCGCCGATCGGATACATGCGGCTACTGTCGCCGTGCCAGCCGTCGAGGATGAGCGTCACGTCGATGTTGACAATGTCGCCGTCCTTCAGCGGTTTGTCGCCCGGAATGCCGTGGCAGACGACGTGATTGAGCGACGTGCAGGTCGACTTCTTGTAGCCGCGATACATCAGCGTCGCTGGGATAGCGCCGTGATCCATCGAATATTCGAACACGAGACGGTCGATCTTGTCGGTCGCGACGCCGGGTCCGACCTCGTCGGTCAGCATATCGAGGCAGCGTGCCACGAGCTGTCCGGCCTTGCGCATGCCCTCGAACGATTCGGAGCCGTAGAGCTTGATCTGGCCAGTCTTTCGGAGGGGGGCAACGGCGGCGTCGATATAGGTCATCGGCACAATTTAAGGCTTGGCGAGGGCGGCGCAAGCAGGTCAGTTCGCGATCCGGCCGCCCAATTCGTCCTCGATATGTGCGCGGATGATGTCGTCGAAACTATCTTCGGCCCTGAAACCCAGCGCCCGCGCCCGGCCCGCGTCGAGCCGCTCGGCCCAGCCGGAGACGATGCGTTCGACCAGCGCATCGGGCTCGCGGCGGATGCGCGCGGCGACCTTGTCGCCGGCGACGCGCCTGAGTGCGGCGATCTGCTCGCCGACGGTGCATGACACGCCCGGCATGCTCAGGTTGACGCGCGGGCCGACCTGATCGCGCGTCAGACTGGTGGCATGGATGAGGAAACCGACCGCGGCCCGCGGGCTCGCATGGGTGTGCCGTACGGTTTCGGAGACCGGAAGCAGCGCTTCCTGGCCGGCCAGCGGCTCACGGATGATGTCGGAGAAGAAGCCCGAGGCTGCCTTGTTCGGCTTGCCTGGCCGCACGCAGATCGTCGGCAGGCGAATGCCGATGCCGTCGAGGAAGCCGCGCCGCGTATAGTCGGCGAGCAGCAACTCGCAGATGGCCTTCTGCGTGCCGTAGGAGGTGAGCGGCGTCAGATGAAAGTCGTCCGGAATCGATGGCGGGAAGGGCGCGCCGAACACGGCGATCGACGAGGTGAAGACGAATTTCGGCGTGTAGCCTTCAATGGCGCGCACCGCCTCGAGCAGCGCGCGGGTGCCGTCGAGATTGACGCGGTAGCCTTTCTCGAAATTGGTCTCGGCTTCGCCCGACACAACACCGGCGAGGTGGAAAATCACGTCCGGCCGTTCCGACACCGCCTTTTTGGCAACGTCGAGCACCGCGAGATCGGCGGCACGCGTCTTCACGCGATCGGAAAATCCCACCGGCCGGGTCGGGGCAACGATGTCGATCAAGGTCAGCTTGTCGACGAGCTGGGCGCCAAGTGCGCGGTCGATGATCAGCCGCTCGGTCAGCTTGCGGCCGATCATGCCAGCCGCGCCGGTGATCAGGATGTGCATTTACGTCTTCTCGTCTTGGGGTGGCTCATAGCGGTCGATGCGGCGCAAGTCGGGGAACAATAGCATCCAGGTGCCCGCGATCAGCAACGAGCCGATGCCGCCGATCAGCACCGCCGGCACGGCGCCGAGCCAGGCTGCCACCACGCCGGATTCGAAGTCGCCCAATGTATTGGACGAACCGACGAACAGGTAATTGATGGCGCTGACCCTCCCGCGCATGATGTCCGGCGTCTCGATCTGCACCAGCGAGAAGCGCACCACGATGCTGATGGCGTCGGAAGCGCCGAGCACGGCGAGCGCCACCAGCGACAGTGGGAACCAAGTGGAGAGACCAAACGCAATGGTGGCGATGCCATAGATCGCGACAACCGCGAACATCTTGCGGCCGATGTGGCGCTCAATCGGCGTGCGGGACAGGATAATGGCCGTCGCCAGCGCGCCGACGGCGGGCGCTGAGCGCAACAGCCCGAGCCCGATCGGGCCGACCTGCAAAATATCGCGGGCAAAGATCGGCAGCAAAGCTGTGACACCGCCGAGCAGCACGACGAAGAGATCGAGCGTCACCACGCCGAGTAGGCGGCGGCGCGTGAACAGGTATTTAATGCCGTCGAGCACGGCCGCGAAGGTCGGCGGGTCACGTCGTTCGTCGACCTTGAGCGGGCGGATAAAGGTGACGAGCGTGATGGCGATTAGAAAAAAGGCGACGCACAGGGCGGTCACCAACACCGGCTTGACAGTATAGATGAGGCCGCCCAGTGCGGGACCGCAGATCACCGCGGTCTGGTTGGCTGAGGTCCAGGCGGCGACTGCGCGCGGGATCAGCGGCTGCGGCACCAGCGCCGGCACCAACGCGCTTCCGGTCGGAACTTCGAAGGATCGCGCGCTGCCGATCAGAAACACGGAGCCTAACAACAGATCACGGCTGAGCGTGTCGGTGAGCAGAGCGGCGGTAATGATCAACGCGGCGATGGCGTAGACGCCCTGCGCAATGCGGATGATGAGCCTGCGGTCGTAGCGGTCTGCGGCATGGCCGATTAGCAGCGTCAGGAACACCGCCGGCACGAATTGAATCAGCCCGACGAGGCCCAGATCGAAGGCGCTGTTGGTGATCTCGTAAACCTGCCAACCGATCACCAGCGCCAGCATTTGGTATCCAATGGTGACGTGGAGGCGCGCCAGCCAGAACAGCACGAAGGGCCGTTGTTGGATCAGTCCAGCCACCGCTCGATCAGTCCGGATCGTTTCGCCAGATGCACTCACCGCTTGGGCCGCCGGGAGAGATCGTCATGGAAGAACTTGTTGAGTTCGGCATTCGGCATCACGCCGGCGAAGCTGTCGAATGTGCCGTGTTCAGCGATCTCGCGCGCTGATTTCAGGAAGGCGTGCATGGCGACGCGCGCCAGTGTGCCGCCGACGCTGATGCGGCGCACGCCCATGGCGGCGACGTCCTTCACGGTGAATCCGGTTGCCGCTGACATCAGTAGGTTGACCGGCTTCGGCGAGACGGCCTTCACCACCGCCTCGATCTGCTCGCGTGTCTTGATCCCCGGCGGATAGAGACAGTCGGCGCCCTCGTCGATGAAGGCCTTGAGCCGCTTGATCGTCTCATCGATGTCGGGCCGCCCGTGGATGAAGCCTTCGGTGCGGGCGGTGAAGACTACGCCGCCGCCTGCGGAATCGATGGCCTTGCGCGCGGCGCGCACGCGCTTGACCGCAAGATCGAAGGGATAGAGCGGACCGGACTCATTGCCGGTGAAGTCCTCGATCGACAGGCCGGCGACGCCGGCTTCCATGCAGAGGCGGACGTTCTCGGCGACGGTGTCGGGATCGTCGGCAAAGCCGTTCTCGAAGTCGGCATTGACAGGAACATCGGTCGCCGTCGCGATCTCGCGAAAATGCTCGAGCACCATGTCCCGCGTGACGTCGCCATCCGAATAGCCGATCGAGTGCGCATAGCCCGATGACGTGGTCGCGAGCGCCTTGAAGCCGAGCGCCTGGAGATAGCGCGCGCTGCCGATATTCCACGGATTGGGAATGACGAAGCACCCGCTGTCGTGCAGGCGGCGAAAGGTCTGGCGCTTGTCGGCCGGGCTCATGACGGAACCTCGCGGCGGGGAGGGGACGGCTATTTAGCCGATTTTCGGTATTCCGCGAACTCGCGCTCGACGAACTCCGTCGCCGTTTCGACATGGGTGCGGAACCAGCGCGCCTTGCGCTTCTGCAGGTCCTTTTTCAGGGCATCGCGGCGGTCGCGCACGCCGAGGTGGATGGCGGCGAGATCGCGGCCCATGGCCCAAAGTAGATCGGGATGCAGAAGCTGCACGGCTTCGCGGCGATCCTCGACGTCGATCTTGCGGTTGTTGGGCGACAGCCGCCGCACCAGGATGTTGCCGCTTGCCTGATACCAGGGGTCGGGCGAGCGATAACGGCCATGCGCGATGTCGTTGAGACGAATCCGGCCGCCGTCGCGATGCACGCGCGTCCAACCCGATTGCACCAGCGCCTTGCACTCGCGCAGCACCGGGCCGCCGTGCCAGCTGCCGAAGGCGAGCCAGCGCGGTCGGCCAAGGCTGCCGGTGCCCGCGGTGTGCCGCCAATAGCTCAAAGTCATCGCCGAGTCTGGAACGACGGCCGCGAACAGTTTTATCCAGTGCGCCGGCGGTAGTTCGGGTTTCTTCTTCGCCAGCATGTCGTGATACTGGTTCTCGATCTTCTGCCAGAACATCGCGCGCTGCGCCTCGCCGACGACGAAGCGCTTGCGCAGCCACATGTGCTTCTGGTCGAGCACGAAGGCTTCCGGCGCGTCGAGCCCTTGCTCGTAGCCGTCGAAAATATTGTTGCAGATCGCCTTGAGCGACAGTTGCCCTGGCGTTGTCGCGAGCGCGGCGCTGGTGGCAAGCCGCACCAGATCGAGGATGTAGGGCATTTCCGCGATTTCGTCGTAGTCGTTGACGCCCCAGACGATACGACCCTCGCGATCCGTCCAAGTGCCGAAATTTTCCAAATGGACGTCGCCGACCGCAAGCACCGGCGGTGCGTCGGTGAGATCGGGGCAGATTTCGAGGATTGTCTCGGCCCAACGCCAGTATGTCGCGCGCAGGAACGCGAACGCGCTCTGCCGCATCTTCTTGTGCTTGCGCGCGAGGTCGGCGTCGACGACGTTGCCGCGCAACTGCGCCTTCATCCAGCGCTCGTATTCGCGGTTTGCCGCCCGGATGCCCATCGCCTCTCCCGATAGTCGGGCGGGAGAATGCGCCAAAGCGCGCGCCTCTTGCAATCAGGCTTGCTCGATTGTGACAGCTGGCGAATATCCGCTCGCCCATGGGGTTTATCGGTCAGTCATCGCATTCCAACGGCGAGGTGCGCCATGCGTATGCATCTGATCAAACTCTTCGCGCTAGTCACGGCTATGGCCGTTGTCGCGGTTGCGCCCGCGAACGCTGCGAAGAAGGAGAAGCACAAGAAGTACACGTCGACAGCCGCTGCACGCACCGCGCAAGGTCAATATCGCGGCACCGACAAGTTTCCGGCTGGGCCGCTCTACTATAATGGCGGCGAGTATCTCGGCGACGACCCCGATCCCAACATCCGCTTCCAGCTTTGGCGCGATCTCGGCTCGCATTTTGGCGGCGAGAACTAAGGCTTTCTCGGCATTTGATTTTCGCGCCCTGATCGGGTGAACTGCGCGCCACAAAATCGCGCGGACAGCGCCCCCGGAGAACGCCATGCTGAAGACCATCACTGCCTTCGAACGCATCGGGGAGGAAAACGCCTTCGCGGTGCTCGCCCGCGCCAACACGCTGGCCTCGCAAGGCCGCGACATCATCAATCTCGGTATCGGTCAGCCAGATTTCCGCACGCCCGACTTCATCGTCGAGGCAGCGGTCAAGGCGCTACGCGAAGGCGCGCACGGCTATACGCCCGCGACCGGCATTCCGCCGCTACGCGAGGCGGTCGCAGCCGATCTGCACAAGCGCTACAAGGTCGAGGTCTCGCCCGACAGCGTCATGATCATGCCCGGCGGCAAGCCGACGATGTACATGGCGATTGTGATGTTCGGCGAGCCGGGCGCGGAAATTCTCTATCCGGATCCCGGCTTCCCGATCTACCGCTCGATGATCGAGTACACGGGAGCGAAGCCTATTCCCGTGCCGATCCGCGAAGAGAACGGCTTTGCCTTCTCGGCGGAAGAGACCCTCATGCTGATCACGCCGAAGACACGGCTCCTCATCCTAAACTCGCCGGCCAACCCCACCGGCGGCGTGACGCCGAAGTCGGAGATCGACAAGCTCGTCGCCGGCCTCGAGAAATGGCCGGACGTCGCCATCATGTCGGACGAGATCTACGACCAGATGACCTACGATGGCGAGAAGCATGTCTGCCTCTTGTCCTATCCGTCGATCCGCGACCGCCTCATCCTGCTCAACGGCTGGTCCAAGACCTACGCCATGACCGGCTGGCGGCTCGGCTACGCGATCTGGCCGGGCAAGCTTTACGACTATGCGCGCAAGCTTGCGGTCAATCTCTACTCCTGCGTCAACGCGGCGACGCAGCATGCGGGGCTTGCGGCGCTCAAAGGCCCGCAGCACGAGGTTGCCAAGATGGTGGCTGAATTCGACAAGCGCCGCAAAGTCGTGGTCGATGGCCTCAACAAGTTGCCCGGCGTGTCATGCATGACGCCGAAGGGCGCGTTCTACGCCTTCCCGAACGTCAAACGCACCGGCTGGAAGGCCAAGGCGCTCGCCTCGGCGCTGCTCGAAGATTCTGGCGTCGCTGTCATCGGCGGGCCGGACTTCGGCATCCTCGGCGAAGGCTATCTGCGCCTGTCCTACGCCAATTCGACTGAGAACATCCTCAAGGCGCTCGAGCGCATGCGCGAGTTCCTGCAGAACCGCGAAGCGGCCTAGCGGCCCGCAGTTGTCAGCTTTCGCCTGTCGAAAGCGGTGCGAGCGCGCCCTCGACACATCGCAGCATCCGCGCGACACTGTTACCGATAATCTCAACCGAGGAAATGCCGATGCTTGAGCGTATGTCGCGGGACCGTGGCCTCTCCGAAGAGCTGCGCATAATGCGGCAGAGCTGCCGCGGTTTCGTCGATGACATCGTCCTGCCCTTCATCAAGCAGAATTGGCAAAAAGAATGGTCGATGGTGCCGGAGGAGCGGCTGCCGCTGCGCATCCTCGAGGAGGCCGAAAAGATCGGCATCCGCACGCTCGGCGTACCCGAGGAATACGGCGGCGTCGAGCTCGAGAAGGGCACCGAGGTCAAAACCTTCGCTGTGGTCTCCGAGGAGATCGCGCGCGGCGACTCCGGTCTCGCCGACAAGATGGTGCAGAACTGGAAAGTGTCAGTGCTGCTGCGGCAGTTTGCACCCAAGCACCTGCAGGAAAAATGGTTCAAGCGCCTGGTTGCCGAGCCGCAGTTCCTGATGGCGCATTGCCTGACCGAGCCACGCGGCGCCTCTGACCGCTGGCTGCCCTACAACGTGCCGGAAGCGGCGATGCAGACCAAGGCGGTAAAGACGAAAGGAGGCTGGGTCATCAACGGCCGTAAACAGTTCATCTCCAACGGCTATGACGCATCACTCTACGTCGTCTACGCCAACACCAATCCCAAGGTCGGCATGCTGCAGGGCACCTCATCGTTCCTGGTGCCGCGCGAGACTAAGGGCTTCACCGTGGCCCGCTGCAACGAGACGCTCGGCTGCCGTTTCATGAACAACGGCGAGATGGTGTTCGAGGACATGTTCGTGCCCGACGATCACCTGCTGGTGCAGGATTCGGCCATGGGTTCCGCAGGCGTCTATTTCCGCCCGGGCAAGATCATCCAGGCGGCGAAGAATCTCGGCGTTGGCGTGCGCGCCTTTGAGGCGACTGCCGAGTACGTGCAGAACTACGTGCAGGGAGGCAAGATCCTGATCAAGCATCAAGCGGTCGCGCTGCGCCTCGCCGACATGGCGACCAAGATCGAGGCAGTGCGGGCGCTGCTCGACCGCGCCGCGGCCGCGGTCGACGAGAACGCGCCGGAGGCCGAGACGCTGGTCAACATGGCCAAGATGTTCGCCTCGGAAGAAATCATGAAGGTCGCCCAGCACGCCGTCGAGCTGCACGGCGGCAACGGCATCATGCTCGATTTCGGCATCGAGAAGGTACTGCGCGACGCCGTCATCTTCATGCACATGGATGCGACGGTCGACATCTCCAAGTTCAAGATCGTCAAGAACATGTTCCCCGACACGGCCGGGAAGTACGCCGGACCGGAGTAAGCGCAAACGCATTAGCCCAGCGTGAAGCGGAAACCGACCAAAACAGTCGCGAGGCCGACGAGCTGCGGTAGGCTTGGCACCACGCCGAGCGTGAGAAAGCCGACCACCAGCGCGAAGATCGGCACCAGCGCCGGGAAAGTCGAAGCACGGCCGCCGCCGAGCAGCATGATCACGTGGGAGAATAGATAGATCGGCAGCGCGCCGGCTAGCAGACCCTGCACCAGGGCCTGCAGCAAATTCTCCCATGGACCGAATTGCGCCATGTGGTGGTAGCCGGCGAACAGCAGGAACGGCGGCGCCATCGCGACGACCGAGATGGTGCCGACCGCTGCGATGACACGCACGCCGGGCAGGTTCCAGTAGCGGAGCAGGATGCCGGCCGTCGCCCAGAAACAACCGGCGGTGACGAACATGAGATCGCCGCCGACGCCGTGGGTGCCGATCGTGGTGATTGACTCGGCGCCGAACACCATGAGACCGGCAATAATCGCAACGGCACCAAAAACACGTTGTGCCGTCGTGCGCTCGCGCAGCAGTACCTTTGCCAGGATGATGCCGAACAGCGCCGCGCAGGCCGGCTGGATGGTGGTGCCGTGGCCGAGCGGCACCAGCACAAAACCGGAATAAGCGATAAAGGCCTGCGGCGGGCCGGTCAGCACGCTCATAACCAGGCCGCGACCCCAGCCGATGCCGCCGAGGTCGCTCACGCCGGCGCGCAGCACCAGCGGAATGAGCAGCAGTCCCGACCAGAAGTAGCGATGGAAGGCGAGGTCGGCAGGCGAGAAGCCAACGGCAATGCCTTGCTTCGCGGCGACGAAGCCCACGGCCCAGCCGAAGGCCGCGCCCATGCCGCACAACACACCGATCAGCACGTCGCGCCGTTGCATCTAATGTTTGACCTTGCGCCGGTAGTCACCGTGGACGAAGCCGCGATAGCCGCAGAAATCGGCGATGTCGGTGGTGCGCGTCTCGCTGACCGTCAGCGTGTTGCCCCTGAGCGTGATCTTCAGCGTCACGGTCGCGGTGCCGTTCTGCTGTTCTGGGCGGTAAACGACGACGAGCGCGCCGGTCTTGTCGAGCGTGCCCGAGCCTGAGAAATCGCACTCCCAAAGCCCGCGCGTGGGTTCGGCCGTCGAGATCTCGACGGCGAAGCCATTTACCTTTTTCACGATGCTGACTGAGCCGTATTCGTTCTCATAAGTCCCGGGCAGAGCCTTCGCGGCGTCGGCGGCGGGCGCGGCCGTGTTGAGGGCGCAGAGCGTCGCAATCGCAAGTATGGGCTGCAAGAAGCGACGGCCACTCATACCAAGCCTTCGGGGTGACTTCCGGCCGCCTGATACTCTAGGATTGCCGCGCAAGTCCATTCGTTCAATCAAAACCCTGCCTTCAATCGGGAAGAACCGCTCATGGCGAAGTCGCGTAAAGTCATCATTACCTGTGCCGTCACCGGCTCCATCCATACCCCGTCGATGTCGCCGCATCTGCCGGTGACCGCGCAGGAGATTGCCGATGCCGCGATCGGTGCGGCGGAGGCAGGCGCGGCCATCGTCCATCTTCATGCCCGCAATCCCCAGGACGGCCGGCCCGACCAGACGCCGGAGGCCTTCGCCCCGTTCCTCAAGGTGATCAAGCAGCGCTCGAACGTTGTGGTGAACATCACCACCGGCGGTGCGCCGACCATGACGGCGGAAGAGCGCGTGCGCCCGGCCGCTACCTTCAAGCCCGAGGTGGCGTCACTCAACATGGGCACGATGAACTTCGGCCTCTATCCGATGATCCCGCGCTACAAGGGCAAGTTCAAATACGACTGGGAGGAGCCCTATCTCGAGCGCTCGAAGGCAGGCATGTTCAAGAACACCTTCGCCGATATCGAGTACATTCTCACTACTTGCGCCGGCAACAACACGCGCTTCGAGATCGAGTGCTACGACATTGGTCACCTCTACACGCTGCGGCACTTCCTCGACCGCGGCCTGGTGAAGCCGCCGCTGTTCGTGCAGTCGGTGTTCGGCATCCTCGGCGGCATAGGGCCGCATCCCGAGGACATCATCATGATGAAGCGCACTGCGGATCGCCTGCTCGGCGACAACTATCATTGGTCGGTGCTGGGCGCTGGCGCTAACCAGATGCGCGTCGCGGCGATGGCGGCCTCAATGGGCGGCAATGTGCGCGTCGGTATGGAGGACTCGCTGTGGATCGGCGCCGGCAAGCTCGCCGAGTCGAACGCGCAGCAGGTTACGCAGGTGCGCAAGATCCTCGAAGGCCTCGGGCTCGACATCGCCGGACCCGACGAGGCGCGCGAAATCCTGTCGCTAAAGGGCGGCGATAAGGTGAACTTCTAGAACGCCTTGCGCAACACCGGGCGGTGCTGAACCAGCCAGGCGCTGCCGAACAGCACGCCGGTCCAGATGAGGTCGCCGATCACAGTCCTGTCGAGGAAGGGCAGGGCCGCAACGTAGCACTGCACGAGGCCATTCCACGTCATCGGATACATGTCATTGAAGGCCCAGACGGCGAAATTGGTGGCGACGAAGAAAATCAACGATGACGACACCATCGCTGTGACGACCGGAAAAGCGCCGCGCCAGCGCCGCGCCAGAATGCCGGCGAATGCCGGGACCAACACAGTTGCATAAACTACGGCCATCACACGCCAGTCGTCTTCCGGCAGCGCGGCGTCGCTGAGTGCAACCGCGGCAATCGGCACGATCAGCGCCAGCGCCGGAATTTTGAGGACGCGGCCGGCGAACAGTGCGGTCGCCGCCATCGGCCAAACGCCGGGAACGTGCGGCAACGCGCGCGCGATCACGTCGAAGGCGATCAGGAAAGCAATCAGGGCCACTTCCATCAGGAAATCGGCGCGTGTCTTCGTCAGCATCGGGGTCGTCCTTGCTCATCCCAGCTTGACCGAAAATCTAGCACGCGGGAGGCGTGATTCACCAGTTCGGCAATGCCTAAACATGCGGCTAGGCTGCCGAATTTTCGGCCCATTCCACAATAATCGCGGACAATGCGTCGAGACCGTCTGTGAGCGCCGCCGGTCCCGGCTGCAAAATCAACGCGGATTTTATTTCGCGCAGCCATCCGCTTGCCACGGCCGGAATTACCGCAAAACCGGGGCGCGCCGCAACTTTGCCCGGGACGAACTTTTTGCCGCACCAGGAGCCGATGATAATGTCGGGCTTCGCCGCGATCACGGCGTCGGAGGAAACGATGCGGTCCTTGGCATTCTTCTTCACGGCGAGTGTGGGAAAGACCTCGATGCCGCCGGCGGCTTCGACCAGCTCCGACACCCAGCCGAGGCCGGAGATCATCGGCTCGTCCCATTCCTCGAAATAAACGCGCGGCCGGCGCGGCAGCCCGGCGGCGCGCACGTGCACGTCATCGACGTGCGAGGCGAGCGATGCCGCAAGCGCCGCGGCTTTGCCGGTGGCGCCGACCAGCGCGCCGAGTGTGCGGATCATGTCGAGGATGCCGGCAACGTCCCGCTGGTTGAAGGCGTGCACCGCAACGTTGGCGCGGATCAGCTCGGCGACGATGTCGGCCTGCAAGTCGGAGAAAGCGAGCACGAGATCAGGCTTGAGCGCGAGGATCTTCGGTACATCGGCGGAAATGAAGGACGAAACGCGCGGTTTTTCTTTGCGCACGCGGGCGGGGCGCATCGCGTAGCCCGAGACGCCGACGATGCGGCGGTCCTCGTTGAGGAGATAGAGCGTCTCCACGGTTTCCTCGGTCAGGCAGACGATTCGCTCGGGCGGGAACATTGCGGGAGCATACACCCGCAGGGCACAGTCAGGGCAAAAGCTCGACCCCGCCGACCGCGGCGACCTTACCGTCCTCGAGCCGCACGACCCGGCTGGCGATGTGCTTCACCTCGGACGGATCGTGGCTGACATAGATCATCGGCACGCTGGCCTCGTCGCGCAACCGCTCGAGGTAGGGAACGATGTCCCTTTTGCGCGCGGCATCGAGCGAGGCGAGCGGCTCATCGAGCAGCAGCAGGCGCGGCTGCATCAAGAGGGCGCGGCCAACCGCAACGCGTTGGCGCTCGCCACCCGACAGCTTGCCAGGCCGGCGGTCGAGCAGCGGTCCGATATCGAGCAGGTCCACGACGTGCGCGAACGCCTTGGCGTCGGCAGCAAGGCCGCTCATCCAGCGGCCGTAGTCGAGATTGTGCCGCACCGACAGATGCGGAAAGAGGCGGCCCTCCTGAAAAACTGTGCCGATGCGCCGCTTCCACGGCGGCACGTTGATGCGGACCTGGTCGTCGAACAGCACGTCGTTGTCGAGCACGATGCGGCCCCGGTCGGGCGTGAGCAGGCCTGCGATCATGTTGATGATACTGGTCTTGCCGGCGCCGGACGGACCGAACAGCGCGGCGATGCCGCCGGCATTCTCGAAGCTCGCGCGCAGCGCGAGTTCGCCCAATTGCTTTTCAACATCGACGGCAAGCACGGCCTCAACCTCCGTGCAAGCGCGCGGTGGCGCGGCGGGCCAGCACTTCCGATACGACCAGCGCGCCGAGCGAGACGACGACCGAAATGATCACCAGCCGCAGCGCCGCGGCGTCGCCGCCCGGCACTTGCGTCAGCGTGTAGATCGCGGCGGAGATGATCTGCGTCTCGCCGGGAATGTTGGAGACGAAGGTGATAGTGGCGCCGAACTCGCCGAGCGCCCGGGCAAACGCCAGCATGCCGCCGGCGATGATGCCGGGCAGCGCCAGCGGCAGCGTGATGGTGGTGAACCGCCACATCGGCTTGGCGCCGAGCGTCGAAGCGGCATCCTCGAGCCGGCGGTCGATAGCTTCGATCGACAGACCGATGGCGCGCACCATCAGTGGAAACGCCATGATGCCGCAGGCCAGCGCCGCGCCTGTCCAGCGGAACGAGAACACGATGCCGAAATGCTCGGCGAGGAAGGCGCCGACCGGCGCCCGCCGCCCGAAGGTGATCAGCAGCAGATAGCCAGTCACTACCGGCGGCAGCACCAGCGGCAGGTAGACGATCGCCTCGACCAGCGGCTTGCCCCAGAACCTGCTGCGCGCCAGCGCATAGGCGACGGCGATGCCGAACGGCAACGCGACCGCGGTGGCAACCGTCGCCACCCGCAGCGACAAGATCACCGCGGTCCATTCCTCGGGCGTCAGGAACAAGCTTTAGCCTTCCGTCACGACACCGGCTTGATTAGATAGCTGAAGCCGTACTTTTCGAAAATCACCTTCGCCGCCGGCGAGCGCAGGAAAGCGTGATAGCGCGCGGCGCCAGCGTTCTTGCTGTCCGTCGTCTGCGCGACCGGATAGGTGACGGGCGGATAGGAATCGTCGGGGAACACGCCGACGACCTTCACCTTCGGTTCGATCTTGGCGTCGGTCTCGTAGACGATGCCGACCGGCGTCTCGTCGCGTGCGACGAAGGCCAGCGTCGCCCGCACGTTCGCCGCCTGCGCCAGCTTCGGCTCGGCGGCTGCCCAGGCGCCGAGCTTCTCCAGCGCCGCCTTGGCGTAAAGCCCGGCCGGCACGGCCTTGACGTCGGCGACCGCGATGCGGCCGTCGCCGGCTAACTTGGCGAGGTCGAAGCCCGGCCCGATTGTGACGTTCGACAATTTGGAGTCCTGGGGCGCGATCAGCACCAATTTATTGCCGAGCAGGCTAACGCGCGTGTCCGGCTTGATCAGTTTTTTATCGGCGACGTAGTCCATCCATTTCAGGTCGGCGGAGATAAACACATCGGCGGGCGCGGCCTGCTCGATCTGCTTGGCGAGCGCCGAACTCGCCTCATAGCTCGCCGTCACCTTGATGCCTGTCGCCTTGGTGAAGGCGGCATCGACGTCGTCGAGCGAATTCTTCAACGATGCCGCGGCAAAAACGGTGATCGTCTCTTGCGCTGCAGCGGGCGCAAGCGCGGCGACGCCCAAAGCGGCGGCGCTCACGAGAATACGAAACAGGCTGATTAGGCGCATGGCGGCTCTCCCGCGCTCGGGGTTTTTCGGAGCTTGCGACCTTCACCAAGAACCGCCGTTCTGGAACGTACCGCGCACACAGCGCAGCAGGGGCCGCGAAGAAATGTTATCAGTTCTCGCGGCGGCGCGTAAAGACGGACAAATGTGCCGCCGGGGTGCTTCATAAGCTTACGATGCAGGACTTTTCACACGCATTCATAACGGCGCTCGGCCTGATCGCGGGCCATGATCCGGAATTATCGGCGATCGTTCTATTGTCGCTGCGCGTCAGCCTTTCGGCGACAGTCCTCGCAACGCTCATCGGCGCGCCGTTCGGCGCATTCCTGGCTATGACGTCATTTGCCGGCCGGCAATTGGTGGTGATCATGGCCAACGCGCTGCTCGGCCTGCCGCCCGTGGTGGTCGGCCTCGCCGTTTATCTGCTCTTGTCCCACTCGGGCCCGATTGGATTTCTCGACTGGCTGTTCACGCCAGCCGCGATGGTGCTGGCGCAAACCATTCTCGGCATTCCGATCGTTGTAGCCTTGATGCACCGCCTTACCGAGGGACTCTGGCGCGACTATGGCGACAACCTACGTATCGACGGCGCGTCCCGACTGCGCTCGATCGGCGAACTGCTGTTGATCGGCAAGGCTGGGCTGCTGACGGGCGTGCTGTTTGCCTTCGGGCGCGCGATCTCCGAGGTCGGCGCCATCATCATCGTCGGCGGCAATATTCGCGGCGTGACGCGCACGATGACGACGGCGATCGCGCTTGAGACCAGCAAAGGCGATCTTGGCCTGGCGCTCGGTCTCGGACTGATCCTTGTCACGATCAGCATCGCCGCCAGCACAAGCGGCTTTCTGCTCTATCGCGCCACGACGAAGGACTAAGCCGGCTCACTTCCCCGACGCGTTGGGGAAGAAGAGTTGTTCGCCCCCAACTTTGTAGCCGGCGATCGCGGTCTGGCCGTCCGGCGAGATCAGCCAGTCGACAATGACAGCCAAGTGCCGCGGTCGGACAGCGTATAGGCGTCGGACGCAGCAGACATGTTCAGCGCCGGCCCATGCCCTGGCCGATCTCGCGATACAGGTAGCCGAACAAGCCGAACTACTCGGTTGAAGTGGTCGAAGCGACGGTGATGAAGCGCTCCTGCGCCAATGCCGCAGTCGAAATTCCCACCACGCAAAACAGCGCGAGCAGAGTCCGTCTCATGAGATTCTCCACATTGATGCGTCATTAGGGAAATGTCACAAGTGGCAGTCAAATGGCTGAATCCGATCTCCCCATAGGCGAGCTCGATTATATCATCGTCGGCGCGGGCTCCGCGGGCTGCGTTCTCGCCAACCGTCTCTCGGCGGATCCGTCGAAGCGCGTGCTGCTGCTCGAAGCCGGCGGCCGCGACGACTGGATCTGGTTTCATATTCCGGTCGGCTACCTGTTCACGATCGGCGACCCGCGCGCCGACTGGCGGCTCAAGACCGAGCCGGAAGCGGGGCTCAACGGCCGTAGCCTGAATTATCCACGTGGTAAGGTGATCGGCGGCTCATCCGCCATCAACGGCATGATCTACATGCTTGGCCAGGCCGGCGACTACGATCACTGGCGTCAGCTCGGCCTGCCGGGCTGGTCATGGGACGACGTACGCCCGATCTTCCGTAAGCACGTCGATCATTTTCTCGGCGCCGAGAACCACGCGACCGGCGGCGAATGGCGCGTCGAATATCCGCGCACGCATTGGGAAATCCTCGACGCCTTCATGGCTGCCTGCAACCAGTACGGCATTCCGACAGTCGCGGACTTCAACACCGGCGACAACGAAGGCGTCTGCTATTTTCACGTTAACCAGAAACGCGGGCGCCGGTGGTCGGCGGCACGCGGCTTCTTGAAGCCGGTGCTCAATCGCCCGAACCTGAAGCTCGAGACGAATTGCCTGGCTGAGGGTCTCGAGTTTTCCGGCAAGCGCGCGGTCGGAGTGCGCTGGCGGCAGGACGGCGTTGTGCGTTCGGCGCACGCGCGGTGCGAAGTGATCCTTGCGGCCGGTGCGATCGGCTCGCCGCACCTTCTGATGCTGTCGGGCATAGGTCCCGCTGAGCATCTCGCGAAATTCGGCATCCAGCCGCTGCTCGACAAGCCGGGCGTCGGGCAGAACCTGCACGATCACCTGCAGCTGCGCATGATCTTCAAGGTGTCGGGCGTGAAGACCCTGAACGAGACCTACGCCAAATTGCTCGTGCGCGCCGGCATGGGCGTCAATTACCTGTTCCGCCGGCGCGGACCGATGACCATGGCGCCGTCGCAGCTCGGCATGTTCACGCGTTCCGACAGGACTCAGGACCGCGCCAACATCCAGTATCACGTTCAGCCGCTATCGCTCGACAAGTTCGGCGAGCCGCTGCATCCGTTCCCGGCTTTCACCGCGAGCGTCACCAACGTGCGTCCGACCAGCCGCGGCACGCTGACGCTCAAGTCGAAGGATCCGTCGGCGGCACCGGCGATCTGGCCGAATTATCTGTCGACGCCGGAGGATCGGCGGGTCGCCGCGGATTCCATCCGCGTCACACGCAAGATCGTGTCGCAGCCGGCGCTCCGCAAATATTCGCCGGACGAGTACTTGCCGGGCTCAGGCGTGCGCGACGATGACGAGGCCGCACTTGAGCACGCTGCAGGCGATATCGGCACCACGATCTTCCATCCCGTCGGCACTGCGAAGATGGGCCGCGACGACGATCCGCGCGCGGTGGTCGACGCGCGTCTGCGCGTCATGGGCGTTCAGGGATTGCGCGTGATCGATGCGTCGGTGATGCCGTCGATCACCTCCGGCAACACCAATTCGCCGACCATCATGATCGCCGAGAAGGGCGCGGCGATGATCTGCGACGACGCGAAGTAGGGTGTCTATTTCACTGCCGTGACGACAATGGCCCGGATGCGACCGTCGACCGGTCCTGCGCCGAAGCGCTTCGCTATCGCGGCGGCTGCGCGTGAAGTCGCCTCCTGCAAGCGGGTTTTGTCGCGCGCCTCGATCTCGTTACGCAGCGGGCTGCCCTCGCAATATGCGGTCGTTACGTCACGCGCCGATGGCGCCTTGCTTCGCTCGTTCCTGGCTTCGGTCGAGATGTCGGAGAAACCGGCCGCCGTGAGGTCAGCGCGGATGCGCGCGATATCGTGATGGCCGTGCGGTGTCCGCGCCATAAAAATGGGCGGATCGCTCGGGAACATTTCCGCCAGTGCCTGCGTCACCACGTCGGCGAATTCGTTGTCGGTAATCCGATCCCACACGTTGAAGAAATATCGGCCGCCGGGCTTCAGCACGCGGCGGGCTTCCTTGTAGGCCTTGATCTTGTCGGGGAAGAACATCGCGCCGAATTGGCAGACAAGGGCATCGAAGCTCTGATCGTCGAACGGCAGCGTTTGCGCGTCTGCGACCTTCCATGTGATCCGCGAATCCGTGAGTTTGGTCTTTGCGTGATTGATCATCGGCTCGTTGAGGTCTGTCGCGGTGATGCGCGCTGATGGCGGCAGCGCCCTGGTCATGGCGCGCGTGACCACGCCGGTGCCCGCTGCGATCTCAAGTACGCGCTCGGGCTTCGCCTCTTGCACTCGCCTGGCCAGATCGGTCGCGTAAGGCTCGAAAATTAGCGGAACGAAGTAGCGCTCATAAATCTCAGGGATTGAACCCGCAAAAACCTTGTCGCTCTCCGCCATAATCCGCTCCGTCGCGCGCGGCCAACCCCGGAAGGCTAGCACACGGGTCTATGGCAGCGCCTTGAGGTGCCGGATCGGCCGTCCCGGAGCGATGGCCTGCGCTGCGGCCACGATGGCATTAGCATCGATGCCGTAGTGCTCGTAGAGGTCGGCGAGCGATCCGGTCTGGCCGAAATGCTCTACGCCGAGCCCACGCGTACGATGGCCCGACACGGCGCCGAGCCAGGCAAGCGTCGTCGGATGGCCGTCGAGCACCGTGACGATGCCGCAATGCGGCGGCACATCCGCGAGCAGCCGCTCGATATGCGAGCGTGCATGCACGAGGCCGCGCTCGCGCGCCCGCTGCGCCGCGGTCCAGCCGGCGTTGAGCCGGTCTGCCGAGGTCACAGCGAGCAAGCCGACGTCGCGGCGATCCTCACCCATCAGGCCAGTCGCCTCGATCGCTTCCGGCGCGATCGCGCCGGAATAGGCCACGACCACCTGGCAGTTTGGCCCGGGTTTCCGCATCCAGTAGGCGCCGTCGACGATCTGTTGGCGCAAGTCGTCGGTCATCCTGCGCTGGATCTGCTCGATTGGCCGCGTCGACAGCCGCAGATAGACCGAGCCGCCGGTCTCATCGCGCAGCCAGTTACGCTCCGACACCTCGCCGCCGGATTTCTGCATGTAGTCGAAGGCCCAGCGCATGATGACGGCTAACTCGTCGACATAAGCCGGCTCGAAGGCGGCAAGGCCGTCCTGCGCGAGACCGATCAGCGGCTCGGCGACCGACTGATGCGCGCCGCCCTCGGGCGCCAGCGTGATGCCGGACGGCGTCGCCACCACCATGAAGCGGGCGTCCTGGTAGCAGGCGTAATTGAGCTGATCGAGGCCACGCGCGATGAAAGGGTCGTACAGCGTGCCGACCGGCAACAGCCGCACGCCGTTGATCGTGTGCGACAGGCCGAGCGCCGAGAGCAGGATGAACAGGTTTGCCTCGGCGATGCCAAGCTCGATGTGCTGGCCCTTGCGCGAGAATTCCCAGTTGAAGGTCGAGGGGATTTGCTCGCTCTTGAAGGTGTCGGCCATGTGCTCGCGTGCGAACAGGCCGCGGCGATTTACCCACGGGCCGAGATTGGTCGATACCGTGACGTCGGGCGACGTTGTGACGATTCGCGCGGCGAATTCAGTTTCGCCGCGCCCGATCTCGTTGAGGATCGCGCCGAAGCCCGTCTGAGTCGACATCGTTGCCTGGATGCTGACGGGGAATTCATCGGGCACGCCGATGTGCGGCGAGGTGAGCCGCCGCTCGGCACTCTGCGGCACGCGCTTCAGGAAGTCCGTGAGATGCCCGGGTGAGAAGGGCAGGCCCTCGAACTTGTCCCATTCATGACCGGGCGTAACGTGATTGGCTGCGCGGAACGTATCCATCTGCGCCGGCGTCATCAGGCCGGAGTGGTTGTCCTTGTGGCCGGCGAAAGGCAGGCCGAAGCCCTTGATGGTGTAGCAGATGAAGCAAGTCGGTTTGTCGTGCTTGATCGACCGGAACGCCTCGAGCACGGTTTGCAGATCGTGGCCGCCAAGATTGTTCATCAGCGCGGCAAGCTCGGCATCCGAGCGCTTCTCGATCAGGCGCGATACATCACCCTGGTCGCCGATCTCGTCATTGAGGCGCTTGCGCCAAGCCGCGCCGCCGGCGAACACCAGCGCCGAGTAAAGCGAGTTCGGGCAATTGTCGATCCAGGCTTTCAGCTTCGCGCCGCCAGGCTCCTTGAACGCCGCCTGCTGCAATGCGCCGTACTTCAGAATGACAACGTCCCAGCCGAAGTTCTTGAATAGTTGCTCGTAACGCTCCCACAGGCCCTCGCGCACGACGGCGTCGAGGCTTTGGCGGTTGTAATCGATGATCCACCAGCAATTGCGCAGGCCCTGCTTCCAGCCTTCGAGCACGGCCTCGAACACGTTCCCTTCGTCGAGCTCGGCGTCGCCGACCAACGCGATCATGCGGCCTTCCGGGCGCTCGAGGCCCCAGCCGTGCATGCGCACGTAATCCTGCACCAGCGAGGCGAACAATGTCTGCGCCACGCCGAGGCCCACCGAGCCCGTCGAGAAGTCGACGTCGCCACAGTCCTTGGTGCGAGAGGGATAGCTCTGCGCACCCCTGTAGCCGCGGAAGTTCTCGAGCCGCTCCTGGGTCTGCTTGCCGAGCAAATACTGGATGGCGTGGAAGATCGGCGAGGCGTGCGGCTTCACCGCGACGCGGTCCGCGGGCTTGAGCACGTCGAAATAGAGCGCCGTCATGATGGTGGCGAGCGAGGCGGAGGACGCCTGATGCCCGCCGACCTTCAAGCCGTCGGTGTTCTCGCGCAGGTGGTTCGCGTTGTGGATCATCCAGCTCGCGAGCCACAGCACCTTCCTTTCCAGCGCGCGCAGGATGTCGAGGTTACCGGCCATGTTGGTCAGTCTAGCGCGGCGAACGCGCGCCGTGAAATCTTTCGCAGCGATGGAAGGATCAGCCGGAGCGATGGATCAGCGGCTGCTGTCGGCGGCTTGGCTGCCCGGCTTGGCTGGTGCGGCGAGCACCTCTTTGCAGGCCGGCGGCAGGTCGGCCATCATCAGCCCCTTTTTCGGCGCGCTTGGCGCGGGGCTGGGCTTCGGGTGTAGCACCTTTTCGGAGAACCAGTAGGTGAGTTCCTTGCCGCAGCCGTCGCCGCCAGGCACCGAAGGTTGCGCGCGGCAATTCGGTGAATCGGCCGGGCACTTCAACCGCACGTGGATGTGATCGTCGTGGCCGTACCACGGCCGCACCTTGTCCATCCACGAGTGCGGTGTGCTGCCCTCGATCTCGCACAGCTTCTTCTTGATCGCAGCATTGACCAGCACGCGTTCGACATTCGGCATCTCGGCGGCGGTGCGGATGAAGGCAATGTGGGCCGGCGTCCAGTTCTCATTGACGTGCTTGCCGTCCTTGGCGACGAGGCTGAATGCGGAAATGTTCTCGCGCTCTTCCTTCGTGAGGGTGCGGTCGGGCTTCGGCATGAACCAGATGTCGACATCGAGGCCGATCTGGTGGCTGAGATGGCCGAACGGCAGCGGGCCGCCGCGCGGCTGCGCCATGTCACCGATCAGGATGCCGTGCCAGCCGGTCGCCTTGGCGGCTGCCGGCGCAAACGTCTTGAGGAACTGGATGAGCTCGGGATGGCCCCAATTGCGATTGCGTGACAGCCTCATCACTTCCCAGGTCGGGCCGTCGGTCGGCAATTCGATGCCGCCTTGCAGGCAGCCGCGCGGGTAGTAGCCGATCGCTAGCGCCTTGCCGAGGCTCGGCAGTTGCTTCGCGGCGAACAGGAATTTCGCGGCGACGGACTTGATTCGCTCACCTTCGGACATTGGCGGCTTGATCGGCGGCAGCGGCGGCGCGGTGACGACGGTCGACGGCGCAGTCTCTGCGGGCGCGGTGACGACGGGCGCGGTCGTGTCAGCGGGAGGCGCGCTGACGACCGGCGCGGGCGTCGTCTCAGGCGCCGCTGGCGCGGTGACGACGGGAGCAGGTTGGGGCTCGGGCGCGGCGGCTGGTGCGAGTGTAGGCTGCGCTTGAACTGCCGGTGCAGGAGCGGCCGCGGCTTCGGGCGGCGCCTTGTCAGGGATCGGTGCAGTCGCCGTCGGCGGTGCCTGCGCGACGGAATCGTTCTGCGACATGAAAAGCATGCCGCCGACGAAAATCACCGACAGGAGAAGTAACGCCACCACCCGGTCCAGCATGTTTTTCGTCTACCGCTTCCGCCTTGGCCTGTCAGGTTAAATGCACGGGATGGTTTAAGTCGCCGGTTACCGCCGCGGCCGGAACCGGGGCGGAATACTTAAAATTTTCAAAGACTTTTATGGTTAATGATTGCTTTACAAGGTTGCGGCAAGGGGCGATGCTGACGGCGGTCAAAGGGCCTCAAGGCCCAGCCGGTATCGTTGCGTCAGCGTTGAGTAAGGGGCCGCGTATGGTCACCCGCCTTGCATCCGTGCTCGTTGCGCTCATCGCGCTTTTCGGCGGCATCGCCGCCGCGCGGGCCGAGGTTGTCATCGTCGTCAACAAGTCGACGCAGCGTCTCACCGTCTCGGTCGACGGCGCGACGCGTTACCAGTGGCCGGTCTCCACCGCGCGCATGGGCTACAACACACCGAACGGCACCTATGGTGTCGAGCGCATGGAAGTGCAATGGTTCTCGCGCAAGTATGACTGGTCGCCGATGCCGCACTCGATCTTCTTCAACGGCGGCTACGCCATCCACGGCAGCTACGAGATCGGCCGCCTCGGCACGCCGGCTTCGCACGGCTGCATCCGGCTGCATCCGAACAACGCCACGATCCTGTACCGGCTGGTCGAGGCGAACCGTCACGCCACGCGCATCGTCGTCACCGGCGACCGGCCGTCGAACATGTATATGAGCAACGCGCGCCAGCGCGGCTATGTCGACAATGACGACGGTCCGTCACCGCGTGCCAACTATGGCAGCCGCGCGCGCGGCCCGTATTACGATGGCGATGACGACGACCGGCCGACGCGTTCGATTCACGGTAATCGTGCGCGCAACCGCGGCTTCGAAGACATCTTCAATCAGGACTGACGCGTCGAGGTGCGCCTGGTGTCTGAGACGCTTGCGCGTGGCTCTCGCATGGGCGTCTTATCTTGTTGTGTCTCAAACAAGAGTTGAACGCGAGCGATGATAAGGGGTTCTGGCGGGGATTCCGCGCTTACACATCCACCTTCAGCGCGGCGATAAAGGCCTCCTGCGGGATGTCGACCTTGCCGAACTGCCGCATCTTCTTTTTGCCTTCGCGCTGCTTGTCGAGCAGCTTGCGCTTGCGGGTGGCGTCGCCGCCGTAGCATTTCGCGGTCACGTCCTTGCGGAAGGCGCGCACGGTCTCGCGCGCGATGATCTTGCCGCCGATCGCGGCCTGGATCGGCACCTGGAACATGTGCGGCGGGATCAGCTCTTTCAGTTTTTCCGCCATGGCGCGGCCACGCGTCTCGGCGCGGGTCCTGTGCACGAGCATGGCGAGCGCATCGACCGGTTCGCCGTTCACCAGCATCTGCAACTTCACGAGATCCGCCGGCTTGTAGTCCGTCAGGTGGTAGTCGAACGAGGCATAGCCACGCGACACCGACTTCAATCGGTCATAGAAGTCGAACACGACCTCATTGAGCGGCAGGTCGTATTTCACCATAGCGCGGTTGCCGACGTAGGTGAGCTCCTTCTGCTCGCCGCGGCGGTCCTGGCACAGCTTGAGCACGGAGCCGAGATATTCGTCCGGCGTCAGGATCGTCGCTTCGATCCATGGCTCCTGCATCTCCTCGATGTGATTGGGGTCCGGCATGTCGACCGGATTGTGGATCTCGAGGTCTTTGCCCTGGGTCGTCTTGATCTTGTAGATGACCGAAGGTGCCGTCGCGATCAGGTCGAGATTGAATTCGCGCTCGAGCCGCTCCTGGATGATCTCGAGGTGCAGGAGCCCGAGAAAGCCGCAGCGGAAGCCGAAGCCGAGCGCCGCGCTTGTCTCCATCTCATAGGTGAAGCTCGCATCGTTGAGCCGCAGCTTGCCCATCGCCGCACGCAAGTCTTCGAACTGCGCAGCGTCGACCGGAAATAGTCCGCAGAATACCACCGGGATCGCCGGGCGGAAGCCGGGCAGCGGCTTGTCGACCGGCTTGCGGTCGTCGGTGACGGTGTCGCCAACGCGGGTGTCTGCGACTTCCTTGATCGAGGCCGTGAGCATCCCGATCTCGCCTGGTCCCAGCTCGTCCACCGGCTGGAGTTTGGGCGTGAACACGCCGACGCGGTCGACTTCGTAGGAGGCGTCGGTGCCCATCATGCGGATGCGCTGACCTTTGGTCAGCTTGCCGTCGACGATGCGCACCAGAACGACGACGCCGAGATAGACGTCGTACCAGCTGTCGACCAGCAGCGCTTTCAGCGTCGCCTCGCGGTCGCCTTTCGGCGGCGGCAGGCGGTTTACAATCGCCTCGAGCACCTGGTCTATGTTCAGTCCGGTCTTGGCGGAAATCTCGATCGCGTCCGAGGCATCGAGGCCGATGACGTCCTCGATCTGCTGCTTGACCTTGGCCGGCTCGGCGGCCGGCAAGTCGACCTTGTTGAGCACCGGCACGATTTCGTGGCCGTTGTCGATCGCCTGGTAGACATTGGCGAGCGTCTGCGCCTCGACGCCTTGCGAGGCGTCGACCACCAGCAGCGAGCCCTCGCAGGCGGCGAGCGAACGGTTCACCTCGTAGGCGAAGTCCACGTGGCCGGGCGTGTCGATCAGGTTGAGGACGTAGTCCTTGCCGTCCTTGGCCGTGTACTTCAGGCGGACGGTCTGTGCCTTGATGGTAATGCCGCGCTCGCGCTCGATGTCCATCGAGTCGAGCACCTGCTCCTTCATCTCGCGCGCTTCGAGCCCGCCAGTGAGCTGGATCAGCCGGTCCGCGAGCGTCGATTTGCCGTGATCGATATGCGCGACGATGGAGAAATTGCGGATATTCTGGATGGGCGCCGCCGTCATGGCGGCGAGATAACACCCGAATCCGCTGGCTTCAAGCCAAGCTGGCCGATCAATCGAGCTGGAAGGTGGCGATCAGAACAGCCGCCGCTGCCAGCCACAGCGCCACACTCTATAAGCCTACGAATTCTTCCGAATTCAGCGTCGCAGTCCGGACAACCGCACGGGATGTATTGCGCTTCATGACATCCTCCTTGCATCGTGCGTGCCGGCAGCATTGCGTCGGCTGCCCCGCAAGGCTTGATCCGCGCCAAATGCCGCCATCAGGACTTGTACGTAACGTCATGGCCGGGCGTTGCCCGGCCATGACGTTAGTCGCGAGCGTGCGACCTTAGTAGCGGTAGTGGTTGCTCTTGTACGGGCCGTCGACTTTCACGCCGATGTAGTCGGCTTGGTCCTTGCGCAGCTCGGTGAGCTTCACGCCGATCTTGGCGAGATGCAGCCGGGCCACCTTCTCATCGAGCGTCTTGGGCAGCGTGTAGACTTCCTTCTTATACTTGCCCGGATTGGTGAACAGCTCGATCTGCGCCAGCGTCTGGTTGGTGAAGGACGAGCTCATGACGAAGCTCGGATGACCCATGGCGTTGCCGAGGTTCACCAGCCGGCCTTCCGACAGCAGGATGATGCGGTGGCCGTCGGGAAAAGTGATTTCGTCAACCTGCGGCTTGATGTTGTTCCACTTCAGGTTCTTGAGCGTGGTGACCTGGATCTCGTTATCGAAGTGGCCGATGTTGCACACCACCGCGCGGTCCTTCATCTTGCGCATGTGCTCGATGGTGATGATGTCCTTGTTGCCGGTCGCGGTAACGAAGATATCGGCGCGCGGCGCCGCATCTTCCATGGTGACGACCTCATAGCCTTCCATCGCCGCCTGCAACGCGCAGATCGGATCGATCTCCGACACCATGACGCGGCAGCCGGCCTGACGCAGCGAGGCAGCCGAGCCTTTGCCGACGTCGCCGAAGCCCGCGACCATCGCGATCTTGCCGGACATCATGACGTCGGTGCCGCGGCGGATCCCGTCGACCAGCGACTCGCGGCAGCCATAGAGGTTGTCGAACTTCGACTTGGTGACGCTGTCGTTGACGTTGATCGCCGGGAAGAGAAGGGTGCCGGCCTTCTGCATGTCGTAGAGCCGGTGCACGCCGGTGGTGGTCTCTTCCGAAACGCCCTTGATGTTCTTCGCGATCTCGGCGAACCAGCCCTTCGGCTTTTCCTTGAGCATGCGCTTGATCAGCGCGAAGAAGACTTCTTCCTCTTCACTGTTGTGCTGATCGAGGAAGATGCTGTCGCCCTTCTCGGCGCGCAGGCCCTGGTGCACGAACATGGTGGCGTCGCCGCCGTCGTCGAGGATCATGTTCGGCGTGCCACCGCCATGCCACTCGAACAGCTTGGCGGTGTAGTTCCAGTATTCCTTCAGGCTCTCACCCTTCACGGCGAAGACCGGAACGCCGGCGGCGGCGACGGCCGCGGCAGCATGGTCCTGCGTCGAGTAGATGTTGCAGGAGACCCAGCGGACGTCGGCGCCGAGTTCGGTCAGCGTCTCGATCAGCACTGCGGTCTGGATCGTCATGTGCAGGGAGCCTGCGATGCGCGCGCCCTTGAGCGGCTTCTTCGGGCCGTACTCCTCGCGGGTCGCCATCAGGCCGGGCATCTCGGTCTCGGCGAGCGAAATCTCCTTACGGCCGAAGTCGGCCAGGGAAATGTCCTTGACAATGTAGTCGCCGGCTGCGGCAGCCTTCGGCTTTGTCGAAACGGTCATGGGCGTCCTTACTCACGAAATCAGGGATGGGATTGGCGCAGGCTCTAACAGGCCGCCGCCAGCCCCGCAAGGCAAATATAAAGATTTCTTTATGTGATTTCCGGGGCTCTTTTGGCGCTAGTTGCGGACCGGCTTCGCAGCCGCAGTGGGCGTGGCGGTTGGATTCTGCCGCAGGACCCCGGCCTGCGTCAGCGCCGAGGCGATCTGCTGCATGCGGTTGATGAGTTCGACGGCGGCGCCGGGCGGCAATACCAGCCGTGCCGCTGGGTAGCGCCTGCCGGTCATGGGGGTGTTCGGCTTCACCTCGTCCATACGCGTGATGCCGAATTCGAGCCGCAATGACTGCCCGTCGAATGCCAGGTTGGTGATGCTGTCGGCGAAGATTTCGCCGAGCTCGGGGCGGTCAACATAACGCAGGGTCGCTTGCGGACGTTGCTGAGCCTGGCCGGACGAACCCACCGGACCCGGAAATTCTTTGATGTCTTGATCGGACATGGCGGCCCCCACGCGTTCAAGCCGCCGGACGGCGGCGGCAAAGGCCCAAGGTAACACACCCAAACCGGTGGTAAATCAGTCGCCTTCGCCGAACCGCGAGCTGACCAAGGCGCAGAGGGCGTCGACCGCGGCCTGCGCGTCCTTGCCAGTGGCGCTGATCGTGATTGTCACGCCGGGCCCCGCCGCCAGCATCATCAGGCCCATGATCGATGTGCCGCCGACCGTTTCATGACCGCGAGTCACGTTTATTTGCGCGTCGAATTGCTCGGCATTCTGCACGAATTTCGCGGACGCGCGGGCGTGCAGGCCCTTCTTGTTGATGATCTCGACGTTGCGCGTGACCGGCGTCTCGCCGGCCGTTCCGGCGGAGTCGCTCATTTACCGCTGAGGACGCGGCTGGCGATGGTGCAGTATTTGCGGCCGGCTTCCTGCGCGGCGGCGACGGCGTCCTGTAAGGAGGCCGATTCGCGCACCTTGGCGAGCTTGATGAGCATGGGCAAGTTGATGCCCGCCAGCACCTCGACCTTGGGCTGGCTCATCACGGAAATGGCGAGGTTCGAGGGCGTACCGCCGAACATGTCGGTGAGGATGACGACGCCGTCGCCGCCATCCACCCGCTTGACCGCATCGAGGATGTTCTTGCGGCACTGCTCGACGTCATCGTCGGGACCGATGGTCACCGCCTCGACTTGCCGCTGCGGACCGACCACGTGCTCCAGCGCTGAGCGGAACTCAACAGCGAGCCGCCCATGGGTCACTAACACGAGACCGATCATCCCGGACTCCACGCGGGCGCTACGCTGCACCGCACGAAAAGGCGCACATTCAGGCTCAATTGGTGCCTTATTGCAAGGGCTTGCCTCGCTATATAGGCGTTCTGCTGCACTGCGGAAAGGAGGGGCCAAAGGGAGCTCGTCAGGTCCGGTTTTCGGCGGGGGCAATCCTAGGCCGCTTATAGTTAATTTTTCCCACCGAACCGCGGGGCGCTGGACGTAGCGCGGGCCAGGGCAGGGGTCAATCGCCGGCCGGCTTCGTCCCAAGGAAAGCGAGCAGCAAATGCTCGGGGTCTTGGCCCGGCGCGACAGCAAGCCGCGGCAAGGCCACCCCCGCCAAGGTGACCTTGCCCGTGCTCCGGCCTGGAACCCGTTCGGCGTCCTCGGCCGCCAGATCGACCACCAGTCCGACCTCGGCCAGCGGCTCATAGGCTACGCGCCGAATGCCAAGGCCACGGATCTCGATCAGCCCGGCAAGGGCGGGGGCGGGGCGGGTGAGAAGGCGGCCGTGATGCATCTCGACATGGGCGCGGTCGTCGGCGACGAGGCGTGCAAAGGGCAGCGCTCCGAGAAGCCGCCAGGCCAGTTGCGACTTGCCCGAGCCCGCAGGTCCGCGGATCAGCGCGGCCTTGGCGCCGATCAGCACTGCTGATGCGTGGATGGTCGGAACGCCGTTCACTTCGCCGGCAGGCGCACCACGAAGCGGGCGCCGAACACTTTCGGCTCAGCGCCAGCCTTGGTCGCGGGCATCGTGCGGTTCTCGGCATGGATCGTCCCGCCGTGGGCTTCGACGATCTGCTTGGTGATCGACAGGCCGAGGCCCGAGTTCTGACCGAAGCTCTGGTTCGGCCGGTCGGTGTAGAAGCGCTCGAAGATCTTTTCCAAGGCATCCGGTGCGATGCCGGGGCCGTCGTCGTCGACGGCAATCTCGACCATCTCCTTGACGCGGCGGCAGGTGATGCGCACGGAGCTGCCGGGCGGCGAGAACGACCGCGCATTGTCGAGCAGATTGCTGAACACCTGTCCCAGGCGCGAGTCGTGGCCCGGCACCTTGAAGCTGTCGGCGGAACCCTCGAAGCGCAGGGTGACCGAAACCTCGTCGGTCCGGATCTCGTTGGCCGCCTTCACCAGCGCGTCGAGCAGCTTGGCGAGATCGACCGGGCTTGCCTCTTGACGCTGCAGTTCGGCGTCGAGGCGGCTTGCATCCGAGATGTCGGTGATGAGGCGATCGAGACGTTTGACATCGTGCTCGATCACCTCGAGCAGCCGCTTGCGGCTTTCCTCGGTCTTGGCGAGTGGCAGCGTCTCGACGGCGGAGCGCAGCGATGTCAGCGGATTGCGAAGCTCATGCGCAACGTCGGCCGCGAAGCTCTCGATCGCCTCGATGCGCGTGTACAGCGCGCTGGTCATGTCGCGCAGCGCGCCGGACAGGTGACCGATCTCGTCGCGACGCCGCGTGAAATCCGGAATCTCGATGCGGCTGCGGATGCGCCGGCGCACACGCTCGGCGCCGTCGGCGAGCCGCCGCACCGGTCCTGCTATCGTGCCGGCCAGCAGCATCGACAGCACCACCATCACGCCGGCGGCGACGAGGAACACCTTGACGATGGCGAGACGCTCGGCCTCGACCATCTCGTCGATGTCGGCGCCTTGCGTCGAGAGCATCAGCACGCCGCGCACGGCGCGGAAGCGCTGCACCGGGACAGCGACCGAGACGATGACCTCGCCGCGGTCGTTGACGCGCACCATGCTGGTCGGCACGCCGCTGAGCGCGCTGTCGACTTCCTGATAGCCTTTGCCGTTCTCCGGTCCGAGCTCCGTATAGAGCGGGAGATCGCCGCGGCCGAGCCAGCGGCGGATGGCGATGAAGAAGCGCTCCATCAGCCCAGGCTTGTCCGCGTTCGGCGGCGGCAGATCGAAGCGCAGCACGTCGCCGCGGCCATAAAGGTTGCGGCTGTCGAGGATCAGCACGCCGTCGCGATCGTAGATGCGCGCGCGTGTTTTTGTCGGCGAGATCAGCCGCCGCAGCACGGGCGCGACGCGCTCGGGGTTGATCGGGA
>Ga0187780_10000175_pt1 | contig 50603 bp, 44 predicted proteins | sample 1015_Q2_SP10_20__FD_132429 | JGI IMG/M metagenome (GOLD analysis project Ga0187780, IMG submission 132429) | Tropical peat soil microbial communities from peatlands in Department of Meta, Colombia - 1015_Q2_SP10_20_MG | ecosystem: Environmental > Terrestrial > Soil > Wetlands > Peat | place...
TAATTAAACAATGCAGTGCCGCTACAATTATTGGATGAGCCAATACCGAGGTGCCTGCTTCATCAAGGAACACAATGCGACGCCGGATCTGGACTCGCAAATGTGGGACCTATGGCCAAATGGGTAAAATTCATGGTGTCATTCATGGTGTCAAATAGCGACCAAATGCAAAATGACTACAGCTTCAACAGTACAAAACACTTACAAGCTCTCATTCAAGGACATGCGCATTGGATCAAAGGATTTCTGGATGCTGGTTGGGATGGATATCTCTTTTCAGTAATGTTCCATCAGTTAGCTGGATCAAGAAAAACAATGATCATCCAAATGCAGCAGGAGGTGACGCGGGTTTATAATCGCCTGGGAACGAGAATGGTCAGGAAACCTCGATCACCAAGGTGGGCCGGGTACCTGCCAGTTGGACTCTTTATTCCAGATTTACCGGTCCCCAAACGGCGAAAGAGCAAAAAAAGCACGATTGCGGACGTGTCTATAAACGATGGGCTTCATATGGGAGGTATTGTTCTTGGGAATAAGTGGGGAAGAGTTCGCACCGGTCTCAAAAAGCACTTTAAAGAGGAGGAGGATACGTATGTGACCGGCAAAATTCGCGAGATCCTCATTAAACAGATCACACATGATCCAGAAAATGCAGTTGAATACACGTTTAAGAGCCTGAAAAGGCGCACCTTCTCTCCGGGTGATGTACTCGTTCTGTACTGGGGTGGATCAGTCGGTAGACCAGATTTTCTAAGAGAAAAGATGTGAAAGTCTCTGGGGAGAGACCAAGCGATTTGGATGCGTCCCGATAACGGATGCATTCCCGCCCTGCCCCACGTATAGCCATGTACACGCTGGATGCATCTCCGTGAGAAAGTGGAGGCTGTATAGGCGTGTACACGGAGAGTAATTTTCATCGTGCACCCGTACTGAATGTACGCAGTCAGCCAGCACCAGGTGACTTTCTGTATTGCTGTGTACGCGGGGGCTCTCAGGACTCGATAGCTTTGCTAAGGTTAGGAATTGTCTTGTCTAGCAAATGGCCCGCGGCGGCGGGTGCTGTATTCGTATCGCCATGTATACGCAGCCTGTAACCTTTGCACCGTATATTCGTGTATACGCAGAGAGGCTTCTCGAACGCTGTACGCATTAGCGTGTACGCCCACGTTCAAAATTATAACCGTGGCCGTGCGCAAACGGGCTCGGATGCCCTAAACTGAGGGACGTTTAATCATCTTGGCGATGTCGTCGGCGGGGCTCTTCACTAGGCTGCCCGCGGTTTCCGAACATGAATCGCGTTAACCAGAAGGGGTAAGGCCGCGGTTTATAGACTTTTGGGCGTATTACCCGCGGCTTCTTTTTCAGCCGGTTCAGATAGCGGTCGCAGCCGTATCGGATCATTCGTTCGCCGAGGCTCAGGCTGAATAACCACCGATAGAATTCTTCGCGGTGGCCTTTCGTCGGCTGCGCTGGAGCACCATCCGGGTACTCGGGATGCTGCCAGCCGTGTAAATCGGCTTTAAAGACGTCATTCAGCGCTCGGCCGACATCCTTGATCTTTTTCACTCGTACAACGCTGTCGTATTTTTCTTTTCCCCAGGTGCGGGTAAACGCGTCCTCAAGTTCCTCCCGCTTCGCACCGGCGACGATTTGATGGATTTCGCAGACCCAATGCGGCTCAAGGTGTCTCGAACCTAGAGATACCTTGAACGTGCCCACCGCAACGAGTGACGGTATGTACAGAGAGTCCAGCGTCCGTCGGTTCAACTGTTTGGCAGCCGTGATGCTTACCTCTCGAAGTTCCTCGATCGGCCGTGCCCATATGCCGCGGACGACCCTGACTTCGTATGCCGGGCCGTCGGCTTTATCGATCAACCGATAGGCAGCCGGGATCAGGTGCAGCCGGCGCTGCCAATCAGCGAACGCGCAAACCTCCACACATCTGTTGCCGCCGCAACGCTCTGGTGTGCATCGTTGAAGCTTTGCGTGCAGACGCCGAAACCAGGCGTTCGATTCCAGTCGCGCAAGCAGATCGGCTTGCCGACGGCGGACCTCCTCGACGCTCTCAAAGACAAAGGCTCCGAGACCCGCGATGCGCGCCAATTGCCGATCCAGCATGGAACCCTCGGCGGCAGGCTTGATGCGCTGGCCAGTCATTGTTGAGCCTGTTGTGAGCGGATGATCGCGATAACGCGGTCGAGGACGGCCGGTGACGCTTTCGCGAGTTTGGCCTTCAGCTTTGGGTATTTGTCCAAGGCCTTGATCAGAGCCGTCACTTTTGCCTCGTCATCAGCCGATAGCGGAGGGCTGACGGCTTGGTCGGTCGAGGCGGTTTCCGCGGGCGCTTCGCCACGGACCGTGCGCTGGTCCGCGATCAGCTGTAAGCGTTCGCGTTTGGCTGCCAACTTTGCCTGGTGCTGGCGAATTTCCGCCTGAAGCGTACTGATCTCCTCGGCTTCCTTTTGGTCTCCGGCAGGTTCAGCGGCATAAGTCGCGGCCTCGGCGCGTTTCCGTTCGAGGATTTCCTCGACCGCCCGCGCCTGGCCGTCCGCCGTCGTCTGCTTGCCGATATAGACGAGTGCTTGCTGGTTGTCGTCGAGACCTAAATCCCGCACCCGACCCTTTACCTTCGGTGCTATGGCGGCGATGATTTTTCCACGACGCACTTCATCGCGGGTAATACCGAGAACCTTTGCAGTCTCGTTGATCGCCAGGTCTTTCGGCTGACGACCGCCAGGTGGTGCAACTTGCGCTCCCTCCCGCCGGCGCTTCTCTTGCACGAGCGGACGAAGCTCCTCGATGGTCTCCGCCCGGTCCAGGGCTGACAGCTCGACCCGATAGAAATTCTCGGACAGTTGCCAGATCCGATTCACGGTCTTGTCGTTCGGCACGACGACACACGGGATCGCGCTCCACCCCAGCCGCTTCACCGCTTCCAGGCGATGCGCACCGACGTCGAGAACGAGCTTATTTTTGACCTTGTGCGCCGTAATCGGCGTTTGCAGTCCGATTTCGTTAATTGACGCGCAAAAGGCGCGTACTTTCTTCTCATTTAACGGGCGCCGCTTGCCGACGACATGAATTGCTTTCACGCTGATTGTTATCGCCGGGTCCGGCGACCCGATGCACTCGATGAGCCTTGCCGGCACCCCTTTTTTGGCGATCAGCTTGCGGCGCTCGCACACCGGACATTCAACCAGGTTGCAGCGATGCCCTTTGCGGCATTCCTTTAGCCGATCTGCTAGACGTCGTTGCGCTTTATCGTCCGAGTCTAATAGCTCGCTAATGCGCTTTTTACGTTCCTCGACAGCTTCCTCAAAACTTGGAACAGGGCCGAACAGATCGTCCTCGTCTGGCTCACTCTCCACAGTGTTGACCACGTCCTTCTCTTGCTTTTCCATTTTGGCCTCCTATCCATCGACAATTGCAACGCGCCGCCAGCATTCGCAGCCGCATTGGCGCAAAGTTTCGCCCTTCATCGTCCAGCTGGCTGATCGAAATTTTCAGTTCGCGAAACTTCGCCCCATCCGAACAGGAGAAACACTAAGTCGCCAGAAAAATTTGTTTCGAAAAATACCCCAAAATCATCACGATTTGACGCACGCGCAAAAACGAAGTTTGCAATACCATTCAGAATGATTGGGAGCATATTATTGCTTGTTCTCACCAAGCGGGTATAGCGGCTCCAACCACGCGGCAGCTTTGATGAGCGGAGATAATCAGATGGCTAGGCGACGTACCTTCCGCGTACAAACGCGACACCAACAACAGTCGGAGCAAAGTCCTGTGATCGAACACTTGCGATTAGAGGAATTCAGAGCGGCGTTTCCGCAAGAAATTCAACAGATATGCGCTTTAAGACCACTACGGAGTCGGCCCGAGCTCATTGAAGGGTTTCTATTGCGGCTCGACGATATCGTCGGTTTTGCCCGGCGACGGTTGGAAGCCGATCATCTTGACCGGACCCTGTTATCGATTCGATCCAGCAAAGACGCCGCAGAGAAGATAGCTACTGTGTCGGAGGCGCTGGCAAAGTTGGACGGCGAGCAACTCGAAACTGTTCTTTCTATCGCCGCCGAAATTTCACCACGTCCTTTTTTTGAGAACCAGGATCTGAAAGGATTCTTTCGGTTGCTCCACGATCTTAGGACCCTTCTGCTGACGCTACACGCGGCCATTCAGTTTGGAACGGGTATAGTCGACCAGCCAACGCGTAGAGGCCGGCCCCGCTCCCGCTACGTGCGGCAGGCACTTGAACTAATAGATGCTTGGGAGAACATTACAGCCGAGCAGTTTGCAGAGGACTCACCTCTTTGGCTCAGAAAGCGCGTCCCGACGCCGAAAAGGGAGAAAACCGATGATAAAAAAAGCGTCATTATCCAACCCTCGACTGAATTTATTGGGATTGCGTTGCGGATGATCGACCCGAAGATCAAAGATGCGCAAGTGTTCACAGCAATCAAGAATGCGCTGAGCTTGAGAGACACATTCTTCGAATTTGCCCAGACCAAACCTCCTAAGTCACTCGTTAGAAAACTGCAGGCGTTCGAGCGCTTCAAAGTACGACGCGCGCCGGATCGGAAAAAGGCAGACCAGACGACGATTTAACGAACCATATTTTTCTTCGTCAGCTCGCTGTCTGCAGGCAAACTGCCTGCATAATGCCAGGTACGAAACTGCCACTCAGCCACGAAATCGGCCCTGACACCCCACTTCGCCTCAGCGTGGCGGCTGCGTTGGCATTTCCACGTCAGGGGATGACTGCATCCGGGCTTCGGCGGGAAGCCGCCCGTGGTAGGCTGGTCATCGAACGGATAGCAGGCAAAGACTTCACCACGCTCAGCAATATTGAAAAAATGAGGAAATTATGCCGCGTCGAAGCAAAGGTGCCAGATTGTGGCTCAGGCCAGACCGCAGAAAAGGCGGCAGAGTCGTGGCCCGCGCCGTCTGGGTTATCATCGACGGCACCAGGCATATCGCCACAGGATGCCTTAAGCATCAAGCTGGCGAAGCAGAAAAGCGCCTAGCAGCTTACATAGCCGAAAAATATCGACCATCGCGGCTCGCGAAGGATATCGATCAGATCGACGTCGCCGACGCACTGTCGATCTATCTCGACGACTGTGGACCCAGAATCGCAGATCAGCCAAAGCTGGGGCGGACGATCGGTCGCCTCAATGACTACTGGGGTGGCAAGATGTTGTCGGAGGTAACGGCAGCCGAGTGCCGCGCCTACGTTAGTTCACGCCGGAAGGCCGGCGGTGCCCGCGCCGACCTCGAAACGCTGCGGGCGGCGATCAACCACCATGCCAAAGAGGGTCTGCACTACGGCACGGTGCGGGTGACGTTGCCACCGAAGGGACCGCCACGCGACCGTTGGCTGACACGCGATGAGGCCGCAAAGCTGCTCTGGCTCTGTTGGCGGTACCGCGAACAGCAGACCCTTCCCCGCGGCCCACAAAAGGGCCAGTTGATCGCCACCGACAAGCGACCGCTCCGGCACCTGGCTCGGTTTATTCTGATCGGCCTGTACACTGGCACGCGAGCAAGCGCGATCGCCGCAGCATCACCGTACCGCGACCTCGGCCATTCGTTCGTCGACCTCGACCAGGGCATCTACTACAGGCTCGCAATCGGCCGTCATGCGACCAACAAGCGGCAAACGCCGGCGCCAATTCCGCCGCGGCTCCTTGCCCACATGCGGCGCTGGGTCCGCCGCGGGATCGTGACTTCCCATTTCGTGGAATGGCATGGCGCACCGGTCAGATCGGTCAAGACCGGGTTCCGGCACGCGGTGAAACTTGCCGGCCTCTGGGGCAAGGTCACACCACACACTCTGCGGCACACCGCGGCGACCTGGCTGATGCAGCGGGGGGTGCCGATCTGGCAAGCCGCCGGCTATCTGGGCATGTCCGCTCAGATGATCGAGCGCACTTATGGCCACCATCACCCGGACTACCTGCGCGCGGCCGCCGCGGCGATTACGACGAAACAACAGCAGAACATTTCGGGACGACAAGCGAACGTTTCATTGGTCGTTTCATTGGTCGAGCCAGAAAACGACCAGGCCAAGAGGCAAAAAAGCTAATCATTTCATGGTGGGCCCGGGAGGGCTCGAACCTCCAACCAAGCGGTTATGAGCCGCTAGCTCTAACCATTGAGCTACGGGCCCGCCGTTCGCGCCGAAGCGGGCGAATTGATAAACGAGACTATACAGGGTCAGCTTTATACCGGGTCAACTTTGCCGGCTCAGCAAGAATACCGCCTGCTCGCCGAACAGATTCCAGAACCACCACGGCATTTTCAGCCGCATGCGACCGCCCCAGGCATTGAGCGCCACGGCCTGCTCCATTTTGGCGCCCGCGACGCGGCATAATTCGCGAAAGTCCTTGATACTGCAGAAGTGGATGTTCGGCGTCTCATACCACGCATACGGCAGATTGTCGGTGTGCGGCATGTGACCGCCGAAAAATATCTGCAAGCGGATGCGCCAATGGCCGAAATTCGGAAACGAGACGATGCCGTGGCGGCCGATGCGCAGCATGTGTTCGAGCACGACGCGCGGCCGGCGCGTTGCCTGCAAGGTCTGCGACAGGATGACGTAATCGAACGCGTCGTCGGGATAATCTTCTAGATCGGTATCGGCGTCGCCCTGGACCACCGCGAGGCCCTTGGCGACGCATTCGTTCACGCCTTCGCGCGACAGCTCGATGCCGCGGCCGTCGACGCCGCGGCTTTCCAGAAGCCGCAGCAATTCGCCGTCGCCGCAGCCGACGTCGAGCACGCGCGCGCCGGGCTGCACCATATCGGCGACCACCAGCAAATCGACGCGCGAACCGCCCGGCACGCGCGCGGACTCCGCCATGGTGAGATCGTATTTGAGACGCGACAACATCGTCACCTCGCTGGCAGGCCGCGCGCTTTGGCGGCGCCTTCCAAAAATCCGCGCACGATGGCGAACAATTCCGGCTCGTCGAGCAGAAATGCGTCGTGCCCCTTATCGGTGGCGATCTCGGCAAAAGAGACGCGCGCGCCCGCGGCATTGAGCGCGTGCACGATAGCGCGCGATTCCGCCGTGGGGAACAACCAATCGCTGGTGAAGGAAATGACGCAGAACCGGGTCAGCGTGCCGCGAAACGCATTCGCCACGACGCCGTCATAGTCGGCCGCCAAGTCGAAATAATCCATCGCGCGCGTCAGATACAGATACGAATTCGCATCGAAGCGCTCGACGAAAGTGATGCCCTGGTGGCGCAGATAGGATTCCACCTGAAAATCGGCGTCGAACGAGAAGGTCGGATTGTCGCGATCCTGGAAGCGGCGGCCGAATTTGCGGTGCAGCGCCGCGTCCGAAAGGTAGGTGATGTGCGCGCCCATGCGCGCGACCGCAAGCCCGCGCCGCGGATTGGTGCCTTCGGCGAAATATCGCCCGCCGCGCCAATCCGGGTCGGCCATCACCGCCTGGCGTCCGACTTCGTGAAAGGCGATGTTTTGCGCCGAGTGCCGGGTCGATGCCGCGATCGGCAGCGCCGTAAAGACGCGCTGCGGATAGCTTGCCGCCCATTGCAGCACCTGCATGCCGCCCATCGAGCCGCCCGCAACCGCAAACAGCGATTCGATGCCGAGATGATCGAGCAGCAAGGCTTGCGCGCGGACCATGTCGCGCACGGTGATGACCGGAAAATCGAGGCCCCACGGCATGCCGGTCGCCGGATTGGTCGAAGCCGGCCCGGACGTGCCCATGCAGCCGCCGACCACGTTGGGGCAGATCACGAAATAGCGTTCGGTATCGATGGGCTTGCCTGGCCCGACCATGGTCTCCCACCAGCCGGGCTTGCCCGTTACGGGATGCTCGTTAACGACGTGCTGATCGCCGGTCAGCGCATGGCAAATCAGGATGGCGTTGCTGCGCGCGGCATTGAGCGTGCCGTAGGTTTGGTAGGCGATCTGAAACGGCGCGAGATCGACGCGGGCGTCGAGCCGCAGCGGATTGGCCGCGGGAAACCGCACGACCGGCGAATGCGGCTCGTCCGCTTCGCGGGTGCGATCGGCAAGATCGAGTGTGGCGCTGACGTCGGCCATAGCTCCGCTACCTGAAACGGCTCCGCTGCCTGAAGTACCGCATTTTGCCGCCGCAGCGGACCCCCACCGGGCGGTCAAAACCGCGTAAATAGGCCGCTTCGCCGGGGAGTCAACGTTTTCTTTGATTTCGGCCTTAACGGCACCTATCAATCGGGCCGGACTCCCGAGGCCAGCCATGCGGAAACCGCCGCGCAAAACCGGACAATCGCTCGCCGATCTGCGGCGCGAAATCGATCGCATCGATGCCGCCATGCACCAGCTGCTGATCGAACGCGGACAGATCATCGATCGTCTGATCGCGGTGAAAAAGACCGAAGAGACCGGGTCGGCGTTCCGTCCCGCGCGCGAAGCCGACATGATGCGGCGCCTGGTGCGCCGCCATCACGGCAACCTGCCGCTCGACACGGTGGAGAGCATTTGGCGCGTCATTATCTCGACCTTCACCTATGTGCAGGCGCCGTTCTCGATCCATGCCGACCTTTCGGCCGGCGACGCCTTGATGCGCGATTCCGCACGTTTCCACTTCGGTTTCACGGTGCCGTTCGTGCCGCATATGGGCGCGGCCAGCGTGGTCGAGGCGGTCACCGAATCCAAGGGCGATCTCGGCCTCGTACCGGCTTTCGCAACGAGCGGCGCGGGGCCGTGGTGGACGGCGCTCGAATTCGCGAGCGCGCCGAAAATCATCGCCCGCCTGCCCTTCGTCGAGCGCGCCGACCATCCGGCCGCGCTGCCCGTCTTCGTTGTCTCGCGGGTCGCCGCCGACGCGATGGTGACGGAAACCCAGGTCTGGAGCATGCGGGTTTCCGGCTGGAGCGCGGCCGCGGTCCAAAGCCTTGCCGAGCTCGCCGATGTCATTGCCGTGCCCGATCGCGCCTTCGATGGGGCTGCGCTCCTCGTCTCCGTCCCACGCGGCGGCATCGACGCGGTTTCCGCGGCCTTGGTTAAAATCGGCGCTTCGATCCGCTCATCGGCACTCGTCGGCAGTCACGCGACCCGCTATACGGTGCCCGAGAAATAGGCCGCCTTGCAAAAGGTAGAATCCCGGAGCGGAAATTTCGGAGTAGGAAGGAATGTCCGTCACGCGTCCCCAGCCACGCCCAGGCGTGCTCGACATTAAGGCCTATGTGCCCGGCAAGAGCCGCGCGCCGGGCATTGCCAAGGTGTTCAAGCTGTCCTCCAACGAGACCCCGCTCGGGCCGAGCCCGCGGGCGATCGAGGCCTACAAGGCCTGGGCCGATCACCTCGAAGACTATCCGGACGGCTCGGCCGGCGAACTGCGCGAAGCGATCGGACGCGCCTTCGGGCTCGATCCGGAGCGCATCGTCTGCGGCGCGGGCTCCGACGATCTCTTGCATCTTCTGGCGCATGCCTATCTCGTCGACGGCGACGAAGCGATCTACACGACGCACGGCTTCCTCATCTATCCGATCGTCACGCTCGGCGCCGGCGCGAAGCCCGTGGTCGCCCCGGAACGCGAATACACCGCCGACGTCGATGCGATCCTTGCCGCGGTGACGAAGAAGACAAAAATCGTCTTCATCGCCAATCCGAACAATCCGACAGGCACCTGCCTTTCGTTCGACGAGGTCAAACGCCTGCACAGCGGGCTGCCGCCGAACGTGCTCCTGGTAATCGACGCGGCCTATGCCGATTATGTGCGGCGCAACGACTACGAAGCCGGCATCGAGCTTGTCGCCACTTCGGACAACGTCGTCATGTGCCGCACCTTCTCGAAAATCCACGGGCTCGCGGCGTTGCGGCTCGGCTGGATGTTCGCGCCGGCGCATGTGGTCGATGCGATCAATCGCATTCGCGGCCCGTTCAACGTCACAGGACCGGCGATCGCCGCCGGCGTCGCGGCGATCGAGGATGTGGAACACCAAGAGCGTTCGCGCGAGCACAATACGCGCTGGCTCGATTGGCTGACGCAGGAGATCGGCAAACTCGGCCTGAAGGTCACGCCAAGCGTCGCCAATTTTTTGCTGATCCATTTTCCGGAAACGAAAGGCCGCACCGCCAAGGATGCCGATGCCTTTCTCACCGCGCGTGGGCTGATCTTGCGGCAGACGACCGCCTACAAGTTACCGAACGCGCTGCGCATGACGGTGGGCACCGAGGAAGCGAACCGCCTTGTGGTCGGGGCGCTGAAAGACTTTTTGCGGCAAAATTGATGCTGGCGCCATGGCTCCCGAAACTTCGGCTCCCAAGACTATGGTTCCCAAGCGACCTCTGATCAATCGCCTCGCGCTGATCGGCGTCGGCCTGATCGGTTCGTCCATCGCGCGGGCGGCGCGCGCGCAAGGCGTCACTGGCGAGATTGTCGCCACCGCCAGATCCCCCGCGACACGCCGGCGCGTTGCCGAATTGGGCCTCGCCGATCAGGTGGTCGAGAGTAACGGCGCCGCAGCCGAGGGCGCCGATCTCGTCATCGCGTGCGTCCCGGTCGGCGCCTGCGGCGAGGTGGCCAGAGAGATCGCGCGGCATCTCAAACCCGGCGCCATCGTATCCGACGTCGGCTCGGTCAAGGCCGCGATCGTACGCGACATGGCCCCGCACCTGCCCGCCGGCGTTCATTTCGTGCCGGCACATCCGGTCGCCGGGACCGAGCATTCCGGCCCGGACGCCGGCTTCGCCGAGCTCTTCGTCGGCCGCTGGTGCATTCTCACTCCACCGGGGGAAACCGACGCCGCGGCAGTTGAGAAACTCGCCGCCTTTTGGCGCGCCCTCGGCGCCAATGTCGAAACCATGCCGCCGGAGCATCACGACCTTGTTTTGGCGATCACAAGCCACTTGCCGCACCTCATCGCCTACACCATCGTCGGCACCGCCGACGAGCTTGCCGAAGTGACGCGTTCGGAAGTGCTCAAATTTTCCGCCGGCGGATTTCGCGACTTTACGCGCATCGCCGCGTCCGATCCGACCATGTGGCGCGACGTCTTTCTTGCCAATAAAGATGCGGTCTTGGAAATGCTGGGTACGTTCAACGAGGACCTTGCTCAATTGACTCGCGCGATCCGCCGCGGCGATGGCGAGGCTTTGTTCGATCATTTCACCCGGACGCGCGCGATCCGCCGCGGCATCGTCGAAATCGGCCAGGATTCGGCCGTGCCCGATTTCGGGCGAGCGCATCGCGGTCTGCCGGCCGATCCGCTGCCGCGGCCCTATGCCGTTTCCGACGACGATTAAATGCCGGCCGTCATCATCGCGAATCGACGCGATCGGCGAAGCTGACCAGAACCTCGCGAGTGTCGGGCGGCGGCGAAGGGAGCCGGCTATGGAAAGTCAGCGCCTCGCCGGCCGATAAGGTCGAGCGCTCCGGCGGAATCGTCCAGGAATAAATCTCCTGCCGCGAAGCATTGCGGATGGTAAACCGTAGCTGCGGAATTGCTTCGGTCTTGCCCGTAGCGTTGCTGACCGCGCCGCTGACAACAAGGACGGGGGCGCCATCATGCTCTTCGGCCATGGCCGTAACACCCGCGAAATCGAGGCCGCGGAGATTCACGGGCAGACCCAAACGAGCGAAAAACGAGGCCGTTTGCGGCATAGCCCGGACCAGATTGGCTCGTGCGCCGATGACGATGGCATCGGCGATGAAGAGCCCCAGGACGGCAAATTGCAGCAGGCGCGACAGCGGCGGGCGCCAGCGTCCGCGCCACTGTCGATGCGCGCGACGCGCAACGATCGTTGCAATGCCGGCGACGAGCTCCGCACCAGCCGCGTCGTTCTGTGCCGTCAAGGCCCGCTCGGCTTCCAGGCCATCGGAAATTTTCTTACGTTCGGCTTCGATGTTCCCAGTGCCAAATTGCTCGAGCGGAAGCGCAATCGCGACGTCGGCGGTAGATATTGGACACGATATTGCGAAGCGACCGCCGGCCTGGGGCGTCAACGGCGGAACATACGCCTCGGAGCGTGGCGCATCGCCCCCAGCGTCCGCCATAGCTTGTTCGTAGGCGAATTCGGCGAACGTCTGACCCCCCTTCCCGGCTTCGTTGTCCGGCCCCTTGTCGCCGGGCCAATCGCCGGCTCTCGAGCCGGCCTCCTCGGCAACGGTCTGGGCGACGGCTTCGATCACGCGCCGCACCGGCGCCAGCGCGTCGGCGGCGGCAACGAGCTTCTCCGCATGGGGCAGTTCGGCGCGCCAAACGTCTCCGCAGCGCTGGCAACGCACCTGCCGCCCGGCGGGCCGCAGGCTTGCGGCAAGCACGTTGTAGGATGTAGCGCAGTTCGGGCAAACGACGAGCATGGGCGAATCGGAAGCGATTTTGGGCAAGCCTAGCCGCCGATTTGTTAACGAATTGGAAACCAAACGGGCCCGCGACCCAGTCCCTGGCGCGCGGTGTTAAATTGGCTCCTGGTGCTAAGGTTCGGACGGGCGGCGCGAATCGGCCGGTCGAAGTCCTGCGGAGGAATGCGTGGTCCGATTTGAGAATGTCGGCTTGCGCTACGGCTTTGGCCCAGAGGTCCTGCGCGACCTGAGCTTCCATATTGACAGCCATTCCTTTCAGTTCCTCACCGGGCCCTCGGGGGCCGGTAAGACCTCGCTGCTGCGGCTGATGTTTCTTTCGATCAAGCCGACGCGCGGCCTGATCTCGGTGTTCGAGCAGGATACCGCGACGTTGACGAAGGACGACCGCGCCACGCTGCGCCGCCGCATCGGCATCGTGTTCCAGGATTTTCGCCTGCTCGATCACTTGACGACCTACGAGAACGTGTCGCTGCCGCTTCGCGTTCTGGGCAAGGAAGAGGCGGCCTATCGCGGCGAAGTCGTCGAGCTCTTGGAATGGGTGGGTCTCGGCGAGCGCATGGACGCTCTGCCGCCCGTACTTTCCGGCGGCGAGAAACAACGTGCGGCGATCGCTCGCGCGGTGATTGCGCGCCCGCAGCTGTTGCTTGCGGACGAGCCGACCGGCAATGTCGATCCCAATCTCGGCCAGCGCCTGCTGCGGCTGTTCATCGAGCTCAACAGACTGGGGACATCCGTTGTGATCGCTACCCACGATATCGCGCTGATGGACGAATACGACGCGCGCCGCCTGGTCCTGCACGAGGGGCGGTTGCATGTCTACGAGTGAGCGCTTCGACGCCATGGCGCAGTCGTGGACCGATCCGGAGGCGGCGCCAGAGGAGGTCGCGCAGCGACTGCCAACGCCGATTGTGCCGAGCGGTTCGATTGCGGGCCGCTCGCTTACCGCGGTGGTCGCCATCATGACCTTCCTCGCCGCGCTGGCGACCGGCGCGGTGACGATGGTGGTGAACGCCGCAAGCGATTGGCAATCCGACGTGGCGCGCGAAGTGACCATCCAGGTTCGGCCGGTTTCCGGGCGCGACGTGGAAACCGACGTGCGTGCCGCCGTGGCGCTGGCGCGCGCAACCGCGGGCATTGCCGATGTGCGCCCCTACACAAGGGAGGAATCAGCGGCGCTCGTCGAGCCGTGGCTCGGCTCTGGTCTGCAGCTGAACGACTTGCCGATCCCGCGCATGATCGTCGTCAAGCTTTCCTCGGGCGCAACACCGAATTTTACCGATTTGCGAAAAGAGCTCGCCAACCAAGTGCCCAGTGCCAGTCTCGACGATCACCGCGGCTGGATCGATCGCATGCGCACCATGGCGGATACCGCGGTTGCCGCCGGCATCGTCATGCTGCTGCTCGTTATCGTCGTGACGGTGCTGTCGGTCACCTTCGCAACCCGCGGCGCAATGGCGACGAATCGTCCTACAATCGAGGTGTTGCACTATATCGGCGCCACCGACAAATTCGTGGCCGGACAGTTTCAGCGACATTTTCTCGTTCTCGGTCTCAAAGGCGGCGCCATCGGCGGCGGGGCCGCCATGGCGTTCTTCGGCACCCTGCAAGCCCTCGATGCGTGGCTTTCGGGAACCCCGGGCGGCGACGAAATGGCGGCTCTGTTCGGCAATCTCTCTATCGGCCCTGTCGGCTATATCGCCATCCTGGTGCTGATCGCCCTGATGGCTCTGGTCACCGCGCTGGCCTCGCGCCGCACCGTCGGCCAGACGCTGGAGACCGTCGATTGAGGCCCCCCAACGGATTAAGCTTAGGCCGAAGGAAACGAGTATAATTGCCGCGATCGCTACGATTCCGGCGCTGATTGTCGTGGGGGACGTTCGCGGCAATGCCTGGCTTAAGGACCGCGGTAAGAACAAGACGTATCCGATCGGTCGGCTCCAAGCTGGTTCTTTTGGCTGTCGTCTTGATCGCCGGCGGCTTTGGGTTCTTCATTTGGCTATTGCCGAGCAGGGAAATCGTGTTGGACCGCAACGCCGACGGCATCGTCGTGCTGACGGGGGGCGATTCGCGCGTCAGCGACGCGCTCGAATTGCTGGCGTCGGGCCGCGGCAAACGGCTCTTGATCACCGGTGTCTATCCCGGCACCACGACGAGCGGTATCGCCCGTGAAGTTCTCAACTACGACCGCGTCTTGGCGTGCTGCGTCGACCTCGATTATTCCGCGCTGAACACGCTCGGCAACGCGGTGCAGGCACGGCACTGGGCCATCGAGCACGGTTTTCATTCATTGATCGTCGTCACTTCCGCTTACCACATGCCCCGCGCGCTGGCCGAGCTTTCGCACCAGCTGCCCGACGTCACCTTGATTGCGTTTCCGGTCGTTTCGGATCGGTTGCGTATAGAGCCATGGTGGGCGAACAGTGCGACAACGAAACTGGTTTTGTCGGAATATATTAAATACCTTGCCGCCAAGGTGCGTATGCATTTCGACTCGGTCTCGGCGACAAGCTGATTGCCGCGCTCGGCCTGATTTCCGAAACCGGCAACGCGAAAAATTCCGAAGGTCTTCCGTGTCTCGATCGTCAACGATTCTGGTCCGCTCGCTACTCTTCAACGTGCTGTTCTACGCGAATCTGATCGTTCATATGATCGCGGCGCTGCCGACATTGGCGCTGCCTTATCCGGCTCTGCGCGTCTTCATCCGCTCCTATGCGCGCACCAGCCTGTGGCTGCTGCGCGCGGTTTGCGGCACTACGGTGTCATGGCGAGGAACGGATCGGATTCCCCCGGGTGCGTGCATCGTCGCCTGCAAGCACCAATCGGCCTGGGAGACCTTTGCGCTCTATGCCGTGCTGGAGGACCCGATCTACATCGTCAAGCGCGAATTGATGTGGATTCCGCTATTTGGCTGGTACATGCGCAAGGCCGGCCTCATTCCGATCGATCGCAGCGCCGGAATGGCGGCGCTCGCCCGCATGACTGTGCACGCGCAAAAGGCCCTTGCCGGCCCGCGCCCGCGTCAGCTCGTCATTTTTCCCGAAGGAACGCGCCGCGCGCCCGGCGCCGAGCCGAGCTACAAACCCGGCATCGTGCACCTCTACGGCAAAGCCGCAGTGCCTTGCGTTCCGGTGGCGCTCAATTCGGGATTATTCTGGCCGCGCCGCTCGCTGCGGAAGCGACCTGGCACGATTGTGGTCGAGGTCCTGGAGCCGATCGCGTCTGGGCTTGACAAAGCCGCATTTTTTACGGGGCTGCAGGACGCAATCGAACAAGCAAGCGCGCGCTTAATCCGGGAAGCGGAAGATCGGAAATCGGCCGTCGAAAAAGCGGCATCGACGAAGAGCCAAGATCAAGCACTGGGAAACTGACCTTCGCGTTCGGCGTCTCGATTGCCTGCCGAGGATTCGTGCACCCCGGCCAGCCGTTGCGCCAACAAATGCAAATCACCTTCGCGATAGCCAAGCGCCTCGAGTGCCCGCACCGTCTCGATCACGTAATCGCGGTTGGGGCCGGATTGGCCGTGGCCCTGCCGCACGTGATGCAAGCTTTCGGCAAGCGTGAGCCGCCCGGCGTATTGCACATGACTGCGATCAACGATGTAGCAAAGCGCGCGCACGCGCCGTCGCGCATGCTCCTCGAGTTCGATCTGGCGCATGGTCTCGACATAGACTGTCGTGACCTGCTCGCGCGCGCGCAAATAATCGATGGTTTGGCCGCGTGATGCTGCGGCGACCCGATAGGCAATGCCGCGGCACATCCCGCCACGATCGAGTCCGAGCACGAGGCCGGGCCGTTCCGGGGTGCCCCGATGCACGAAGGAGAACACGCACAGCGCCCTGTGCAGGCCGATGAGCCGGGCGGGCACACGATCGAGATAGTCGAAGCCCGGACGCCACATCAGCGAGCCGTAGCCGAAGACCCACAGATCCTTGTTATCGTTCTCGGCAGCGGCATTCATTGGCGCTAGTCGACCTCTTCCCGCCCGCTTGAGATCGAAAGGCAGGCTGGCCCATATTCCGGCACATTCGGTATAGGGTGTTGTGCTCGATCTTTGAAAGGCCAAGATGTTTGAAAACATCTTTGAAAGCCCTGACCTTTGAATCGCCACGACCGGGCCGCAATGCTTCAGATTGAATCCATTGCCGCCGATTTTGATGAGGCACGATCCTTGCGGAAAGCCAGTTTCCACCCACGAATCGCGGTTGGGGCGGCCTTTTTCGGGATCATGCCGCAGGGGCGAAGATAGGCAATGTCTGGGCAATCGCCGTTGAGCATGATGCAACCGGCGCAACGTCCGCTACGCCGGCGCCCCGCCGCGCCGCCCCGCCGGCGGCTATGGCCCTTGATGGCCTTGGCCGCCGTCATCGTCGCCGTGCCGATGGGGTGGAATCTGCTTTGGTCCTACGCCGCCTCGATTGCGCATGATGCCCTCGCCGGCTGGATCGACCGGGAGGCAGCGCTTGGCCGCGTCTATGCCTGCGGCTCGCAAACGACCGGCGGTTTTCCCTTTGGCATCGTCATGCGCTGCGACAAGGCCGCGGCCGCCTTCAACAGCAATCGTCCCCCGTTCAACGTCAATGCCGGCGGCTTTACCTTCTCCGCCCAGTTATTTCGTCCGACACTGCTCAATGGCGAGATCGACGGCCCGGTGACACTTACCGATCCGGGCGGACCGCCGATCTTCACCGCCAATTGGTCGAACGCCCAGGTCACGCTTCTCGGCCTACCGCCCGAACCGGAGCGCGTAACGATCGTGCTCATCCAGCCCCGCCTCGATCGTCTCGCCAGCCCCGATAGCGGCATGATTTTCCGAGCCGATCGGCTCGACGTCGACGGCCGCATCATCAGCGGCTCCGCCCGCCGCAATCCCGTCATTGAGGCGAGCGGACGGTTCACCGCGGCAATGGCGCCGCGTTTTCATCCGCTCCTAGCCGAACCGCTTGCCGGCGAGATCGATGCCGTAATGCGCGGCTTTAAGGACTTTTCGCCCAAGCCATGGCCGACTTTGTTCCGCGAGATGCAGGCCTCCGGCGGCGGCATCGAAATCAGATCGTTGCGCATCGCGCGCACCGACGCCGTAATTGTCGGCACTGGAACGCTGAGTGTGAACGCGCACGGTAGACTGGACGGCGCACTCGAAGTCACGATTGCAGGCGTCGAGAACATTGTTCCGCTTTTGGGCGTCGATCAATTGATCGGACAAGGCATCGACCGGCTCACCGGCGGCACCGGTTCGCCGGCGCAAGGCCTCGGCATGCTCGACCGCTTCTTGCCGGGCCTAGGCGGTGCGGTCCGCGAAGGCGCTAGTGCGAGCCTGATCGAAAGCATTAAAAAAATGGGCAAACCGGCAGAGATCGACAACAAGCCGGCCATCGCGCTGCCGCTGCGCGTCGAGGACGGTATTATCTATGTCGGCGTAGTTCCGGTCGGCGTCACGCCGGCGCTGTTTTGAGCCGCTTTCCGGTGCGCGGCGAAGCACCCGACCATCGTCGTGATCTCAAGACAAGGCATTAGTGGGCCCCGACGTTTGTCGACAAGCCGCCAATATATCATTGCCCACGCGATGCAACCATGAATTTTTGTCCGGGCGCCGTCACAGCAAATCCGGCTTCCGGTACCTCATGGATATCATCGCTTCGTCGCCGTCGCGGCGGCGCGAGCGCCGCGCCGCTTCAACATCAAGATATGCGCGCCTTCTAGGACCAATTCGTTGCGCTGGTTGCGCAGCTTTATCGAAAGGCGGAGAATTCCGCGTTCCCGGTCCTTGGGTTCCACCGCCATCACGATGAACTGCGGTGTCACTGTGTCGCCGACAAAGGCCGGCCGCTTGTAACGAACGTCATTGCCGAGCATTGCCACCATCGAGTCAGTCAGTTCGCCGCTAATCGGCGCTGCGCCAAGCGCACACATTCCGAGAAGCATAAGGCCGTGAGCAAGCGGCACATCCCATCCCCTGGCTCGGGCATAATCGGCGTCGTAGTGAATAGGATGAGCGTCGCCGGTCATTGCAGCGAACGCGGTGAAATGGCGCTCTGTCAAAGTCTGCGGGGACGATTCGAACACTTCGCCAGGCGAAAAATCATCGAGGTAGCGCTGCCGCATCGTATTGCTCGTTGTGGGGCCGCCCATCGCCGGCAATTGCCGCTGCAATCTCATCCGCCAGACGAGATAATCTTGCCATCTCGCGAAGCCCGCAAAAAAGAACCCCAAGCAGGTTAGCCGCTTGGGGTCGCTGAGCCACTGCCTCAGCTCAGGCTACGAACCGGGCGGCAGGGGTGTCGGGGGATGGGGTGCCGCCCGGTCGAGCCGATGTCAGGCAAAACAACTCATCACGAGTGACTCATCACGCATCGCCAGTACCAGGTTCGACGAGCGCGGCCTTGATCTAGATCAATAGAGCAAGAGGAAGACAAAAGGAGCCGCCGCAACATCGGAGTCGCGATCGTTTCAAGCCGAATCGATTGTTTTCGGAAAACCGGTTTCCCCCCGGATCAAGTCTCGGCCGGGCTTTTTCCGGATCGTGCCCCATCGCTACCGTCGCCGGTAGAAGCTTCGATTTCGCCGGTCACCAATCTGTCCGACATCGGTTCGCCTTCGTCTCGCAACGGGAATCACGTCCCTGTCCGTGGCACCGCGATCGCGAGCAAAAGTCTCAATTAAATTTTTTCGAATTGCGGACAGGACCAAGCCCTCGACGTCGTAAATGAGTCGTGCCGCCGGCACAGCCCGGTATCGTCGCGCACCGCGCCGTAGGCCGAACTCAGGATATTGAGACCGGGAATCGCGCGCTCCAACGCCGCGGGCGCTCCGGTAAAAAACCGGCACGCACCGCATCGCGCGGCGCCGCAATGCGGCGCGCGAAGGTCAGACGATGGCTGCCCAGTAGCTGCCAAAAACGATCACCGACAAGAGAAAACCCAATATGACGTTGACGACGACGCCGGCAGTGAAGGACCAAAATGCTTTCCAGCCTACCGCATGAAGGTCGCGAAAACGCGTCGTAAGGCCGATGCTCAAGAAGCAGAAGATAAACGTCCAGGTCCGCAGCGAAACCAGCGGAACGAGAACGTTCGGCCGCACCGCGCTGTTGAAGTCCGCAGTGCTGAAACCGCCGGTAAATGCGGTCATCAGCACCGAAGCGGCAAAGAATCCGATGACGAATTTCGGGAATCGCCACCAGATTTCGCGCGCATCCGGCCTGCGTCCGCTCTGTCCCTTCTCCCACACGAATGTTGCAATCGAAGCGAACACGAGCGACCAGATGCCGATCCATAGGTCGCGGCCGATCACCTTCATCAGCGTAAAGGACTTAATGGCCGCGTCCTCGTTGCCGGCCATCTTGCCGTAAGTGGTTGCCGCCGCAAATCCGGCTGCGTCGGCGAATTCCGACGTGCCGATCCACGCTCCAGCAACGCCCGCGGGCAATCCCATCGCGCGCGATAGAAACGGCAATACGAGGATCATGATAAGGGCCCACACGACGACGAGGGTCACTGACGTGTAAAGATGATCCTTCTTGGCGTTGACGGAAGCGGCAATCGCCATAGAGGCCGAGACGCCGCACACGGCGCCGCCGACGCCCAGCACCGCGGCGAGCCGCTTGTCGATGCCGAAGACACGGGTGCCGACAAAGTAGATCACGATGCAGGTGGCGAGCGAAATGATCGTCGCCTGCACGATGGCGACCGGCCCGGCCGTCAGCACGAGCGTTAGCGGGAAAGTCGCGCCAAGGAGCACGATGCCGGTCTTGATGAAATATTCGACGCGGAATGCACTATCCATCCACGCCGGCAATCGAAATACATTCGCGATGATGAGTCCAAGAACGAGCGCGACCAGCGGAGCCTCGAGGTTGAACTGCGACGCGTTCGCCCATCCGGCAATGGCAAACATAATGATCGAGCCGATATAGAGAAAAATAAACGCCGGCACGAACTCCTTCAGGTTCGCGCCAATGGTCGCGGCGCCCACTCCGAACAAGACGAGCCAGAACAAGAACTGATAGAGATAAAGGTGCGCGTTCTGGGCAAAGTGGTCGGCGAGCTGACCGAAGGAGGTCCATTTAAGTCCACCGGGGTTGATCGCGAGCGACTTGAGGATGTTGCTGTCGCCGGCCTGAAACAAAAGGATCGCGAGCACCATCAGCGTAAAGCCGATCCAGACGGCCCACCAATCTTCTTTCAGATAAAGTTCTTTCCAACCCAGACGCTTGGGTCTCGCTCCCTCGCTGCTCTCGTCCCACGACTGTCCCACATTTGTCATTGCGTCGTCCCCTCATGTGACTTGTGATCTGTCCCCGTCGTGCGCGCGCAAGCGCGCAGAACCAAACTTCGTGGTTGGTCACCGATGATCACTCTTCGATTGCCGATCTTCGATCGCACCCATCGCCTGCATGTATTCTAGCTACAGGCACGCAAAACTATATTTCGGAATGTCGGAATGATTGGCAATAAAATTCTAATGTGCGCCGCGACGACGCGGCGCTTGTTCCGTTTCGCTGATTCAAATGCCGCACCGCAACACGATGCGTACCGATGGTGATGCAAAAAATCGCCGATATCGTGATCGAGGATCTTGCGAGGAAGATTTAAGCGGGCGGGCAGAAATCCAAAGACAAATAGCTCTCATGGGGTCTTTGGAACCAGGTCAGCGAGGCACGCATGACACAGCTGACGATCTTTCTGGCGAAGCTCATAGGCCTTTATTGCATCATCGTCGCGCTGACGATGATGTCGCGCAAACAGGCCGCGGTTGCCGCTATCGAGTCGCTGATCGCCAATCCCCCGCTCGTTCTGCTTGTCGAGGTTCTCGGCCTCGCCTGCGGCCTGGCCATGATTATCGGTCATAATATCTGGTCGGGAGGCGCTTTGGCCGTCGTTGTTACTCTCATCGGGTGGCTAATGGCGATACGAGGGGCGGTACTGCTCGCACTCTCGCCAGAGGCAATGGCAAAACTCTTCCGCGGCCTGAAATACGAGAAATACTTCTACGTCTACACGGCCGGCACGCTGATTTTGGGTATCTACCTTACGGTGGCGGCTTTTCGTGGGTGACGAGCGTCGTCGGCGAACCCCCGTCACCGATCACCGAAAATCCTCGCGCACAGCCGTCGGCGGGCGGATGCAGCGCGGTTGCACGCAACCAAGCCGCGAAAGCGTATGCCCGGTAGGGGGAGCCGACCAAAGACGATGCGAATCAGATATTAATCATATCCCTTGGACTGATGCGCCTTCAGGAGGTCATCCATGGCAACCAAAGCTATGCCTCAAAAAGCCAGTCGCTCAGTTACGCTTAAACATCTCGCGGCCAGTTTGGCCGAAGAGCATCACCTAACGAAAAAGACGGGACAAGTTCTCCTCCACGATCTCGTCGATCTGATCACCAAGCATCTGAAAAAGGGCGAGCGCATCCGAATTGCGGGCCTCGGCATCCTGCAAGTAAGAAAACGCGCGGCTCGCATGGGTCGCAATCCCGCAACCGGCGAGGCGATCCAGATCAAGGCAAGCAAGAAAGTCGCTTTCCGGGCAAGCAAGGAATTGAAGCTCGCCGCGTAACGCCGGGTTTTTCGGCAATGCCCCGTCAACCAAGAGTTGGCGGGGCATTTTCTTGTCCAAATCCAGCTTGACTTTACAAAAGCAAGAGCGCGGAGAGACGGCAAGCCTTGCGCATCAGGGAGGGGCGGCGATGGAACAGACGGTAGGTACGACTTGGCCGGTGGCTTGGCCCGTGTTTTTGGCTGGAGCCGCGGCCGTCGCCATCATCATCGTCGGCGGGATATGGGCCGTCGTCGGCATCTTCCTGCGCAATCTGAGACGCGACTACGCGATCATGCGCACTCAAATGGACGGGGTGCACATCGCGATCAACAGCCTGGCTGTCTCTCTGGCCGAATTGAGGGCGACTGTCTCCCCGCTTATAAATGGCCTGAACAAAATGCACGAAGACGTCGAAAAATTGCGCGTCGACGTTGACGCCGTGAGCGGCAATGTCGCGCGCATCGCAAAGTTTCTAGGTCATCTCGCCGGGACGCCGCCGTCGTTTCCCCCGGACCTGTTGCCCGAATAGGGCATTTTCCGGACCGTGCGCCTGGGCAGATCCGGAAAATGCCTGCCCGTACTTGATCCGCGGTGGAAACAAGGTTTCCGAAAAGACCATGCCTCATCAAAATCTTGGAGCCGCAATCGATTGAATTAAAAACGATTGCGCTCTAGGCGTGCGCCGGCCAGTGACGCTCGCGGAACCAGGCGCGGTAACCGGACATTTTGGCGCGCTGCGCCTGAGGCGCGTGGCGCTTGCACGTCGAGGCCTCGTCGCTCTGCTCCAGCGCGCCCCACCGCAGCTCGACGCAATCGTTCAAATTATATCCCATTTCGAGCGCTTGCGCGCGATCGACCACGTCTTTGAGCGTAAGCGTCCAAGACGAACCGTCGCTGCGCGGGTACGAAAACTTGCGCGATGAAAGCTCCGAAGCAAGAACGCTCTGCAACTCCGCTTTAACGTCGGCGACGCTTTTGCCGTTCTGGATCAGGTACCGGTCTGGCCGCCGCGCAACGTGATCCGGATATCCGCGAACCACATCGATCGCGATCAACAGCCTAAAGTCGCGCGCCGGCGTCGCGAAATCCTCCCATGCCCCGTTGGTGGCGAAGATCGCTGCGCCGTCAGGCATAGACGCGTCGCCGTGTCCGCTATTCTGGTACTTTCGCCCATTCTCAACGGCCGTGACGCGTGCCTGCACTTGCTCTTCGAGCGCCGTGATCGCCCCCTTCATCGCGCGCATTGGATCGAGCGGTTCCGGCGACATCACGTCATCCATGTGATCGTAAAAATCCTCGGCGTTAAGCTGCGACTGTTCGAGCGAAAAGTCGCCGTAGTCGGGGTTTTTCGCGATTTCGGCGTTGGTCAACCGCCGCAAGCTGCCATTCGCCTCGCGCACGATCGGCCGGAAGCGCTTGAATCCGGGACCGCCGAGCGAGGGATCGTGCACGAAAAGGAAATTGCCGCGCCAGAAACGCTTGCGGGTCACCGTCCCATCGGGCTCCGCGTCGACGGCGAGGAAAACGCCGGCCGCGCCGCCGGATTGCGGCACGCGCCGCACCAGCATCAGAACGTGACCGTATGGATCGGCATAGATGGTCCCGGGACGCAGCGCATCCTGCGTCAACGGCACGGGGTAGAAATCGGAATTGTCGTCGCTCGCAGCCGTACGGCCGTTCCCGGATTGAACGCCATCGCCGAGGAACGGAATATAGCGGTTGAACGAAGCCGCGAGCCCTTGCGGTTGCGCCGGGACGAAGCCTTGTGGCTGCGCCGAGGCGAGCGCAGGCGGCTGCGCCGCCTCGGGATTGAGAATGCTCACCCACGCAGTGCATTTCGGCGGCCTGCCGCCGCCGCGCGAACACCGCGAAAAGCCGAACGGCAGCCCCATCTTGAATGCGAAATAGGCGCGTAAAAAGTAAGGCTGGTCGGCGCAATCGGGGCGCATGATGAGCCCGGTGCGGTCTTCGCCGAGGCCCAAATAGTCGAACAGGAAGTTGCGTGAACGGTCGCGTATCACCTCGTGCAGCGCCGACCATGAGGGTTCGACATTGAGCGGCGCGTCGAACAGCTTCTCGATCCACGCCGAATACAAATTTTCCGTCGCGCGGTTCCACGTACTATGCACGGGCCACACACTGCCCGGCGCCGCGTGCGGCGGCGGCGGCTCACTTTCACGCACGGCAATGTCGCGCGAGATGACACCGCAATCAGCTGACACGCCGGCGCGCGCGAGCGTGGCGCGCCATGTCCCCGCGGCAGGCGACGCGACCTCGGCAAACCAGAAATAGGGCGGCCCGCCGTGCCGCTCGCGCGATTTGGCGGCGACACTGCCATCGGGCGCGATCAACGAAAGCTCGCCCTCGAACGGCTTTTCTGCCGCGAAGAGGACACGCAAGGGCGCGCCCTTCCACGGTGCGAGCGGAGCGGGCAGGATCGCGACCTCGTTTCCGTCTTGGCACGTGGCGATTTGACCCTGGGCCCGTGAATCGAGACTGGAGCAAACGAGGACGAAGAATGTGCCTGCGATCAGCAGCAAGGCTGAAGCGGCAGCAGCAAATGGGCGCGCTTGAAACAATTGAGCCCCCAACCGTTGTTGACCGATCGCAATGAAACAATATTGCGACGGCTTTGGCTGAATGATGGCAAATTTCCCTCGCCAGCGGCAATTATCGCCCGCCGGCCGGCGATAGACTAGGGTTGTTGTGCAAGCCGCGTCGCAAAATAGGCAACCGTCTTGGCATAGACTTCCGACTCGTTCCACTTCATCAAAGTATTGAAATTGGCGGAACCAGGCGTCCATGGCTGGTCGCGCGTCCAGCCGTAGCTCTTAAGATAGTTCGCCGTCGAGGCGAGCGCATTGGGCGAGCTGCGGATCAGATCGCGGTGCCCCAGGCCGTCGAAGTCGACGGCGAACTTAAGATAGGCTGACGGCAAGAATTGCGTCTGACCGATCTCGCCAGCCCAGGCTCCCCGCATTTCCCCAGAAGCGACATCGCCGCGCTCTATCACGCGCAGCGCATCGAGCAGCTCGCCGCGAAATTTCTCGGATCGCCGGCAGTCGTAAGCGAGCGTTGCGAGCGACCGGATCGTTGAGAATTTGCCCTGGTTGACGCCGAAGTCGGTCTCGAGGCCCCAAATCGCCACCAGCACCGGGCCGGGCACGCCATAGGCGTCCTCGATCCGTACCAGGATCGAGCCGTAGCGCTTGAGCATGTTCGCACCTTTGTGCAGCCGATCCGGCGACACCATGCGGCCCGAGAACTGCTCGAAGCTTTGCTGGAACACGTCCTGAGCGTGGTCGCGAGCGATAACGGCCGGATCGAAGGTTACGCCGTTCAACGCCGTCGCGATTGTGCTCTGGGAAATGCCTTGTGCGGCCGCCTCCTGCTTGAACCCCGCGAGCCAATTATCGAAACTTCCGTGCTGACAATCGTCGGCAATGCCTGGCCCCGTGCAAAATGCGATGCAGGCCACCCAAACGGCGGCGTGGGCGATAAGCCGTTCAAGACGCTTCACGAGCATCCCCCATATCGTTCACGAACTATCGCGGGAACTGCCGGGTGGTTGCAAGGCGGCCCATTGTCACGAAAGCGTGCGGTCGCGGACATTTATTTTGGCGTTGCGTCGGAATAGCGGGTGTAGAACTGTTCGATCCGCTGCTGCCACATCTGCACGAAGGCGCCGGAAGTTAAATTATCGACCGACTTCCAAACGCGTTTGATTTCGGGAAGGGTATTCGCCCAGATCGCGCGCTTGCACCAGCTTTCGCCCTTTTCTTTGCCCTCCTCGGTAGCGCACATCGATTTCCAGGCAATCCTATCCGGATGGCTGACGTGCTCTTCCGCTCCCTGCGTACCTTGCTGGTGGATGAGATAGAGGTCGCTCAAAGTCGCCTTTTTATGGGTTTCGAGTTCGAACAAAATCGCCGCAGTTTTGAACTTGTAGGCGGCGGCGACGGCATTGTCGCGGGCATCGAGAATATCGCCCGACCCATATCTGCCGAACTCATAATTGCTGAGCTGGAATAGGCCGACATAGGAGCCGGTGCGCTGTTTTGGATCGAAGTCGGATTCGATCTTGGCAACCGTTTTCATGAAATTGAAATCCAGGCCAAAGGCGTCGGATGCGAGCTTGATTTCCTCGATCGGCGTGCCGACCGGAACGTCTTTGAGCGTCTCGAGCACGGTCTCGGCCGGTTTCCTAGGGGGCGGCGTTTCGGAGTAGGCGTAGTCGGCGAGATATTGAAGATCCCGTATCGACGACGCGTCCGAGGCAATATCCGAGGAGATGGAGACATCATCGGCCTCCGACGTGTCGTCCGCGCGCTTCAACGCTATCGTGGCAACGACTTTCGTTACCGCGACGCCTTCATCCTCTGCGACCGCAAGCCGATCGGATTTTCCGGCGTCGAATTCTTCGAAATGCGGCGGCCGCGGCTCGCGTTGCGAAACCGGGTATGCAAGCGTTACCGCGCCGATAACGCAGGCGAGCTGCAAAATCCTTATTTCCATAAGACCCGACCGCGCCGGCTCGCCATTGGTCCCTGGTAGAAGCGAGCGCTGTTGCGACCCCTGTGGCGGCTACCGTACCGTCAGGAGTGGCGGGATTCGGTTAAGAGTTGGAACGACGGATGAAATCTTTGTGGCGAAAATATCGCGTTTGTTCAGGGGAATGGGCGAAATCGGCTCATCTGGCGCGGCTTACAGCGCCTCAAAAGGGCCTGGCCGCCGCTGTCAGCACGTCTGGATTGACAACATTGATCGGCCGGCCAGCCGCAAAGGCAACGATTTGGTCGAAAATGTCGATGAATTGCGTCTCATACTCCTCACGCGTCACGTAGCCGATATGTGGGGTGACGACGGCCCTTTCGAAGGCGAACAGGGGAAAATCGGGATCGCGGATCGGCTCGTCCTCGAAAACGTCGACGGCGGCATAGCCGGGCCGGCCGGTGGCAAGCGCGGCCACGAGCGCTCCGGGTTCGACCAGCGGTGCGCGGCTGGTATTGACCAGGATGGCCTCCGGCTTCATGCGGGCGAGATCCTCGGCTTTAACGATGTGGCGCGTCGCGGGCACGAGTCGCATGTGCAGTGAGGCGACGTCGCAGGTCTCGAAAAATTCCGCTTTGCTGCGAGCGACCGCGTGTCCATCCAGGCGCGCTCGCGCAAGCGATTCTTCACGCGCCCATGCCACGACGTGCATGCCGAACGCTTTGCCATAGCCCGCCACTGTCGCGCCGATGCGCCCATAGCCGAAAATGCCGAGCCTCTTGTCGCGCAATGTCGTGCCGACAGAGGTCTGCCATTTGCCCGCCTTGAGCGCAACCATCTGCTGCGGAAGCTGCCGTGCCGCGGCGAGGATGAGAGCCCAGGTCAACTCCGCTGCGGCGTAACAGGGGACGCCCGCGTGTTGGCTCGATGATACGACAATGCCGAGGCGCGTACAGGCGGCGATATCGATGTGCGGATAAACACTGCGCTGACTGATGAGTCTAAGTTTTGGCAACTTATCCAGCAAAGGCGCTTGGATTTTCGTGCGCTCGCGGATGAGGACGAGACACTCGGTATCCCTCAGCCGCGCAGCAAGCACGTCCGTGTCCTGCACATGATCGTTCCATGCCTCGACCTCGTGACCCTCAAGTTTCTCAAAACAAGGAAGAGTGCGCAGCGTGTCAAAATAATCGTCGAGAATCGAAATCTTCATGAACCGCCCCTTCAGGCTCGCCGATGCGGCGAGGCCTGTTATCAAATTGCATCTCTACACACTGTTTGCATCTCTACACATTGCGACGCAATTCGTGTAGGTTCGCCCCGAGCAGCCATGAGGCTTCCCCGCAGGCAGTTTTTGCGTATGAGCGCCGGCGGCGCCGCATCGGCGATGGCCGGCCGGGGTGCCTGGGCGCTCGATTATCCGGTGCGTCCGGTACGAATCGTTGTCGGCTTTCCGGCCGGCACCTCTTCTGACATCACTGCGAGACTGATGGCCCAATGGCTGTCGGAGCGACTTGGCCAGCAATTCGTTGTCGAAGATCGTCCCGGCGCCGGCACTAATATCGCCGCCGACACGGTCGCGCATGCGGCGCCCGACGGCTACACGCTGCTCTGGATCACGCAAACAAACGCGATCAACGCGACCCTCTACGATAATCTCAACTTCAACTTCATCCGCGATATCGAACCCGTCGCCAGCATCATTCGCGTTCCGGCCGTCATGATGGTCCATCCGTCGGTGCCGGCCAGGACCGTTCCGGAGTTCATTGCTTACGCAAAGGCGAATCCGGGAAAAATCAACATGTCGTCCCCGGGCAGCGGCAGCGTGAACCATGTCGCCGGTGAAATGTTCAAGATGATGGCCGGCGTCAACCTGGTCCATATCCCTTATCGCAGCAGCCAGTTTCCCGATCTGCTGTCCGGACAGGTGCAGGTCACATTCAACCCACTGCCCTCGTCGCTCGATTTCATAAGATCCGGTAAGCTCCGCGCTCTGGCAGTGACCAGCGCGATGCGGTCGGCGGCTCTTCCGGACGTTCCGACGATAGGGGAGTATCTGCCAGGCTACGAGGCGACTGCGTGGTTTGGGCTCGGAGCGCCCAAGAATACTCGTGCCGGCATCGTCGAGAAGCTCAACACGCAGATCAATGCGGGACTGGCCGACCCGCAGCTCAACGCGCGCCTTGTCGATCTGGGTGGTGCGCCGGCGCCATCGTCGCCCGCCGATTTTCGCGGCTTTATCGCGTCGGAGACCGAGAAGTGGGCCAAGGTCGTCAAGTTTTCAGGTGCAAAACCGGAGTAACCGGCCATGTTGCCAAGGTTGTTGCAAGGGTCCGATGCCGCGGGCTTGTCGGGACAACCGCAAATCTTCCCTCGGCACGGGAACCGGAGCAAGTAGAGTGCGTTCCCGTAAGGCACGGAGTTAAAATCGAGACAGCAAAAACCGAGGTTCGAACTGGACGGGCCCCCGCGTTGGGAGCGTGGCGGCGTTCCAGCGTCGCCGCGCTACGAGTCGTAGGTCGTAGAAAGGATCGATCATGAGCACTTTCACCACCAAAGACGGTACGCAAATCTACTACAAGGACTGGGGCAAGGGTCAGCCTATTGTGTTCAGCCACGGCTGGCCGCTGAGTGCGGACGCCTTCGAAGATCAGATGTTTTTCCTTGCTTCCCGCGGCTACCGCGTCATCGCGCACGACCGTCGCGGACACGGCCGCTCCGACCAGCCATGGCAAGGTAACGACATGGACACTTATGCCGACGATTTAGCGGAACTCGTCCAGAAGCTCGATTTAAAGAACGCGATCCATGTCGGACATTCGACCGGGGGCGGCGAAGTCGCCCGCTATATCGGCCGTCATGGCACCAAGCGCGTCGCCAAGGCCGTCCTCATCGGTGCGGTCCCGCCGGTGATGCTCAAGAGCGCGAACAATCCCGGCGGTCTGCCGATCGAGACATTCGATCAGCAGCGCGCCAGCGTTCTCGCCGATCGCTCGCAGTTCTGGAAGGACCTCAGCATGCCGTTTTACGGCTACAACCGGCCGGGCGCCAAGATTTCCGAGGGCGTGCGCGAGTCGTTCTGGCTGCAAGGCATGATGGCCGGCATCCCCGCGTGCTATTTCTGCATCAAGGCGTTCTCCGAAACCGACATGACGGAGGATCTAAAGAAAATCGACGTGCCGACGCTGATATTGCACGGAGACGACGACCAGATCGTGCCGATCGCGGATTCCGCGATGCTGTCGGCGAAACTGGTCAAGAATGCCGAATTAAAAATCTACAAAGGCGCGCCGCACGGCATGTGCACGACGGAAAACGATAAGGTCAATCAGGACCTTTTGGCTTTCATCGCGGGCACGAGGGCTCAGCGTGCCGCCTGAAGGCGGCTCGGCTGGGTTGCCGAGGCTCGCCCGCAAGCGTGCGCGACCGATGGTCCGATCAACATTGGCAGACCGAAGGAGAACGTAAATGAGTAGTCATGAACCTAAAGTGCTGCGGACGGCGCCGCTTGCGACACCTACGGACCTCAAACCGAATGCGGTGCGCGACCTTGCCGGTGAGCTCAATATCCTGCTTGCGGACATGTTCGGGCTATATCTGAAAACCAAGAATTTCCACTGGCACGTGTCGGGCCCGCATTTCCGCGACTACCATCTGCTGCTGGACGAGCAGAGCGAGCAGATTTTCGCGACGACCGACGCCATTGCCGAGCGGGTCCGCAAGATCGGCGCGACGACACTGCGCTCGATCGGTCATGTCGGCCGCCTGCAACGCATCCAGGACAACGATGCGGATTTCGTGACGCCCATGGACATGCTCGCCGAACTGCGTGACGACAACAAGCAGCTGACGACGCGCATGCGCGAAATCCACGACCTTTGCGACGAAAGCGGTGATGTGGCCACAGCAAGCCTCCTCGAAGTCTGGATCGACGAGGCCGAGCGCCGTACCTGGTTCCTGTTTGAAGCCACGCGCGCGGTCAGGTGATCGAAACGGCAGGCCGATTTTTGCAACCTTAGCCCGGATTCGCCGCGGCCGTTGCAAGCGCATCGAGCGCTTTGGACAAAGCTTGAACATTTCCGGCAACGGCTGCGCCGAGCCCAAACCGGTTAGCAATCCATGCCGGGTCGTTGTAGGACAACCAGACCTTGCCGTCCGCATCCTGGTAGACCAGCGCCTTGAGCGGCAGATCGATGCCGACTTGCTGGTCGGCTGCCATGAGCGGCGTGCCGCCCCGCGCATTGCCGAAAATCAGCAGTTCGGTCGGGCGCAATTTCAATCCGACCGCCGACGCCCCCGCCGCGTGATCGACGCGCGCGAACACGGTCAAGCCCTTCGTTTTGACCTCCGCTTCGAGCCGGTCGAGGGTCTCCTTCGGCCCAAAGCCGCTTAATATCGTCTTCAATCCATTTCCTGTCATGGCACCCCCTTTCTTCCTACCCATCGCCGAAAAGGACGCGCTTTCCGCGCAGTACGATAACTGAGTACCGTGCAAATGAGCTTTTTCGGGCAATTTTGCTCCGGGTTCATGCAAGGTCGATGAACAAACGCAGCCAATGGGACGACCAGAGAGCGACAGCTGGAACTCCTCAACCCCCGGATGCCGTCTTAATTCTGGCTCAAATTAGCCCGAGCTTAGGCGATCCTAGGCGGGGATGGGATAGCGTACATTGCGTATTACCGTTTCGCACATTCGCCTGTGCATCACCGTGCTGGGCTGCGCAGTCCTGGCCGGATCGCTTTTTGATTGGGCGCAAGCGTTGCGTGCGAGCGAACGCGGCTACGCTTGGGTAGCGATCAATTACTCGAACGCTCCCGCGCTTGAAACCGCGGAAATTTGGCAAGCTTCGGCGAACTGCGAACGGCCCTATTTCGTCAGAGCAGCCCTGCAGTCCAAAGCCAGGCTCAAGAGTTACTACGATCTTGCACCGGACGAGGTTCGCGCTTGGCGAAATCGCTCGACGCGCAACGAAAAGTCCGCCGCGGAGCAACGGGGCGTGTACCGCGTAGCGAGCACCGCCGAACAAGATGGACGCCGGCACAACGCGGAAATGGAATACGAGGCAAGGCTGCACGCGCAACACGCGGAATGGTACGCCACGGTCTACAAACTTGAGATCCAGGCAAGCCAATGGGAGCAGCGCTTAAATAACGTTTCGGATCAAAAGGTGATCATCGGCGAAGCCACGCGCAAAAGCTTCGAAGCGAGTTCTACTCCCGCCGCCGGATCGGCGAGCACGAACGGCAATTTTGACGGCCACGTTCTCTCTCTATTGGGACTCGGCGGATTTTCCAGCGACGATGAGAAAGCCATCGAAGCGGATTGCGTTCAAATCACTCCGGTGAAAAAGATCCTGGAAAATCCCAGCTATCTCACGGAGGTCTGGCGCTGGCCGGTCGATCGGGCCGCGGCCTTTGCCATCGGATTGGAACTGGTGCTGATCGGTTTGCTTTTGGTCCCGATCATCATATGGCTCGTCACCGGCGATCCAGACGCGGTGAAGCGTTACATGCGCCGCTCGGTAAGGCGCCTCATCGCCCGGGCACGAACATTTCATAAAAACAAATTCGTTGCCGGCTCTTTGACCGTGACCCGGTCATTCCTTGTTCGCGCGCGCGACTTTCTGATGACAAGGCTGAAGCACGGCGCGGCGGAGACATCCCCCAATATGACGTTCGGGCCGCTTTATTGAGGCGAGTATTCTCGCCAACGCCTTGCCCACCCTATTCGATCGTTTGGTTGGCGATAGCAAGCAAGTTCTGCGGAAAACCGAGGCCGAGCGAATAGCGAGACCGCCGTGCGGCGGCGGCCTCGTCGGATGAGCTATCGCTTGCTTCTTGAGCGGTCGATGCTTGTAATTGCCGCAATGCTAATAGCCGCGCCCTCGCCGAGAGCGCAGGCGACGACTAAGCCTCCGAACGCATTCCGTCCTTCTTGAGCGAAGCCGACCTGTTCGATTGCTTAGGCGAGACGGCAGGCTTACCCGCCTCTCTGGCAAAAGCTGGCTTCTTGTCCACTTGCTTCAATGAAACCGGCGGCAGGAGGGCCGCAAGCTGCCGACGCCCGAAATCCTCCTCGAGATTCGCCAGCGTTAGGTAATATTGCTCCAGTAAGCGGTAACACTCGCCGAATTCCACCGACGACGTGTTTTTAGCGGAAAGCTGGCACTTGGCCGCCCGATCGCGGTAACCCTGCGCCCAAGCAAAATGATCGACCATCGCGTGCTCGCGGAATGTTATGTCGTTCAACCGAACTTGCTCAGGGCGTCGGCGAGCGGTCAAGCTTGAGTCTGTGGATAAGTCTGCGCGTTTTGGCGCCGAGCGGCACAGACACCCGGATGCGTCGCCGAGATTTCCACTTTGCGCGGGAATCCGCGATGCGCCGACGACAGAATCCGATCCATTGTGGCCGCCGGGTCACATCGATTCAGTTTGAAGCGATTGCGAGCGCGAGCGTCAGCACCCGTCGCGCGCGTGCCAGCCGACGATTGCGTCCGGAACGGAATCGGTCGAGGGGAAATACGGCTTGACGTCGAGAAGCGGAGTGTTGTCGAGGCAGTCGACGCCGGCAACACAGAGCGCATTGCCTTCGATGCGCAGGAGCCGCGCCACCGAGACCGCGATCGGATTCGGCCGCGCCGGCGAGCGCAAGGCGAACGTGCCGTGCGGCTCGGAATAATGCCGCGGCGCTTGCAGCACGAGGTCGCGCCGCGCCCGATCCATCCAATAGAGCAACAGAACGTGACTGACGGTTTCGAGACCCCGCAGACCGGTCAACCAGCGCTCATCGAGTTCAACCCGGCAGACCGCGTCCGACTCCCGCGCGTTCTTCGGACATTGTTCGCGGCTTTGCCAGGGCGTGCGCACGCGCCCGATAAAGTAAAGCGATGCATCGAAATGGGCCGGCAGTTCGACGGCAATCTCGCCGCCACGCAGCGCAGGCCAATCGTCATCGGCCGCAGCCGGCGGCGCGCAACCCTTGAGCCGATTCGACTCGTCCGCCTTTGTCATGCCGACACGGTGGCACGCGGTCCCGCCGGCCGCCAGGGCCACCATCCGCGCCGTCGCGCGGAACACATCGCGGGCCAAATCCCACTTGTATTAGGGCACAATCCGGAAAAAGCCTGCCCCGGACTTTGATCCGGGGTGGAAACCGGTTTTCCGTAAAAGATCATGCTGCATCAAACAGCTAGAGTCGCAGTCGACCCAACTTGAAGCGATTGCGCGTTAGGGTTCCTCCTTTAGGTTTTCCGTTGGGCAATTGCCTATTGCGTCCCAACGTTTAAGCATATAAACATATCGTTATATTCGACAGCGGACACTATGGTAGATTATCTGCAAGTGCCCTTTACCGGGCTGACCGCGATGCTGAAGGCCGCGGGCGAGGCGACGAGGCTGCGCATTTTGGCGCTTTTGGCCGAGGCCGAATTGACGGTTTCCGATCTCACGGAAATTCTGCGTCAATCGCAACCGCGGCTGTCCCGACATTTGCGGCTACTCGCCGAGGCCGGCCTGGTGGAGCGCTTCCGGGAGGGTTCCTGGGCGTTCTTCCGGCTCGGCGAGCGCGGCGGCAGCGCCGATCTAGCGCGAGCACTCATCGGCCGGCTCAAGGGGGACGACCCGATCGTGGCGCGCGACCGAGAGCGTCTTGCCGCAGTGCGCGCGGCCCGCGCCGACGCCGCGCAGAATTACTTCCGGCGTCACGCCGCGGAATGGGACCGCATCCGCCGGCTGCATGTCGCCGACGCCGCCGTCGAGGACGCGATCCGCGCGGCGCTGACCGACAAGCCGATCCGCGCCCTTCTTGATCTCGGCACCGGCACCGGGCGAATGCTCGAACTGTTCGCACCCGAGATCGAACGCGGGCTGGGACTCGATTTGTCGCTCGATATGCTGGCGCTCGCGCGCGCACGGCTCGATCGCGCCGGGATCAAGCATTGCAGCGTGCGTCGCGGCGACATTTACGATTTAACATTGCCGCGCGACTCTTTCGATGTCGTGATCATTCATCAGGTCCTGCATTTTCTCGACGACAGCGCCCGCGCAATTACCGAAGCGGCGCGGACATTGCGGCCGGGCGGCCGCCTGTTGGTCGTCGATTTTGCCCCGCACGACCTCGAATTCCTGCGCGAGGAACACGCGCACCGGCGGCTTGGCTTTGGCGCCGAGACGGTCACGCAATGGCTGGAGGCCGCCGGTCTCGACGTCGTGCGGCAACAGACTTTGCCGCCCGGACCGCAAGGCAAGATCGCCGTGTCGCTGTGGCTCGCCCGCGATCCGCGCATCGTGCTGGCGGCGCCGGCAAGCCGCGAGGTGGCCTAGTGAGCGCGACGCGCGCGAGCCGTTTCGTCGAAGCCGGAGCGCGGCGCGGCTTGCGCGTCTCGTTCGAATTTTTCCCGCCGAAAACGCCGGAGATGGAGCAGTCGCTGTGGGACTGCATCCGGCGGCTTGCGCCGCTGAAGCCGAATTTTGTTTCGGTCACCTACGGCGCGGGCGGGTCGACGCGCGAACGCACGCATGCAACCGTCAAGCGCATTCTCGCCGAGACCATGCTGACGCCAGCGGCGCATCTGACTTGCGTCGCCGCTACGCGCGCCGATGTCGACGCGGTGATCGAGGCTTACGCGCAGGCGGGCGTCCGCCATATCGTGGCGCTGCGCGGCGATCCGCCTGGCGGCGTTGGCGAACGCTATGCGCCGCATCCCGGCGGCTATCGTAACGCCGCGGATCTCGTCGCCGGCATCAAGCGCATCGCCGACATCGAAGTCTCGGTGTCCGCCTATCCGGAAAAACATCCGGATAGTCCTTCGGTGGAGGCCGATATCGACATGCTCAAAGCCAAGGTCGATGCCGGCGCCAGCCGCGCCATGACGCAGTTCTTCTTCGAGAACAGCCTTTATTTCCGCTATCTCGACCGGGTGCGTGCGAGCGGCATCGATATTCCGATCGTGCCGGGAATCCTGCCGGTGCAGAATTTCAAGCAGACGAAAAATTTCGCGGCGCGCGCCGGCGCTTCGGTTCCGCGCTGGCTCGCCGAGCGCTTCGAAGGCCTCGACGACGACCCGGCGACACGCAAGCTCATCGCCGCAGCAGTAGCCGCGGAGCAAGTCATCGATCTCGTTGATAACGGCGTGACCGATTTCCACTTTTACACCATGAACCGCGCCGACCTTGTCTACGCGATCTGCCACCTGCTCGGCCTGCGGCCGGATCGCACGCTTGCCGACAATGCGCAGTCGGATACGGCGAAGGAGCGCGTGTGAATGCGAAGCGGCAACGGCATATCCAAAGCCGAAGCCACGCTGCGCCGCTTGGCCGCCGAGCGCATTCTCGTGCTCGACGGCGCCATGGGAACGATGATCCAGGCCCTCGGGCTTGACGAGGAAGGTTATCGCGGCGCGCGTTTCGACGCTTGGAACCGCGAGGTGCGCGGCAACAACGACCTGCTCAATCTCAGCCGCCCGGACGCCGTACGCGCCATTCATCTCGCTTATTTCCGAGCCGGCGCCGACATCGTCTCGACCAATACGTTTTCCTCGACCCGCATCGCGCAAGCCGACTATGGCCTGGCGGAGATGGCCTATGAGCTTAACGCCGAGGGAGCACGGCTAGCGCGCGAAGCCGCTCGCATCGCGCAAGACGAGGACGGCCGCGAGCGTTTTGTCACCGGTGCGATCGGTCCGACTAACCGCACTGCGTCGATCTCGCCCGACGTGTCCAACCCGGGCTTTCGCGCCATCACCTTCGACGCGTTGCGCGTCGCCTATGCCGAGCAGGTACGCGGGCTCCTCGACGGTGGGGTCGATGCGCTCTTGATCGAGACCATCTTCGACACGCTCAACGCCAAGGCCGCGATCTACGCCATCGACGAAGAGCTCACCGCTCGAGAAACGAGCGTGCCGCTGATGATTTCGGGCACGATTACTGACCGCTCGGGGCGCTTTCTTTCGGGGCAGACGCCCGAGGCCTTCTGGAATTCCATCGCGCACGCGGCGCCCTTGTCGGTCGGACTGAACTGCGCGCTTGGCGCACGGCAGATGCGGGCCCATATCGCCGAACTGTCTCGCGTCGCCGACACGCTCGTTTGCGCTTATCCAAATGCCGGCTTGCCCAATGAATTCGGCGGCTACGACGAGGGGCCGGACGAGATGGCGGCGCTGGTCGGCGAATTTGCCGCGGCCGGCCTCGTCAATATCGTCGGCGGCTGCTGCGGCACGACGCCCGAGCATATCAGCGCGATTGCCCGCGCCGTCATTGGCAAGCCGCCGCGCGAGATTCCGAAAATCCCGCCGCGGCTGCGGCTCTCGGGCCTCGAAGCGTTCACGCTGACGCCGGAAATTCCCTTCGTCAATGTCGGCGAACGAACCAATGTCACCGGCTCGGCGCGATTTCGCAAGCTCGTCACGGCTGGAGACTATACGGCGGCGCTCGCGGTCGCCCGCGATCAGGTCGAAAACGGCGCGCAGATCATCGACATCAACATGGACGAGGGCCTGCTCGATTCCGAAAAAGCGATGACGACGTTCCTCAATCTGGTTGCAGCCGAGCCGGACATCGCGCGCGTCCCAGTGATGATCGATTCATCGAAGTTTTCCGTCATCGAAGCGGGCTTGAAATGCGTGCAGGGTAAGCCCGTGGTCAATTCGATCTCGCTGAAAGAGGGCGAAGAGGCCTTCATCCGGCACGCCGAATTGGTGCGTCGCCACGGCGCCGCCGTCGTCGTGATGGCGTTCGACGAAACCGGCCAGGCCGATACGATCGAGAAGAAAAAAGCAATCGCCGTCCGCGCTTACGACGTTCTGGTCAATCGCGTCGGCTTTCCGCCGCAGGACATCATCTTCGATCCCAACATCTTCGCCGTCGCGACCGGCATGGAGGAGCATAACGGCTACGGCCTGGCTTTCATCGAAGCGGCGCGCTGGATCAGGCAGAACCTGCCGCTGGCTCATGTATCGGGCGGCGTCTCCAATCTTTCGTTCTCGTTCCGTGGCAACGAAGCGGTGCGCGAGGCGATGCATTCGGTGTTTCTCTATCATGCCATCGCCGCCGGCATGGACATGGGCATCGTCAATGCCGGCCAGATCGCGGTCTACGACGATCTCGATCCGCAATTGCGCGAGGCTTGCGAGGACGTCGTGCTCAACCGCCGCGCCGACGCCGCCGAGCGGCTGCTGGCGCTCGCCGAGTGCCATCGCGGCCAAGGCAAGGAAAAGAAAGAGGCCGATCTGTCGTGGCGCGAATGGCCGGTGGAAAAGCGCCTGGCGCACGCGCTCGTTCACGGCATTACCGATTTCATCGAAACCGATGTCGAAGAGGCGCGACGCAAATTGCCGCGGCCGCTTGCCGTTATCGAAGGTCCCTTGATGGACGGCATGAACGTGGTCGGCGACCTGTTCGGCTCGGGCCGGATGTTCCTGCCGCAGGTGGTGAAATCGGCGCGCGTGATGAAGCAGGCCGTCGCTTACCTGATGCCCTATATGGAGCAGGAGAAGGACGGCCGCGCGCACGTCTCCGCCAACGGCAAAATCGTGCTCGCCACGGTGAAAGGCGACGTGCACGATATCGGCAAGAACATCGTCGGCGTCGTGCTCCAATGCAACAATTACGACGTCGTCGATCTCGGCGTCATGGTGCCGGCGGAAAGGATTCTGGAAGCCGCCACCGCCGAACGCGCCGACATCGTCGGGCTATCGGGTTTGATCACGCCGTCGCTCGACGAAATGTGCCACGTTGCCGCGGAAATGGAACGGCAAGGCTTCGACATGCCGCTTCTCATCGGCGGGGCCACCACGAGCCGCGTGCATACGGCGGTAAAGATCAGCCCCAATTACCGGCGCAGCCAGGCGATCTATGTCAACGACGCGAGCCGCGCCGTCGGCGTGGTCTCGGCGCTGATGTCGCGCGAAACGCGCGCGCGCTATATCGGCGAGGTCCGCAGCGAATATGGCAGGATCGCCGCAGCTCATGCCCGCGGCGAGGACAACAAGCAGCGCCTGTCGCTCGAGGCGGCGCGCGCCAATGCGCTGAAGCTCGATTGGTCGGGCGGTTACGTTCCCCCGGTGCCGCGGCTTCTCGGCACGCGCCGTTTCGCCGACATTCCGGTAGACGAACTCGTCGACTATATCGACTGGTCGCCGTTTTTCGCGACCTGGGAGCTCACCGGAAAATTTCCCGCGATCCTGGACGACCCGACGCTGGGTGAAGCGGCGCGGAGTCTTTATGCCGACGCGCAGAACATGTTGCGCCGGATGATTGCCGAACGCTGGTTCCGCGCCTGCGCGGTGATTGGCCTATGGCCGGCCCATAGCGAAGGCGACGACATTCTCGTCTTCGGCGACGAGGCGCGCCATGTGCCGGTCGCGACGTTGCATACGCTGCGCCAGCAGCTCGCGCGCCGCGAAGGCCGCGCCAATGTCGCGCTCGCCGATTTCATCGCGCCGCGCGCAAGCGGGCTGCGCGATTATATCGGCGCCTTCGCCGTTACCGCCGGCATCGGCGAAGATGCGGTGGTCGAGCGCTTCAAGGGCGCCAATGACGATTACTCCGCGATCATGGCCAAGGCGCTGGCCGACCGACTTGCCGAGGCGCTGGCCGAACGCATGCACCAGCGCGTCCGGCGGGAATTCTGGGCCTATGACGAAGGCGAGACGCTAAGCAGCAGCGACCTCATCGCCGAACGCTATCGCGGCATCCGTCCCGCACCCGGCTATCCGGCACAACCCGATCACACCGAGAAAAGAACTTTGTTCCGGCTTCTTGGCGGCGAGCGCGCGATCGGCGTGACACTCACCGAAAGCTTCGCGATGTGGCCGGGCGCGTCGGTGTGCGGCCTTTATTTCAGCCATCCCGAGAGTCATTATTTCGGCGTCGGCAAGATCGAACGCGACCAGGTCGAGGATTACGCCGTGCGCAAGGAGCAGACGCTCGCCGAGACGGAACGGTGGCTGGCGCCCATTCTCAATTACGATCCGCTCGCCGCGACGCAGACCGCGGCGGAGTAAAGTTGCTCGCGTCGCAGAGTTTACGATCCCACCTTCCGCGAGATCGCCTGCTCGACAAACAAAGCCCCTTCGAGCGTTGCGCGGTCGCGGCCGAAGCGCCCGACGATCTGGACGCCAAGCGGCAAACCGGTGTCGTCGCTCGAGCCGGCGACATTGACGCACGGCGCTCCCATCAAGGTCCACAGCCGGTTGAACATTGGATCGCCGGTCGCGCCGAGCCCTTGCGGCGCGACGCCGGGCGCCGACGGCGTGAGGATCACGTCGTAATCCGCCATGGCGTCGGCGAGCACCTGGCGAGCGCGGCTCGAGGTGCGCCGCGCCGCGTCATAGTCGTCGGCGGTGATCGCGGTCGCGCGATCGAGCTGCTCGCGCAGCAATATGTCGATCCGTTCGCGATAGCGCTCGTATTCGAAGGCGAGCGCGCGGATGTTCTCGTAATCTTGAATCACAAATTGCGCGGCGAAAGCGTCCTCGAGGATCGGCGGTAGCGCTAGCTCGGTGACCGTTGCACCCGCCGCCGCCGCGATCCGCGCCGCGCTCTCGACCGCCTTTTGCATCGTCGGGCTCGCTTTCGGCCATAGATGCGTGCGCGCGAGAGCGATGCGAGGTGCCGCCGGAGCGGCGCGATCGACCCGCAGCTCGCGCTGCAAGATCGCCGCGGCCGCAAAGGCGACGTCCGCAACACCGGCGCCGAACAGGCCTGCCGTATCGAGGTGCCAAGATACCGTCTTCACACCGACCATCGGGATCAGCCGGTACGAGGGCTTGAACGCCGCGACGCCGCAGAACGCCGCCGGACGGATCACCGAACCGGCGGTCTGCGTGCCGTAGGCGAGCGGCACCATCCCGGCGGCGACGGCGGCCGCCGATCCCGCGGACGAGCCGCCGGGCGTATGCGCGGCGTTGTGGGGATTGCGCGTCGGCGACGGCACCAGCGACGCGAATTGGGTGGTCACAGTCTTGCCGATGACGATGCCGCCGGCTTGGCGGGTCAGAACAACGGCGCTGGCGTCGGCGGCTGGCCGATACCCGGCATAGATCGGCGAGCCATATTGCGTGGGCAAGTCGGCGGTATCGAATATGTCCTTAAAGCCGACCGGCAGGCCGCGCAGCGGCAAGGACGCGATCCTCTTGTCTTCGGCCGCGCGCCGTGCCCCGTCGAGATCGAGCGTGACGAAGGCGCGGACATCCCCTTCGCGCGCGGCTATGGCATCGGCGCACAATTCGACCACGCGGCGCGGGGTCAGTTCGCCGATTTCGAGACGGCGAGCGAGATCGAGCGCGGACAGCATCACGCGCGCTCGATCAGCGCGACGATCCCAGCCGTCGCGCGGCGCACATAAGGAAATGCGATCAGGCCGATCACCGAGGCGACCGACCAGCCGATCAAAAAAAATGCAGAAAGCCAGCGCCGCATGAAATCGGCGCGGAAACCGATATCGGTGAAGGTCACGACGCAGCTGACCACGAAAACGACGATCGCCGTGGCCAGAACCGGAAAAATAAACTTCGCTTTGCCTTCCATGCTTCCCCCTGCCGGCCGCCGATCTGGCCCGAAAGGGCGTCCAGGATCAAGGTCTCTCGCATGCCCGTCGTCATGGTTAACGCATTCCTTCGCCCAAGGTGCCGGAAAATTTGAGCAGTCGTTAACGGAATTGCTCGCATTGTCGCCTTCATGACGCGTGGAGTTCAGTGGTCGCTCGTCTGTTTTCTCCTCTTTCTCACGCTGCTCGCTCTGGCCGGCTGCGGCCATTTCTTGTTCGCCGAGCGCGAATCGTGGCGCCATGACGCAGAGGTCGCTTGCCTCAATTCCGGCGCGGTGCAGGAGACGCCGCAACGCGTGCGCATTTCATCGATCGACGGACCGGGAATATGCGGTATGGATTTTCCCATCCGCGTCTCGGCGCTCGGCGACAGCGCGCCGCTTGGCTACGACGACGAGCCGCCGATCCGGCCGCCGGCCGACATTCCGCACGGAACAATGCCACGGGACATGCCCTCGTCTTGGCCGGGCGCGCCGTCAGGCCCGATCCAGTCGCGCGCGCTGCCGCCGGCGCAAGGGGTCGCATCGCCATCCTACCCCTACCCGACCGCGCAATCTTATCCGCCGCCGCGATCCTATCCGCCGGCTGTAGCCGGGGCGCCCGGCGCGCCGCTGTCGCTTAATCCACCGGGAGTACCGCCGGCCGAAGAAGGTGGCGACGACGATATCGGCGTCCCGGGCGAACCTCCGCATCCGTATTATGGCGGACCTCAAGCCCCGTATAATGCGGCGCCGTATAGTCCGGCCCCGCAAAATTCGACGCCGCATTATTCGCCGCCGCCGCTTGGTCCGCCGCGCGCACCGGCTGTTGCCGCCGCCGGTCCGGTCGAAGTCTCGCCACCGGCGACGCTCGCCTGCCCGATCATCTCGGCACTCGATCAATGGATCGCCGCCTCCGTGCAGCCGGCGGCGCTACGCTGGTTCCATCAGCCGGTCGTCGGCATTAAGCAAATCTCCGCCTATTCCTGCCGCGGCATGAACGGCGATCCGAATGCGCATATTTCCGAGCATGCCTTCGGCAACGCGCTCGACATCGCCGAATTCGATCTCGCCGACGGCCATGCCGTGAGGGTGCAATATGGCTGGCACGGCACGCCGGACGAGCAAGGATTTCTCCACGACGTGCAGGCGGCGGCGTGCGATCAATTTACGACTGTGCTGGCGCCGGGCGCCAATGTCTATCATTACAATCACATTCACGTCGATCTCATGCGGCGCGAGAGCGGACGGCGCATCTGCGAGCCGGCGGCCATTCTGGGCGATGTGGCCGCCGCCCGCGCGCGCTCTCGTCTTGCCGCGCAGCGTTATCAGGAACGATATCGCGGTCCCGATATCACCGGTTCGATCGCAAGCCCGGCGCATCGCCGCAAGCTCGGCGAAGACGACGATCGCCTGCCGAGCGCGGTGGCAGGCGAGGATTAAGTACTCCTCGCTGCTGCGCTACGGATAAGTGGTTTGTCTATAATCTCGGGAGCCTTCGCGCGCTGAGCGCGCCGCAGCACACGTTCGTGACGCCGGGGCAGGCGAGCGCGGTCGGCGGCGTGCTCGGCGCACGCATGGAATATCGGTTGACCGCAAATGTCGGTCTGTTCGTCGCCGGCGAAGGCACGGTGATGAGCCACAAGAGCTAGGGCTTTGCCGCCACCGGTGGCGCGCAGGTGGCGTTCTGAGCCAGACAATTTGAGCGTTTCACGGACGCGCTGCAGAGCGCTTAGCGGTGCGCTGTTCGCCACGCGCTGCCCCCTCCCGCAAGAGAAGAGGGCAGAACAGCCGCGAGCGAGGACGAGCTTCGTAAACAGGGACACGTTGTCGTCGCAGCGAAATATCCTGACCACGTCTGCTTGGGTTAAGCGGATATCGGTCGCGTGCGCGCCATTCGTTCGGTAAAGCTTCAGTCGCCGTGGAACCCGCGAAGCTTCCAGGTGCTAAGCAAATTTTCAGCCTGCCCAAGTGTCAAAGCCTTGCATCGCACGGGCTCTGAAACATCCACCGTCCGGGTCAGCGTGAAACGTCTACCGGTTCTCTCGACACTGAATAAAAGCTGATAGGCGAGTGCGTGCAGACGTTCCTCGCGTTTGATCAAGCTTGCACTTGGTCCGCCATGTTTCGCCCGCGTTGACTTGGGTTGGTGCCACCATTTTTTCTTCGGACCCACCATAGCGTACGTCCGATAGGGGCTAACGAATTATCGTCTATGAAGTCTAATACGACCTTCGAACGAAGGCGATAAGCGGAAATGACAGGACGAATTTGAAATGCTTGTTTTACCCCCTCAAGGCAGACATCGCTCAACGCGGTGGCAATGTCCGCTCAGTGCCTTGACGTACTCATGCGCCGCAGCAAATGCCTGGGACACGGCGACTACTCCATTTGGACTTGAACGGGAGGACCGTGGTTGTCGGCGGTGCCAGTAACGATCACCAGGTAGCGCCGCGGCGTCTTGTCTTCGCCGCGCACCAGCTGGCGGATCGGTCCGATTGCATTAACGATGGCTGCACCAGCAGCGTTCGTCATGAAGCCTTGCAGCGGTTCCAAAACGCCAGTACCAGACGGCTCAGTTGTGAGCGCAAGCAAATATGGTTTTCCTGGATCGAGGCCGGTGACCGCAGCCTGTAACACCTGCACCAACCCCTGGTCGGAAAGAGAAACGCTTGTCGGCGCTTTCTCCTCTTTCTTTGCTCCTGGCGGCGTGAGCCACAGCTGCGCCGATTGGCCAGCCACACCGAGCGGCCGCAGGTTGCTGGTTCCGAGGCCTTCGGGGACGACCATCATCCTGGTCATTGCCGAGTTGATGGCGCCGCTCGCCGCGGGTACGGCGTCGGGCACGTAGACGAGGGCTTGCGGAGCTTGGCCGACTGGACTGGTCGCGATGACCTCGTTCTTCAGGGTATCGATTGCAGCCACCTTGTCCTCGTTCTCGAGGCCGACATAGACGCGGGTGCCGTCCCCAGACGGCCAGATGCCATGCGGTAACTTGCCCGTTGGAATGGTCGCGACCTGCTCGAAATTGTCAGTGCGAAACACTTTGACTTCGTTGAGCCCACCGATCGTGACATAGGCGAACATGCCGTTGGCATTGCGCACGATATTGACATGGTTGGTAATCGGACCGGTGTCGAGGGTCTTCAAGAGCGCAAACGGCGGTTGCCCATCGAACACCTGGGTCTTGCCGCTGTCTTTCAGGGTGAACCAGACCTGCTTGCTGTCCGGCGTTGCAGCAATGTTAGGACAGAACGGGCTAGCTTGCGGAACTTTACCGATGATTCTGTGATCGGCGACGGCGATGACTTCGGTCTCAGGTGTAAACGAGGAGCAGACATAACCGTATTTGCCGTCGGGGGAGAAGATCGTCATACCCGGCCCGCTGGGAACGGTGATCCGCGTCTTCTCCTCGTAAGTCGTGCCGTCGAGTACAGAAACGTAGTTCTCGCCGCGGACGACGACCCACACCTCTTTACCATCCATCGTAAAGAAGGCTTCGTGCGGTGAGCGACCCACGTAAGTCACGTGCTTCACACTATTGGTCGCAGTATCGATGAAATTCACCGCATTCGAGCCGATGGCGACAACCGCGATGGTGCGATGATCGGGCGAAAATCCCATGCCGTGCACCAGCAGCTGTCCCTTATAGAGTGGACTGAGATTGCTCGGAATCGGATCGCCAAGATGGACGGCGCCGAGGAGCTTGTTGTCCACGGGATCGGTGACCGACACAGTGTTCGAGAATTGATCGGCGGTATAAACGCGATCTTGATGACTGATAGGAATGTCGGGATCGGAAGCAGCCGCGGGAGCTTGTCCGGCGATAGCATAGCGGACGCCGACAAGACCAAATACAAGCAATGGGACAATCAGTATCGAACCGCATCTCATGTCACTGCACCTTTACCGAGCGTGTTGCATTGCTCGATTTGGAGTCGTTCGTTGCCGCGGACGGGACTTGCGCTGGCGATGGCACGGACGGGGGCAAGGGTTGACCAAGCGACAACCGCATTGCGGTGATTTCCTGTAGCTGGGTGACGATGATTTCCTGGGCCATGCGCCGGAGTGGCTCATTGCGTCCGTAGCGCAATTCAGCCTGCGCCATCTCGATGGCGCCCCGATGATGCGGCACCATCAGCGCAACAAAGTCGGTATCGACATCGCCTGACGGCCTGATGCTCATGTCGACCATCATCTTTGTCATCGCGCTGACATTCTCGGCGAGGTACGGAGCCTCCGCAGCGGACGCGGAACGGAACGACTTCGCGCAAATCGCCGAGATGTAGTCGGCGAGCGATTGCGAGCTGGCGGAATGAACGGTCAGATATGCTGTCGCGGCAACGGCGCCGACCGCAATCGCTGTCACATGCGAAGCAATTGACCGGTGAAAGTGCGACGACGACATCGCAATGCCTCCATCTTATAGAAACCCTCACAGTCGTAGCGTTAAGAGGCCCGGAGCTACGTTACCAGATCACGCGATGGGAATTAATGGGTGCCTGCCTGCATCTGCCGCAGCACCGTGGCGCTCGGCCAGCAATCGACCTTCAGCCCGTTGCGTTTCTGATATTCGCCGAGCGCGGCGCGCGTGAGCATGCCGGCTTTGCCGTCGATCTTGTCGTGATAATAGCCGCGCTCGGTAAGGATCTGCTGCATGCGGTCGAGATCGGCCGTCGGCAATTGCGCGACGTTCGCCCATGGCGTTTCGAACGGCCGCGGGTCGGCAATGCGATCGCTCAAATGGCCGACGAACAAAACGTAAAGATCGGAAAAGTTATATTCCTTGATGGCGAAATAGTTCTTGGTGGCGAGGAAGGACGGGCCGTAAAGGCCGGCCGGCTGCAGGAGCGAAGCCGGCTCGGCGCGTTCGGCGGCCGGTATCGCGCGGCCATAGGCCGGTGCAAAGCCGCGCTTGAGCCAATCGCCGATCGGAAGCTGGTGCTCGGGAACGCCGATGGTGCAATCGACGTCGGCGGGCGGATGCACCTCATAGGCCCAGTGCACGCCGCGCTGCCAGCCCTCGCCGACCAATTGCTTGGCCGCGGAAGCAAGCGCATCGGGCACCGAATTCCAGATATCGGCGCGGCCGTCGCCGTCGAAATCCACGGCATATTTCAAATAATCGGACGGCAGGAACTGCGTCAGCCCCATCGCGCCGGCCCAGGAACTACGCATATCGGCGATCTTGACTTGCCCGCGCTGCACGATTTGTAGCGCCAGCAAAAATTCCTCGAGGAACTTTTCCTTGCGGCGGCCCAAATAGGCCTGTGTCGCCAGGACGCGGATCGCATTGTGCGTATCGGCGACCCGGCCGAAATCGGTTTCGCGGCCGAAGATCGCCAGCAAAATTGCCGGCGGCACGCCGTATTGTTGCTCGATGGCGGTGAGCGGCGCCCGGTATTGCTCGTAAAGCTTGCGCGCCTGCGCGGCGAGCCGTTCGATCGCGGGCTCTTTGAGATAACCCGCCGGCGTCTCGACGAATTCCGGCTGACCGGCTTGCGGTTTCTCGGGCCGCCCGGGCAGGACGAGATCGGGCAGCGAGAGATCGGGCTCGAGCCCCCGCGTCGCGGCATCGAACGTGGCCCGCGAAACCCCAAGCGCCTGCGCTTGCGGCCACAGCGATTGCAGCCACGCGGCAAAGGCAGGATCGGCGGCGGCAATGCCTGGGGACACGATCGCCGTTACCAAATAACCGGCCAGACACGCTGCCAAGAAAAGTCGCACGGCGCCTCCTTGTGACGAACGATCTTTCTTCACCGCACGGCGAGGATGAACAGTCGCGGAAAGCGGAGCAGCACTTTGCCGTCGAACCGCGGCTTATAGGCGCCGACGATCTTGGCGGTATAGGCGGCGAGGAATTGTTCGCGCGCGGCGGCATCGAGCGGCGAGAGGAACGGCTGCAGCGAGGAGCCCTTGAACCATTCGGTAATGGCCTGCGGCGAGGCCATGACGTGATTGTAGACGATGTGCCAGATGTCGATGTGGCTGCAGGCCGGCTTGAGCAGATCGTAATAGTCCTCAGGACGCGGCAGGTCATAGCGCGGCGCCGCCTTGACCTCGGGATGATCCTTCCACGGGCCGCTTTCGCCGACTTCTTTTTGGAAAACCAGCGCCGGCTCGCGCGTATTGTCGGGCATCTGAATGGCGAGTACGCCGCCGGACGGCATGGTTTCGAGCAAGCGCCGCATGATCACCGGATGGTCCGGCAGCCATTGCAGCACCGCGTTGCCGAAAATCACATCGGTGCCGGGGTCAGGCGTCCAGGTCGCGATGTCGGCCTGCACGAACTTGCATTGCGGCAGCCGCTCGCGGGCCTTGCGGAGCATGTCCGGCGAGGAATCAAGTCCGACCACTTCGGACTGCGGAAAGCGCTCGACCAGAAGCTCGGTCGAATTTCCCGGCCCGCAGCCGAGATCGACCACGAGCCGCGGCCGCTGCAGCGGGATCTGCGCGAGGAGATCGCGCGGCGGCCGGGTGCGTTCGTCCTCGAATTTGAGATATTGTTTGGCGCTCCAGTCTTGCATGGCGTAAGGCTTCCCGAACTTGCAATTGTCCCGATCGATTCGACTGTTTTTTGCCCCTTTTAGCAGGAGTTTCCGTTGATGCCCACCGATCGCTTGCCGCAGCGCTCATACTCGTCCTAGGCCTCGGCGCGCCGGCGCTTGCGCAATTCAAGAGGGACGCGCCGATCCCCTGCGAAGCGGTCGAAAGCATCGGCATGGCGAACATGTCGCGATCAGACCGGCCAGAGTGTGCTGACCTATGCACCCGACGATCCGCAATACGAGGAGATCAAACAACATCTCGGCGGCATTGCGCCGGGCCAATCCAAGCCGATGCCGCCGATATGCGGATCGAATTCCGAACCGTGATGATCTCATGCCGCATATCGCGGGGGGCACAGAACCAGCCCAAAAGCTGGTTTTAACCGCTACCTTGAAAACTTTTGTATTTGATCCGCTGCGGGATCACCGAATCGACGCCGAGCGGTGCACCTTGTCCCTTTCATAGTGCTGGAAGATCATCATCCAAATTCGCATGCAAGTTCCCAGCCATCAGACACTCCTTGAGATCATCAATGATCTCATTATGGCTGATCTCATTATGGCGCCATGCCCCTGTCGATTGCTTTCGGCTCGGGTTGCGCCGGGATCTCGCTCAAATTGGGTTGGTTGTCTAATCGCGCGCTAGTCGTCAACGATCTTTTCGATCGAGCACTGGATGCCGGGATCAGGGTTGTCTCTGCGGTCGGCATGAAGCCGTCGCATGACGGGCGTTCGAGGCTGCGGCCTCCCAGAGTACCGTAACCTCGCATACCTCCGCCGTTCTCATCCGACTCTCGAACCAACCCGCTGTGTGGAATTCATTTAAATTTATATCGAGTTCTGTTCAAAGGCATGAGGCCTAGAAACGTTAATTTCAAGCGCCGCTGGAATTGGCGGGCGTCGTTTGCTTAGCTCGAGTGCGCTAGCGGGTCTCTGCTTGTCGGAGGATTTGCGCTATGTTGGCAGCTTTCATGCAACGACCGGCCTCGAGCATAAGACAGATCTATAGGCGTTTGGTCCATTGCAGGTTTATCCGGAGCAAGGAGGGCGCCACTGTCGTCGAATTTGCACTGGTTGTTGCGCCTTTCCTGGCCCTTCTGATTGCTCTGTTCCAAACAGTGCTAGTGTTCTTTGCAAGCAGGGTGCTCGACGAAACGACCATCCAAGCAAGCCGCTACATTTTTACTGGACAGGCTCAGCAGTCAAACATGACTCAGGCCGAGTTTGCGAATTATGTCTGCCAGAACACTTTCGCGTTGTTCGTCTGCGGTAATTTCATGATTAATGTGCAGAGCTATAATTCGTTTTCTGCTGCGAGCACGACTACGCCGACGTTGACTTTCAACGCAAAAGGTCAAGTGACCAACCAATGGACCTATGCGCCGGGCAATCCGGGGGACATCGTCGTTGTCCAGGTGATGTATCAATGGCCGGTGGTCTTGGGGCCGCTCGGATTCAATCTGTCAAATCTTGGGAATGGTAATCGACTGTTGGTATCGACTGCCGTATTCAGGAATGAACCATTTTAAGGCAAGACCCCGATTAATTGCCCAGAGAGCTTTTTTCGACGAAATTGGCTTTGATTTGTAATTCACGCCGCAGCGGTAGCCAAGCCGCGGTCACATAACCCCTCGTTTGTTTGCCGCTTTCGTAACCGAACTCTGGGGCCACCGCCGCCGTTCTCGTCGACTGTTCCCATCGGACGGCCTTCGACTAATGCGTAGAGGTGCGCCACGGAGGCGCGAAATTGCCCTCCTTTCTAGCTGGCATCCCATCGGCCTAAAAGCCTGCATAGGCGATCATATAATCGATCGCTTTGGTGGCCGATGAAATAGCAAATGCCTGTCCAGAAAAAACTCAGCGTAGAGATAAGCCCGACGTGTCACGGCTGATGTCCAACCCCAAAAAGGAAGCTGCCCATCGTCCGGTGCCATAGCAGCCAGTAAGAATAGCGGCGCTGATTATCCACATTAGGACTATACCAGCGACCTCAAACACCTATCGGTACAGCGTTCGCATGACAATTAGTGCTCAAAACACGAAAGCAATCGGAAGCACGCACATTAAAAGAAGCGCGAAAGCCACCGGAATAACATCCACTGGATCAACACCACGCACATTCTTCCTTGAGGGATGCGTCTCATCGCCCACACCCTGAGCCACGGAGCCAAACGGCGTCGGCGTCACTGAGTTTTCATTAGTCTGAATGTGCATGCGCGAGAGATCTCCGTGACGCGCATACATCAGCCCTCAAAAACCACTCGACACTTAAACTCATCCTCAAAAACAGAGTTCACGGCCTCGGCAGTTGCCGGCTGACCCCAGGAGATGCCCAGGCAAATCTGAAACATCCCGGGCGACTTGACGTAACCATTGTCGATGAAACTCTTGGCAAGCAGCAGATGGCCAGTCTCGAACACTTCGAGTTCGGGCATAACTCCGGCGTTCTTGATCGCCACTGCCATTGCCTGTAGGTGCTTTGGTGTATTGACAAACACACGGTCGCCCATGTTGAGGCTATCCATGTCAAGGCTGCAAATATCGGGCTTGAGTTCGACCACGTGGGGCACGCGGTCTTCAGGGGATTTGAGCACGCTGTCGGGGCCTGGTTTCGAAGGATTAATATCATCGTGCCTGAAACGGGTACCAGGCCCTGTCGTGAGGTTGATCAGGACATCCGTGCCGTCTGCTCCGATCCGCTCAACCACTTCGCGATAAAGTGCCAGATAAATCCGCTGTAGCCAGTGGCGCAGTTCGATGTGGATGTCCCTATCGACAGCGGCAAGCGGTGAATCTGCGAACGAGAACGGCCGTGTCGATGCACTCTTAAGTGAAAAACGTTCACCAGTTGTTGGTGGCGACCCTGACAATGACCGGGCAAAGGATCGCGATTAACAGCACGGGGAAGAGGAAGACCATCATGGGCACGGTGAGCTTGGCCGGAAGGGCATAGGCTTTCTCTTCGGCGCGCGACATCCGCTTATCGCGCATTTCGTCGCTATAGACGCGAAGCGCGTCACCGATGCTCGAACCGAGTTCATTCGATTGCTGGATGAGGGTGGCAAAGGATCGTGCTTCCTCAAGACCGAGGCGCTCGGCCAGATGTTCGAGAGCCTCGATCATCGTGCGGCCGGCGCGAATTTCGAGATTGGCCACGTGAATGTTGGCGCAGAGCGA
>Ga0187780_10000179_pt1 | contig 49883 bp, 51 predicted proteins | sample 1015_Q2_SP10_20__FD_132429 | JGI IMG/M metagenome (GOLD analysis project Ga0187780, IMG submission 132429) | Tropical peat soil microbial communities from peatlands in Department of Meta, Colombia - 1015_Q2_SP10_20_MG | ecosystem: Environmental > Terrestrial > Soil > Wetlands > Peat | place...
CTGACAGCTTTCCGCGTTTCCCGTAGGCTCGCGCACTTCAGTACCGCGCGGAACGCCAGTGGGCTTAACTTCCGGGTTCGGAATGGGACCGGGTGTTTCCCCACCGCTTTGGCCGTCAGCCAAGGCGGCCAGCCGGAATCTTGTATTTAACGTTGCGCGGAACGGCGACGTGAACCGCCCGCGCGTCGGCGCTTGGGACCCGCCCGCGCGGCCCGACTCCCGTTCTCGATGGACCAGATGTACCAGGTCCCCCGTGCCTGGCTCAGGCGTCGTCCGTCCTGTCCGTAGAGGTTCCCCTCGGCGAACGCGAGGTGGCGGCCGCGGCGAAGCACCTCGCCGCGCGCGGTGAGCGTGTCCCCCTCGCGTGCCGCACGGAGAAACTCGACGTAGAGGGACGTCGTGGCGGCGGTCTCCCCGGCGCCGAGGACGGACAACACCGCGGCGCCCATCGCGGTGTCGAGGATCGTGGCATAGACTCCCCCGTGGACGACCGAGTTGATGTTGAGGTGCCTTGGCTCGACCTGACCTATGACCGTGCACATCCCGCGACCGCTTCGCTCGATGTCGATCTTGAACCCCATCTCGTGGTGGAACCCGTGGCGCGCGGCATGGGGAAGGTCCGGAAATGGCGCGGTCGGGCGGGGCTCGGGGAGTTCCTTCGCGCGGGACACGCCGTCGCGCAGGGGTCGTCGCGGATAAGTAGTCCGCGGCACCGTGCCGGCGCGTTCGATGACGCGGGGAGCACCGTTGGAGGCGACCTACGAGGCTCCCCCGAACATCGCTCTCGTCAAGTATTGGGGGCTTCGCGACCGGGTCCGAGCGATCCCGTACAACTCTTCTCTCTCGGTGACCCTCGAACGGTTTCGCTCGCGGACCACGGTCCGGTTCGACCCTGAGGTGCGGGAGGACCGGGTCGAGCTGAACGGAGCGCAAGCCAGCGGAGGCCCGCGTGAGAGCGTGGTCCGGTTCCTCGACCGGGTACGGGCGCTGGCCCAGGTCGGGTACGGAGCGGAGGTACGCTCCGAGAACAACTTCCCGACGGCGAGCGGCCTTGCCTCGAGTGCAAGCGGATTCGCTGCGCTTGCGGGTGCGAGCACCGCGGCGCTCGGCCTGCTGCTCTCGGGTCGGAAGCTCTCCCAACTTGCGCGCTTCGGCTCGGGAAGCGCCTCTCGCTCCGTGTTCGGTGGGTTCGTGGAGTGGCGAGCCGGCCGCCGAGCGGATGGGAGCGACTGCTACGCGCGTCCGCTCTCTGGACCGGACCATTGGCCCGAGCTCGTCGATATCGTGCTCATCGTTGCCGGAGCGCCGGTGAAGGCGGTCCGGTCGGAGGACGCGATGCAGTCCACCGTCGCGACCAGTCCCACCTACTCGCGAAGGCTCGCCGAGCTACCGGCGCGAATCCGCAAGGTCCGGGCCGCGATCCGGAACCGGGATGCCGGACGGCTTTTTCCGCTCGTGATGGAGGAGTGCGACAGCTTCCGCGAGGTCTGCGAGAACTCTCAGCCTTCGCTCGACTACCTCACGACCACATCGCGAGCGCTCCTCTCCGAGGTCCGGACCATTAACCGCGAGGCCAACCGCCCCGTGGCAGCGTACACCCACGATGCAGGAGCCCACCTCCACGTCTTCACGCTCGAACGCGACGCCTCAATGGTGCGTCGGAGGCTCGCGCGCTTTCCTGGCGTGGAACGCTCGCTCGTTCTGCACCCCGGCCCGGGCGGGCATCTCGTAGCTTAGACTGGACGTGCTCGAACGACGACCCCGGCGGAAGCGGGTCCAGGGAGTCCTCTTCGTCCATCGGAGAGGCAGGCCTCCGCATCGAACCCGCTCGGCATCGCCCGAACTTTCGGGTCCAGGGACGTTTCGGGCTTTCCTCGGCGCGTCGCCGGAGGACCCAACTACAGGACGTGTCGGTCGAACTCAGGGGGCGGGAGCTCTAGGCCGAGGGCGGCGACGAGGCTCGTGACCTCCTCGATGTACCGGCGGCGGGCTTCCTCGTTCGTCCATCGCTTGAGGCCGAACTCGATCGCGCGACGGATCGTGTCGGAGTTCGAGTGCCCGAACATGTCGAGGGCTCGCGGGTACCATTTGTGGACCGCGGCCTGTGCTTCTTCTTTCGAGCCCGAGTACTTCGGGCCGTCCTGGACCATCCGGCGGAGAACGCTCGCACCGAAGTTGAGGTGCAGTTGCTCCTCGCTCAGCATGAGCGGCATCGCTCGCGCGAGTGGGCCGTACGAACACTCCTGGAACGCCCGGAGCTGATAGACGCCGACGCGGTCGACGAAGCAGGTAAATGCCCCGACGTCGCTCCATCGGTCGAACTTCATGTTGAAGGCGTCGAGCTTGTGCTCGCCTTCCTTCTTCGAGAGGAGCTCGTCGATGTGCCGTTGACCCTCCTCGCCGAAATCGCGGAGGATCCGGCACGCCTGGAGCCCGTGGCGGGCTTCGTCGGCGATGATGCGCGACTCGATCCAGCGGTCCTCGAGCGTGGGAGCCCGGTCGAGCCAGGGGCGATGCTGCTGGATCGAGGCGAACTCCGTGTCGGCCTGGACGACCAGGAGCTTCACGACGAGCTTCCGCATGTCCGGCGGAACTTCCTCCGCCGTCTCGTACTTCCGGACCCCGGCGGACGAACCCCACAGGATCTCCCGCACGGGCTCGATGGTGCCGCCGTCCTGCAGGCTCTTCGAGGAGGGGGCTCCTTTGGGGTGCGGTCCGGGTACGGACATGGGAGAGCGACCGTCCTAGAGGTTCAACGTCCCTTAAAGGTGGGCTTTCGCTTTTCGACGAATGCGCTCAGGCCTTCCTTCGCGTCCTCGGTGACAAAGAGACGGTTCTGGAGCTCCCGCTCGAGCGCGAGGCCAGCGGTGAGCGGCATCTCGATCCCCTCGAGCACCGACCGCTTGATGAGACTGATCGCGCGGATCGGGCCCTTCGCGAGGGTGCTCGCGTACGCCTGGACGTCCTTCTCGAACGTCTCCTTCGGGAAGACGTAGTTCACGAGACCGATCGAGAGCGCCTCGTCCGGCGTGAGGAGCTTCCCCGTGATCATCATGTCGAGGGCGCGCGAGGTCCCGATAAGGCGGGGGAGGCGCTGCGTGCCCCCGGTTCCGGGGAGGACGCCGAGCGTGACCTCGGGAAGTCCGATCTTACCCGAATCCTTCGCCATCATGCGGAGGTCGGTCGCGAGCGCGATCTCGAGACCGCCGCCGACGCAGTGGCCGTTGATCGCGGCGACCACCACCTTCGGGGTCGACGCGAACTTGTCGAGCGTCTCCTGACAGTGGAGACAGAACATCGCCTTGAAGTCCGGCTGGCTCCCTTTCAGCATCTCGATGTCCGCGCCGGCGCTGAAGAAGCCGGGCACCGAGCTCGCGAGGACGATGACGCGTGCGTTCTCGTCGAAACGGAACTCTTCGACCGCCGCGTCCATCTCCTCCATCATCGCGAGGTCGTAGGTGTTCGCCTTGGGCTTGCCGATCTCGATGTACCCGACGTGGTCGTCGGTGCGTGTTCGGATGTACTTTCCCTGCATGCTTCCTCGCGGTCCCGGGGGCAGTGGGGACCGGCACGCCCCGACGCGGATAACGCCGACGCTCGGACCGGAACGACTTTCAGGGCCTTCGAGCGCGGGCCGGACGGAGCTCGTCCACCCGTCCGTCGGGGTGCCCGACCACGACCCGGCTCGCGAGGCCGACGAAGATCCCGCTCTCCACGACCCCGACGTGGCGTTCGATCGCCTCGGCAGCCGCGGCGGGATTTGAGATCGGTTCGCGAGGTGACAGGTCGAGGATCTCGTTGCCGTTGTCGGTGACGAACGGGCGACCCGTTTCGCCGACCCTCAGGCGGACGCGGTATCCCTCGCCGGCAAGATCCCGTTCCAACACCGGCCGAGCAAACGGAACCACCTCGACAGGGATCGATGCCCTCTCTCCGAGCGCCCCGACGAGCTTCGACGGGTCGACCACGATCACGACGGTCGCAGAAAGGCGCGCTAGGAGCTTTTCCCGGAGAAGCGCCCCTCCGCCTCCCTTCGTCATGTCGAGCGACGGGGAGACCTCGTCCGCCCCGTCGAGCATCAGGTCGAACCGGTCGTCCCCGCGCAGGGGTCGGACCGGGATCCGCAGACTCCGGGCAAGTTCCTCGGTCGCCTGTGAGCTCGCGACGCAATCGAACTTCCCGTCCGGAAACTTCTCCGCGATCGCCCGGACCGCCTGACCGGCCGTCGAACCGGTTCCGAGAGCGAGACGGAAGCCGGGGCGTACGTACTGCTCGACGGCATACCTCGCGGCGACCACCTTCGCCCGCTCGAGGTCCTCCGGCACGTTTCCCCGAATTCCCTCCCCTATTCAACGACACGCCGCCCGGGACCCATAGTGATAAACTCGGGTCGACCTCCCGTCCCCGGATGCCCTCTTCTCCCGCTCCCGACCGAGCCCCGGTGGTCCTTTCGATTGGGGGTTCGGTGCTTCTCACCGGGAGCGGGGACAGCGAGTACCTGACCCGGCTCGCGGAGCTTCTCCGGAAGGTAGGCACGGAGCGGCCCCTCGTCGTCACCACAGGAGGAGGTCGGAGCGCCCGCGATTACATCCGGATGGGTCGAGAACTGGGCCTCACCGAGTTCGAGCTCGATGAGGTCGGGATCGAGGTCACCCGCCTCCACGCCCGCCTTCTTGCGGCTCGGGTCGGTCCCCCCACCCCGGCCGACCCACCGACCACCGTCCGAGAGGTCGTTGAGCAGCTTCGACACGGTTCGCCGGTCATCCTCGGCGGGACCGAGCCCGGCCATACCACCGACGGGGTCGCGGCGCTCGTCGCGGTGCGCATCCGTGCCGCGCGCGTCGTGAACGCGACGGATGTCGATGGGGTCTACGACCGAGACCCCCGTACGAACCCGGGGGCCCGCCGGATCGAGCGGATGAGCTGGCCCGATTTCCGCGCGATGGTCCACGCCGGGACCTCGGGGGAGGCGGGCCAGAACTTCCTCTTCGACCGCCTGGGAGCGGACGCCCTCGCACGCGCCCACATCCCGCTCCTCATCGTCCCCGGTCGGGACCTCCCGAACCTCGAGGACGCCCTCGCCGGCCGCCCGTGCCGGGGAAGTCGCATCGGCGAGGAGACCTCTGCGAAAACCGCTTAGTAGAAGGGCGAAGGTCGACCCCGCATGGCGCATCGAATCGTTTTCTTGGGACCGCCGGGCGCCGGCAAGGGCACGCAGGCCGCACGGATCGCAAAGGAGGTCGGGATCCCCCACCTCTCGACCGGAGACCTCCTGCGAGCTGCGGTCGCCGCCCGGACTCCGCTCGGGCTCCAGGCCGAAGGCCACATGCGAGCGGGAGCGCTCGTTCCGGACGATCTGGTCCTCGAGATCCTCCACGATCGACTGGAACAACCCGATGCTAGGGCCGGCTACATCCTGGACGGGTTCCCCCGGAACCTCGCTCAGGCGGAAGAGCTCGGCAAGTTCTCCGAGGTGGACCGGGTGGTCTCTTTCGACGTCTCCCCCGACCTCCTCGTCCGTCGACTTTCGGAACGGAGGACCTGCCCGAAGTGCAATTCCGTCTACAACCTCTCGACCAATCCTCCCAAGGTCCCGGGCAGGTGCGACCGCGACGGGACGGAGCTGATCCAACGCCCGGACGACCGGGCGGAGGCGGTCACCACTCGGCTCAAGGTGTACGCCGAGCAGACCGCCCCGCTGCTGGAGTACTACCGGAAGCGCCGCCTACTTCGGACGGTGGACGCCAGCGGGGCGCCGGACGAGGTGACCGATCGGGTCCGCCGCGCTCTCGCCTAGCTCTCACCTGGCGGCGGGGCGCTCGGGCGGAGGCAGCCGAAGGACCTCTGCCCGGACCCACTCGCCCTGCTCGAGAATGAGGCGAACACCCTCGAGGTAGTCGGCGGTCGCCCCGAAGCCGAGGACATCGTGGCCCCGAGCGGCAGCCGCTCCGAGCTCGATGACGCCCCCGTGCGAGACGATGAGGAGACGACCCCCTTCGGGGAGACGCTCCAGCTCCCGTCGCATCAGCTCCGCCTGCTGCCGGGCATATTCGGCGACGAAGCGTCGGCGACGGGCGAGCCGTACATAGTCCGAGAACGAGCGGGGCGGGAACGCCTCCAGCACGCGCTGGACGTCGTCCGGGACCATCGCGAGCTCCGGGAGAACCGCGTCGACCGAGAGACCGAGCGCCTCGACCGTGTCCAACGCACGAGGTACTGGGGAGGAAACGACCCGGTCGAATCGACCGAGCGTCGGCGCGACCCGTCGGGCGATCGCGCGCCCCTCCTCGTTGATATGGATGGCGCCGTGGTCCCGACGACTGTGCCGACGGTGTTCGACCTCGCGCATCTCCGCCGGTGCCCGTAACCTCGGGGGAGAGTTTTATAGGTGATACACCGCTCCTCGAGCCGTCCCGGCTTAGCTCAGTGGTAGAGCGGGGGACTGTAGGCGAGACTGCCGGACCTCCGGCGGCCCCCGTGGATATCCTCAGGTCGCCTGTTCGAGTCAGGCAGCCGGGACCTGAGGCCCGTTGGGGATACGCAGGGGTCGTTCGAACCAAGCCACGTCCCAGAACCGGTCGAACTTCCGGCCGACCCGATGGAACGTCCCGACCCTCCGAAAGCCAAACCGGCGATGGAGGCGGACCGACGCGGGGTTCGGGAGCGTCACGGCAGCGACCACCCGTTCGATGTCCTCGTTCCGGATGGAACGGAAGAGGGCCGTGTAGAGACGGGAGCCGACTCCATGACCTTCGCTACCCGCGCGGCAGTAGACGGACGACTCGACCGTGGTCACGTACGCCGCACGGGGACGGAACGGGCTGGTCGTCGCCCACCCAACGAGATTCCCGGGCTCCCGGTCCACGGCGACCCACAGGCGGTAGCGGCCGCCGGCCAGGTGCTCGTGAACCCAACCCGCCCGCTCCGAAGGGTGGACGGGCGACACTTCGAAGGTCGCCGGACTCCGCTCCACGTAGTGATTGTACACTTCTAGAATCGCAGGAAGGTCCTGACTGCGGCCAGGACGGACCTCAATTTCCATCACTTCGTCTCCTTCTTGCGTCAGCACTGCCCCTCATCCCAAGAGCCCATCGGAAGGAATCCTGTGAGAATGAACACCCAGAGGGTGGTTCGAGTGGACGTTCGGCACGACAGTGCTGGTCACGGGACGGCCCGTCGCACCCTCTGACCCGCGGCTGTGACAGGAGGGAAGTTGGTCAGCGTCAAGTAATCGGGACGCCGTTCTGTCGTAGACTCGGCAGAGTTCGATGCCCGGCACGTTCTCCGACTCCTGGAAGCTCACGAAGACTTCGTTCCGCCTCATCGCGGAGGACCGGGCCCTCCTGGTGTTCCCGGTCGTGGCCGCAGTCTCGATCCTCGCAGTCGTTGTGCTTCTCATCCTGGGATGGGTGTTCGTGGCGTGGCCGCTCGGCGCGGGACCCAACGGGTACTCGACCTCTCCGTCCGTCATCCTGGCCGCCCTCGTGATGCTCGTGGCCGCGTACTTCACGATGGTCTTCATCTCGGTCTACTGCTCCGCCGCCCTGATCGGCGCTGCCATGCTGAAGCTCTCCGGGCAGCAGCCCACCGCCGCCGATGGATGGCGAGTTGCCCGGTCGCGTCTCGGCAGGCTGCTCGCTTGGTCGCTCATCGCGGCGACCGTCGGGGTCCTCATCCAGCTGGTCGCGAGCCGTGCGCGGGGGGTCGCCGGGTTCGTCATCGGGGCGGTCGGCGGAGTCACGTGGGCGGTGGTGACCTTCTTCATCATTCCCGTGCTGCTCTACGAGGACCTGAGCGCGTGGAGCTCGCTGGGCCGGTCCGCGAAGTTGTTCACCTCGACCTTCGGACGGACGGTCGTTTCGAACCTCGTCGTCGGGCTCATCATCGGAGCCGGGATCGTGGGAGCGGTGGTCCTGGGCGTTTTCGGCCTGCTCCTGTTCGTCTCGTCGTCCGTCGTCCTCGGGCTTGTCCTGATCGGCGCCGGGATCGCGGTCGGTGTGATTGTCGGGCTGATTGGGTCGGCTGCCGAAGGGGTTCTTCGCGCGGCGCTCTACCGCTACGCCACGACCGGCAAGGTCGACCCCGACCTCGTCCCGTCCGCCTACACTGTCCCTCGGTTCTGAACGGAGGAACCTCCCCGGGAGTCGGTCCGCGAGCCTCGGAGGGCGGGGCCGCGAACGATGGGGGAAATGCGGTTGTCGGGATTCGAACCCGAGTAGGTAGCTTGGGAAGCTACCGTCCTAACCACTAGACCACAACCGCGCGGCTCCATCCGGAGAGGCGGACCCTCATACGGTTTGTGCGACAAGCCTCAGAGAAGAAGACCGACCGACTCGGTCGGGATCGCGGGGGCGGTCGCGAGGAGTTCCTCGTTCGAGACCAAGCGCTCGGCGGCCTGGCTCGTCATGCCAGACCGGTGGAGAACCCTTCGAGTGCGGGGGAGGTCGCTCGTCGAAAGGGCAACGAGGGTCTGATTGCCCTCCCGGGCGACCAGGATCGCCACGCTCTGGATGTTGATCCGTTCTTGGGCGAGTTTCTCGAGGACCCGGAGGAACGTTCCGGCCCGGTCTTCGAGCCGGACCGCGATCATCTCGCGCGCTTCGACCTCGAAGCCCGCGGACCGCAAGAGAATCATCGCCCGGTCGGGGTCGTTCACGATCAGGCGCACGCGTCCTTTCCCGGCGGCCGAGTCGACGCTGATCGCCGCAAGGTTGAGCTTCTCTCGCGCGAGCGTGCGGGCAACCCGAGCGAGAGCACCTGGGCGATTGGGGAGAGTGAAGGTGATCTCGCGCAGGGTCATCGGGTGGGCAGAGAGGGGGGCGACTTTAGGCTGACGTTCGAGTCGTTTCTTTCCGCCGTCCGCCGAGCACATATTTATACCCGAACCCAGCCTAATTCACGCTGCTCGGAGGTCGTACTTCGAGCCGCGGTCCATCTGATGGGGGGAGCGGTCGAGTCTCGGTCGGGCCGGCGCTATCGCCGGGCGCGGCGACTGCGTTCCGACCGGCGGGGCGTCGTGGCCGTCATCGGCACGCTCCTCGCGCTTCTCGTCTTCTTCGCTCTCTTCGGGCTCTTCCTCACGCAATACGTCCCGATCTGGATGGGAGAGAACGAGGCGACCTTCACGAGCGCCGCGGGCGCGTCGTTCGCCCAGCTGAAGGCAGACATCGACACCCAGTACGTCCTCGGGGTCCCTCCGACTCTCGGCACTCCGTTTACCATCAGCTCGGGAAACATCCCCCTCATCGCCCAGCCGACGCAGGGCTCCCTCGTCTTCGTCCCCCAGACCTGTCCCCGGGGCTTCTACGCTCTCGGCGTCACCGGAGCGACGTCCGCGAACTACGGCCAACCGGTAAACTCCTCCTACTGCGTCTTCGAGAACCAGAGCCTCTCCATCGGTCCGGGCGGGTCGGGTCCCTACTATCTCACCGTTCCGACCGGGATTCTTTCGATGGAACTGCCCAACCGGTACTACCCGTCCCAATTCTACCAGCTTGAGGCGGACGGGGTCGTCCAAGTGCAGTCCGGCGGGCTCCAGCAGATGGCGTACTCTCCGCCGTTCAACGTGACCTCGCTCGCGGGGAATACGACCGTCTCATCGAGCTTCCTCCAGCTGTATGGGAATGCGACTACGATCACCGGCCAGGGCTCGGAGGACGTCTACTCCCACCTTCGGTTCACCCAGCACCTGGCCTCGGTCGGGAGCCCGACGCTCCGCTACACGTTCGAGATCGGCACGCAGTACCCCTGCGCTTGGTCGAAGTTCCTTTGGCACCAGCTCAACGTGAGCGGGGTCATCCCTTCGGGGCAGTACTCGTTCTCGCCGTACACCGGGAGCTGCAACAACCCAACGGGGGTCACGACCGACTTGACCCTCGCGCTCACCGCAGTTAACTATGCGAGCATCTACTATGCCGGTGTGATCCTGTCGATCGGGATCGGAGGTGCGTAGTCATCCGATGGCGTCGACCACGTTCCGCGTCAAGATCCCGCGAACCCCGAGCACGACTCCCGCCCCCGAGACCTCGCCGCTCGTTGGCGCCCCGTTGACCGAGGGGCCGACCGAGCTCCCCGGGACGTTCATCACGGCGATGCCTCCGCTCCTTGAGCCGAGCATGAAGGTGATCGAGGTGAGCGCGGTGAACCCCCCGTACTCGTACTCGCGCGTCACCTACAACGACCGCAACAAGGAGTACCTTTACGAGGCCATCGAGCCGCAGCTTTCGGCGCACGAGAAGCAGCTCGTCGAGCATCTTAAGTCGACCCTCAACCGCATCCTCGGAAGCGAGGTGGGGTCGCTCTCTCTCGCCGACAAGCGCGCGTACCTCCGCGAGGAGGCACGGGAGTACTTCCGCAGCCGCGGGATCACGCTCTCCCCGATCTCGATGGAGCGGATCATCTACTACACGCTCCGCGACTTCGTCGGGTACGGGCCCGTGGACGCCCTGATCCGCGACGTCGAGGTCGAGGACATCTCGTGCGACGGCGTCGACGTGCCTCTCTTCATCTTCCACGGGAAGTTCGAGTCGGTCAAGACCAACGTCACGTTCTCCGACGAGGACGCTCTCGACTCGTTCATCGTCATGCTCGGCCAGCGCTGCAACAAGGCCGTCAGCGTCTCGGCCCCGATCCTGGACGGCACGACGCCCGAGGGCCACCGCATCCAGGCGACGTACGGTCGCGAGGTGACGACTCGCGGGGCGAGCTTCACGATCCGTCGGTTCAAGGAGCGACCGTTCACTCCGGTCGACCTCGTCGCGATGGGAACCGCGAGCGAGGAGATGGTCGCCTACTTCTGGCTTGCCGCGGAACAGGGCGAGTCGGTCATCGTCTGCGGCGGTCCCGCCGCCGGGAAGACGAGCACGCTCAACGCGATCGCGCTCTTCATCCCGCCGACCGCGAAGATCGTCTCGATCGAGGACACCCGGGAGGTGAACCTCCCGCACGAGAACTGGATCCCCGGTGCGACGAGGAGCGGAACGGGAGACCGGGGGATCGACGGCAAGGCCGCGGGGGAGGTCGATATGTTCGACCTCGTGCGCGCAGCCCTCCGGCAGCGCCCGAACTACATCATCGTGGGCGAGGTCCGCGGGAAGGAAACGTACACGATGTTCCAGGCGATGGCGACCGGCCACACGACCTACTCGACGATGCACGCCGACAGCGTGAAGTCGATGGTCAACCGCCTCGAGAACCCTCCGATCAACACGCCCCGGATCCTGCTCTCGGCGCTCAACAACGTCATCATCGAGATTCAAGCGCGGGGAGAGAAGGGAGTGGTCCGCCGCCTGAAGCAGGTTCTCGAGATCGTCGGGTTCGAGCCCGAGACGAACGAGCTGATCACGAACACCGTCTACGAGTGGGACCCGGCGACGGACAAGTTCGTGTTCAAGGGTCACTCGTTCCTCTTTGACAAGATCATGGAACTCAAGAACTACACGACCGAGGAGATGGACGCGGAGTTCCAGCGGCGGACGCAGGTCATTCGGTGGCTCGTCGAGAGCAAGACCACCGACTATCGTCAGCTCTGGCGGACGATCGCACAGTACTACAAGGACCCGAACGACGTGATGGCGCGCGTTCAGGCCTCGCAGGCGGCCAAGGCGCCGGAGGCGCCGAAGTCGGCATGAGCGCCGAGACCCCGACCGTCCGGACCGCCTCGCCGACCGGCATGCGAAGGGACGGTCCGCGTGCGGTCCGCCTGAAGCGGGGCGAGCAGCCGACCCACTCGTCCATGACCGGTTTCCAGCGGTGGGCTTGGAAGACGTTCCGCGCCCGCGTCCTCGCGCGTCCCCCCGACCCGACGCTGGACGAGAACCTCGTCAAGGCCCATATCCGGATGCGCTCCGACGAGTACATGGCCGTCGTCTACGCGACGACGGTCGTCGTCGGGATCGCGACGGTCATCGCCGGGGCCGTGGTCGGCTTCCTCTTCGTGAGCGCGGGCAGCCTCCTGCTCGGGCTCCTCATCGGCGTCCTCCTCCCCGTCTTCGGGACGGTCGGGACGTACTTCGTCCTCCAGGGGACGCCCGGGTCGAAGGCGAAGGAACGCGGCCGCAAGATCGACCGGAAGATCTCTCCTGCGATGAGCTTCATCTCCGCGATGAGCTCGGCGGACGTCAACGTCGACCAGATCTTCCGCGAGCTCGGCAAGCAGAAGATCTACGGCGAGGTCGCCGAGGAGGCCGCGTGGATCACCCGCGACACCGAGCTTCTCGGGGTCGATATCCTGACGGCGATCCGCAACGGCGCTCAGCGGACCCCCTCGAAGCGGTTCCAGGACTTCCTCCAGGGGGTCGTCACAACCGCGACGAGCGGCGGTCAACTGAAGCCGTACTTCCTGCTCAAGGCGGAACAGTACGAGCGGGAGAACAAGCTCGAGCAGCTCCAGCGCGTCGAGACGATGGGGCTCCTCGCGGAGACCTTCGTAACGGTCGTCGTGACGTTCCCGCTCTTCCTCGTGATCATCGTCGCAATCTTCGCCATCATCGGCGGCGGGGGCGCGTTCATGATCGACCTTCTCTGGGGGATCGTCCTCGCGATGATCCCGCTCGCCCAGTTCGGGTTCATTTTCTTCATGTACTCGATCGCGCAGGAGATGAACTAACATGGCGACCGTCAACGCCCCGGCATCCGTTCGCAAGGTTCGGTCGCTCTCCCTCACCCCGACGGCCGGGGAGGAGGGGCTCAGCCGTGAGACAATCCTTCTGATCGTCGGGGCCGTCATCGCCATCGCATTCTTCGTCGTCGCGGCGCTCTGCTGGGTCGGAACGATCACGTTCGTCTTCGCCCCCGGCGAATCGGCCGGCGAGAACACCGCCGTGGACTTCGCTGTCCTCGGCATGCTCTGCCTGATGGCTCCGTACGGCTTCGCGATGACCGCGAAGCTCCGGAAGATCTCGAAGATCGAAGAGCGGCTCCCGGACTTCCTGCGCGACGTCGCCGAGGCGGGCCGGTTCGGGATGACGCTCCCCGACGCGATCGTCGTGGCGAGCACCGGGCGCTATGGCCTCCTGACGGACGAGATCAAGAAGATGGCGAGCCAGATCGAGTGGGGCGTCCCGGTCGCCCAGGCGCTCACCCTCTTCGAGCAACGGGTCCCGACCCCGCTCGTCCAGCGCGTCGTCTCGATCGTGACGCGGGCCAACGAGGCCGGCGGGAACGTCGCCGACGTCCTCACGATGGTCGCGCACGACACGCGCGAGTCGCAGCTGGCGCAGCAGGCGCGCCAGATCTCGATGCTGACGTACGTGACGGTGATTTACATCTCGTTCTTCGTCTTCCTCGTCACGATCTACATCATGGCGGCCGTCTTCCTGCCGCAGATGATCACCGCCGGCTGCGGCATCTCGAGCTCGTCGCTCTCCTCGGGTGGGACCGCCATCACGGTCGCCTTCCAGTACGTGCCGGTCCTCTTCCTCATCTTCCTGGTCGCCGTGATCGTCCACGCGGTCGGGGACGGGATCATGGCGGGCGTCCTCTACAACGGCCGTGTCGCCGAGGGCCTTCAGCACGCAACGATCATGCTCGCCACGGGCTGGCTCATCATGCGGTTCGTCGTACCGCCTCTGACCGCGACCTGCCCCAGCTAGGAGGAACTTCATGGCGACCGACCTCACCGAAGGGACCGCCCCCGAAACGACCGGCGCGGAGGAAGCAGGACCGGCAATCCCCACCGCGGCCGAGCGGAAGCACCGGTTCTCCCCGTTCCTGAGCCTCGGCGCGATGCTGAGAAAGGGGTCGGCCGAGCCACGACCGGTGAAGCTCGCCCGTCTCGGGGTCTCGGGTCAGGGAGCCGAGCGGGAGATGACGGCCGTCCCGCCGCTCGGGGACCCGGCGCTCAAGGAGCTCGACCTCGTCACGATCCGGCCGGGGCTCTCCTACGTCCGAATCACGTTCCACAACACGCGCAACGAGTACCTCTACGAGGTGATCGAGCCGCCGCTCTCGCGGATCGAGCACGACCTTCTCGACCGGCTCAAGGTCGTCCTGGTCGACCAGTTCGAGCCGCTTCCCGAGCACGACCCCGAGACGAAGCGCCGCGAGCTTCGCCTGATGGTCGACCGACAGCTCCAGGAGTGGGAGCTCGCCCCGAGCCCGGTGACGAAGGGCCGGATCCTCTACTACCTCGAACGGGACTTCATCGGCTACGGGATCATCGAGGTCCCGATGACCGACAGCGAGGTCGAGGACATCTCGTGCGACGGTCAGAAGATCCCACTCTACATCTACCACCGGAAGTACGGCTCGATCCGTTCGAACCTGAAGTTCGCGACCGCGGAGCAGCTCGACGACTTCGTCGTCTGGCTCGCGCAGCGCTCGGGAAAGCACATCTCGGTCGCGACCCCCGTCCTAGACGCCACCGTTCCCGACGGCTCGCGTCTCCAGGCCACACTCGGGGAGCACGTCACGAAGCGGGGAAGCACCTTCACCGTGCGGCGGTTCCGCGACAACCCGTTCACGCCGGTCGACCTGCTCAAGTTCAAGACGATGAGCCCCGAGATGATGGCGTACCTCTGGATCGCCATCGAGAACGGGCAGTCGATGATGGTCTGCGGAGGGACGGCGAGCGGGAAGACGACCACGCTCAACGCGACCCTTCTCTTCATCCCGCCCCAGATGAAGATCGTCTCGATCGAGGACACGCGCGAGCTCAACCTCCCGCACGAGAACTGGGTCCCGTCGCTCACGAAGGCCGGGTTCGGTGCGAAGAACCTCGTGAGCGGCAAGGCGGCCGGGGAGATCGACATGTTCGACCTCCTTGCCGCGGCTCTCCGTCAGCGCCCGCAGTACCTGATGGTCGGAGAGGTGCGCGGCGCGGAGGCGTTCATCGTCTTCCAGGCGATGGCGACCGGGAAGACGTGCTACACGACGTTCCACGCGGAAAGCGTGAGCGCGATGGTGCACCGAATGGAGAACCCTCCGATCTCACTCCCCCGTTCGCTCGTGAGCGCGCTCAACCTGGTCCTTCTCCAACGGCAGGTGAAGGTCGGGACGAAGATGACCCGTCGCGTCCAGTCGCTCACCGAGATCGTCGGTCTCGACCCCGAGACCAATGAGCTGATCACGAACTCCGTCTACTCGTGGAACCCGGCGGACGACACGTTCCTTTACTCCGGGCACTCGTACATCTACGAGCACGTCGCGCTGATGAAGAACCTCTCGATGAAGGAGATGGAACGGGAGGTCCGGAACCGCGTCGAGCTGCTCGATTACATGGTGGCGAAGGACGCCCAGGCGACGCGGCAGAAGCCGTACACGCACCGGGACGTAGGGCAGCTCGTCGCGTTCTACTACAAGGAGCCCGCGAAGGCGCTCGCCGAGGCCCGTGCGGAGCTCCAGAGGATCAAGGCCGCCCCCACCCCGGCCGCCTCCCGTCCGTAGCGCCGCACCGCACGCGAGTCCCCGCGGGGACACCCCTATCCGCCCCAACGCCTCCCGGTCCCGCGGAGGCGCCGAACTCGTGCTGTTCGACACGATCGCACTCCCTCGTCGCCGGTTCGTCCGGCTCTACTGCGAGGACGCTCTTCCCGGTCTTTCCCAACGACTCGGCCGCGCGCGGGCGGACGTGGTCGTCACGAGCCCCCCCTACAATCTCGGGGTCCGTTACGGATCGTACCGCGACGACCGTCCCCGGTCGGAGTACCTCCGCTGGACCGGAGAGCTCCGAGACTCGGTCCGGGCGGTCCTCGCTCCACGGGGATCCTTCTTCCTCAACGTCGGCGGCTCCCCCTCCGACCCCTGGCTTCCCTGGGATGTCGCTCGGGAGGTGGCCCAAGGGTTCGTCCTCCAGAACGTCCTCCACTGGGTGAAGTCGATCGCCATCGACCGCTCGGCGGCCGGGCGGGGGTCGGGTGTCCGGTCCGACCTGGCCCTCGGCCACTATAAGCCGGTGAACTCCCGCCGGTACGTCCACGGCGCCCAGGAGTACGTCTTCCATTTCACGAGGCGAGGGGACGTCCCGCTCGACCGACTCGCGATCGGGATTCCGTACGGGGACAAGTCGAACGTCGGGAGATGGCGCGGCGCGGGGACCGGGTTACGGTGTCGGGGCAACACGTGGTTCCTCCCTTATCCCACGATCCGCTACCGAGCTCGCGACCGACCCCACCCCGCCACCTTCCCCCCGGAGCTCCCCGAGTGGTGCATCCGTCTCCATGGTCTTGGGCGAACCCGGCTCGTCGTCGACCCATTCGTCGGCATCGGTTCGAGCGCAGTGGCAGCGGCCCGGCTCGACGTGCCGTTCGTCGGGTTCGACCTCGACGCCGAGTACCTTCGCGTCGCCGCCCGGCGCGTGCGCCAGGAGCTCGCCGACCAGGGTCGAAAGCTACTCCGGGCGGAATCCGGAACGCGGCCCGCGCGGGCTACTGCTGCGGGGGCTCTTCGGACGGGAGCGACGACTCCGTAACCGGCGGAGACCACTCGCGCATCGGGGTGCGTCGTACTCCTGCCGCCGCGGCGAGCGCGTTCCTCGTACTCGTCTTCGCGGCCTTTCCGGCCGCGACCACTCCGTCCCGCACGGCACCGGCGGCGCGGACCGTTCCTGCGCTGATCGCGGCGCCGGCGTCCGAGATACGCTGGGGGATCCGACGCATCTCGGCGTCCATCGCCTTTCCGAGATGGGAGAAGTCGTCCTGAATCTCGAGACTCAGATACTTCGCTTCCTTCACGGTCGCGTTCCCGAGACGCTCGATCTTCCGGTCGAGGTCGGAGAACTCCCGTGCAAAATCGTTCCCGAGGCCGCCGGCGGCGTGCCGCATCTCGGCGAGGTGCGCACGGAACTGGGCCTGTTCGCGTGGAGGGCTCATCATGGTCGTTCGACCGTTGGAGCGTCGGGTCGGGAGATAAAGGTTGACGGGCACCGGCAACGAGGGTCAGCCGCCCATGCGCCGGTCGACCTTGCGCCGGCGCTGCCGGGGCCCCGCGGGGGTCGCCGGAACCGGGGGAAGGGGCGCTTCGCTCACCATCCGACGCTCGGTCTCCTCGCCGTGGGCCCATCGCACGAGGAGCTCCACCCCGAGGCGGGTGGGGTCGGTGACGACCATCTCCCCGTGCAGGGTCCGAGCGATCGCGCGGGCGGCCGGCTCGTACTCGGGGTGCTCGGACTTGAGGAGGAGGACGGTGCTCTTCAGCGAGGAAACGGTCGCGAGCTCTCGTGCCCGTTCGAGCGCGTGCTCCATCGCCACGTCGAGCTGGCCACTTCGTACGCGCCCGTCCTCGTCGGTGTACGCCTCCGGTAGGCCGTCCGTGATCAGGTAGAGCTCCCGTCGCGTCGCGCGGGAGGGCCGAAGGAGGAGGTGGGCCGCGCGGAGGGCTTCCGCGGTGTTGGTGAACGCTCCGGCACGACACTCCCAGAGCTCGAGCAGGTCGAGGACCTGGACCTCGTTGTCGAAGGCGAGGACGTCGATGGTGGCGTCGGCATACCGACGACGGATCGCAACGAAGAGGGCGAGCAGGGCTTTCTTCGCAGCCTCGAGTTTTCCCTCCTCCGCCATGCTTCCCGACCGGTCGAATGCGAGCACGACGTGCACCCGCTCGCTCGTGATCTCCCGGAAGACGTAGCTCGTCGACTCGTCGATATGCCGCGACCCGGTGAGCCGGGCGGCGAGAAGCGAGCCCGGGACGTCGAGGTGGGCGATCTCTTCCGGACGGCGGAGACGGGCCTTCTCGTAGACCCCCGTCGAACCACCCCCTCGGAGCGACATTCGGACATCGCCGGGGAGCCGCTGGCTCTCCTCCTCGAGCAGGAGCCGCGCGAATCGTTCGACCAGGCCGTAGGTGACCACCAGCTCCCCGCGATGCTCGGCGACGAACCCGCGTTCCTTGAGCTCGCGTTCGAGGCGACGCTCCTCGGCCTGGCGGACTCGAGACTCGGCTTCCGCCTCCGCGCGTCGCTGCGCCTCCGCCCGCTCTTCTTCGAGACGGCGGCGTTGCGCCTCCGCCTGACGACGTTTCTCCTCGGCCTCGCGCTCGATCCCTCGTTCCCGCGCCTTGAGGGAGCTCGCGACGTGGTCCGAAAGCTCCTGTCGCTCCGCTCCCGAGAGCTGGGCGAGTGCGTTCCCGAGCTCGGAGGGACCGATCGCGCGGCCGTCCGCGGCCGCCGTTGCGAAGACGACCCGCCGTCCTCGGGAGGGGGCGGGTCGCGCAGCGCGCTTCTTTCGCGAGAAGAGAGACTTGAGCCATGCAAAGAACCGAGCGAGCGCTGCCCGGATCCGGGCGAAGATACTGGGCCGAGCCGGCGGCTGGTTCCAGGATGCCGTGGGGAGGAGAAGCGCGCTTCGAACGTCCTCGAGAAGCTCGGGAGGGGGCAGGCCGGACCAATCGGTCGCGCGGGCGGTGCGAAGGCGCTCCTCGAGTTCGGCAATCTGCCGCGCCACGTCCTCGTCGCTTTGGTGCCGGACTTCCTCAAGCGAGACGATCTGTTGGTCGTACTGAGCGATGATCCGTTCGACACGACGTTGGCCCTGACGACGAAGGCGGTCCCTCAGGCGTTCGAGGCGCTCCTTAAGCTCGGCGTCCTCCTGCACGCGCTTTCGGAGGAGCTCGCGAGCACCCCCGACCCCTTCCTCGGCCAGAGCTCGGACGAGGGCCGCCGATTCGAGCCGGTCCAGGAGGTCGTCCGAGACGACGTCGTCGACGTACTCGGAACAGTCCGGGAGCTGGATCGCGTCGCTAGAGGGGGGCGTCGTCGCTCTCTTCCTCCTTGCACGAGAAGAGCGAGAACTCCTCGAGCAAGCGGAAGACGCTCGCCGCCGCGTCGGCCGAGGAGATCGTCGGTCCAGGCCGTTCGCGTTCTTCGACGTACTTCGCGAAGGTCCGGAACCGGGGGAAGGTGTCGGGGGTAGACGAGAGCTGGGCCCGAAGCTCGACGTCGTCCTTGATTCGTCGGCCCTCGGAGATGAGCGACTCCGCTTCCCCGTTGTTCTCCTTGAGGATTCCACGATAGAAGCGGCACCAATAGACCCCGGCGCTCCGCTTGAGCGAGGACGCGAAATACTGGTCGACGAACTCCGCGACCCGCCGTTCGTTCTGCCGGAACGAATCGCCGCTGCGGGCGCGGATGCGGCCCCGCATCGCGTGGAGCACGCCGCTCTTGAGGTCTGCGCTCGAGGGCGGGACCCGGCCGGCGAGGGTCGCGACCGCAGCGGTGCGGGCGGCCACGTCGATCAGCGTCCGGTTCGAACCCACTTCGCCGACGTCGGGGTTGTCCTCGCTCGTCCGGAGGCGCCATGCCTCGATGATCCGGACCCCCGCGTCGACGAGGATTTCGGGGACGTAGACGGACGGGAGGTCGACCCGGGCGAGGTTCACGATCTGGCGGTTGTCGGCGTGACGGTCGTTGTAGCCGACGTGGAGGCTCGTGAGGCGGTCGGAGAGAGGGTCGTTGATGTTGTCGAGGTCGGAGAGGTTCGACGTACTGACCGCGACGAACGAGCCCGGGAAGCTCTCGCGCGACTTCGAGGGCGTCACCGTCGCTTCCTGGAGCGCCTGGAGGAGAACGTTCTGCGTTCCCAACGGGAGCTTTCCGATCTCGTCCACGAGCAGAAAGCCGCGGTTCGCTTGGAGGAGCTTCCCCGGCTCGAGGACGAGCGGGCTCATCGGGTCTCCGATCTCCTCGAGCTTCCGTAGGTTGATGTTCCCCGTCAGATGGTCCGGGAAGACCTCGGAACTTCCCTGGAGCCGGGCGAATCCGAACCCCTCGCGAAGCTGGACGAACTCTGCAGGGACTTTGCTCGCGTCGACCGAATCCGGGTCGAACCGCGCCGGGTCGCCTTCGGGCGCGAACCGGCGCATGCAGATCGGACACGGAGGAAAGCGGGTCGCGGCCGCCCGGTCGACGAGCGAGAGCGGATGGTCAAGGACCGGACACCCGTCGACGACCCAGACGCCCTTCGGGAAAAGGTTCCAGAGCTCCTTTGCGAGGCTCGTCTTTCCAGCCCCGGAGGGTCCGAAGAAGAGAAGGTGGGCGCCCGACACGATCGACGCGACCACGTCCTCGTAGGTGGTGTCCGAAAGGACGGTGCGCGGGAAGAGCGCCCGCAGCGCCGACAACCGGTCGAGGCCCTTCGCGCGCAACCCCTCGAGGGTCCGCAAGACCTCGTCCCGGAACCTCTCGGCCGGGCTCTGCACGGGAGCTCCCGCGGCCCTCAGGTCGGCGGCGCTCGCGCGAGTTCCCGGTGGTGCTTCGAAGCGTGGCGTAGCCGCCATGGCGCGCGGATTTGGGGTCGGGTTATGTAGTTTGCCGAATCGGAGACCGGTGGCGACCCAAGCCCCTCCCCTACCTCAGAGAAGGTCGCGAGGCAGCACGGACCGCGAGGGGCGGCACTTTTAAGTAGCGTTCCCGGGTCCGCGCCCCGCGAACGATGGCCGAGAAGGAGACGCCGGCGAAGAAGACCGCCGTCGCGCGGACGGTCAAGGACAAGTGGCGCTCGAAGCGCTGGTACCAGGTCCGTGCACCCGGCCTCTTCCAGCATGTCGAACTCGGCGAGACGGTTGCGTCCGAGCCCGAACAGGTCGTCGGTCGGACGATCGAGGCCACCCTTCCCGAGCTTTCGGGGTCGGGGGACGCGGGGAAGGCTCACGTCAAGCTCCGCTTCCGAATCGAGCGGATCTCGGGCGATGGGGTCGCCGAGGCTCGGTTCATCGGCCATGACCTGACGAGCGACTACGTCCGCCGTCTCGCCCGACGGAAGCGCTCCAAGATCGACCTCTCCCTCACGGTCACGACGAAGGACGGTGTCCAGGTCGTGCTCAAACCGGTGGCCGTCGGGGAGCAGCGACTCCAAACTCGCTTGCGCGCCGAGCTTCGCCACAAGATGGTCGAGATTCTCCTCGCGGAAGCCCAGCTTCGAACCTCTCCGGAGTTCGTTCGGGAGATGATTCAGGGCGACCTCTCGAAGGTCCTCGCCCACGGAGTCAAGGCGCTCTATCCGCTCAAGAAGATCGAGATCCGGCGATCGGAGGTACTGGGGATGATCTCGGACGAGGTTCCTCCGCCCGAGCCGGCCGCCGTGTCCGAAGCGGCGACGCCTCCCGAACCGGTTCCAGCGACCGGCGCGAGCGAGGGACCCGCCGCGTAACCCCCGGGGCGCGGGAGGACGCGTCCGCCGATGATTCCTGTCGGAGTGGCTCAGCCTGGTAGAGCACGGGACTCATAGCGGGACGCGCTTTCGCGTCCCGGGAGAGATCCTGGGGTCGGGGGTTCAAATCCCCCCTCCGACACTTTCTAGCAGTTTCTTACCGAGGAGGAATACTCCGTTGCTTACTCGGGTGGAGGGTTCGAAACCGTGAGTTGTTCGTCCCGCTCGGCGCAGTTACACTGACGGCGCGCGTGCCCCAAGATCCGACCGCCGGGAACCAGCACGTTTATGGACAGAGCCACCTAGACGCGGACGGCCGAGAGGAATCGATCATGACAAGCTGGGAAGGTTGCAAGACTTCACCCGTCCAGACAGGAGAGTCGGTCGACCTGATGGGGATGACCTTTACGTTCCGACTCACGGGAAAAGACACGAATGGGAAGTTCTCAATCACGGACCAGTACGCGCTTCCCGGGGCGGGGCCCACCTGGCTCCACGCGCACCCCGCCGAGGAGACGTTCATTGTTGTGGACGGCGAGTTCGAAGTCTACGGACGAGAAAACGGGACGAAGGTTGCGCGAAGACTAGGCCCGGGGGGCATCCACCACGTGGGGGCGAATGCCCCCCACGCGGTCAAGAATGTGGGGTCGACCTGCGGAAGAATCCTTCTGCTGTTTCATCCAGCGGATCTCCAAGAGGGGCTCTTCAAGGAGGTTGGAGTACCCACCACGGCCACGTCCGACCCGGCGCCGGAGCAGGGACCTCCGACGCCGGAGATGATGGCGAGGCTCCTTTCCGTATTCAAGAAGCACAAGCTCGAATTGCTCGAGCCCCTGGGTCCCTAGCCGCGGTGGATCAACGTCGGCAGACGACCGTCGTATGGGAAAATCGTAGAACTCTGTCGTTACCCCCTCCGACACTTCGATTTGAACCCTCGGGGCGTTCAAATCCGCTGACGTTCGTCTGCACTACGCAAGGGACCGGACGCGTGAAATGGCCGGGCTGGGGGTCGTTACACCCGCTTGCGAATCTCTCGGACGGATTTCCGAGTGACTCCGGTGCTGCGTTCGACCATCACGACCAAGAGGACCGGCCCAATCGTAGTGTAGTGGACCCGGATATCCTTTGAGACGTGAAAATGCCAGACCCCGAGCACACCGCCCGTCGCTTTCACCGTGACGCCCGGGTGCGAGCGAAAGGGGGCCGCACGCAGGAATTCCAATTGCTGATCGACTCGCCGTCGAATCCGAACAGATAGTCTTCGCAACTCGGCCTCGGTACGGGGGTGGTATTCGACCGAGTACAGGCTCAAATTCCGAGCCTCTTCCGCATCTCGTCGGCCGAGATTCCCTTCACGCGTCCGGAACGAATGTCGCCTACTCGCCGCTTGAGCTCGGCGATTACTCGCGGAGGGTAGTACTCCTCTGCGAGCTCCTGGATGAGAGCATCGTAGGTCTCACCCGGCCGCTTCATTGTCTCGAGCAATTGACGAGTGCTCGAGCGGATCGTAATCGTCGTGGGAGGATCGGAAATCGCCATCAGCCGCAATAGTGCCACAATTGCAGATAAACTCTCGGAATTGCCCGGATCGCATGAGAAGTGTCGGCCAGCTTCCCTCCCGCACCCTCAGGACCCGGATTTGAACTCCCCGGGGGTTCGAAGACCCCCTCCGACACTAGCGTGTGAAATGGCGTGGTTGTAACAACAGCTTGCACCCAGGGGAGGGCAGGGGATTGTGCTAGCTTGTGGTCGGCGCGCCCGCATGGGCCGACTCCGCGATCTTGCGGTCAATCGCTGAGTCCACCCACTGGGTGTACTCGCGAATCTCTCGGAGCACGAGCATTTTCGCGTCCTTCATGCCATCGATCGTCCGCGCCTTGATCAGATTCTCCTCGGTGTCGGAGAGCGTTCGCGCGGCGAGACATATCATGGCGTTCCCGGGCGCGTCCGTTCGCGCAAGGAAGCACGAATCCTTGAACGTCTCGAGGGCGTGATGAATGACTGCCTCACGTCGTACCGGGTCTGGGTAGAGGAGGATGACGTGGGTGATTGTATTGGGGATGTCGGCGGGATTCACGATGGGGGCGATGATGATCGCGTTGTTCCGCGCCATCCGGTCGAATCGCTTTCGCACTGTCTTAACGCTCAGATGGAGCTCCTTCGCCACTGCCGAGAGCGGCTTGAACGCCTGGTATCGTAGGGCCTTGATGATGCGCCAGTCGATTGAGCTGAGTTCAATCCCTACCGGGGGCATCGTGCGGTCGTAGAACCGCTCGGGTTCCGGGCAGTGGGTCAGGTTTCGAAACAGCTCAAGACGACGACTCTCGTCCCGGTCATCGAAGTAGGTGAAGTCAATGCAGATGTACGAACCGATGAAATTGTGGATCTCCGTGACGCCGTCCACGAGGGCGCACTTCTCGATTGCCGCACGCTTCTGAAGGACGTCGGGAATGCGAAAACCGAAGGCAGACCCCTGGATTCCCAGGAGTCGGAAGTTTGGGTAGATCTGGAAGTACTGGATGAAGCCGTTCTTCTTCATCTTGGCCAGACGCTGCTTGACAGTGTTGCCGTCCGCACCGACCTTCTTGGCAATGACCCACGGGTTGAGGCGAGAGAGGTCGCCCGAATTGACCCCGAACGGTCGGTATTCAATTGATTTGAAAATCGCGAAATCCAGCGCGTCCAAATTCCCAATACCGTCGTCCTGCAACGGTTTGCGGATTAAAAGACCGTATTGGAACCTCAAAACCGGCGGACGGTTACCCCGTGGTAGATGACGCCCGGACGCTTCCCTCGCCTTGGACGCGAGTACCTTGAGCAACAAACTGGTGTTCATGTGCACCCACGGAAAGGAAGACGCCGAACGCGCCACCCTCCCCTTTGTCGCAGCGAACGTCGCCGCCACGGCCGGTCAAGTGGCAATCATTGTCTGCACCATCGAGGGAGCTTGGCTGGGAACGAAGGAGGGAACGGATGGAATCGAGGCGAAGGGGCTTCCCCCGCTGTCGAAGCTCTACTCCGATTTCGTCGCCAATGGAGGCAAGGTTTGGTTGTGCGGGGCCTGCACGAAGCCCCGCGGGATCACGGACGAGCACCTCGCGCCCGGGGCCACCATCGTAGGCGCTGCGAAAATCATCGAGGAGATCGTCGCGGGTGCCAAACCCATGAGTTTCGCGTAGGGAGAGAGAACGGATGGGAACAGTTCCAGACATCGATGACTCGACCGTCAACGCGACGGGGTCCGATGAGCCAGCATCTGGCTCGATCGTCTCCCTCGGCGAACAGTTCGTGACCGCCATTGCGAGACGGGACGCAAGGAGGCTCGAGGCCTGCTTCCAGCCCAGGGCGCGGCTGCGGGCGCTCGTCCCTCCGGGACCTCAGGAGCACCAAGGAGCCCTTGTGATCTCCCGAGTCTTCTTGGCCTGGTTTGGAGACGCCGACAAGATTCAGTTGGTCGACTCGGTGTCCGAGCCGCTCGCGGACCGGCTCCACATTCGTTACCGGTTTCGGGAATCGTACAACGACGGCGACTCGGAACTCATCGAGCAGGATGCTTTCTGCATCGTAGACGAGGGACGAATCCAGGCTATAGATCTCGTCTGTTCCGGCCATCGCCCTGAGCCACGTGGAACTAGCGACGCCCTCCACCGGCTCGACGCAGGTGAGCTGGGCTGTGGAAGTGGACTCCCCCAGGAGTTTCGCGGGCGAATTTCCGCCATCCCCCTCGGGTCGATCCTCGAGGTGACGACCCGAGACCCTGCCGCTAGAGAAGACCTTCCCTCATTGGCCCGCATGCTCGGTCATGAAGTGATTTCGATAGCTGACTCCTCGGAGGGTCGGGTCGTAATCACATTCCGTCGCGGCAGGTAGTCTCCTCGGTCGCCCGCACACGATTCGGCTTGGCGGCGTTTGGATGCAAGACCCTTACACTCAGAGTCGGGGGGACGAGGCGGACCGAGGTGCAAGCAGGATGGCAACCACGAGCGGGTCGACAGACCAGAATCCAGTGGTTGTCGCATACCCCCGGAGGATGCGAACAATACCTTCGACTGAAGGGGCCTCTGACCGGGATTTGAACCGTTCGGCTATGCCCCCCTCCGACATTTCTTCACGATCTCTCGCTCCTCTCGGCGGTCCTTGATTGCCGGACGGGCCGGGGTCCGGGGACACCCGTGCCTGGTTCCAGAAGTACCTCCCCGCGCGCGGCACCCTTGCCCCGAGGGCCGCCGGGTCGATGAGACGCGGGAGGGTCCGCCAGCAGCTGGGTTCCGACGAAACCGTGGGCCGCGGAGCCCGACGAGAGTCGCTCCCGGAAACCCCGTGGGACCCCCTGAATTGAGATATGGGCTCGACGCTACCCCGCTCCGTGCTCGAGGGGGAGCGGAGGCTGTCCGCCGTGATGCTGACCGACTTGGTCGGCTATACGGCGCTCACGCAACGGGATGAAGCGCGGGCCCTGGAAGCACTCGAGCAGCATCGGACCGTCGTGCGACCTCTCTTGGACGGCCACAAGGGCCGCGAGGTCAAGACGATCGGGGACGCCTTCCTGGTAGAGTTTGGAAACGCCTTGGACGCGACGCGATGCGCCATTGCTATCCAGAAGGCCTTTCACGAGCGACCCGCGGACCGGGGCGCCGGCGCGGTCCAACTTCGGATCGGCCTGCATGTCGGCGACGTCGTCCACCAGGAAGGGGACATCTACGGAGATGGGGTGAATCTGGTCTCCCGTGTAGAACCCCTGGCGGAGCCCGGTGGCATTTGCGTTTCGGGGGCGGTCTACGAGCAGGTCCGCAACAAGATTGAGCTTCCGTTCGTAGCGCTCGGGGAGACCTCCCTCAAGAACGTCGCGTATCCGGTGCCTCTCTACCGCATCGAACTGCCGTGGCTGACCCGTTCCCCCGCGCACCTTACCCCGTGGGTCGCCCGCCCAGCCGAGGAGGCCCTTCTGGGGGCCGCTGTCGAGTCCGCTGCCAAGGGGCACGGAGGCGCCTTCGTCCTGGTCGGCGCATCGGGCGTCGGCAAGTCCCGGCTCGCCGAGGAGACGATCCAACGCGCGGAACGTGCGGGGTTCAGGGTGCTGCGGGGACGCGCTTTCCCGGGCGAGGTCGCGCCTCCGTATTCGCATTGGGCCGAGATGATCCGATCCTTCGTCCACGATGGCTCGCCGTCCCTGGTGCAGCGAGTAGCATGGGGGGTAGCTCCAGAGCTGGCCAAGATCGTGCCGGAGGTCTCCGAACGCGTCGGACCGATGCCCCCCGCGCCGGCCGAGAATCCCGAGGCGGCGCGCGCTCGCTTCTTCGAGGGGATCAGCCAATTCTTCGTGAACGTCTCGCGCGAGGCCCCGCTGCTGCTCCTCTTCGACGACCTTCAGTGGGCGGATCCTCCTTCGATCCGCCTCCTCGAGTTCGTGCTCCGCACGGTCCCGGAGAACCGCTGGTTGCTGCTCGCCACATGCCTCGAGGCGGAGGACGATTCGGAGTCCCCCCTCACCGAGGGGCTGCGCTACCTCCGGAAGAACCGCTTGTTGACCGTCGTCCCGGTTCGACGCCTCGACCAGGGCGCGGTCGGCGAAATGATTCAAAGGACGTTCCAGGAACCGGAAGCGACATCCGAGGAGTTTGCCCGTCTCGTTCACGACCGCACCGGAGGAAATCCGTTCTTTGTCGAGGAAGTGTTGCGGTCCCTCGTCGAAGTTGGAGCGATCTACCGCACGCCCGAGGGGCGGTGGGAGCGCAAGGAACTCGGTGAGATTGCTATCCCGAAGTCAGTGCGGGACGTCGTCAAGCAACGGTTCAATCACCTGGACGAACCCACCAAGGCGACGTTGCGAATCGCGGCGGTCCTTGGCGCGGAGTTCCCGTTCGACCTCCTTCGGGAAGTCGCCGAGGTCGACGAAGACCGTCTTCTGGCTCAGCTCGAGCACCTCGTCGAGACGGGCCTCCTGGAGGAGACGACCGGCTCGCACCGGCTCCTGTCCTACTCCTTCACCGACCAGCAGCTCCAGCGGGTGCTCTACGACGAGATGATCTCGCCCCGACGGACCCGCCACCACCGGAAAGCCGCCGAGGCGCTCGAGCGCATTGCCGGCCCGCGGCGCGAGGAGTTTGCGGGAGAGCTTTCGTTCCACTATCGCGAGGGACACGACATTCCCAAGGCCCGCGAGTACGCCCTGCTCTCGGCGGAACGATGGATGAAGGTCTTCGGCTTCGAGCAGGCCGAACGAGACTATCGGACGGTGCTCGAGCTCCTGGAGGAGGCCCCGGACGACAAGTCCCGCGCCCAGACCCTCGACGGACTCGGCCGGGTCGATTTCGTGCTGGGTCGGCTCCCGCGCGCTGTCGTGGAATGGGAGGAGGCCATTCGATTGTACGTCGCGACGGCACAGCCCTTGCGGGCGGGTCGGCTCTACCGCGACCTGGGCGACCTCATCCGCCTGCAGCCCGAGGCCGCCCCCGGCCGTCCGGACCTCTTCCCAACGCTCATGGACGAGGGCGAGCGGCTCCTCGGGTCCCTTCCTCCGAGCCGCGAGCTCGTCATCCTGTTGGACCTCAAGGGTGTCGCGCTGCTCGAGGGAGGCTCGGGTCGTGACGGTGCCGCCCTCCTCGCCCGGGCCACCGAATTGGCTCACACGCTCGGGGAAGAGCGGCTCGAGATGGAGGTCAAGGGCGATCTGGCGTTCGCGCTGCCGCTCGGGGAGCAGGAACAGGCATTCCAGTACCTCCAGGAAGTGGAGCGGTATTTCTCACGGCCGGGCACCGAAGACTGGGACGGACTGACCGCCCTACGGAGCAACCTTTCGTTCTGGACCCTCTGGTTCCGGGGAGACCCCCGGGGGGCGGTGCGCTGGGCGGAGCGCGCGTTGGAGGCGACCGAGCGGGGTGGGAATCGGGCGATGCAGGCGCGCACGATTCTCACGCGCCTGGTCCGGCCCCTCGTGTGGATGGGGGAAACGTCGAGGGCGCAGCACGCGGTGGACCGCGCCGTCGCGTTGGTCCCTCCCGGGCCCGGCGGTCCCGATCCGAGGGTCGAGACGGCGTACGCCCAGATCGCGCTCCTGCGGAACGATCTCGATGCCGCGGAGCGGCACCTGGACGTTTTGGCCAAGCTGGAGCTCGGTCGCAACCTGAGGGAGCTGGCCGAGCGGACTCGGATCGATCTCCTACGGGAGCGAGGGCGCTTCGAAGAGGCCGCCACGGCGTTGCGAGCCCTCGCCCATTCCTACGACCTTTCGGTCGACCGGTCGGTGGCCGAGAACGCCGGCCCCTCCGCCACGTATCGGGCCCAGTTCGTGGAGACCCTGTTGGACACCGACCGGTCGCCGGACGATGCCGAAGTGGCGAAGCTTACCCAGGAGCTCCAGCAGCTGGCGGATGGACTCTCGAACCCGTTCGCCGAAGGTCTGCGAAACCGGGTCCTGGGCAAGATAGCGCTCGCTTCCGGCAACGCGAACGAAGCGGTACGCCTCCTCCAGACCTCGGTCCAGGGCTTCCGATCTTCCGAGAACGCTCTGGAGCTCGCCCGAGCCCTCCACCTTCTCGGGGGGGCCGCCGAGAAGAACGGGGATGCTCCCGCCGCCCTCGCGGCCAGGACAGAAGCCGCCCAGATCTTGACGAAAGTTCGGGGCTAGCGGGTGCGGCCCCTTCCGCACCGAGTCGGTAACCGACGGCGATCCCAGCGGACGGCGCGGTGGGTCGTGCCGACCTAGGTCGGCCCAACGGGGATTGGAACCATTCCGGGCGTCCCCTCTCCAGCTTTGAATTGGTTACAAACCATCAGCTCACCCGGAAGTTGTCAGTATAACGCAAGTATCCGGGGAGCGATCGCGGAGGCCACCCGAGGAGCGGCGCGCGCTCGCTCCCCGTGCTGCTCGCGCTCGCGATGTTGTTCGCGTTCTCGACGATGCGGGGGGTGTGGTGGGATCTCGCGGTGCGATGACCCCGTCGCGCGGGCTTCGCCTGCGGCCCGCGCCGTCGAATACGGTCCGCGATAGGCGCACGGATCAGGGGCCCTCTGTCCTATCCGCTGCGCTTTGGCGGCATCGTGCAGAAGCCATCCGACCCGATGCCGAGTGGGATGTTGGTCAGGTTGTAGAAGTTCTGAATTGCGGTGAGGAGCGTGATCTCGACAATCTGCCGCTCGTTGAACTGCTGCCGGAGAACTTGGAAGGTCTGATCCGAGACCTGCTTGTTCCGGGTGATCTCCTCCACATAGGCGAGAGCAGCTCGCTCGCGGGCCGAGAAGGTTGAGCTCGTCGCATACCCCGCCAGGGCTTCGAGCTTCTCGGGCTTCGTCTCGTACCGGGACGCCGCCGAACGACCCAAATCGAGACAGAACTCGCACCCGTTGATCTGGGACACCAAGTCTCCGATCATGAGCTGGAGGGGCTTCTCGAGCGTCACACCCTTCGCGGAGAACCTGAGAAAGCTGTTCGTGACCGAAAGCGACTCGGGAACCCGAGCGTTCACCACCTTGACCGGCGTCAGGACTTTTCCCATGAACTTCCGCATTCCCCAGTACGCGAACCGCAGCTTGAGTCCGTGAGGGTTCTCGATCGGACTCAACCGTGGCCCGTGGTCGGGCTCGGGTCGCGTGAGTAACGCTCGGGTCACGGGAACTCGGAGATCTACCGGCGGGTTTGCATCGGCCATTCTCATACAACCTCGAGTCGTACTCGTGATCGACATATACCACATTATGTATATATTCTACGTTCCATGGTGAAGGTGGGCCGCGGGAGGTCTTTCCCTCTAAGTGAGTTCTCGGCTCAGACGTGAGGTCGCGCCGCCTTAGCTAAATAACAGATTCGTGATGTGGCATCGAGAGCATGCGCGCGATGGATACCTTCACGGCCATCTCTGACCCGACACGTCGTGAGGTGCTCGACCTACTGTACCGGCGGGAACGGGCGGCCGGTGAACTCGGGAGAGCATTTCCCCAAGTCAGTCAGCCCGGGATGTCCCGGCACTTGCGAATCCTGCGGGAGGCCGGACTCGTGCGGGTAAGAAAGCAGGACCGTCATCGGGTGTACTCCCTTCACTGGGAGGGGCTTGCCCCCGTCGAAGCCTGGATCTCCAAGTACCGAGGATTCTGGGAAACGGAACTCGACTCCCTCGAAGCGTTCCTGGATTCACGCAAGGGCTCTGCGCCTCGGGCGAAGCGAAGGAGGCATGGCCCGTGAGCCCCGCTCACTCGTTATCTCGGGCACGGTCTACGACGGCGCGTTCGGAGGGCGGATACGCCACGTTGGTGTTCCGTCGCTTTTTGCACCACCCCCCAGAGGTGGTCTGGAAGGCGCTCACGGACCCGACGATGGTCCAACAATGGTTCCTCACGTCCTTAAGGGCCCAACGCCGGGTGGGAGGGAAAATAACGCTCGTGACCGGCCCCGAGCGAGTTCGTTCGGCCGGACTAATCCGTGCCTGGGATCCTCCTCGACTATTCGAGTACGAGTGGAACACTCTCCCCGACCAGCCATTCCCGGGTGAACGATCCATCGTTCGCTGGGAGCTCATTCCCCAAGTGGACGGCACGCTTGTCGTACTGACTCACAGCGACCTGACGAAGCGGACCGCACGCGTCTTCGGGCATGGTCTTCCGGTCTTCCTCGACCGTCTCGAGGCCCTCTTGGACGGGAAGCCGCTTCCCGATTGGCAGACCCGTGTTGAACCGCTTCGAGCTTCGCTGTTTGGGACCCGGTGAGCCCGGAAGGTCCGGCCGTCTGTCGGACCCTGCTCGCCGCGCTGTTCGCTCTCGCTGATGTCCACCGCTTCCCTCGCGCGCCGACCGGAGACGGACCGATGTGTACCGGCTGCCGCCGTACGACTGTTATGGTCGCGGATTGGAACCCGCCGGGGGTTCGAATAGCCCCTGTGACGTTTGCCGCACAAGTGGTCGTGTTTTGGACTCAACGGCCAGACAACATCGATGCGTGGATGGGCCGACACCATCTCCTTGTAGTGTGACGGTATCCTTGTTCGCACGCGTTAGGGGGGCAGCATGGCGGTAGTGAAACCAGTTGTGATGCGAAGCCTCCTCCGCGCGGTGCGCAGCCTAGGCGGCGAGAAAGCCCCGGTCATCGCCGGCCACAAACTGCTCTACCGGTGCAACCTCGAGTGCAAGATGTGCCCGTTCTGGCGTCGGGAGGACGAAGAGCTTCTCGGCCTGGCGGACGAGATTCGGATCATGGAGGCCCTGGCACGGGCCGGGGTCTCGTTCCTGGGGTTCGAGGGAGGGGAGCCTCTCCTCCGCCGCGACGTCGGTGAGATCCTGAGGGAGGCCCACATGCGGTTTCATACTTCGCTTGTGACCAACGGCTGGCTGCTGGAGCACCGGCTCTCCGAGATCGCGGACCACCTCGACCTGCTCTTTGTATCGCTCGACGGCATCGGTGAGACGCACGACCGGCTCCGCGGTATCCCCCGGTCGTTCGAGAGAGCGGTGCGGGGCATGCGGGCGTCGCGCTCCGAGGTTCCCACGATTATCTGCCACACGATGACCCGGGAGAATCTCGACCACGCCGAGAGAGTGGTGGAACTGGCCGAGCGGCTGGACGTGGGCCTCACGGTCCAAGTGGCCTACGACTACCGCACGGCGAGTCCCCTGTCCCCCGACCGCAACCGGCTTCGACTCGCGATCGAACGGCTCCGCGACCTGCGCAAGAGCGGGGCCCCGCTGCTCGAGTCCACCGAGTACTTCGACGCAATCCTGGGGTCGTGGTACGAGGGAAAGCCCTGGCGGTGCAAGCCGTGGCTCACCATCAACATCGACCCTTCGGGCAGGATTGTCCTCCCCTGCTATGTCCTTCAGGAGTACCATGGAACCACCCCTGTCTGGGATGTCGATGTCCGCGAACTCTGGAACTCGTTTTCGTGGGCTCCGTACGAGTCCTGCAACAAGTGTGCCCTGGCGTGCTACCTCGAGCCGTCTCTGTTCCGGTGGACGGACTTTGCCGCATTCCGCGAACGGGTCATTGACGGGTCCGTGCGATACCTTCGGCGAACTGCTCCCACCTCGTCCCGCGAGGCGGCGGGTCGATTGATCTCGATCGAAACCCCGGCCACCTGATCGACTCGACGCCCCATTTCTTGGGGAGGTGGACGGGACGGTCCCCCGTTCCAGGCGCAAGCCCACCTAGCCGTTGACGCGGGCCAAGGCCAGTTTCCGAAGCGGTTCGACCACGAACTGCTGGGGAGATCCCTCCGTCGTGATAGGGTGGAGCAGTTCGAGAGCAGTCGGTGCGGTGGACCGGTGCGCTCCCTTATGCTCCCCCGGGACTCGGGCCCGCCGCGAGGAGCGGATGCCGGAATCCCCCAACGAACCTTCTCCCTCGGGCCGCTCGACCGAGGGGGCTACGTTCGAAGAGCTTCCCCTTCACTCCAAGCTCCAGAAGGGCGTCCGGGAGATCGGGTACAGAGTTCCGACTCCCATCCAGAAGGGCACCATCCCTCACGCCGTTTCGGGTCGCGATGTCATTGGGACCGCCCAAACCGGAACCGGGAAGACCGCCGCCTTCCTTCTCCCGGTGCTCGAGCGACTCCTCGAGGAACCGAGGGGTCGCATCCTCGCCCTGATCCTGACCCCCACTCGGGAGCTCGCACTCCAGGCGGACGGCTTTCTCCAGAGACTTGCCGGCCATACCCACCTCCGAGGGGCGCCGGTGTATGGGGGAGTCGGCATGGAGAGCCAGGAACGGGCCTTGCGTGGAGGGGCCGAGATCATCATCGCCACGCCCGGTCGACTTCTCGACCACATGAGCCGTGGGTACGTCGACTTTCGTTCTCTCCGGATTCTCGTGCTCGATGAGGCAGACCGGATGCTCGACATGGGATTCCTCCCGGATGTCCGTCGGATTCTCGACCGGCTTCCCCAAGAACGGCAGACGATGCTGTTCTCGGCGACAATGCCGCCCGAGGTGGTGTCGCTGTCGCGTCAGTTCCTGCGGGATCCCAAACTCGTCCAGGTTGAGGAGCGCACGGTTGCCGCCGTGGGTGTCTCCCACCTCGCCCTCCCCGTCCCGTCCCATCTCAAGGCGGACCTACTGCTCAACCTTCTCCAGGACGAGACGATGACGAGCGTCCTCGTCTTTGCGCGGACCAAACACCGAGCCGACCGCCTTTGCCGCCAGCTCCAACACCGCGGGATTCGCGTTGGTGTCATTCACGGAAACCGGAGCCAGAGTCAGCGCGTTCGCGCCCTGGAGGCGTTTCGGACGGGGGAGTTTCGCGTGCTCGTCGCGACGGACATTGCCGCTCGGGGCGTCGACGTGAAGGACGTCAGCCATGTCGTGAACTTCGACGTGCCGCACGAACCGGAGACCTACGTGCATCGCGTCGGACGCACGGCCCGGGCCCAGCAGCGGGGAGATGCGTTCACGCTGGTCTCGCCCGAGGAGGGGGCCGACCTCGCGCGGATCGAGAAACTGATTGGAATGCCGATCCCTCGAGCGCGAGTTCCGAACTTCCGGTACGATGCCCCTCGGCCGGCCCACCTCGGCCCCGCACGTTCCGCACCTCGACCCCCGCTCCGGGGCCGAGGACGGCGGCCACACCGACCGGGACGACGGGGCATCTGAGGGAGGCGACGGCACCGTCACTTGGGACCGCCGGGCTCGGTCGCCGCCCATCGATGGTTCGGATGTGAACCCCTGGGGGTTGGAAACCCCCTCCGACACGTGCTTCCTCCGCTCGAGCGACCGATCTCGACGTTTCGTCGTGGTCCAAACGGCTTGACGAAACGGACTATACCCCGGGACACCCCGAAGAACTCACGTCCGCCACCCCCGAGCTCGAGCCTGACCTAAAGCCTCGGCAGCATCGTCTTCTGCGTGTCGCTGTCGTGGTGATCGTCGTCGCGGTGGCGGGTCTTCTTGCCGCGATCTTCATTCCGGTCAACTCGGAATCCAAGCAGATTCAAGTCACGTCAGTAAGCGGGTCCAGTACAACCCTTTCGCTGCCTTCGTCGACTTGGGTCACGATCCGCTTCAGTCACGATGGGTCGATGCCGATGATGTACTGGATGGAAGGGCCGGGCGGGGGCATGATGTTCGATCACCACGGCATGATGGGGGGCGACTCGTACTCGTTCTGGTCGAACGGCGGGAGTTTCGAATGCTGGGCCGGCTACGAGGGCGGCGGACAGGGAATGACCCCGGTCTGGGTCAATGCGACTTGGGGTCTTCTCTGAGGACTGGGCCGACCTTCCCTTGAAAACTTACGGAGATAGATTCCACACTATTCGAGTGCCCGGAGGTTCGAGTACAGTATCGGAGTGGAAGGGCGGGGAATTAGGGCATCCTTCTCTGGCCCTCGGGAACCTGAGGGTCGTTCTGCGGTCAGACCCGTCATGATGCGGGCTCTTGAGGGGCCGCCGGAGGGATTTGAACGGATCCGGAGTTCCCCCGTCCGAGACATTCGTTGCTTTTCGCGAAGCGCTGCCCGGTACCCAGCGCTGCCCATTCGGGACCTTGTTAACTAGACCGGTTCCATCGATGAAGCATGCCCGATTCGCCCTATCGCCATCTTTCCCATGCGTACGGTCGAAATCACTTCTCGATCGACCGACCGCTTCAGGAGATGCTGAGGGTTTACCTCGGCAAGCTTCCCGACCTGTCGCGTCTCGGGGAGTACGTCGGAAAGGACCTCTACGAGGTGGCTGACTACGTCGATAAGTTCGGTCATCCGCAGCTCATCACGTGGAGCGTGGACGGAGAACGCGTCGACCGGACGTGGATGGCGCCGTCCGAGATGCGTGCCCTCGACTGGTTGATGAGGGAGGCGGCGGTCAACCAGGGACCATATCGTCGCGGAGACTGGTTCGAGCACTTCGCTGCACTCTACTTGATCGCCGACCCGGGCGTCGGGTGCATCCTCACCGTAACGAATCAGACGGCGTACGCGATCTACAAGTACGGGGACTCGGCCGCGAAGGCGTTCCTTCCGAGCCTCATCGGAGAGGAGGAACCCACCCGGTATGGAGCAACCTGGTTCACAGAAATCCAGGGAGGCAGCGACCTCGGGGCCAATCGGGTTACGGCCGAGTGCCGCGACGGACGGTGGACGGTCGACGGGGACACGAAGTACTTCGCGAGCAATGCTGGGCTGGCCGAGCTCGCGTTGGTGACAGCACGGGTCGAGGGGGGCGGCCCGGGCGTGAAGGGCCTCGGGTTGTTCCTCGTCCCCGAACTGACCCGTGACGGGAAACGCAATTTCCTGGTGCGCCGCCTGAAAGAGAAGAGCGGCACGATCGGCGTTCCGACCGGCGAGGTCGAGTTCCACCACTCCGAAGCCCTCGTACTCGGGGCGGCGGAGAAGGGGGTCTACTACACGCTCGAGAACCTGATGGTTTCACGTCTCGCGAACTCCGTGGCCGCCCTCGGAATCGCTCGGAAAGCGTACATCGAGGCGTACTTCTACGCCCAAGCCCGGACCGCCTTCGGACGGAAGCTGATCGAGCACCCCCTCGTTCGACGTGACCTACTCGACCTCGAGGTGGCGATCGAAGGGGCCCTTGCGCTCACGTTCCGGGCCATCGAAGGGTTCCAACGCGCTTGGACCGACGCGCCCCCCTACGGACCTCCGTACCACTTCGCCCGGCTCCTCGCCCACATCACTAAGAACGTGACCGCGGACATCTCCGCTCATGTCACGAGGGTTGCGATGGAACTCCACGGCGGCCTCGGTTTCCTGCGGGAGTTCCCGGTCGAACGGTGGCACCGTGAGGCCCTCATCACACCGATCTGGGAGGGACCGAGCAACATTCAGGCGCTCGACCTTCTCGAGGTCATCGCCAAGAAAGGGGCCGAGAGGCTGCTGCTCCAGGAGGTCCTCCAGGGCGCTGCGGGGGTTCAGGTCGGGAAGGAAACGTACGCCCTCGCTCACGATCGAATCCAGCAGACCCTGAGTCGACTCTCCTCGTACTCCGAAGCGGAGGCCCAGTTCTTTGGGAAGGACATCCTGAACGATCTGGGTCATGCCATCGCCGTGACCCAGCTCGTCCGCATCGCGAACGCGCTCCCCTCCCCGCGCTTCGCTCGGCTCGCCGCGTTGTACGCCCGGCGATTCATCGAAGGACGACGCTACGACCTCCCCTCCACCCAGGAGGTTGACGAGGTGATCGAGATCGACGGGATTCCGCCGGTCCCAGGCGAGGCGTAAGGGGCCTTCGCCGGAACGCTAAAACCTCCGCTTGCCTACTCGGTTCTCCGTGAAGGTTCGCGCGGTTCTTCCACCGTTCCTTCCGCTTGAGGAGATCGAGCGACGAGTCAGCTCGATCCTCCCGGGAATCGACGTCACGACCTCGCTCGAAACGCCGGGACACTTTCCCCCGGAGGAAGTCGAAGTCCTCATCCTGACCACGTTCCACGAGCTGAGCGCCGCGGCCATTGCGAAGTACGCCTCGCTCAAGTTCGTCCAGGTGGCGAGCACCGGGTACAACCGGGTCGACCTCGCGGCCTGCCGGTCTCGTGGGATCATGGTTTCGAACATCCCGGTCGCCAACTCGAAGACCGTTGCGGAACACGTGATCTTGCTGACCCTGGCCCTGCTTCGGGACCTTCGAGGCCTCGACTCGGACATGCGACGCGGCGAATGGCCGATGCTGACGGGGGCGAACGACCTCGCCGGAAAAGTGTTCGGAATCGTCGGAATGGGTCGGATTGGACGGGAGCTTGCGGCTCGGCTGGTCCCGTTTGAGACCTCCACCATCTATTCCGACCTTGTCCCGCTCGCTCCCGAGGAGGAGCGGCGCCTTGGACTCAGCCGGGTCGAGTTCCGTGACCTCCTCGCCCAGGCGGACGTCATCTCGCTGCATCTTCCGCTCACGGAGCGGACTCGGGGAATCGTCGCCGCCGGCGAGTTCGCGCTCATGAAGGACCAAGTCGTGTTCATCAACACGGCCCGCGCGGAGCTGGTAGATCCCGCGGCGCTTCGAGAGGCCGTCACCCGGGGGAGGATCCGTGCCGGCCTCGACGTCTACCCGACCGAGCCCCCCGATTTCTCCGACCCGATCTTCCAGGCGCCGGGCACCGCGTTCACGCCTCACATCGCGGGCGTGACGTTCGAAGCGCAGCAGCGGTTCCTCCAAGAGACGGTCAAGAACGTCCTGAGGTACGTCCAAGGGAAGGAGCCGCTCTACCGAGTCGACGCTCCCTCTCCTTCCTCCTAGTGGGGCCGGAAGTGGGAGGATGAGGGCGTCAGAGGAGCTCTCGCAGCTTCTGGACGCGCACGGGGTCCACGAGATCTTCGGGAACCCGGGAACCACCGAGCTCCCGTTCCTCGAGGGAATCCGACAACGCTACTACCTGACGCTCCACGACTCGATCGCCCTCGGGGCTGCGGATGGCGCGGCGCAGGTCTCCCGGGGGATCGCGGTCGCGAACCTGCATGCGGCCCCGGGGCTCGGGAACTCGATCGGCTTCTTGGACACGGCGCGCCGGAACCGTTCTCCGGTGCTCGTCACTGTCGGGCAGCAGGACCTCCGACACGCGGACCAGAATCCCCTCCTTTTCGGGGACTTTCGGACGATGGCGGAGGGGCTCGTCAAGTTCTTCCAGGAGGTTCGGCGGGTGGAGGAGCTCGAGGAAGCGGTCGAGCGGGCAGTTCGCCACGCCCTTGCACCGCCGATGGGTCCCGTCATCCTAAGCCTCCCGATGAACGTCATGGAGGAGGCGGCCAGAGCGTCTCCGTACCATCCCGAACCGGAAGCCGCCCCTCTCAACGACATCCGGGCCATCTCGGAGCGGATTCGGGCGGCGTCGAATCCTGCCCTGGTCGTGGGCTACGAGGTCGATGTCTACGATGCGTTTGCCGCCGTGGATGAGCTCGCGCGCCGGATGGGTGCGCCGGTGTACGCGGAACCGATCTGCTCCCGTTCGCCCATCCCCGAGGGCCTCCCGAACTTCGTGGGGGACCTCCTGCCCCAGAGCGCCTACATCGATTCCGCTCTCGGCGGGCACGACCTGGTCGTGCTCGTGGGCGCCGACCTGACCCTGTACCCGTACAGCGCCGCGCCCCTCCTTCCCGGGGAGCGGCTCGCGTACCTCGGTGCCGACCCCTCGGTACCGAAGAAGCTCCACTGCGACCGCGCCATTGGAGACCTGAGACAACTCCTCGAGGCGATTCTCTCCGGACTCCCTCCTTCGGGACGAACGTTCCGACGACCGCCGGACTTCGGACGGGCGAACCGTGTGGCGCGCGCGGCGCCCCGGATGGGAGGGGAGTTCGTGGTCGATGCAATCCGCCGGGCGTTCTCCGAATACACCGTGGTGGACGAATCGGTATCGCTCATCCCGACGATGAAATCCGTCGGCTTCTACCGTGGGAAGGACAGCTATTTCTCCTCCCGGAGTCAGCAGCTCGGCTGGGGCCTCGCGGCATCGATCGGAATCACCCTCTGGCGGCCAAAGACGGTCGTCGTCGTGGGGGATGGCGCGCTCCAATACTGCGTCCAAGCCCTCTGGACGCTCGCGCGATACCGGCTTCCCACGAAGGTAGTCGTGGTGAACAACGGCGGCTACAACATTCTGAAAAGCTACTCGAAGGCCAATCACCCCGCGCTCGCGGCCGCGGAGTACCTGGACCTTCCCGGGGTCGATGTCGAGACGATCGCCCGCGGCTACGGTCTCGGCGCCTCCACGGTGGACTCGCCCGAACGACTCGACCGGGCGCTCGTCGAGCTTCGCGAGACGGCTGGACCGGGCCTCCTGAACGTCCAGGTCGACCGCACCGTTCCCGACCTTTTCTCGTGATGCCCAGCGCAGGGCGTCACCGAGCTGAGCGGTAGGTCCACCAGGGCCCGATTGGTCCCGAGCCAGGGTTGTCTTGGTACCTTCCATGGACCGGGCAGGGGACCGGAACCGTTCCGGAAATCTCCCCTCCAGCACCAGCCGGGACCGAAACCGGTCAAATCGAGGGCGGCGACCATTCAGAGCAGGCGCTTCGGCAGAATGGTAGAGTAGTACCCCAAAAGGGTAATACATCGGACCTGCCTCCTGACACTTGATGAGCAACGAAATCGACCCCGCCGTACTCGCCTTCACCGGGAGCCGAACTCGGGCGCTCACCCTGGCTGTTCTCGCGAACGCCGAGGAGCCGTTCAGCGGCTACCGTGTGGCGAAGATCGCAGGGCTGACGCCGTCCAAGGTCTACCGCGAGCTTCTCCGGGCATCGAAGGCAGGATTGATTCGCCGAGACGTGTCGGGCAACGGATACCTGATTGCCGACCCCGATGTTCAGACGTTTCTCCGGCGGAGACTCCGGATTCGGTGGGACGACGAGTGGGACAAGGCGCGGGTTGGTTGGAGCGACGAGACTCCGCGCCTTCTCGCGTCCGGACTCACCGCGATACGCCGGCGGCTCCGAGATAACCCGAACTACCTCAGACCTCGTGGGTGGAAACCGCCGGCCTCGGCTCAATCCTTGGCCGGAGAACTCCGTAGGTCACCGGAAAAGGACGCCGGAATCCGCCGCGCAGGTCAACGCACGTCGCGGCGTGATGACTGGACCCGATGACCGCAGACGAGTTCCGAGCGATGCTGGTGGCGGAAATCGAGCCGTACCGACGCGTGCAATCCTTCGCCGCCCTGTTGGCGGCGGAGTCCGGTCTCGGCACCGATGGCCTCACGGTCGTCGGTGGGTCGGCGCTGGAGATCTACACGACCGGCGACTACGTTTCGGCGGACGTTGACCTCCTGGCGGAGGATCAGGAGAAAGTGGCTCGCGTGCTGCGGTCGTGGGGCTTCGCCCTCGGCGGCATGTACTGGCGGCACCCCGAGTTCGAGCCGTCGGTGCAGATTGTGGGGAAGTTCGATAGCGGTCGCAGGTCGTTGAACCAAATCGTCCGAACCCGCTACGGCGGAGTACGCCTCGCCTCGATGGAGGACATCATCTGGAAGCGGGTCTACGAGTCCCGTGGCTGGAACCGTCCTGCCGCGCTTTCCGAGGCGGCGCTTCTCGTTCGCCGGTACTTCGACCGGCTCGACTGGGAGTACATCGAGGAGATGGGGCGGGAGAACCGGGTGGAAGACCTAGTCGCCGACCTCCGGCGAACTCGCGGAACGTTCGACCCGCGCCGAGAATGAGCGACGGTCGGGAGCCTCCTCGACCCCCTTAGTCCAACCCGCCAATTCTTCCTGTGTCCCCGGTCCGCGTCACTTCATGGCTGGCTCGAAACCACAAGTGGCGGGCCAAAGGGAGTGGAAGAAACACCCAGGTACCTTAGTCGCGTAGTACCCCACCTTCATCCCGAGGTAGTTCCCCTAACCGGAATTAGGGGAAGCACGTCGGAGTCACACAGACACCCCCTTCACACCTCCTGATGCCTGCAACGATTGAGCGATACCGAACTACTTGAGGAATAATCATGGTACGCGTGTGCGACTGATGACGTGACCGAAATCCAAACGCGGCGGGCCTAGATTCCCGAGTCTACGATCCGACTTCCACGTAGAGCGTTACGTTCCTATCAGCAGGACTCGACTGATAGACTCCGGACTCGAAATCAGGAGCGAACCAGGGCGTTGGGCCGGGACCGTTGGCCGGGCCGGCAAACGACGTTTGGCCGTAGTAGGCTGTTCCGTTCGTCTCTACCACGAGGATTGCGGTCCCAGCGTCGATTCCACATGTCCAAGGCGCGAGATGAAAGTCGAACCCCTGAAACTGAACGGACATCGATGATCCGCTCCACGTTCCATTCATCGAAAAGGGACATTGGAGCGTGGCCGAGGTCACGTCGACTGACATGCAGTGGTAGCTTCGCCCGTCGAATGACTTTGTGTCAATTCCTGACGAGGCGCATTGAGTACCGCTCAAATACCCGGGCCAGACAAAGAGAATGATGATGACTATCACAACAACAGCTACGGTTAGAAGAACTGCGGCGGTTGAACGTCGGCCTAGCGGATTCGCCATGCCTTATCCGCACTCGATTATTCAACATCGGAGACGCCCTACTTGAGGAATCGCCGTGGATTGTCTACTATACCGTTCGACACGAGGGAGCCCATAATCGCGCCCGCCAAATGAGAACTACACGGACCTCGATGCGTCGCGACCCATTACTGCCGCCCGCCGAGGAACCGGAATGTCATCAAATCTCCAGAAGGTTGGAAGGTGACCAACTGGAGCGGATCATGTGTTGGACCGCGCTTTTCCGATATGCGTGAATCTGCGTTCTGCATCAAAAAACAAATCGATTCATCGAGAACCCATTTTGGGGCGTGCTTTTTTCCCGAAGTGCGTTTGTCGGACGTGCAGAGTGTCTGAGAGCCATCCCGCAACATGCTTATGGTCCTGAACGGAATTTGTATTTGCCCAAGGGGAGGCAGATGCTGCCGATGCTCCCAGGGAGCCGGCTGCGGTGCTTGTACAGGACTATTGGCATCTTCATCCTGAGTGCGATCTTCGCTTCGCCCCTTGTTGTACCCGCAGCGACTTCTGTAACCCCTGCTTGGACTGCCCGCTCTGGCCCGCTGCCTCCGGTTCTCGGAGCAAGGGACTTCGCTCAGCTATCTGCTCAGAGCGTCGCCCCTGACACCCTGCTCATCAACCCTTATGAAAACTGTCCGCACGGCGAGCCATGTGCAATGGGCATCACAGACTTTGGATTGAACGGGACGGGACAATCACAGCCATATGGAACGAATGAGTTCTTGGGCGTCGCCAGTATCATCTCACTACCGCAGTCAGGCATTCAGATCTCTAATGTTTGCGCCATCGCGGGAGGGTCGCTGAGTCTCCAACTCAACGTTGTGCTCGTCTTTTGGATGGGAAACACTCCTTATTATTACTGGATTCAGGACGTAGCTGTCTTTGATACTCAAGGGTCTTCCAGCAGCTCAACTGTTACGTATACTGACGACGTTTGGAATTTCTCGTCGCCAAGTCTGCAATCTCAATCAGTCGCATCTGGAGGAAACGGAAGCCTACAAGTCGACGAATACGGAAGATTGTACTACGCTTCCTGCGCCCCTAACTCCTTGAATGGCAACGGAGTTCAGCTAAACTACTCGACGAGCAGTCCGGCGTCAGTCAAGCTGCAAGTCAATGCTGTTGTCAGCGGCAATGTTCCACACGTCGTGTTCTCATATTACAGCACGAGGACTGGAGCTCGCGAGGTGTTCGACAACGTCTGGTTTCCTTGGGCCGTGAGTCCGAACTTTCCTCAATTCACGGTTTCAGCAGTCGGCGCTGACCCCAACAATGGTTTCAACGACGCGGAGTTTGTGTTCGGTGGACCTTGCGAGGGGTGCCAAATAACGTTTCAAGAGCAGTCCAAGGTCCAGCTATTCCTCGAATTCGACTTCCTGCAAGGGACGATGGAGTATGTGCCTAACGCATACGACTTCGGAGGAGATACCGCTGAGCTGGCAAACTGGGTGTACGATTCTGGACTTGAAGCACCGGTCGGCGCGAGTCTTTACTATGATCTGGGAACTCTCGGAATGCTATATTGGTCCAATTCCGTGCAATTCCATACGAATAGCACTGTGCCGCAATCGTTAGAGTGGGAACTCTTCCTGAGTGGGCCCAATCTCGTCACGAATATTGCGATAAACGAGTACTTCACTAACGGTGCAACCACTCTTCCGGACGGGGTCTACTCGTGGCAGATACTTCCACCGGCTGGTTGGGTCGCGACTCCGTCATCCGGGAGTGTAACAGTTTCTCAAAGAATGAATAACGTCTTCTTTTCACTAACAGACCCAGGAGGAGGCGGCGGAGGGGGGTGCGTAGCCTATGGCACACCCATCCTGACTCCCCAGGGCTACGTTCCGGTGCAGAAACTCGAGAGAGGCGCCCCAGTCGTAGAGTTCAATTTCACGACTCAAACGCTCACCGGGGGTGTCCTACAGTGGGCAAACAAGACAAGGGTCACGAGTCTCGTCGACATCGACAACGGGCGCCTATTCCTTACACCGACCGACCAGCCGATTTTTATCCGAAATTCTACATTCATGGGCTGGTTGCGTGACCCGAAGAACCTGACAGAAGGCGACTACACATGGAATCCTATTAACGACTCTTGGGTGCTGGTCACCAATGTTTCCATAGTCCAACAACAAACCTTTGTTTACGATGTCGTTACATCTGGCTTGAACAATTTCGTGGCGAATGGTTTCCTCCTAGACCAAAAAAAGCCCGGCTAGAAGGCGCCAGGCGAAGGACGGCTTTCCGAGGATGGTGCTTCCTTCCTGGGAAGGATCGACCCGGCATTTGGCCAAAGCCGTTCGAGTTCGGCTTGACTCAAACGGGAATGGTGTGTCTGCAGTTAGGTCGCCTTCTCTATGTTCGAGACTCTTCCTTTGTCCCGCTTGCTCGAACCAAGCTCGCTACCCGGCCGAGGTATCAGGTTTCTGTCTAGGTACGCCACCGGAATAGAAGAACTTGGCAAGGTACCTTCCCTCGGCGTCAGTTCAAGAAACCGCCATGCCCCCGAATTGGTGTGGTACGGGTTCGCCGACCTCCTGCTTAGGGCACTTAGCCTCGTTCGCGTTCAGGCACCATCATCACTAGCACCGGTTAGGCGCCGGAATCGAGATTAGAACGGACCGCACCTGCACACCCCCGGCAGTGATTAGGTGCTGAAGCGACCAGTCTCCAATCGACAGCCCTGACTCGATTCTCTGTCGTTGGCTCTCTAGGCGGGTCCTGCCTGCTCATCTCGGCCATCTCTCCACTCTTTACCCCCGACCCTCCTCCAAGAGGTAGTCAGGGGCTTCCCCCGAATCGCACAAACTTTGAGCAACCTCGGGTTGCGATGTTTATGCCCGCCGTTGGTAACTCGCCAGATACTTCTCACCGTCTCGCGGCAGTTCGAGACGAGATTCGCCGAAGGCTGGTCGAGCGTTACAGGATGTCAACGGAAAGGCCGTATGGCCTGATTCCTGAGAACGTGGATGTTTGGGGTGTCGAGTTCAGCGCAGGGCTCGATGAGCTTCTCGCGGACTCCCAGCGGGCTGACATCGAGGAGCTAACAGCAAACGTGAAAGCGCTCGATGAAGCGAGCGAGAATCTACTCAAGGCCACCACGAACGCGGCCATTACTCAGGGGCGAATCCTGCTAGCCACGATTGTCCTCGCAGTTGCGGCCATCACGACTCTCGGAATCGCCGCGTTTCAGGCTATTCGCTAACTCTGTGCTATTCGCCGGTGGTGGGTGTGGCGGGGGTGCCCCCGCAAACAGGATTGCAACCGTGGGTAGGCTGACTGACCAAAATCCAGGAGTTATCGCACGCCCCTAGAAGATCTGGCTACTACGCCTATTGACGAGGGCTCCGACCGGGATACGAACCGTTCGGCTATGCCCCCCTCCGACACTTCGGCCCCGTCTCGCGGGTCGGGAGGGACGGCTCTCCGAACGCCAGCTGATCGAGACGCTCATAGCGAAGTTTCGACCCTGCCAGCTCCTCGGTCCGCGATGTCGACGGACCGCGGCCGCCAAAGGACCGCGACCACGGCGGCGGCAACCGGCACCGCCACGAGGTAGACCCAGAGGTCCGTGTAGGTCCCTGAGAGCACCGCGGGAGCGATGCTCCGAGCTGGGTTGAGGGAGCTTTCCGTCCAGGGCCCGATCACATAGGTCGATATGCCGACGGCGGCCGGGGGAAGAGCGACCCGCCAATGACCGCGACCCTGCCCCCGGTCCGCGAGCGCGAAGACCGAGGCCACGAGCAACGCCGTGAATGCTGCTTCCGCACCAAAGGTCAGGAGCACGTTACCGTTCGCAGGGAGGGTCGCTCCAAGGTGACTGCCCCTCCCCAGCGCAAGGAGAACCAGGAAGCTCGCGATGAAGGCTCCGAGGAACTGCGATGCCCAGTACCACGGCGTCTCTTTCCACCCGAGTCGACCGCTGGCCGCGAGCGCAAGAGTGACGGCGGGATTGAGGTGGGCACCCGAGACCCGAATGAAGAGGATAATCGGGACGAGGACTGCGGCGAACCATGCGAGCGCCATCAGCCACTGAGGGATTCCTCCGGACGCGCTCGACGCGACGATCGTCCCTGTCCCGATCCCGACCAGAAGAGCGGTCCCCGCCACCTCGGCGAGGCATCGGCGCGCGAGCTGGAAGTGCCGCGAGGTCACTGGCCGGAAAGGAGCGCGGCGCGGCGTTTGTCCGCGAGGGCGAGCTCTCGGCGCAGTCCTTCGACACGTGCCTGCAGCTCTTGGCGGACCCGGCGGAACCCCGCATCGTCGAGCTGGGCGGGGTCGGGAAGGGCCCAGTCTCGCACCTCAATCACCTTCAGTTTTGCCGGACAGCTCGCACTGTCGAGACATCCCATGGTAACGATGACCTTCGAGGTCGACAGCATCTCGTCCGTGAGAAGTTGAGGAGAATGCCCGGGCATCTCGAGCCCGATTTCCCGGAGCATACCCTCGGTTCGGGGGTTCGGCGCAGGGGCAGGTTCCGTCCCCGCCGAGATGGCGCGCCATCCGTTCGGGCGGTTCCAGTTGAACATCGCTTCCGCCATGAGGGAGCGACACGCGTTCTCGACGCAAATGAAGAGGACCGTCTTTTCGGTCATCGTTCCTCCGTCGAAGGACGGGTCGCTCGAATGTCCGCGGATACCACCCCGATCGCGGCCTGACCGCGGAGGTTGTCGGGAGGGTTCGTGGGGACTTTCAGGTTCACTTCGATATCCTTGAAGCCGGCCCGTTTCAAGAGGCGCTTCACCTCTCGGGGCTCAAGCGCCCCCGAAGAGCAGGAGGACCAGAGCGACGGGTCGGCTCGTTCCTTCTCGCTGATGGGACGGGTGGCCACCACATCCGAGATCGCAAGGTGACCTCCGGGTCGGAGGACTCGGAACGCTTCGCGGTAGACCGGACCCTTGTCCGGAACGAGGTTGATCACACAGTTCGAAACGACGACATCTACCGTGCGATCGGCCACGGGAAGATGCTCGATTTCGCCCAGTCGAAACTCGACGTTCGGGTATCCGCCCTTCCGCGCGTTTTCGCGCGCCTTCAAGACCATCTCGGGGGTCGTGTCCACACCGATCACGTGGCCCTTCGGCCCGACCTTCTTGGATGCGAGGAAGCAATCGATCCCAGCCCCGCTCCCGAGGTCGAGAACCACTTGATGCGGTCGGAGTGCGAGGATGGCCGTCGGGTTTCCGCACCCCAGTCCGAGGTTCGCCCCGTCAGGTAGCCCGGAAAGCTCCGTCGTGGTATAGCCCAACTGGGTCGCGACGGATGACGAGGCGCAGGAGGAGTGTCCGGAGGCACCCTCACAACAGCCGGACGAGCCGCCTTCCGGTGAGCAACATCCGCCTCGGGAGGCGATTCCCCCGTAGCGAGCTCGGACCTCTTGCCTCCGGACCTCATCGGGGTCCGGGCGTACCTTGCCCCGGGTCATGGTACGCCGACCTCTGCCGGGCCGTTCAGGCGGTAGTACATCCATTTCCCCTGACGACGAGACCGAACGAACCCCGCCTCCACGAGAATGCCCATGTGGTGGCTGACCGTCGCATGCGTGAGGCCAGTTGCGGCCTGGATCTCACACGCGCAGAGTTCCTTCCTGCGCCGCAGGAGCGCGACGGCGAGAAGCCGGTTCTCGTCGGCGAGGGCGCGAGCGCGCCTCAGGGCCAACGGAAACCGGGCGGAGCCGGCGACTTCCTTCGCGAGGTCGCGGTACTCGGGCACGCAACACGCGGCATCTTCCCCGGTAAGACGCTCCAGTCGGTTCGCAAGCGCGGGGTCGGTGGCTACAGCCGGCATCATGTTCATGGATATCGACACAATATATGTAGATTTAGGTCGACATGAGGCGCACCGGTCCTCATTCGTTCCCTCCCGTGGCGTGCCCGAGAAGGGGATCCTCGGGGACCTAGATCCGGGATAGAAGCCGCTGGGCATCCGGCAGAGCTTGACGACTCCGGAAGAAGTCCTTCCACGGGTCGGCGAGGCGAGCTCGGCGGCCAAAATTCCCGAGGTTGAAATCGGTGGGGCGGAGCTCGGGACGGACCTCGGACCATGCCAGCGGTGTGGAAATCGGTGCGTGCGCGCGTCGACGAACGGAATAGGGCGCAGCGACGGTCTGGCCGAACCCGTTGCGAAACGGGTCGAGATAGACTCGGTCCCCGCGCGCCGAGAGCAGATGCTCCACGGTCAGCTCCTTCGGGTGGGCTCCGGCGAGGCGGGTTCCGACCTCTTCCGCGAAGGCGAGCACGTCCGATGCGTCCGGGCCGGGGCGAATGGGAACGAAGACGTGCATCCCGCGTCCCCCGGAGGTCTTGGGAAACGATTCGAGGCCGAGGACGCCCAGCGCTTCTTTGACCAGAAGTCCGGCGCGCGCGGCATCCGCGAACTCCCCCGACTCGGGGTCGAGGTCGAAACAGACCCAATCCGATTGCCGCGGCGCGACCGATCGACCGGCCATCACGTGCACGGCGATGCAGCCGAGATTGGCAAGAGCGAGCTCGGTCTCGAGCGAACCACCCACCACATAGTCGACAGACTTTCGTTTCCCCTGCGGCGTCTCGATCTTCTTGGTGGGCGTACCCGGCGGCATTCCCGCGGGAATCTCCTTTTGATAGAAGCATTCGCCCTTCATTCCGTCCGGGCATCGTTCCAGGGAGAGGATTCGGTCGCTCACGTACGGCTGTAGTTTCGGAAAAATCGCCGCATAGTACTCGACCAGGTCGTGCTTGGTGTAGCCCTCCTCGGGCCAGAACACCTTCTCCGGGTCAGAGACCGCGACCGGCAGCTTCGCGTTCGGAGCGTTTCTCATGGAGGGGGTCCAGAACTCGGCTCCGGCAGAACGACGTCGTCGGCGCTCTTGTCGTCGCGGAGACCGAGGTACACCGGCTGGCGAAGTTTCCGGGCGTTGGTCAACTCTCGGTAGGAGATCTGCGCGACGAGTCGTGGCCGAAGGAAAGTGACTCCGCGTTCGCGTGGGGAGTCCACCAGCGTGGTCTCCCGGGTGACGAGGGGTCGGAATCGTTCGTAGAGGGTGGCGAGCGTTTTTGCGTTGAAGCCGGTGCCCACCTTTCCCACGTAGCGAAGACTGCCGTGGTCGTGGGCGGCGAGCAGTAGCGCGCCGAAGTGTTTTCGGGAACCCGCAGGCGCCGTATACCCCACGATGACGAACTCGTCCTCTTGGTGGACCTTCACCTTCAGCCAGAAGGGCGAGCGATCCTCCTCGTAGGGTGACGAGAGGTCCTTCGCGACGACCCCTTCGTATCCCTTGTCCTTCGCGATTCGGAAAGCTGTCAGGCCATTCGGGGAGAGGCGGTGGGAGAGGAGGAGAACGTGATTCGACGCGACAACCCGCTCGAGAGCCTGGCGACGCGACGAGAGAGGCGCGCTTCGTAGGTCCTTCCCATCGTCGAACAGACAGTCGAAGACCGCGTAGCTTGGCTCTCCCTTGCCTTCCTGGAGGAGTTGAAACCGCGAAACGTTCCGCTGGTCAAAGACCACGACTTCTCCGTCCAGCAACAACGTAGAGCGCGCGAGGCGTCCGACCGCCGCGGCGATCGTCGGAAACCGGCTTGTATCGTCCTTGTCAGATCGGGAGAAGAGCCGAACCCTCGAGCCTTCCTTGTAAGCAAGAATCCGCTCCCCATCGTATTTCTCCTCGTACACCCAGCCCGGTCGGTCAAAGGGCTGCGCGACCAGGGTCGCAAGCATCGGGGAGATTCGGAAGGGAATGCGAGGCTCCATCGTTCGGGGTGAGAGGGAAGAAAGCAAAACCCGTTCCCCTCCGCCGGTCCGTGTTGGTGAGACCACCGAGCGCACCACCGACGCTCGAATGTCAAGTCGGTCATACACCGAAGGAGGTGTCGATGGTGAAGGTTGCGGCGTGGACGCGATCGTTCAGCAAGTGACGCTCGTGGTGAAGGACCAAACCGCCGCGCTCGACTTCTACGTCCAGAAAGTGAGCTTCGAGAAGAAGACCGACTTCACCCCTCCCGGCGGCCGCCGATGGGTGACAGTGGGACCTCGAGGGCAGAACCCTGAATTCGCCCTGTTCCCGCTCGGGTCGCCAGTGAATCCCGAGCAGAAGATGTGGGCTCAGCAATGGGTTCCGGGCAAGGCGCCGCCGACCGTGCTTCGAGTGAAGGATTGCAAGGCGATCTACGAGGAGCTACGGGCTCGAGGGGTCGAGTTCCTTCAGCCTCCCGTGGAGTACGCGTGGGGAACCTCTGCGACGTTCGTCGACCCCGACGGAAATCTCTTCTCGCTCAACCAGCCTCCGTCCCGCCAATCCTGGCCCTGAGTCGGTTGGACCGGGAGAGCGGGCTACCATCGACGTGCGCCTGCGACGGGGGAACCGGGATTGTGAATCCTGGGCTCCAGGATGGCCCGCGCTCTGATCCCCGAGGAGGCGGCGCTGAGCTCGGCCTTTTCCGGGTCCTGGGCCCGAGCCCCTTCCCGACCCTTGTTCCGGAGCTATAGACCGATGGCGACGGCGAGGACGAGTATGATGATCACGATCACTCCGGCCCTCACCCAGTGGTAGGTCATCGTCATCGTCTGATCGATGTGCTGGAGCAACGCGTTCGGGTCGGTCACAGACAGCGGGGACTGCGTGCCGGACAGCGGCATTGGGCCTGCCATGTCTCGCGGGAACGCATTCGGAGTAATCAACCAGTCGAAGGCAAGGGCCGGCGTCTCGCCGGACCCGGGGGATGTGTTCGACCTCGGCCGTTACGGCTTCGGGGAGGTTGTAGTCGTCTCCGCGGCCTTCTGAGCCTTCGGAGTGCTCGGCATCGTCGGCCACCAGAACGGGTGCCCGGAAACCCCGGCCACAAGCCGGTCAATACCAATGAACATGAGCGCGAAGGCAAGGAGGAAGACCAGAAGCCATACC
>Ga0187780_10000180_pt1 | contig 49715 bp, 36 predicted proteins | sample 1015_Q2_SP10_20__FD_132429 | JGI IMG/M metagenome (GOLD analysis project Ga0187780, IMG submission 132429) | Tropical peat soil microbial communities from peatlands in Department of Meta, Colombia - 1015_Q2_SP10_20_MG | ecosystem: Environmental > Terrestrial > Soil > Wetlands > Peat | place...
CATAGCGGCCATCCCGATCTCGCAACGGGTAACGCGGAGCGCTTTTCCCTGGAACAGCGCTCCGCGTTACCCGTTGCGAGATCGGGATGGCCGCTATGGAGAGAAGTCTTGTGAAGCGTCGAACTGGCTGAGTATTCGGGTAGTCCTCGCCGCGCCGCAGTCGCCCCAGCAGAACATCTACATCGAGCGATTCACACCCCGTGCAAGATTCAAGCTTGCGTCACTGGCCTAACCGTGGCCGCTGCTTGCACACTCACATGCACCAATATCCAGTGCGGAAACATCCTGAGTCCGGTTGAACAATTGAAGTATAGTGACGAGCCGGTCGCGACAATTCTGACAAGAAGATGGCACAGCGAGCGGCTGTAGACCTTCGTCCCAAAGGCCGACGACGACTGGTCCCAATGGCGCTATACGTTCAACTGCTTTCTTTACTAACCACAGCGATGGTGGGACGTAATGGCCTGCTAAATACTCACGTGCTAAGGACGTTTCGGGGACGACAAAGGTCGGCTCAAGAGCAAGGCGGACCGAGATGCCATACCGCCGCGCCAAGCCGTGGATATAGTTCGCCGCTTCCTCGACGTCGTGCAAGGCTTCTGCAGCCTCCATGTTGGTTGGTTTCAACATAACGTACGCGAGGAGGTCGACGCCAGACGCCCCCAAAACGCTGACGGCACGCTCGAAGTCGCAGAGCGAAAATCCCTTTCGCAGCTTCTTCTCCCTAACGTAGCTATCAAAAGCATCCAAGCCAATTCCAACTTCTAGGGAAAGCGGCTGAGGCCGCCGCATAGCAAGTCGCATTGCAGCTAGCCGCTCGGGTGTAATGTATTCAGGTCGCGATTCCACAACGATGACCCTGACCGAAATCTCGCATGCACACCGCTCCAACATGCGGAGACGCGCTCCTTCAGGAATCTCGAAGTCGTTGAGAAAACTTCCGGAATTGTAAAGATCAATCTCGCGAATCTGATCACGATCGCAATTCCAGGTTCGAAGTGCTGCTTCCAATTGCTCAACTAGATCGGATGCCGGAACTTGAGCGCCGCCGGTTGTCAGGCGACGGTATCCACAGTATGTACAACCCCGTTTCGGCCCCAGGTCATAGACACAGCCAGGAGCACGCAGAATAACCATCAATCGATTTGCAGTCTCGCCACGAACCCAAGTGGGCGTCAGCTCGGCCGAGACCGGTACACGGCTAAGGACGTGGAAGACCTGTGGTTGCAACGCGGGCTCTGGCATAAAGTGGGACCTCTTCATAGGTCGTCGGTGACGGCGTACCAACGGCAAACTTCGACCATTGTAGCCCCGAGGCACCTGCAAGCTTAGACCAATACCGCTTTGGGCATCTGGCCTAACACCAGGAGGTCGGATCAGCTTGGGCGCCGAGTGATCCTTTTATCTCTACGACTCCAACCTCAATGGGGTGTCGACTCCGACATTGAACGGCCGAGAGATTCAGGACACATCCTACGTATACGGCGTGAAGTTCAGCCCGGACGGCAGTCTATAATTCCAACCTAGTGCTCACGCTCTGGACGTGTTTGATGGCCGCCGGGGAACGCTCCCGCGAACACAGGACCTTGAGGGGAAGAAGTTGCCGACCATCACCGGATCCACTCCGGGAATTTGTCGCTTTGGAAGGGGTGGAACGGGGATACGGCCATAGCGCTTATTTCACTTCGCCCAGGCGAGTCGATCGAAAATTCCTGGCGCGGGGTTGTCTAGCGTCGCCTTGAAATCCTCGTCGCTGAAGTACTTCCGGACAATTTCGATGTCTTCGTCCGACGCATAGGTCATCGCGTAGGTGAGAAACCGCGTTGGGAACTCCAATGCTTCTTCTGCCGTGCCAAACCAGACGATCCGCTTTGCGACAGCCAGAAGCTCATTGGTAAGAATCATCACTCTCTGCCCGAAGCAACCAAATCCCGTTTCCCTGCGAGTCTCGGAAGCTCACCTAATTTTACGCCCCTGACCGCGCTCTGCAACGCATTCTGTGTCGACTTGGGAAGCTTGGACAGGTCCCCGTCGGCGGAGTAAGTCAACGCACGGAGCGTCGGCGCGGGATCAAATTGTGCTCCGTAGATGGCCTTGGCGGCACCGAGCGCTCTGCTCAAATGCACGCCGTTTTTCAGTGAGGCTGCAATGTCTCGATAGTCCTTTGCTTCGGCGCGTCGCTGTACGACGGCCATCTTGCAACCTGCTATGTCCAGAAGAGAAGCGACCTGGACGCCGTTGTCTCGAACTGTGTCGGGGTCTGCTACTCGGTTGAGGCCTAGTCCTCCGAAGAACGAGACAGCCCTTCTTCCTCCTTCCCCTTAGTTGGCCTCCTATGGTTTGCCACTTGAAGAAGTCAATCAGGAGCGGCATATCAATCTCCATGCGAGACAAAGAGACGTTCTGCGCATAGCCGAGAGCCCATGTTCATGCACTCAGCGAGCCTCGGGAAATTGACTTGAGTGACTCTTTTGAAGTAAGAAGTGCCTACTGACCTCCCGGAAGCAACACCTCCCGAGGGTTTCGGCGTGCCCTCCCCGAGGCCATCCATTCCCAACATTCAGGAGGAACGATGAGAAGAATTCTATGGGCAAGTCTGTTTGTCGTGACGCTGTTAACGGCGCTCCCCGTTTATGCGCAGAATCCAAACTACGACGTAGGCCCGGTATGGCGGGTCACGTACTACCACATCAAGCCGGGTCAGGGAGAAGCGTTCTGGAAGGATTTCCGGGAGAATTCCAAGCCTGTGCTTGATGCGCTGAAGAAGGAAGGCATCATCACGGAGTACAAATACTGGATCAACGTAACAACCGACAAGCCCGGCGATTGGGACGTCGCCGTGGGACTGCTGTTTCCGAACTGGGCAGCACTCGATCAGGGAGATGCCAAGGCCGCGACCATTTCTACCAAGCATTACGGCTCGCGAGAAGCCATGCTGGATGCGGCCAAGAAACGCAACGACATACGCGAAGTGGTGACAAGCAAATTAGCGCGCGAAGTCATGCCCAAGTAGGCCACGGATCAACGCCACAAAAAGCTGGTAGGCCCCGAATGCCTTTAGCGAAGCATTCGGGGCTTACTTTTTATGGTTGGCAAGTCAGATCACCACTCCCGCAAAAGCAGGTCGCATATCGTGCGCTTTCCTCAGTTCAGTGCTGCAGGATTAGATTCAAATTCGTGGGTCGCGTTTTTGCGACAGGTAAATGCGTGCGTTCCACCTGAAATGGCTCACTCGAGCGTCACTTTGGTGCCGCTTCTGCCCGAGATCTCGGTCGGGGACCATTCTGTGACGTGCGTCACATTCACAGTCGGGGATTGGTTTGCTAAGATGTGCGCCTTGCATTACGATCATGTGTCGTGAGTCACATTCTGCCCTTCTGGGCCAAGGCGGTTCTGTGAATACTAAACGAACGTTTTGCGTGAACGTACCGCTCTCGTTGTTTGTTGGGATGGCCGTAGCAATCTCTGTACTAGTCGTCACGTCGTCGGGCAGAGCCATTCCTGCCTTTTCGCGCAAGTATCAAACGTCGTGCACGACGTGTCACAACAACTATCCGGAGCTAAATGATTTCGGCGAGGCCTTCAAGAAGAATGGCTTTAAATTCCCCACGGATGACGAGGCCTTCGTCAAGCAGGATCCTGTGCTTCTTGGCTCCAAGGCTCAGAAGGAAGCTTTTCCGGGAGCGGTGTACCCGGGCGAAATCCCCGGGACGCTACCCATCGCGTTTCGCTATGAAGGCAACTTCAACTGGAACGCGAGTCAGCCCCAAGCGGTGGCGGGAGCACCGGGCGGATATGTGCCGAGGACGGACCTTTTCGTGCCGAACACGTTCACCATTATCTCGGCGGGGAGTTTGGGACAGAACTTTTCTTTCTGGATTGACGATGACATTTCTGCAGGCGGCTCGGGAGCCAATGGCGGCCTGGGAGATGGCTGGCTGAAATACAACGATCTTGGCCGCGTCTTCCAACTTCCCAAGAACTCCCTAAATGTGCGGTTCGGGCAGTTTGAACTGGATCTGCCATTCACCCAGGCGCGCACCTACTATTTGTCCGGTTACGATGTCTTCGGCCAAGCAAACGTGGCCCAAAACCCGTGCGCAGCGGTGCCGACGATCGGGCCGGGCACGGTCTGTCAGACCGAGGACAATCCTTTCGTCTTAGGGATACCGCAGCGCGGCATTGAATTTGGCGGGACCCCAAACAATGGAAACTTCAACTGGTCGGTGGCCATCACGGATGGCACCGGTTCGGCTTATGGCCAACCCGGTACGCTGAGCACGCGAAACACAAAAGACGTTTACTTGCGGACTTCCTACAAGTTCAACCTGGAACGAGATCCGGGAAGCCGCCATGCCGTCCAGGCCGCCGGCCCCACTGGCCCGCACGACCACACTTCGATACGCATTGGTGGTTTCTACTACTACGGCAAGAACCAGCAGAACTTCGGAGGCAGTTCCCTTGGAGCCTTTGGCTTGACGAACACGCTGGATGAACCGTTTTATCGCACGGGTGCCGACATTCGATTCAAGTACCGGAAGCTGGAACTTTATGGCGTGGGGTTGGTTGGACACGACGACGACCACCTGTTGACCATAGACGCGCTCGGAAACGGAGCGCTCACGAGCGCGCACGCGGTGACTTTCACCGGCGGCTTCGTGGCCGGCAATTACTGGCTCTATCCCTGGCTAATCGCCACTGTGCGCTACGATTTTGTAAACTCGCCGTCAGATTTCGTGAACGGCGTTTCGCAAAATCGAACCCGCAATGACTTCCGGCCAGGCTATCAGATACTTGTCCGGGCCAACATCAAGGTGGTGGGCGAGTATACGCGGCACTGGGGCGTGCCGTACCAGGATGCGGCTGGCAACACGCTCTTCTACCGCCCGAACACGTTCATCACTGGCATCGACTACGTCTTCTAACCTTCGCCAGCGAATCAGGTTTTCAGGCCAAATCTGGGGAAAGCGAGAGGGGAACCATGTATTTCTTCAAACTTGCGGTCAAGGCAGTGGCAGTCAGCGGCGCTGTTCTTCTTCTGGTGGGTGTGAGTCTCGCCGGAGAAATCAAAGGAAAGGTCAGCGTGCAGGGTTTGAAATCAGCAGAGAACATCGCCGTATACTTCGACGCCATTCCGGACAAAAAGTTCGAAGCGCCAACGGCCAAGCCGGTAATGGATCAGGCGAAAATGGCGTTCATCCCGCACGTCATGGTCGTACAGGTTGGTACCACGGTCGAATTCCTGAACAGCGACCCGGTCGGTCACAACGTCTACTGGCCAAGCATCAGCGGCAACAAGAAGCTCGCTCACAACCTGGGTACCTGGCCCAAGGGCGAGAAGAAGTCCTTCCAGTTTAACGACGTCGGCGTTGCGAGTTTGCTCTGCAACGTTCACCCGGAGATGAACGGGTACATCGTGGTTGCGCCAACCCCGTATTTTGCGGTGACCGACAAGAACGGCAATTTTGAAATCAAGAACGTTCCGGCCGGTAAGTACACGCTGAAAACCTGGAGCGAGGACGGCAAAGTCACGACCCAAGCGATCGAGGTCGGCGCAGGCACTGCGACCGCAGACTTGACGGTCAAAAAGTGAGCATGACGAAAAACAGGGTCTGGGACGAACCAGGTGACAACGCGAACGAAGCTCGTTGATCTGGAATGGCTGGAGTCCAACTTTCCTTGCATGCAGGCGTGTCCTGTCCACACGCAAGCGGGGCGCTATGTCTCGCTGATCGCGGACGGAAGCTACCAGGAAGCTTACCGCTACGCCCGGACCCCGAACCCTTTTGCTTCGATATGCGGCCGCGTCTGCGGGCATCCATGCGAGCCGGCCTGCCGCCGCGGCCAACTCGATCTACCCATCTCAATCCGCGCCTTGAAGAGGTTCGTCACGGAACGGTACGGCCCGGAGTCGCGCAATCCCATTAATGTTTTTGACGGGAAACGCCCCGAACCGCGCTTGGAAAAGGTAGCAGTCATCGGCTCCGGACCAGCAGGCATGTCCGCGGCGCATGACCTGGCCGTGCTTGGCTATCCGGTCACCATTTTCGAGGCCGCAGCAGTTCCGGGAGGCATGATGCACCTCGGGATCCCGGAGTATCGCCTCCCGCGCGACGTCTTGCAGGCGCAGATCCGTGAAATCCTCGACCTTGGCCCGGAGCTCAAGCTGAACGTGCGCCTCGGCAAGGACTTCACACTCGAAGACCTTCGCCGACAAGGTTACAAAGCCGTGCTCATGGCCTTTGGCCTGCACCGCAGCCGCGAACTGAATCTTCCGGGCAACGAGCTCGATGGCGTGATCAAGGGCATCGATTTCCTTCTCAACGTCAACCTGGGCTATCGGTTTGAAGTGGGCAAGAAAGTCGTGGTCATCGGCGGTGGCAACGTGGCCATCGACGTGGCGCGTTCCGCCATGCGTGAACAGCAACAAAAACTTATGACCGACATGGCCAGCGTGGTCCTCCCCAACGAGTTGACCTCCAGCGAAATGGACGTGGCCATGAAGGAATTCATGGACGTTTCCCGCGCTGCCTTGCGCATGGGCGCACGAGAAGTCCAGTTGGTTTGCCTGGAATCCCGCGCAGAGATGCCCGCCTCCGAAGAGGAAATCGAAGAAGGCTTGCTCGAAGGGATGAAACTCCAGCCGTCCCTTGGCCCGAAACAATTCCTTGGGAAAAACGGAAAGCTTATCGGGCTGGAAGTCGTGAAATGCATTTCCGTGTTTGACGAAAACAAGCGTTTCAAACCAACGTTCGAGCCGGGAACCGAATTTGTGATTCCGTGCGACACGGTGATTCTGGCCATTGGCCAAGCTTCGGATCTATCCTTCCTCAAACCCGAAGACAAAATCGAAACCACCCGCCAGGGCACCTTGAAGATCAATCCCGACACACTGATGACCACCGCACCAGGTATCTTCGCTGCCGGCGACATCGCCTTCGGCCCCCGCCTCATCATCAATGCCGTCGCCGACGGCAAAAAGGCTGCCATCGAAATCGACAAGTACCTCCGCGGCCCCGAGTGGAAACCAAAAGAAAGATACATACAGATTACCGTCCTCAATCACCATGAGATGACGGCCCACTACGACGAATATTCCCGGTTGACCATTCCTGCTCTGCCTCTCGAGCGCCGCACCGGCGTCGCCGAAGTCGAAATTGGCTACACCGAAGAGCAGGCACGCGCGGAAGCCAGTCGTTGCCTGCGCTGCTGGATCAACACCATCTTTGAAGGCTCCGAAGCCAGCGGCACCGAGTGCATCCTCTGCGGTGGGTGCGTAGACGTTTGTCCGGAAAATTGCCTCTCGCTTGTTCCCCTGAAAGAGTTCGCGTTCACCGAGGAAGACAAGGAGCAGCTCAACAACGAACGCGATTTGCGCTGCGTCGAACTTCAGCACCTTACGCCCGAGGAACTTACCCAGGTCGAAGGGTCGGTGATGGTCAAAGACGAAACCATCTGCATCCGCTGCGGCTTGTGCGCCGAACGCTGCCCGGCAAACACCATTTCCATGGAAGCTTTTGAAGTGTTTGATCAGGATCCCAGCTTGCTGAACGTCGAGGAGATTGTTCTGAGGTCATGAGCGACGAAAAACAACATCCCTCTTCCCCTCACGCATCCGGAAGGCCGGAAGTGTCACGCAGAGATTTTCTCAACGAGATAACGCTGGGCGCGCTCGGCATTGCTGGTCTTGGCGGCGCCGCTTTGACCTACCAGTACTTCTCTCCCAACGTGCTCTTCGAGCCGTCCACCACGTTCCGCGCCGGCAATCCGGACCTCTATCCCGTGAATTCCGTCACCTTTCTGCAGGACCAACAGGTGTACATCGTGCGGACCTCCGGCGGTTTCTTCGCCGTGTCCGCCGTCTGCACCCATCTTGGATGCGTCACCCAATGGAAGCCCGAAGCCAACATGATTGCCTGCCCCTGCCATGGCAGCAAGTTCCAGCCCGACGGCAAGAAGATCGAAGGGCCGGCGCCACGGCCGCTGCCGCACTACTCCATCAGCCTGACCGCGGATGGCGAACTGCTTGTGGACAAGCTGCAAACCATTAAGCCCGATCAGGTCCTGACGGTCTGAGGAGCATCATGGCTACTTCGTTTCAAACCGTTCTCGAAAGCTTGCGGGCAACGCAGGTGTGGAAGTCCGTCTTCCGCCGCGGCCCGGCCATCACCAATCGCACGCGCAGCTTGGCGGTCTTTGGCAACCTGTTTCTCCACTGGTTGCCCGTCAAGGTCCGCGAAAAATCCCTGCGTGTCCGCGCGGCTTATTATCTTGGCTCTCTCTCATTCCTCCTTTTCGTCATTCTCGTCATTACTGGCGTTCTGCTGATGTTCTACTACCATCCCGCCGCGCCGAAGGCGTATCACGACATGAAGGATCTTCGCTTCGTTGTGTCCAACGGGGTTTTCCTTCGCAACATGCACCGCGTCGGTGCCCACCTGATGGTGCTGCTCGTCTTCTGGCACATGTTCCATGTGTTCTACCGTGGCGGATACAAGCCCCCGCACGAGTTTAATTGGGTTGTCGGCGTCTTTCTTCTGCTGATCACTCTGTTCCTCAGCTACACGGGCTACCTCTTGCCGTGGGATCAATTGGCCTTCTGGGCCGTCACTGTGGGCACCAACATCATTTCCGCCATGCCGATTATCGGCAATAAAGTCCGCTTCATTGCCTTGGGGGGCAACATCGTTGGCGAAAACGCTCTTCTTCGTTTTTATGTGCTGCATGTGGTCATTCTCCCGTTGCTCGCAATCCTCTTCATCGGCGTGCACTTCTGGCGCGTGCAGAAGGACGGCGGGTTGACGCAACGGTCAAAAGACGACGATGGAAAAGAATAAACTCGAATCGGGATTCAGCTCCGACGCCAGGAAAGAGCCGCGCCGGATCGTTTTCATTACGCGCAACACCTCCGCGAAGGTGAAGGACGATCGCGAGCCGAAGCTAATGACGTATCCGCACCTCGTCGTGCGCGAAGCGATCGTTTTTGAAGTGCTCATCATTGTGATGGTGCTCGTCGCCCTCTTTTGGGATGCTCCGCTTGAGCAGCTCGCCAACCCGCTCCTCACACCCAACCCAGCGAAGGCTCCGTGGTACTTCCTTGGTTTGCAGGAACTCCTGCACTTCTTCCCGCCTTTCGTCGCTGGCATCATCATTCCCACCTTAGTCGTCATCGCTCTCATCGTGATCCCATACTTCCATGTCAATGTGGAAGGCAAACCTCTCTGGGGCCAGAATGCCTCCAAGCGTTTTTCCATTTTCCTCGGTGTGGTGATTGGCTTGTTAATTTTGCTTTCGGTGTTCGATGCCTGGACCATCATCGTGCCGACCGTCCTTATCGTTGGGCTGCTCGTCGCCTCCTACGTCTCCAAAACCACCAAGGGCTGGATGGGCAGATTGCGCTCGAAACCGCTGTCCTGGTGGGTGATGACTTGGTTCATCGCCACCTCGGTCTGTCTGACGGTAGTCGGTACATTCTTCCGCGGCCCGGGCTGGTCCTGGGTGTGGCCCTGGAGGTCCCATGTCGGCTGAAGATATGGGCAAGCTGCCGGGCAAACTGCGCCTAACGTTCGCCGTAAGCACGGTCGTCTGCGTGCTCGTTCTCGCTATCTCTCCGCTCAAGGATTTCCGTGCGGAATGGAAGCGCTACAAGCGCTCGTACGTGAAATTCGCTCAGGGCCGGCCGGACACCAAGCGCCTGCTCGCGGACTATAGCCCCAACATGGACCAGGTCTGGCTGCCCGCCATGAACGTGACGGATCGCTGCACCACCTGCCATCAAGGCATCACTCAACCGACGCTGGCCGATACCAACGTTCCACAGCCTTTCCGTGCCCATCCCCCTATCCCACACAATGTCCGCGATTGGGGCTGCACCGTTTGCCATCGAGGTCAGGGCCTTGCCACCGAAGTCACCGAAGCGCACGAAACCACCCTTGCCTGGGAGCAGCCCATTCTCCCGGCGCACTTCCTCCAGGCTTCCTGCGGCACCTGTCATCAGTCGGACATCAAGGAAAGCCCGCAGTTGGCCCACGGCAGAGAGCTTTTGTCCCGCCTCAACTGCCATGGCTGCCACAAGCTGAACAACGTCGAGAAACCCATGCTCGGCCCCGATCTCTCCAGCGTTGGATACAAGGTCACGCGCGAGTGGATTTACAAATGGCTGAAAGAGCCGCGCACTCTTCTCGACAAGGACGGCAACGTTACCGTCAATGGGGTCGAGAACGAAGACGAGTCGCGCATGCCGAAATTCCACCTGACCGAGGACGAACTGAAAGCTCTCTCGGGATTCCTCAGTGTCCAGAAGGCCAGGCCGCTCGAGTCTTACAAGATCAATCCGGCCGTCGTCGCTACCTGGGGCAAGAAGCCTGATCTTCTCTCGCAAGGCGAAGTGCGTTTCCGCCAGATGATGTGTACCACATGCCACCCGCTCGCGGTCACGCGCGCCGGCGAAACGAAACTCATCGGCGGCAACATCGGCCCGGAACTCACCAAGGTCGGCAGCAAGATCAATGAGCAGTGGCTCGTCGCTTGGCTGCGAAATCCCAAGAGCTATCTGGAACACGCCGAGATGCCGCGTTACGGTTGGAGCGATGAAGACCTCTACAAGGTCTCACAGTATGTGATGAACAAGTTGACCGACTCTGACCTGCTCACGAACGTTCCTCAGCTCGCTGCCGCGACGGACGACGAAGTCAAAGCCGGGAAGCGTCTGTTTGCCGAGAAAGGTTGTGCCAGCTGCCACACCCTCAAAGGCATTGCAGCGCAGAAGGATTTTGGTCCGGACCTTACCGCTCTGGGCGCGAAAAACGCCTCCGAACTAGAATTTGGCAAAGCAAAAATCGAACACAATCTGCTTTCCTACCTGCAGGCGAAACTCCAAGATCCGCTGGCGGTCAATCCGGCAGCGCGCATGCCGCAATATGCCTGGAATCGGGTAGACCTCGACGCCGTGACCACTGCGCTGCTCAGCCAGACCGGCCCGGCACCCACTAGTGCGCTACAGCATCTGGTGGTCCCTCGAAAGGACGCTTCCTTCCAGCCTGTGGGTACGTTTGCCGAGGTCTACGAGCGCTACAAATGCTACGCCTGCCATCGCTTCAACGGTTATGGTGGGACGCTCGCTCCCGACCTTTCTTTCGAAGGCAGCCGCGCGCAGAAAAAGTGGATGGTGGAGTTCCTGAAGAACCCCCAGACCATCCGGCCAACCCTCATCCTACGCATGCCTCAATTCAACATGTCGGATAAGGACGCGACGATAGCTGCCGAATATCTGTCGCTGGCCGTGCAAAAGCCGGGGATCGACCCCGAAAGCATCGATGCGAAGCAATTCACGCCGGCGATGGTCGCCGTGGGCAAGCAGCTTTACGAAGTCAAATTCCAGTGCCAGTCCTGCCACACCATTGGCGCGACCGGCGGGTATGTGGGCCCGAACCTCAATAACGCCGGCAACTGGCTCACACCGGCATGGATCGAAGCATGGCTGCGCGACCCGCAGGCCCTGCAGCCGGATGCCATCGAGCCGAAACGCAACTTCACAGACGAGGAAATACGTGCCCTTACTGCATACTTGATGACCCTTCGCGTCGGCATCAAGTCGCAGACGTCAGCCAGCGCCGCAACTCCGCATGCGATGGCGCAAGGAGCCGGCCGATGAAATCCAGACTCTTGGCAGTGGTTCTCCTTATGCTGAGTGTTATCTGTGCTCTCGCGCTCACTGGCTGCAAAAAGACTTCTGCGGGCGTGAAACCAAGCGACGCCTTTGGTGCCTACGACACGGAGCCGGACTGGAATGACGTCACCAAGCTGACGAAGCTCGCCTACCAAGAGTCCCAGGGCAAACGTGTGTTTTACCAGTACTGCGTGTGGTGCCACGCCGATTCCAGCCCTGCCGGCCCTTCCAACCGCAGCAACGTGACTCCCATGCCTCCGCTGATGAACGACGGCGAAAAACTGAACCCCGAAAGTGACGAGTACATGCAGAACATCATCACGCTTGGCGGCAACGCCCTCGGCAAATCCGCCATGATGCCGCCTTACGGGAGAACGCTCAGCGCCGAGGAGATCAAAGCGGTCATCGCGTACACGCGGGCCATCGCCCAGCCTCCTTACCAAAAAACCGCCCGCCCCGGCTCTCAATACACAACCAAGTAGTGGATGCTAAAATCGAGGAATGAATTTGACCCTTTCGTGCGGCCCCATAGGTTGCAGAAACATTCCCACTCGTCACTCCGAGCGGAGTCTTCGGAGCGAGCAATCTTGCTTTTTCGTCCGCCTGGTGTTCGTTTGCTTGGCTTTCCTCGGCCCGGTCCGCGCCGTCGCGCAGGTCAGCCCCAATGAAATCCTCAATCCTCAGCTCAAGGCTCTCGAATCGCAATATTTCTCGCAACTGAAAACCATCAATCAGGAAATCGCCAGGACACACTTTCCTTTCCCGTTTTATTTGAGCCGTGTCGTGGGGCTCGACCCTGCGCAACAGGTGGGGGCGGACACCCGCGGCCTCGAATTTGTGCGTTTCAAGGATCGCGTGGTCCTGAAAGCCACGGGAAATTACAATGTTGCGTACGAGAACAAGCAGTTCACCCGCAATGAGCGCGCGGCACGCACCTTCCGTGACGTCATGCTCCCCATTCTCCAGATTGTCACCGAGCATATTTTCCCCGACGTCGAATGCGACGCCATTGGATTCGAAGTCGCCTTCCACGTGCGCGACGTCCAGAAAAGCTACAACTTCGAAGGCAAGGAAATTCTCGTCGTCGTCCTCGACCGCAAAGACGCCTTCCAGATGATTCTGGAAAAGGATGACAACGCGCGCCAGGAAATCCTGAATCGCTCGCTCATCTACCTGGGCGGACAGGATTTCGGACTTTCCCTCGTCGATCGCGACCCCATGTTCGTGGACACGCAGGCGCGCTCCAAATCCGCAAAGAGCGACGCTGCGTCCGGTGCCTCCTCCAGTTCCGCGGCTCGCCTGATCCGCAGCAACCCGAACCTGCTTCCTTCGGCCTCTGCTGGGAATGCTCCGGATTCTTCAACTGCCGCATCCAAAGTCGATCTCTCCCAGGCCAAGCCCGCCGCCACAGCCGCAGACGCCGAAAAGCTTCAAGCCCAGTATCAGTCTCAGTTGGACGCCCTTTCCAAGGAAGGTCAGGCGCGATTTGCCTTTGTGGCTTACGACCCGCCCGCCTTCGTCGTCGTCAGCAAGCAGATGGTCCTGCAGATGACCCTGAAGAACACCGAGAGGTTCGATCCGGAAAAAACTTCCCTTTACAAACGCGCTGCTCTGACCTTCGATCTGTTTCTGGCGCCCAAAATGAAGGACATCTTGGACCACATTCCCAGCGATCTCCCCACCGACTATTTCGATTTCTCCATCATCAACCCGCTCACGGCCACGTCCTTGGGCAAAGAACGCTCCGAGGCCATCGAGTTCCTCTTTCCCAAGGCTCTCGCGCAGAAATTCGCCAACGCCGAAATCACCAACCAGGAGCTGATCGACAAGGGCCAGGTCCTGGTCAACGGCGTGCGCATTGCGCTCAATCTCCAACTTGTAGAGTAATAGCTTCGCGCTCTGGAAGGTCGGACGGCGCGAGTTGGTGTCGCCACCGTAGGATGAGACCGGAGAATCGCCCTTTTTGCCGCGTGTGCCTCAAGTTGTAGCAAGTAGTGAGTTACCGGCCTGGTTCGCGTAGTTCGCTTCGCGGGATCCCTGCACCGTCAAATCGCGCTGTCCAATGCCCACGCCAATTCTTTTGAAAAGGGCAGTGGGAGGCTCACCTCCGGCAAAATTCCAGACGAAATCGTTCCGCAGGGTCTGGCGCCAGCCATTCGCGTCCAGAATGACGCTGTCTTCCAGGTATTCGACAGGGTTCGAATTGAAAATGACTTTGAGTTTTCCCCGCTTGATGCACTCCTGGATACGCTGCGCATTGCGCTCCTTAATGTGAGAAAAGCCTATGACCATCGGTTCTGTTAGAACAGAGCATCAGTGCTGCGAGTCAAAGGCCGGTATCAGTGCCAATCCATCTGTGATTGTGCATTCCGAATTCCGCCATAAGCTAGGCACTACTCGAGTACACAACCCGCCTAGAACCATCCCAAACCATTCACCGCGACACAAGAAAAAATCAGACTAATCAACAACATGCTAAATTCTTGCCAGGCTCCGCACGGAGAATTTTCAGTTTCGCTCACACAGGAATCTTAGTCATGGCAACTGGATATCGAGCGCGTAGATTTCTTGGGTGCTGATATCTCGGACAAACAAGGGAGTCTCGCCGGGGCCGAGACCAGTCCAAGGCCCAAAATTAGCTTCACCCAGGAATTGCCGCAACTTCGTGAGGTCAGCCACTCGATCCGATTTCGAGTCACTGACGCGCAGGCGATAATATGCGCTGTTTTTCGTGAGAATGGCATCGAAATACACGTAGGCACTATCGCGAGACCAGGATAGGTAGCCGAGAGTCCACTGAGGGTCGGTTTTCAACTGGCGCCATGCCTTGCTTTGAACATCACACAGCATCAATTTCTTGCTGTCGAAAGATACCCCGACGATGTAGCGACCATCGGGAGACCAACGAGGACCGAAAATCCCTTGCGAACCGGGCAGTTGTGAAATCTGGTGAGTATCAAGACTGAACAACTGGATGAAATTCTGCTCGGCTTTGAGGGGGTCGGCATGTCCAAAAGCGAGGGTCTTGCCGTCCAAGGACCAAGTGGGGTCGGTGTCCGGAACTTCATCCGAAGTCATAGCCTTGGGGCTGCCGCCGTCTCTGGAAATCAGATAGATGTTCCAGGGCTTGCCGGGCATCTGTCCGGAGAAGGCAATTTGCCGCCCGTCGGGAGACCAATGGGCCAAAGATGTTTGCATGGGCGGGTAAGTCAGTTGCTGGCGAGCGCTGCCATCCGGCTTGCACTTCCACAGAGTGTAGTCAGGATAGCTGACGAACGTCACCCACTGGCCGTCACGGGAAAATTCCACATCGCCGGCGGAGATGCCACCGAGAAAGGACAGAAACTCACCGGATTTCGGGTCGTAGCGCACCAATTCCCCGCGCTGCTGCATCCCCACCACAAACAGTTTCTTGCCGTCTTTGCTGGGAAGCGGATGATAAAACATCAAAGGGCCAGTGGTAAGCTGAACGGGCTGGCGCGAAGTCTTTCTCCACCAAATGACTTTGTCCGGCACAATCCAAATGTTGGTAGCGCCATCGCGTGAGCTTTGAAACACATAATATCTGCCGTCGGCAGTCCGTTTCCCGCAACACTCGGCGGGAGGGTTGTTCCAGCCGGGGAATAGAGGGTGCATATCACTGCCGTCGGCACGCGCTTCCCAAATTGCATAAGTATTGGCCGCGAAGTTATAGGCAGTGAACCTAAACCCGGTCCCATCCGGTGCGAAGCTAAAGCTGCCCGGAACGTCAGGCGCGGTGACAAACTTCCGGGGACTCGTTCCGTCATGCTCCGCGAAGTACAGACCGCTTGCCTTGGCGAACAGCAGTCTTCCATCGGGCATCCAGTTGCCGTTCCACGCTGAGTCCACTAGCTGGCGTGGAGATCCGGCCGGAAGTGGCACTGCCCACAAGGGTGTTTCGCCCGCCCCAGATGCATTTTGTGACACCAGCAGTTCGGAGCGTTCCGGCGAAATGTCGGCTGTCCAGGGATTCTCAATGGGCACATCGAGGATGGCTACTTCGCCTCCCGCAGTGGCCACTTGCGCTATGGTAGTACGAGTGCCGGTTATCTCAGTGAAATAAATACGATTCCCGTCGGTGACAAGGTTTCCCTTTGGAAGCCCATCATTGGTGAGCTGTTTCGATCCCACAATCTTGGGCGGCGGTAAAGGGATACGCAGCCAGACTCCGAGTAGGAGTGCGCCGATGACTACGGCCGCTAGCGCACTCCATCTGAACCAATGTATCGGAGCTTTCGCCGCCGGAAGGGGAACTGCTGCGGCACTCACGGCGCCAGTCGTACCCGACTGCGCGTCGCGCCGCAAGCGCTTCAGGTCGGTGCTGACATCCCCCGCGTGTTGATACCGCAGCTCGCGATCCTTTTCCAAACACTTATTGATGACCCGCTCGAGATCAACCGGCAACACCGGGTTGAGCCGCACCGGGGCCGTGGGTTCGCCATGAAGAATGCTGTCGAAAACAGCTGCAGTCGTGTCACCCCGGAATGGCAGCGTCCCTGTCGCCATTTCGTATAGCACAGCTCCAAACGAGAAAATGTCCGTCCGAACATCCACCTCTTTGCCCAGCGCCTGCTCTGGTGACATGTACGCAACCGTCCCCAACGCTGTCCCCGGGCTCGTAAGAAGTTCCTCGCTCGCTACCTCCGTTGCCAGTTCCGACACGCCAACTCGTTCCGGCATGTGCGCCATACCCTGAGCCATTTTGGCCAGCCCGAAATCCAGAATTTTCGCGTGCCCCGCACTCGTCACAAAAATGTTTGCTGGCTTGATATCTCTGTGTACGATCCCCTTCACATGCGCCGCTTCCAGGGCATCCGCCACTTCAGTTCCAATCCCCAGCAACCTCACCAATTCGATCGGTGTCCGTCCGATCGTGTGCTTCAGGGTCTTGCCCTCCAGATACTCCATGGCGATGAAAGCTTGATCCTGGTCCCCGCCAATGTCGTGAATAGTGCAGATGTTCGGATGGTTCAGCGCGGAGGCAGCCTTTGCCTCCCGCTTGAACCGTTCTAAGGCGTGCACATCGTGTGCCAAATGTTCTGGCAGGAATTTCAGCGCAACAGGGCGATTCAACCGCGTGTCTTCTGCCTTATAGACGACACCCATGCCACCGCCGCCGAGTCGTTCAAGGATGCGGTAGTGGCTGATGGTTCGGCCGATCAGTGGGTCGTGATCCGCTTCGTCCGTGGACACGAGGAAGCGACCTTCTTCCTCCTTCCCCTTTAGCAGGCATCGTATGTTTTGCGGCTTGGAGAAGTCAATCAGAAGCGGCGTCTCAATCTTCATGCGAGACAAAGAGACATTCTGCGCATCGCCGAAAACCACTGTTCATCCGGTCAACGTGGTTCCGGAAATTGACTTGAGCGATTCTTCTGAAGTAAGACGTTCCGGGACAGGAATTGCTCTTTCAAAATACCCTCAGTGTAAGGCGATGTGTGCAGCCAAGGAGGACTGTCATGCAACGAATCGGTCTTTTGTTTAGGGCGAAGGGGCTTGGCATGAAGTGGGTTTACTGTGTCGTGTTCCTGCTACTGCTGTTTCCCGGATTCGCGTTGGCGCAGGACTTGTTCGACATCAAACCAGTCGCGGACGGCATCTTTGCTGCGATCGCAAAACCCGCCTACAAGGTCAACTGCAACGCTGCAATCATCTTGCTTGACGATGGTGTCCTCGTTGTAGATACACATTCCAAGCCCTCGGCTGCACGCGCTTTAATTGCACAAATAAGAATGTTGACCGACAAACCCGTAAAGTACGTTGTGAACACGCACTTTCATTTTGATCACTATCAAGGAAATCAGGCCTATCCCAGCTCGTGGCCGAGCAGGGTCGAAATCATCTCATCGGAAGCGACACGGGAGAGCATCGAAGAACGTGGCATCCCTCGGGTGAAGCGAGACATCCTCGATGTTCCGAAGGAAATCACAAAACTTAAAGCTGATTTGGAAAAGGCAACCGATCCCAAGGAGAGAGATCAAATCCGGGAAGACCTTCGCCAAGCCGAAGACTACCTCGCGGAACTCAAGGCCATGCAGGTGACCCTGCCCACGATGACCTTCGACCACAGTCTGGTTCTCCATCGCAAGTCACGTACCGTAGAGCTACTGTGGCTGGGCAAGGCACACACAGACGGAGACATCTTCGTCTACCTTCCCAAGGAAAAGGTCATAGTGACGGGAGATGCCCTGCATGGCTGGCTGCCGTATATGGGGGATAGCTATCCCTATGACTGGATACGGACTCTCGACACGGCGGAAAAGCTGGACTTCGAGCAGGTCATCGGTGGACATGGCGACGTGATGCGTGGCAAGCAGCAGTTTGAGCTGTGGAAAGGCTACCTGCGCGACCTGTTGGATGAGACGGCACAGGCTTATGCACAGGGGGAAACCCTTGAAGAAGCCCAAAATACGGTGGCCAAGGCGCTGGAAAGCAAATACGCGACGAAGTTCGCATACTTCCCACGGAACTTGATTAATGGGAACATCGAAAAGGCATACGAAGTGATAAGTTTCAAATAGAAAAAACTCTTTAGTCCACATCATGCCTGACGTCTCTCCATCAGCCAGCGTGCCTCTGGAAAATTGACTTGAGCGACTCTTTTGAAGTAAGAAGTGCTTACTGACCTCCCGGAAGCCACACCTCCCGATGGGTCGGGAAGCTTATCAGCAGTTTTTCATGCTTTGGAAAGATGCCGACCCCGACATTCCTATTCTGAAAGAAGCCAAAGCCGAATACGCGAAATTGCAGTAGGTGCCCCGCGCTACCGCCTTAACTTGCGCTGAGTAACTTACCAAGCGTTAGCCAACTACCGACCTTGCACAGGGCGGGTTCCTGGGGATTCGCGAGACAGGCAAACCAGTTGAGTGGTTGTGCGTCAAAGGAAGTGGGGCCGTAACAGGAAAGGTGTATCCTATCATGCGTTCTGGCGGGATTGGGAAGTTTGTCTAGGGTGGGACAGAACCGGTTCAGTATACTGAAGACGCGCAAACGCAACGGGTAGTCCGTGTGGCCGGATGTGGACCGGCAAACTGTATGGACGAGGCGAGCGATCGAGGTGCAGCGATTGAGCGCAGGCGGAAGTGGAGTGTTTTTCTGCTTGCCGGCAGTGTGTTGCTTCTTCTGATTGCTTTCTTCCCGCGAATTCATACCAACCTGAGAGCGAAGCCATCGGGCTACACTCCAACTCAACAAACAGTTACGGTTGAGCGCAAGAGCTTTTCACATGTTCTGCGGCTGAGCGGAACGACTCAGGCAGCGCGATCCTTCATTGTGAGCGCACCACAACTGGAAGGCGCGCAGTTGAATAATCTCAACATCACGTCGATCGTCGAGCCGGGAGCGGCAGTGCAGACGGGAGACGTGCTCGTCCGATTCGATCCACAAGCGCAGGTGAAGGATTTTCTGGAGAAGCAGAAGACGTACACGGACCTGGTGAGCCAGGTGGAGCAAAAAGAGGCGGATGCGGAGATCGCGAAAGCGAAGGACGACACCGCGCTGGCGAAAGCGGAAACTGCACTGAAGAAGGCGGAGTTGGAGGTGCAACGGAACGAAATCGTTTCGCGGATTGACGCAGAGAAGAATCAACTGGCTCTCGAAGAGGCGCAGTCCACGCTGAAGCAGGTCAAGCAGACGTACGACCTGAAACGAAAAGCGGCGAACGCGGCGACGAAGATTGTGGAGATTCAGCGCGACCGGGCGCTGGAGGCGATGCGGTATGCGCAATCGAACGCGGACAAGATGACAATCCACGCGCCAATGGACGGCGTAGCGGTCATGAACACGGTCTGGCTAGGGAGCCGGATGGGGACTGTGCAGAAGGGAGATTCGGTGCAGCCGGGCGTGCCGTTCATGCAGTTAGTGGACCCGTCGAAGATGGAAGTGCGAGCCACGGTGAGCCAATCGGATTTTGGGAGCGTGAGGGTGGGGCAGACGGCGACGGTGCGATTCGACGCATATCCGGAGATGACGCTGCCAGCGACGCTGGCGGAGGTTTCGCCGCTCGGAGAGCAGGGGAAGTTCTCGGAGAAGGTGCGGACGTTTGCGGCGTTATTCACGATTCAGGGCAGCAACCCACGATTGCTGCCGGATTTGTCCGCGGCGTTGGACATCGTGTTGGACAGCAAAGAGCAGGCGCTGGCGGTGCCACGGGCAGCCGTGGCGAGCAGGCCGGACGGCGAATTTGTATGGGTCAAGGCGATCGGCGGGTATGAAAGGCGCGAAGTGAAGGTGGGGCCGATGAGCGACACGGAAGCCGTGATTGTGTCGGGAGTGTCGCAAGGAGACGTGCTGCGGCTATCGACAACGGACAGTGACGGAGCCGACAAGCCATGAAATGGCCGTGGCCAGACTGGTGGCGGAATAAGCGCTCGTTTTTCGTAGTCGGTGCAGTTGTGGCGATTGTATTGATCTTAGTCATGATTCGCTATGCGCGGCCAGCCTCAAAATTTCCGACGGCAGCAGTGCAGCGAAAAGAATTCGTGGAATACGCAGAATTGCGAGGTTCGGTGAAGGCAGTGCATTCGCTAACGGTTTCGGCTCCGCCGGCCGCGGGCGACTTGCAGATTCTGAAGATTGTGCCGACGGGGACGAAGCTGAAGCAGGGGGACGTGATTGTGGAGTTCGATACGACGACGATCAAGCAGACGCTGGCGCAGGATCAGTCGGCATTGAAATCGGCAGACGCGGAAATTCAACAGGCCAAGGTAGCCTCGCGGCAGAAGGAAGAGCAGGATCAGACGGACATCATGAAGGCGCGTTTTGCGGTAGAGTCCGCGAAGATGGAGACACAGAAACAGGAAATTTTGTCGGTCATCGAGGGCCAGAAAGCGAAGCTGGCCCTGGCGGATGCCGAAAGGAACCTGGTCGAAGCGGAAGACAAGCTCAAGGCGGATCGCGCATCGGCAGCGGCGAATCTGACAAGCAAAGAGAAAAAGCGAGATGCGGCGGAGTTCCAGTTCAAGCGGGATGAGGCGCAGCTGGCTGCATTGACGCTGCATGCGCCAATCGATGCGACGGTAGTGGTGGAAGACAACTGGCAGGCGGCGGCACCAATGCAACCGGCGGCGCCGTTCAAGGCGGGGGATCATGCCTTCCCCGGGATGGCGCTGGCCGAACTGCCTGACGCCTCGAGCGTGAGGATTACGGCGCGCATTGAGGAGGCACAGCGTGGAAAGGTGCAGATCAAACAGTCGGCCATCGTGAGAGTAGATGCGGTGCCGGACCGGAGCTACAACGGCGTGGTGGACGAGATCAGCTCGACTGCGAGCATGGATTTCAACGCGGGCTGGCCGTTTCCAAAGAATTTCACGATGGGAATCGCGATGGCTGATCAGGACGATCGGCTGACACCGGGCATGGGCGCTCAGGTGCGGGTGGCAATCGATAGAGTGGCGAAAGGACTGGTGCTGCCATCGGAGACCGTGTTCCGCAAGGAAGGGCGTTCAGTGGTGTACGTGCGGCATGGCTCGAAATTCGAAGAGCGGGCGGTCGAAGTCGCCCGTCGAAGTGGGGATGAAGTGCTGATTGAGAGTGGGGTGAAGGAAGGCGAGGAAGTGGCGTTGAAAGATCCGACGTTAGGAAAGTGAAGATGCGCTTTGTGCAACACCGATCCGGAATCGCGGGACTATTGCTGGTGGTAGTGTCAATGGCCGTGTGCGGCTGCAGGGTGAAGACCGTCTCAGCTGGTGACGGCGACGTACCGTCGGCGACCGCCCAGAAGTCGGATGTTCAGTTGCGCTTCCTGGCCAATGGACTAGTGAAAGCGACACAGTCGCGCATCGTGACGGCACCCGCGGTGGCGGGAGGCTCGCTGCGCATCATTCGAGTGGCAGCGACGGGTAGCTTCGCGCACAAAGACAATGTAGTCCTAGAGTTCGACCCAAGCCAGCAGGAATACAACCTGGCACAGGCCCGCAGCGACTTAGCCCAGGCAGAACAAGAGATTCTAAAGGATAAAGCAGACGCAGAAGTGCAGATGGCGGAAGACGGGACCGCTTTGCTGAAGGCAAAATATGCGGTACGGCGCGCTGAATTGGACGTCAGCAAGAATGAATTGTTGAGCGAAATCGATGCAAAGAAGAACCTACTGGCGCTCGAGGAGGCGAAGAGGGCGCTGGCTCAATTGGAAGCGGATATTCAGTCCCACACGACGTCGAACCAGGCGGCCCTGGCGTTGAGCGAAGAGAAACGGAACAAGGCGCGACTAGCGATGCAACTGGCAGAAACCAATATCCAAAACATGCGGGTGAAGGCCCCGATTGACGGCTTGCTAGTGGTGCATGGGAATCCCAATTCGATGGGCGGAATCATGTTTGGGGGAATGACCCTGCCAGAATATCACGTTGGTGATACGGCAAATCCAGGCGACACGGTCGCCGAGGTGATCGATCTTTCGAGGATGGAGATCACCTCGCAGGTGAGCGAGCGCGACCGGCCCTACATCAAGGCTGGACAGAGCGTGGAGATCTACGTGGAAGCACTGCGAAACGAAAAGTTCCTGGGAAAGATCGAGAATGTGGCGGGGTCAACGACCAACGGCTTTTTCGTTGACGACCAGCAGCGGAAGTTCTCGGTGACCAGCCAACTGGATCATTCCGACCCACGCATGCGGCCGGGATTTACGTGCCGATTGGTTTTCCTTGGCGAGCAACTGAGGCAGGCGCTGGCGATCCCGAGCGAGGCGGTGTTCGAGCGGTCCGGAAAAACGGTAGCGTACTTGAGGAAGAGCGGCGCGTGGCAGCCGCAGGAAGTCAAGGTCAGAGCTTATAGCGAGGGGCAGGCGGTAATTGAGAGCGGGCTGCAGTCTGGTGATGCCGTGGCGCTAGTGAATCCCGAGAAGCGCGGGTCGCCGAAGCAACAGCCGGAGAGTACGGGTCCCGCACTGGGAGGGGGAAGCTCACCACGATGAAAATCCCGTTCTCCAAAATCGAGACCGCTTTCCGAAGAGGGCTGCCGGACCTGGCGCTCGGTCTTGACAACTTGTCGACGCACAAGTTGCGGTCGTTGCTGACGATGCTGGGAATGATCTTCGGCGTGGCAGCGGTAGTGGCGATGCTGTCGATCGGCGCCGGGGCGCAGCAAAAGGTGATGGCCTTCATCGAGCAGATGGGCGTGCGGAATTTGATTGTCGAAGCGAAAGAGGCGGTGAACTGGCAAGCGCTGCAGAAAGTACGGCGTACTTCGCCGGGACTAACGCTGAATGATTACGAGACATTGCGCAAGGGAATTCCCGGGATTGAAGAGAGCACGCCGCGAAAGCGGATTCAGGTTTCGAAAGTGCTGCCGAGGCCGCAACTGGACTTGCCGGTAGTGTATGGCGTGAAGGCAGGGTATCTGAAGATCGGAAGTTTACGCGTCACGGACGGGCGATTCTTCAAACCGGCGGAGGATGACGCCGCGACGCCCGTTTGCGTGTTGGGGGCGGCGGCGAAGGATAGCATCTTCGGGGCGGGAACTGCGGTTGGGGAGTATGTAAAGCTGAACGATCAATGGTTTCACGTGATCGGTGTGGTGGCGCCACAGGCGACGTCCCAGAGCGACATTGCCGGGATACGGACTGAAGATCAGAACAACCTGATTTATGCGCCGCTGAATTCGGTGATGTCGCGACTGGAAGAGTCAATGTCGTGGCTCAAAGACGAGATTGATGGCGTGTATCTGCATCTGGCGTCGGCAACCGACAGCCCGAGCGACGCGGAGATTGCGCGGGGGATTTTGAACACGACCCATCATGACGCGGGCGATTTTTCGATTATTGTGCCGGCGGAGTTGCTGGCGCAGCAGAGGCGCACGGAGCAGTTGTTTAACACGGTGATGGTGGCAATTGCGTCGATTTCGCTGCTAGTGGGTGGAATCGGGATCATGAACATTATGTTGGCTGCGATTTTGGAGCGCACGAGAGAGATCGGCGTGCGGCGAGCGGTAGGGGCGCGGCAGCGGGACATTGTGCGGCAGTTCGTGGTGGAGGCGGTGCTGATTTCGTTTGCCGGCGGATTGCTCGGGATTGGACTGGGATTCGGCATGTCGGAACTGATTGCGTGGTTTGCGGGATGGTCGACCGTGGTGACGGCGAGTTCCATTGTGCTCGCGTTTCTAGTGTCGATCTCCGTGGGACTCGCGTTTGGAATTTATCCGGCAATGAAAGCGGCGCGGCTGGATCCCGTGGAAGCCATCCGGTACGAGTAGAGAGACGAGTTCCTGAATTGCTCATGACGGAGGTGCAGCGTGAAATTGATCCGCGCAGTGGCGTGCTGTTGGCTGGCGGTCGTTCTTTTGTGTGGGTTCGCGAGATCCCAAGATCGTTACCGTGCCGAACGGTTTCTGGGGATTCCGGCAAAGGAAAGGCCACTGGCACCGCTTGCGCGGCCGGAGGGGTTTGCGGAGCACATAGTCGGCGGGAAGTTGGTGTTATCCCTAGATGACTCGATCCGGTTAGCAATGACGAACAATACGGACATCCGGGTGGATGAAGTTGCCGTTGACGTAGCCGAGAACAACATTCACCGCCAGCATCAATTGTTCGATCCCATCGTCACGGGAGGATTCAACGATCAACGGGTCAAGTCGCAGACTTCAAGCCAGTTGCAAGGGGCGCAGATATTGAACACGCTTTCGCAGACGACACAATTCGGGTACGGACAAACATTTGCGACAGGGACAAATCTCCAGACAACGTTCCAGGCCAACAAATTTTCCACCAACAGCGGATTTCAAACACTGAACCCGTCATATGCTACTTCGTGGCAGTTCGTGGTGACACAGCCGTTGCTCAAGAATTTCGGCACGTTTGCGAACAAGGCGCCGCTTTACGTCGCGCAGCGGAATTACAAACAGAACGAGGCAACGTTTAAGGCGGAAGTGAGCAACGTGCTGCTGCAAGTGATCACGCAATATTGGAGCGTCGTGCTGTCTCATCAGGCGTACGAGGTGCAGAAGAAGTCGTACGACGAGGCACAGACCAGCTACGAGCGGGATAAGAAAGCGCTGAGCTTGGGTGCTTTGCCGCCACTAGATATTTACAGGTCGGAATCTGAAGTCGCGGCCAGGCGCGTGGGGCTCATTCAGGCTGAGTATGCGGTGAAGCAGGCGGAGGATCAATTCCGGCAGGTCATTGGGGCAGACCGGGACACGACGATCAATGCACTCGATATACAGCTAACAGAAAAGCTAGAACCAGGGGAGCAGCTTCGACGGATTGATATTGGAACGGCCATGACAATCGCGATGGCAAACCGCCCGGAGCTGGAAGCGGCAGATCAGCAACTGGCGAGTGACGCGATCAGTTTGCGACTGGCGCACAATAATTTGAGGCCGGACCTGGAATTGAGCGGGATCTACGCTCCGAGCGGGGTGGCCGGGAACATGTATTCGGCGACGGTTCCTCCGGTACTGGTTTCCACAGGCGGCATTGGTGACAGTTTGAGCCAGATGCTCGGGTTGAAATACCCAACGTACGGCGGGGCCCTGACGCTACGGCTGCCGATCAAGAATCACGCGGCGGAAGCGGACTTGGCGGATGCCAAGGTAACTCAGCGAGGGGATCAGTACCGTCAGGCGCGGACGCTGCAACAGATCAACCTGGAAGTGACGAATGCGGTGCACCAGTTGGAGCAGGCGACGCTGTCACTGGAAGCAGCGAAGATTTCGGAAGATCTGGCGCAAAAGAACCTTCGCGCAGAGGAGCGAAAGTATCAATTAGGGAACAGCACCGTGTTTTTCGTTTTGGATGCGCAGACACAGCTAGCGCAGGCCGAATTCTCAGTGGCACAGGCGCAGACGCAGTATCAGACGGCCATGGCGGCGGTCGATCATGCAACCGGAAAGCTGCTGGAGACCCACTACGTCAAGCTGGCACCGAGGGCACGAACGAAATGACAGGAGAACCCTGGGTCTTGGTAGAGGGGACGGGGTCCCAGTTCCAACTGTAGCGCTAACTCAGGTGATCTCCCCAGAACCCCCGCGTACATTTCGTGCTCGGGCAGATCTGCTGTAAGGAAGGACTGCTGCGAAAGGCCAAAGCGAAATTCAACCGTAGTGCGGACTTGAGCGGAAGTAAGTCCGTTCGTTAGCCGCGCTTTGATTTTGAGATCAAAACCAGTAGCTGCTAACAAGCTACGAGAGTGGTGAGCTCTGAATGGCTAGGGAACAAGGAGGCCGCCAATGAACTTGACCTGCGTGCGCACCTCGTTTTTTGCTTCCGTGATTTCAATCCTTTGCCCTGAGGGAATGTTCTCAAACGTTTGGCGAAGCCCGCTCGGCCAATCAATCTGGAGCTGATTCACCCGCGTCTCATGGCCCAGCCCAAGATGAACTACGCGGGAATTATTGCACCCAAAGCCCGTGCCACCGTCAACCCACTTGAAGATCCTGCGCGGACCAGCCAAAGCCAACACTCTGGCGCCGATGGCGTCGCGATTGGAGCGCGTCCCAATCAGGCGCACTTCGAGGGCTTGGTTTCCGGATCCCAAGTTCCGGTACAGCTTGCTGGTTTCGCGTGAGCCCCAGAAGAAGCCCCCGAAAGATCCAAACATACTCAAATTGCCGCTGTTGTCAAAGTCGGAGAAAGCCATACCATGCAACATTCCGTAGTGGACCAGTCCCGCGGCGTCGCTGATTTCGCGAAACTGGCCGTTGCCTTGGTTGTGAAAGAGCGGTTTCGGTTCGCACCAGTCCAGTGCCGGGTTTCCGGTGCCCAGAAAAATCTCGTCGAATCCGTCGTTATCCACGTCGGCGATTTGCGAGGACATGCCGCCATACCAGCCCGTGATTCCGGCTTCTTCCGTGACATTCCGGAAGGTTCCGTCACCATTGTTGCGGAAGAGCAATTGGCGCTGTGCGCGCGGAACCGCAGTGCCGTTGAGCTTGGTCTCGATCATGCTCTTGTAATCCCCTTCCGGGTACGCGGATACAAAAGCATCCAGCTTGCCGTCATTGTCGTAGTCGAAGAACTCGCATGTGTATGCGTGTACCTGGGCGCGAATGCCGGCCCGGTCGGTCACGTCTTCGAACCGGCCGCCGCCCAGGTTGTGGTACAAGAAGGGACCATTGTCGTAGCTTGTTCCCAGCAAATCCGGACGGCCGTCCCCGTCGTAATCTCCCCAACACACCGAAATCCACCGGGCCTTCCGCGTCAGACCTGCCGCTTCCCCCACTTCACGAAACTTTCCGTTCCCCTCGTTGTGATACAGCCGAATGCGGTCGCCTCCCTCGGGATCAATAATCCCCGTAGCCACGGCGAGATCCACGTTGCCGTCTTTGTCGTAATCAGCCCACGAAGCGCTGAAGGCATCCATCGGGACCGCCAGCCCGGCACTTTGCGTGACGTCTACGAACCGCTGGCCTCTTTCGTTATGAAACAAGTAGACTCGCGAGGTCCCGCCCCACCCGTTGCCGCACAGAAATATGTCCTGGAAACCATCATTGTCGTAATCAATGAACTGCGAGGTGTAGCTGCCCACTCCCAGCGGATCAATCAGACCCATGCGTCCGGCCACATTTTCAAACTTGCCATTTCCGAGGTTTCGAAGCAGGGAGAATGGCGCGCGCTCCGCCCCGACGAGAATGTCGTCCCGGCCATCGTTGTCGAAATCGCCCCACGCCGCGCCACGACCCAGCCCCAATCTGCCGGCTCCCGCGGAGTCCGTCACGTCACGGAACTCAAACGTGGAAGGATATCCGGGCGCAACCTTCAAGCGGAACTCCTTGGGGATGCTGCTCTCCGGCTGGCCAGCAAGAATGGTCAGCGTGCGCAGCATCCATTTGTAGCGGAGATCGTCCGGTGTATCCCGGCAGGCCTGCAATGCGTAGGGAATGCCTTCCGCACAGCGCTCCATTCGCAAATAGATGACTGCAATGGTGTAGGGGACGATGCCAGGCCGTTCTTTTACCGCGGGCAGCAGCGTCCTCAGCGCTTCATCGAAGCGCCCCGCGAGAAGGGGATGCTGCGTCTCTTCGTATTGTGCCATGTCCGGAATACGGGTGTTCGGCGGCAGCGGCATGCCTTCCTGGAATCCGAACAGTCCGCAGGCACGCTTCAGATTCAACAATGCGGGGGATTGCCACGCAGCCGTGGCACCAAGCAAAGCGTCTTTGACGAAATCGCGGCGTTTCAAGAGAGCCCTCCGACCCCTGTTTTATCATCGGGAGAGCTGACTCCGAAAGACTGTAGGGCAAGGTAATTGGGTCCGAATCGCTTGATGTTGTCGTGTTGCTTTTCGTAAAGATCGAAATGGCCTTCCTCGTCGTTGACCAGATGTTCGAAGATTTGCTTCGAGGCCGCATCGGAGTTCGCGGAACAAGCAAGCGCTGCCTGGTTGTATGTTTTTGCAGCATCCTGCTCCATTGCCATGGCCTTCTGGAGGATTGCTTCAGGATCCAGAATCTTCTCGACGGGGCCAGCAGGAACCATCTCGACGTCGCCTTTCAGGAACAGGACGCGCTCCGCGAGCGATTCCAAGTGCCCCATCTCTTGAATGGCGACTCTTTTGAATAGTTGCGCAAGGGGCTTGAATCCCTGATCGTCGAGGTGAAAGTGGAAATACATGTACTGGTGTACGGCTTGAAGCTCGTCGGCAACGCCCATGTTCAAGAGTCGAATGCTATCCGCCTTATTCATATGTTGATCTCCAATTCCGTGTCTCTGCCACTACCTGGCTCGACATTTGCCTGACCTCATCAGCAGAGACTGCTTCGAAGAGGTCATTACAGGGCTTGTACTGAAGTGCGGCTGATGAATCTGTGACCGGAATCACCTTGCCCTTCCAAGCCCCTCCGAAGCCGTGGTCGTCGGGCCACTAGAGTTTACTCGGGTCATGGAGGCAGGTATGCCCATATTACAAACGATTTGTATGATCTCCCCGCTTGTCCGATCCTAAATGAAAGTACCGATGTTTGCACGGGCCAGTCACCGCGGCTGGAAGCCGCAACCTTCATTCATACCGCAGGCATTCGATAGGATCGAGGTTAGCAGCCAGGTTTGCCGGATAGTACCCGAAGAAGAGACCTACGCCCACAGATATCGCAAATCCAATCGATACCCACATGTACGAGAGCGTTGCGGGAATCGAAGGCACTAGTGTCCGCACCATCGTGGAAATGCCCGCTCCAATCAGAATTCCGATCGTGCCCCCGACCAGCGTTAACACCACGGCCTCAAACAGAAACTGCAGTCGCACATCCGCTCTCCGAGCACCGATAGCTTTGCGCACGCCAATTTCCTGGGTGCGCTCAGTCACGGAAATGAGCATGATATTCATCACTCCGATGCCGCCAACTAACAGCCCGATCGAGCTAATTACAGTGGTGAGTATCACCAGCGCACCTGTGAGCTGATTCCACAGATTGGTGAGAAAGTCAGGCGAGCTCAATTCAAAATCATTTTCCTTGCCGGCAGGGATACGCCGGAGGCGACGCATCGCCTGGATGACTTCACCTTGTGCGGTTTCCACATTCACGTTCTTGGGCACGGTGAACATCATGATCAATTCCTTTGCCTCGGGATACTGCTTCTTGAAATTGCTTAGCGGAATGATGGCGAAAATGTCCACGCCGGGGCCAAGGAACAAACCCTGGTCATGGGTGAAGACGCCGATGACCTCATACGCTGCGCCGTTGATGCGCACCGTCTGGCCGAGTGCATCGGTATTGGGAAAAAGCGATTCGCTGATCGCCGCTCCAAGGACGACTACGGGACGGGCATGCTCCTCGTCAAACGTGTTGATGAAGCGGCCTCGTTCGATGTTGAACAGGGGGAGAGCAACGGTGTATTCCGGTTCCGCGCCGCGCACGATCACCTTCTCGACGCTGCGGTCGCCACTGGTGAGGAGGTTGGAGTCCCCAAGAAAGAACCCTCGCGTTCCGACAGTGGTCACATTTTCAACGTCGGGAGCTGCCGCTTGAACATACTCGGCATAGCTATACTCAAAATACCTGCGAATCCGAATCCGTTCCGGCATGTGCGAAGGGTCCGTTCCCGGCGGGAAGCGCGTCAAGAAATAGGTGCGCGAGCCGAGGGATTCCACGCGGTCCTGCACGAATTTGTTCAATCCTTGAATGATCGCCGCCATGGAAATAACGGAAGAAACCCCGATGACAATGCCAAGCACAGTCAAAGCCGAGCGCACCTTGGAAGTGCGCAGTGTTTGCATAGCCGCGATGAAGTTTTCCCGGGCTTGCACAACGGTCATGAAAGCCATCAGTCAGACCTCAACGCAACGACCGGATCCAGGCGTGACGCTCTGAGCGCCGGGTAGATTCCGAAAAATAACCCCACCGCGGAACTCATCAATACACCCATCACAGCGACCCAGGTTCGTACCGAAGCCGGGAAGGGCGAGTAGGTACGCAAGAGCAGCGCCACCAGAAATCCCAGTCCGATGCCCATGATTCCGCCCGCGAGACACTGCAAAATGCTTTCCGCAATGAATTGGTCGAGAATGTCGCGCTGGGTCGCGCCGACGGCACGCCGTACGCCAATCTCGCGTCGCCTCAAGGTCACGCTAACCAGCATCACGTTCATGATCACAATGCCACCGATGAGCACCGAAATCGCACTCACCAAGATAAACACGGCGAAAAAGGCGGAACTGATGCTGCGCCACAGGGCCATGTAACTCTCTTTCGTGCCAATGAAAAAGTCGTTTTCCATGGTGCCGCTCAAGTGCCGCCGCGCCCGCAGAATGAGCTGCGCCTCATCCTGGGCGGTTTCAAAGCGCCCCGGCCTTGCCTTCACGTTGATGGTCAAGCTCTCATGGATTCCCTGAATGCGCAGAAACACAGGGAGCGGCACGGTGACGAAACTGTCCTGATCCTGGCCAAGAACGCTGCCAACCTTCTCCATGATGCCGATAATCATGAACTCATCATTTCCGATGCGAATGTTCCTGCCAATGGGGTCCACACCCAAGAACAACCTCTGCACCAGCGTGTCACCTATCAAGCACACGTTTGCGTTGTGCTCCGCCTCTGCAGGAGTGAAGTAGCGCCCGTACTCCACCGCGCGCGTGTCGATGTCGACCATGCTCGGCGTTTGTCCGTAAAAGCTCACGTCCTGCAGCTCTTTGTCGCCATATCTTGCCTTCACGGAGGCGCTGGCGGTAGCGCCGACCTCCTGGCAAGCGGGACATCCGTCGGCGACCGCCCGCACGTCGGCTGACTCGATCTTTTTGTATTTCAGTGCTTTGATGATGATGTTAAAGTCGGTCACCGCAAACGGTGTGCGTGCAATCTGGAAGACATTGGTGCCAAGATTCGCGATCTTGCTCTCCACATAGAGATTCGCTCCTTGCACGATGGTCATCACCGTGATGAGCGTGGCCACCCCCATCGTCAGCCCAAGCATGGTCAGCGACGCACGCAGCTTGTGAGCACGGAGGGCGCTGAAGCATTGGGCGAGATTGTCGCGAACCGCGAGCATGGGTTGGACGAACCTTCTTCTATTTACTTTACCTAATCCTGCAAAATCCTACTTCCCCATTTGTGTTAAAGAACGAGGCCGTCTCTAACAAAATGCAAGCGAAAGGACTTGTGAGCTACGACTTCGGATCGTAATCCCGGCACCGAGCTGCGTGTCGATTACTTGGCTGCCGAGGCACGGATTCAGGAGGGGTGCGTGCCATTCGTCAAAGTCCCCGGGTGCTTCGCTGCCCCTTCCCGAAGCAGGCACCTTGGGGTCAAATGAGGGCTCCTGACGGTTCTGGGGTGATGGGACCTTGATGTCTTGTTCCAGCGCGAAGCTTAGTTTCCGGCAGGATCTAAACCTGGAAGAAGGATTCGCCGGGAATATAAAGCGCTTTCGGGTCTAGCGGATCGCAGCTGATTCATGGCGTAGCCTCCCAGCTCGGTGCTACCCGGGAGTAGTCGGCTCTGTGTGCTTTAACGGGATCTTCACGTCGCCTAAATTCAGCACTCTCCAAACATCTGCGCTCGAACTTGCTCGTTTAAGGGCAGATCGAGTCCGCTGTTCAGGTGATCTGGAACCCGAGTTGGATCCTGGGCGATCAGCGGGATCGCCTTAGCTCGCAATGCAGCGGCCTCAGGGGAAGGATCCTGGAAAAGCGTGCGCAGCCATGCTTCCACAGTGTGGCAAGTTCGAAAGTACACGCGACGTTGATCAGCGTAGCGGCTCGCGGCGGCGGCCCAGTCGGAGTCCTTCACGAGTTCATCCCGCAGAGTTCGCGCATCGCGCAAAGCCAGGGAGAGGCCTTGCCCGAATGTGGGATCGGTAGTCGCTGCAGCATCGCCAACGAGGACCACTCCATCTCGATAGGGGTGTTCTACCCAAGAATCGCTCACGTCAAAACTCGCCAGCGGTCCGATGCACTTCGCTGCGGCATAGTATTCGGCCAGAGGGGGAAAAACTCTTGCAGACTCGCGGATGAAGAGACTCAGCATGGACTCGCCCTGCAAACGATAACCAACCGTTTTCGGGTAGGCAAAGTACGAGCGAAAGCGGCACTTGCCGAGGGGGAACAGCACGATACACATACCGGGCTCAGGATTGAATACAAAATAGATCGTGTCCGGGGGCGCTTTGACATCGGTCAGAAGCACTCCGGCCATGAAGTAGGGATTCGATTGCTCCTGGCTTGCGAAGCCGACCCATTTTCGCGCAACCGACCCGCGCCCATCGGCGGCAACGACCAGACGCGCCGTGATACGTTCGTGGCTCTGCCCGTCGGTGATTACTGCAGGTGTTCTCCCCGTCTCGATCTGCTCAACGCTAACGCCGCGACGAACCTCTGCTCCCGCCTGCTGCGCGGCCGCCAGCAATGTTTCCTGCATGACCGGATGCGGGAAGGAAAGAAGCGGCAGGCGCTGCGGTGTCGTTGTCGTGAAATCTCGTGGCCCCATGCCGGACTCGACATAGGGCACGTCGTGGCCGCACGTCTCTTTCAGAAGCTCGTGAATTCCAAGCTCGCGTGCTTCTCCTCCGCCCCAGCAGACCAGTCCCTCACCCCGCACGCGATCCTTGAACTTAGTTTCACGTTCTAACACGAGGACTCTGGCGCCTCGTTCCGCCATCGCTTTAGCCAATGCCGATGCAGCAATCCCACCGCCGACCGTGATGATGTCGTAGCTTTGTCTAGGCACAGTGGTCTCCTTATCGCAAGGTACTGCATGTGTGCCCTGGGAATCGAGACCCGGAATCGTCGCGGCATCTTAGTGATGCGCTCCCGGCAAGTCAAAGCCATTGGCAAAACAGGCCATCGGCAAAACAGGCAAGCTAGCACAATTTGTGACCTGCTCCCCTCAATTTAAAGCAGACAGAAGTTAGCTTCTCCGGGTAATCCTACGCATAGTTCGTTTCGCTTGTCGCAATGCCGGTCAGGTGTGGGTGCATGAAGCAGGGCGCCACACAGCCTAATTGTGGCTACGTGTTATCATGTGTAAATTATTCTCACCCAGGTACAGGCGCATCAGCCCAATTGCCGGAGGCGGCTAAACCCACGGATCCCAGCGCTCTTTGCGACCAAATCGACAGAATCCTGCGCAGCCAGAGTTTCGCGACCAAAGGCCAGCTGCGAAAACTGCTGGAAGTCCATGACCGCCAAATCGTAGCAAAAGACTTGGCCGGCTTGAAGCACGGACAAACCCAGGTGGGTAAACGTGATCCACGATGCGGAGCAGATTGCTGACGCGTAGTTGGCTGAATGGTCAACTTTTCGTCCTTGTGTGGTTCCTCGCCGCGGCTCGGTGATCAAGCGCCAGGCTCAATACCGATGCGATCGTTGACTGCGCTTCGAATTCGCTGCTTGCAACCGAGATATTTCTCGGTCGTCTGGACCGAAACGTGTCCAAGCAGAAATTGAATCTGCTCCAGTTCGCCTCCAGCAACATGGCATACCCGAGTGATTTCTTCTGCGGGCTGATTCCTGTGGTGGTATATATGAGCTGAAAACGACCAACCACCCAACTTGCGTCCACCCTCTTTGGTGACTCCGTAAGGCGTTGGCTTGGATTTGCTTGGCCGCAATCGTTTGTCGTGCCCCATCGCTCTTCACTTTTCCAAAGGTGCCAGAAAGGATGGACGATCCAATGAAGCGAATTTGCACCGTGCTCGTGCTGGTCCTGTGTTCAGTCGTTGCCGTTCCCGGCCAGGAAGTTGGACGACAGGGCGTAATGTCCCTGGACGGAAAGTGGAAGTACGAGCCGCTTGCCCGAACCACGCTCAAGGCTGACGGCACGATCGTCGCGGACACCACGAGCCTGCCGCCGGCCGGGACCATGGTCGTACCTTCCAACTGGCATCTGAATGGTCTTCCCAACTTCAATGGGCGCGTGAAGTTTGAACGTGAATTCAATATCGCCCAGCGACTCGGGCCCGATGATCGTGCCTTCTTGGTTTTCTATGGCGTTGACTATTTTGCCGAAGCAGAACTGAACGGCTCGGCGGTGGGCAGACATGAAGGCTATTTTCAGAAGTTCGAATTCGATGTTACGGAACAACTCCGTCGCGGCCTCAATCGTCTGGCGGTTACCGTGGACGCTCCAATGGAGCAGCCGGGCACAGTCTGGCCGGATCATAAGCGGCTGATCAAAGGCATATTCACGCACTGGGATTGCAAACCCGGGAGCGATGGCGATCCGAAGGTCGGCCAGGACGGTACCTCCGCGGGAATCTGGAACCACGTCGAACTAGAGGTTCGTCACCGCGCCTGGATTGGCGAAGTCAAAATACAGCCCTCCCTGTTCGAGCGAAAAAACACTCCTGGGCACGAACAAGATTCCGGCAAAGACGCTGACATCCTGATAACCGCCGAGTTGGAAGCAGTGCATCCAGGTGCTTATGTCGTTTCCGCTGAGATTTCAGGCGTAGCGACCTCCTCCCGCGTTCAGGTTTCGTCCACACATCAGACCGCGGTGCTGACCATTCATCTGGAAAACCCAAAGCTATGGTGGACCTGGGACCTCGGCGAACCATACCTGTACGAAGCGGCCATAACGGTGTCGGACGCGCAAGGGCGCGAGCTTTACAACCGCGCCACCCATTTCGGCGTGCGCACTATCACTCTCGACGAGAAGACCGGAGAATGGCGCCTGAATGGGGTCCGTTTCTTCATTCGTGGAACGAACATCGTGCCGGACATGTGGCTTGCGCATTATTCACCCGGCATGATTCGAGCCGACATCGATTTGTTACGGAAAGCGCATATCAACGGCGTGCGCGTTTGCGTTCATGTAAACCGTGAAGAACTCTACGATGCGCTGGACCGTGCCGGTATCGTCGCCTGGCAGGACTTCCCCCTGCAATGGGACTACGTGCAATCCACCGAATTCATGCAGGAGGCGGCGCGCCAACTGCGCGACATGATCCGCCAGTTTTACAACCACCCATCCATCATCACCTGGGTTTGCCAGAATGAATCGACGGCCTACAACGTTGATGTCGTGGATCCCTTTCTGGCAGCGGCCGGGGCGCAGGAAGACTCATCCCGGCCGGTGCGTCCCGTTTCTCATTTTCACGAGCACTTCTATGAAGGTTGGTACGGCAACGACTATCACAACTACACCGAGACCCCTGGGGGACCCATTATTTCCGAGTTGGGAGCGCAGGCCTTGCCTTCCCTGCAAGAGGTACATGAGCTGTTCGGTGACGCGTGGCCTCCCGACTGGAAAAAGCTCGCCTACCACGACTTCCAGTATGAGCAGACATTCAAAGTGGCTAAGTTGCCCGCGCCCGAGAGCTGGTCATCCTTCGTCGAGAATTCACAGCGTTACCAGGCGGAACTTCTGAAATTTGCCATCGAGCATTATCGTCGTGTCAAGTATCAGAAGATCGGATCGTTTTTCCAATTTCAGTTTGTCGATTGCTGGCCATCGATTACTTGGTCTGTAGTGAGCTATGCACGGCGTCCCAAGAAGGGCTATGCGGCCATGGTACAAGCCTATCAACCGGTCCTCATCGAGGCAGATCGCCTTAGGCGAGTAGTCAGCCGCGGCCGGCCCGATGCCGACGCGCCTGTGGGCCTTAGTGTAAGCGCAAAGGTGTGGGTGATCAACGACACGCATGCCCCGATTCGAGCCGCGGTCTATGAAGCGCAGCTTCGGCGAGGTGATCGAAGCATTGATATCGGCAGAGCGGAAAAGCCCATCGACATCCCTGCCGATGGGGTGCTGCAGGCGGATCCGATTTACTGCACGGTACCGGAAGATGTGACTCCGGGGGCTTACGAATTTGTGATCACACTTAAGGCTAACGGGGAGTTGGTCAGTCAGAATTCTTATCCCATCACCATCGTTCCTTGAGTCTTGGCACTTATTCGTCGCACGTGAAGGCCTCAGCTTAGCGCCTCGACGGTGGGGACAAGGTCAACTCCGGCACGGATGAAGGCTGGTGGGCTCATCGCTGGCATTGCCGGAAACGCAGGAACAAGTCGAAAAATCCGCGAAGTTCATAAATAATGATTGGTAACACGAATTCCGGTCAGAAGTTGTCGAGTCTGAAAAGCAAATGAACTCCGGCGAGAACAAGCGCAACGAAACCCCTAAAACGGGCCCGACAAAAGTGAATCCGCCGGTACGGGTTCACCTCGGGAGCGGCGTTCTTACGGGTGACCGGGTGCAATCCGTAGTCCGCATAATGGCAGACATGAAAGGTGTTTACCGCGATGAGGAACTGCGGAAATCGTTGGATCAGCAAGCCGTCGTTTACCGAGTCCAGACATTCTACCCGGTGGTCGAAGACGAAGAAGGCGGCCTGTTTTGGGGAACCACGTTTCTGCAACCCGGACTGGTTGGTGACGAATACTTCATGACCAAGGGCCACTACCACGCTAAGCCATCACGTGGTGAGTTCTATCTGACGCTCTTTGGAAATGGCGCGCTAATCCTGATGGACGAAAAGCACCATACCGTCTTCGAGCCCATGAGCGCAGGAACACTGCACTACGTCCCCGGGCATACTGCACATCGAGTTGCTAACACGGGTGACCAAGTATTGACGTTTCTCGCCTGCTGGCCGAGTGATGCTGGCCACGACTATGAGACCATCAGTCGCCAAGGTTTCAGTGCGCGTTTGCGAAAGATGCGAGGAGTGCCAGTTCTTGTGGAGGAACCATGAGGGCGCTGGCGATGGAACTGGGCGGAAGTCACGCTACGTGCGCCAAGATCGAGGATCGGGAGATCGTTGCGTCACATTTCCTGGCCGTCGATTCGGGAACCAGTCTGAGGCCCTTGCTTCCCTTCCTAGCTGAGACTCTGCGTGCGCTTCGCAATGAAAGACGCAGCGACGAACTGACCGCGGTGGTCTTAGGTTTTTGCGGACTGGTGGACTATCTTCGGGGTCGAATCCTCTCGACCAACGGCAAGTTTGACGACGGTCCGAGTTTGGACTTAGTTGCTTGGTGCCGGGAGGAGCTGGACCTGCCTCTGAAAATGGAAAATGATGCGCGCTTGGCTCTGCTGGGAGAAAGATACGCGGGAGCCGCGCAGGGTTTTGACGATATAGTGATGGTTACCCTGGGTACGGGCATCGGCGGCGCGGCGATGTGTCAGGGGCGACTGCTGCGAGGCAAACACGCGCAAGCTGGCTGCCTGGGAGGACACATACCGGTGGATTTCGAGGGCCGGGTATGCACGTGCGGGGCGGTGGGATGTGCCGAGGCGGAGGCCTCCAGTGTATCGCTGCCGCAGGTCTGCGAGAGCCATCCGGAGTTCGCATCCAGCAGCCTTGCGACTCAGGTGCCGATCAGCTACGAGAAATTGTTTTTTCAAGCTGCGCAGGGCGATCGCTTGGCCCACGAAATTGTCGACCGGAGTCTACTGGTGTGGTCCTCCATGATTGTGGGATTGGTGCACGCCTACGACCCTGAGATCGTTGTCGTCGGTGGTGGAGTGATGAAGAGCGCCGACCGAATTCTTCCAGCCTTGCAGGCCCACGTTGCGCAGCGTGCCTGGACTCCGTGGGGAAAGGTGCGGGTCGTCAGTGCGGAACTCGGAAGGAACGCGGCGTTGCTGGGGGCGATTCCACTCCTCGAGGGTGTAGCTGATCTATGAGGGCCCCTTGCACGTACGACAAGCTCGCGGTGATTCCAATTCGCGCAACAACGGAAGACTGCGTCGTGGGTTGGGAAGGCGTAATCAGGCGGTTGTCGGAGCGAAGGCCCAGAATCCTGTGCATCGAATGCTATCCCGGCGTGCATGTTGAAGACATCAAACGCTCTCTCGCGAGCGTTTTTCAACCTTGCCAGATTTTCCGGAGTGCCGACTTCCTGAAATCTCCAGGGGAAGTCGAGGAGTTGGTAGCGACGTACCTAACCGACGATCCCGTGTTCGGCCGCATGAACGGGCTCGGCGTAGGCGATTTTCTGGATCCGACGAAACTCGCACTTGGGCAGGAACAAATCAGGAAGAGCGAGGGACGAGTGCTGGTGGTCGGTACCGGTGCCACGCTCCTGGCGCCTGAAGCTGATGTGCTGGTATATGCGGATTTGTCGCGCTGGGAGATCCAGCAGCGCCAGCGACGGAACGAAGTCCCGAATTTAGGGGCGAATAACCGCAATGAACGCGCTTCACTGAAATACAAACGCGCCTTTTTTGTCGATTGGCGGGCTGCCGACCGGCTAAAGAAACAGGCCTTTCCGAAGATAGATTTCCTGTTGGATACCCACGACCAGACGGCGCCCAAGTTAATTCTAGGCGAAGCCATCCGACAGGCGCTGCGATCGGTTGTCGCGCGACCATTTCGTGTTGCACCATTCTTTGATCCTGGCCCTTGGGGCGGCGAGTGGATGCGCAAGATGTGCGATCTGCCCGCGGAAGCGCCAAACTACGCGTGGTGTTTCGATTGTGTGCCGGAGGAGAACAGCTTGCGCTTGGGCTTCGGCACCACCGTAGTAGAGGTTCCCGCACTGGACCTCGTCTTCTTCGAGCCACGCCGCTTGCTGGGCGAGGCGGTGCACGCGCGTTTTGGCACGGAATTCCCGATCCGCTTCGATTTTCTGGACACAATGGATGGTGGGAATCTATCCCTACAAGTGCACCCTCTGACCGAATACATCCAGGATCAATTCGGGATGAACTACACGCAGGATGAGAGCTACTACGTACTCGATGCTAAGGGAGGCGCTGGTGTCTTTCTGGGACTGCAAGAGAGAGTCAATCCTGCCGAAATGCGGGAAGCGCTTGAGCGTGCGCAGCAAGGGAACTGCCCATTTCCGGCCGAGCGCTTCGTAAATCGTTGGCCTGCGAAGAAACACGATCACTTCTTGATTCCTGCCGGGACCGTGCATTGCTCCGGCAAGAACTGCATGGTGCTGGAAATCAGCGCCACCCCGTATATCTTCACCTTTAAGTTGTGGGACTGGGACCGTCTGGACTTGGATGGCCGGCCCAGGCCGGTTCATCTGGAACACGGTATCCGGAACATCCAATGGGACAGGACTACCGAGTGGGTTCGCCTGAATCTTCTGAACCGCATTGAACTAATTGCTGAGGGAGAAGGCTCGCGCGAGGAGCGAACCGGGCTTCACGAACGGGAGTTCATCGAGACGCGCCGCCATTGGTTCAACGAAAAAGTCTGGCACCACACCCAGGGCGGAGTGAACGTGCTGAACCTGGTGGAGGGTCCCGAAGTAGTGGTGGAGAGCCCTGACCAAGCCTTTGAGCCTTTCATGGTGCACTACGCGGAGACGTTTATTGTTCCTGCGGCCGTGGGACGATACACGATCCGTCCATCCAAGCCCGGACGCTGCGCGACGATTAAGGCGTATGTGAGGACGAGTCCATGAGCTTTAATCCAGGCTTGGCCGTGAGAGTCCGACAATACCCGCTCGGGTTTGAATTCGGCCCGGGTGTGTTCGGGCCGGCGCCGGAATACCGCAGCCTGGAAGCGATCCGCAAGAGCCTGCAGGATCCTGATTGCTGTGGTCCGGATCCGGTCTACGCCATCGCGATGGACGTGGGAAAGCAAGAGCATTGCCAAGAGCTAAAGAGACGAATGCTTCTGTTCGGGGTGGTTACCTATGCTGCGGGACGTTTGGGCAAGGAGCCAGTGCGGAGCCAGGGTCACATCCACCGTGTCGCCGCCCACAGTGGATGGTCGCCGCCGGAGATCTATGAGATTTGGGCAGGCCGCGCGGTCGTGTATATACAGGAGTTCGCGGCGGATGATCCAGGCCGCTGCTTTGCTGTGACTGCGGAGCCCGGGGAAGTCGTCGTTGTACCACCTGGTTGGGCTCATGCCACACTAAGTGCGTCGCTGGACGTTCCGCTCACGTTCGGAGCGTGGTGTGACCGCGACTACGGTTTTGAATATGAACAGGTGCACGCACACTGCGGGCTGGCCTGGTTCGCTCTCCTTAACCAAGACGGCCAGCTCGAATGGCACAGAAACTCTGCGTACCTTCCCCGGGAACTCAATGTCGGCGTGGCCAGAGACTATCCTGAACTCGGGTTGGAAAGAAATAAAGCGATCTACGCGAAGTTCGAGGAGAATCCGGAGACAGTACAGTGGGTTTCCAAGCCAGCCCATTTCGCAGAATTGTGGCCGCGCTTCATCCCTTGCCGTGTAGAACGGACTGTTCGAAGCTAGCGAGGACTGCGGTTCAGCGAGAGATGAATTCCTAACTCCCAAGGCAGACGAATAGACTCCCATGGATGAAAACGTTTCCGTTTCGGTCTCCGCACCTACTTCGACCATCACTAAAACGGGCGCCCGTAGCCTCATAGCCCTGGCATCGGCCGTGGCCGCGCTCGGCGGACTGCTATTTGGCTACGACACTAGCGTGATTTCAGGAGCCATGCTTTTCCTCCGCAAGGACTTTCAACTCAGCGACGTCCAGTTGGAATTCGCCGTGGGCATCGCCCTTGCAGGCGCGCTGGTGGGATCAGCACTGGCGGGCTACAGTGCGGACCGTTGGGGCCGTCGGGTGACTTTGCTGGTGACCGGTTTTGGCTTTGGAGTATTTGCGGCCGCGAGTGGGCTGGCTTCCGAGCTGGTCACTTTTGTGATCGCCCGATTCTTTGTGGGAGTGTGCATCGGGGTCTCTTCGTTGGTGACGCCGCTGTACCTGGCCGAGGTATCGCCGGCCAGTATTCGTGGCGCATTGGTTTCTCTTAATCAGCTGGCAATCACCATTGGCATCTCGGCCGCATACTTTGTCGACTACGAGCTGGCCGCCTCGCAGAACTGGAGGTGGATGTTTATCAGCGCGGTCCTTCCGGCGGTCGTGCTGGTGGTAGGGATGGTCTTCCTCCCGGAAAGCCCGCGTTGGCTGGCGCAGGCAGGCCAGCGTGAGCGCGCCTTGGAAGGTTTCCGGAGGCTTGGGCGCGGCGCCGAAGGCGAGGCAGAACTTAGGGATGTAGAGCAGGTTCTCGCCCGAGAACAGCACGGATTCTGGATGCTGCTGCAGCCGGGCTTCCGCATGGCGGTGCTGGTGGGTATCGGCCTGGCGGTGTTTCAGCAGATTACCGGCATAAATACAATCATCTACTATTCGCCCGAGATTCTGCGCCTTTCGGGCTACCCCTCGGCGAAGGCCGCCATCTTGTCGGCGGCCATTATCGGTGCTGTGAATGTAATGATTACAATCGTATCCATTATCCTGGTAGACCGTGCTGGGAGGCGGGTTTTGCTTCTGGTTGGCACTGCGGGCATGGGAGTGGCTTTGACCCTCATGGGATTTTTGTTTCACAGCCACGCCGCCGGAAGCGCGGTGTTCTACGCTATGCTTGGGTACATCATCTTCTTCAGTGTCGGTCTGGGTCCCGTGGTGTGGCTGCTGATTTCCGAAATCTACCCTACGAAGGTTCGCGGCAAGGCGATGTCCTTGGCAACCCTCATGGTGTGGGCCGCCAATTGGGTGGTCGCGGGCACTTTCCTCTCTCTGATACACGCGGCCGGCACGGCAGGGGCTTTCTGGATCTTCGCGGTGATCTGTGGGTTGGCATTTCTTTTTTGCCTGACTGTTGTGCCAGAAACCAAGCAAAGATCGTTAGAAGACATTGAGCGGTACTGGGCGCGTTTCAGTAAACAACGCGTGCTCTAGTTGGCGAGATGGGCGGGTTTCGCCTACTCGCCATGGAGCTACCGGCAAGCTGACAAATCGGGACTTGGATGCGGATTCAAGTCTCGCCAGACTCAAACCCGTATTCTAGGGCACTCCGCTGGCCAGGAGACTCTATGCGGCCCCGGCTCTCCCACCAGGCCTCGATCGTACATTCCTTCCGGTTCTCTTCTACGAATCGTCGCTAGGCTTGATCGGAAATGCCTCGGGCAGAAAATGGTGTGTGCATCGAGGAGTCAATCCGAGGCATTTTCGATAAGCAGGCTTGAAGGGAGCCGCTGGCGGGTGCGGCGGACGCGTTGAGTTATGGGGATGGAATGCCAGTTTGGTACCGGTGAAGGAGAGGGCGGGGCGATGGACGACGGGAATGGAATTGGGAAGGATCGCCTGTAGGTCTGGAGGTAGTTGGGAAAATGGTTGGGAGATGGGTGCGTGGTAGCTGGTGCACAGCGAATGGGCACAGGAGTGCAGCGACAGGCCGAAGCATGTCAAAGGGACGCTTTGGTTGGGGTGTTACGAAGAATCGAAGTGAACGCATGACGCCAGTTCCGAGGCCGTGAATCTTTGCAGGATGATCATCACCGCGCCGCATGTTGGGCAATGCCAAACGGAATTCTCGCAGGTAGGGGGAGATGTTTCGCTCGCGGTGCAGGAAGCGTGGGCCAGCAGTTGACGGCAAAGGGATACGCGGGAAGTGCGGAAACGATTGGCTAGAAATCCGAAGTGACGGATACGCACGAACGCCTTGGGCAGTACATGCAGGAAGAAGCGGCGCAAGAACTCGCAGGTCCCGAGTCTCATCTGCCCCTGCTTGCCGCCGTGAACGTAATCTTTCCAGCGAAAGGTGACGCGCTCTCCATCGAATGCCAGCAATCGATGATTGGAAATGGCCACGCGATGGGTGTAGCGCCCGAGATAACGCAACACCTGCATCGGACCGCCAAAGGCTGGCTTGGCGTAGACGACCCAGTTCTGGCGATGCAAGTGGCGAATTAGTTGTGCGAACGGTTGGGGATCAGCCAGTGAGGCGGATGGGCCAGCACAATGGAGTTTCTTGCTGCGATAGAGACATTTCAGGCCAGCCAGAAATTTACCGCGAAAGACGTGACTGAGGACTTTCACGGGTAGGAAGAACTGATTACGAGAGCGGATCCAACGCTTATGGTCCGGCGATAATCCACCAGCGGGAATGGCGCAGTGAATATGGGGATGGAGCAGCAGGTTCTGCCCCCAGGTGTGCAAAATGCTGATCACGCCAATCTCCGCGCCCAAATGCTGAGGATCCGCGGCGACTTCGAGCAAAGTCTGAGCGCTGGCGGTGAACAACAGATCGTAGAACAGGCGCGGGTTGTCCAGCGCCAGCACATTCAGCTCGTGAGGCACGGTGAACACGACATGGAAATAGTCGATTGGCAGAAGTTCTCGTTCTCGTGCCGCCAGCCAGCGCTGGCGAGCTTGCGTTTGGCACTTGGGGCAATTTCGATCTCGGCAGGAGTTGTAAGAGATCTCTTGGCGACCGCACTCAGAACACACATCCACATGACCACCCAGCGCTGCCGTGCGACAGCGCTGAATAGCGCGAAATGCTTTGCGCTGCTGAAAATCGAAGCTGGATCGATAGCGATCCAGGAAGTGGTCGCCTTGCGCGCGTAGGATGTCGGCCACCTCGAGGGCCGGCCGCGCCATTCCTACTTCTTGCGGTGATAAGCGCGGCTAGCTTCTTGAACGCTGGAAAGACACAGGGTCTCCAGCGGGTTCGCAACGGCGTGCAGGTGTCGCTGTGACAAGTGCAAATACTTTGCGGTGGTCTCTAAATCGCTGTGGCCCAGCAAAATCTGGATGGTGCGAAGATCGCTGCCTGCTTCGAGTAAGTGGGTAGCCCAGCTGTGACGCAGCGTGTGTGGCGTTACGTGCTTGGCAATGCGTGCATGGCGAGCCGCCTCTGTGCAGGCGTACCACACGGTCTTATCGGAGATGGGCCCATCCTTGCCGCGTTGCTGTGCGGGAAACAAGTACGTCCGAGGTTTTTTCCAACGCCAGTATTCCCGGAGTGTTTCAAGCAAGGCTGGAGTGAGTGGAAGGTCGCGACTGATACCACCCTTCCCGCATTCCACCCGAATGATCATGCGCTTGCTGTCGACGTCGCGAACCTTCAGTCGGGATACTTCCGCGCGTCGCATGCCTGTGCCGTATAGAGTCATCAGCAGGGCGCGCTGCATGAGATTACCCGCTGCATTAATCAGTTCAGCGACCTCTTCCAAACTCAGCACTGTCGGTAAGCGACGCTGTTTTTTGGGATAGGGCAGATCTTCTCGGAACTGGTGCCGTTTCAGCGTCCGCACAAAGAAAAATCGCAGCGCGGCCACCTGAGCCACTACCGTGCCAACCGTTAGCTTGCGTTCTTTGAGTAGATAGGCCTGATAACTGCGAAGCTCGCTTGGTCCTAACCTGTCGGGAGACTTTCTGAAGTGCTCGGCGAACTGTTGTACCGCTCGAACGTAGTAACGTGTGGTACCCTCTGCATAATTACGACGCTGGAGTTCTTCCAGTATTATTTTGCGAAGTCGGGTCATGGGGACCTCCTCATGACCCGACAACTTACTTCAACCGCTAGTCATAGACCGATCCGTCGAACTCACGCGTAGCGTCCGCCGCGCCAGCGGCTTCGTTCAAGTCGGCTATCCGTTGAAGTGACTCTGGTATGCACCCAATCCGGATCGAACAATCCGTGGAGTGCGGGACGCATTGCTGAGAGATTCGGGCCAATTCCCTGCCTGGTTGGGGTGTACAGCTCTAACCAAACGAGAACTGCTGGCGTTTCAGTGTTGGTTGAACATCCCTTTCGGGGTCCATTGAGAATTCCTTTGGGTGCCTTAAAGCGGTGTTGGTAGCCATCCGTGCCGGGCTGTTTCAATGGATTACAGGATGTTGGTGCCCGGTCACAGAACTTTCGGCAATTGGAAGGCAGGCAGGGAAGTCCCGGGGCACGGCAGGGAACGCTAAGTAATACACAATTTGAGCAGTGGGGGCGTAGTCCAGTTGGTTAGAACTCCTGCCTGTCACGGCAGAGGCCGCGGGTTCGAGTCCCGTCGCTCCCACCAATCCTCGATGGTTTAGTGCGGCCATCTCCCAATTGGAGGCCATTTGTGCCGCAATTGAAACAAGACCCCTTGTGGCACTTCCACGAACAGCGCGATTTCGTCCCGCAGAGGAGGATAGTCCGAAGGCGTCAAAACTGGAGCTGCAGCTTCACTTGGATCATGCGAGGTGAGGCGTCACCCCCGAGGCCGGATCCCAACAGCGTCGTCGGAGGGCTCTCCAGATAAGAAATTCGACCGAACCCAGGGCTCGAAATGTCGTTATGCGGCAGACCAAAGTTCGGATGGTTGAAGAAATTGAAGAACTGAATACCAATTCCCAATTGGCCTTTCTCCCAGCGCGGCAGCTTGGTGTTCTTGATCACCGCGAAATCGGTGTTGAAGTATCCCGGCCCACGAAACTGATTGCGTCCCTGCGCGATGTGGACTGCTGTGCCGCCGGCGCACGCCGGAGCGACTACGCCGGCGATCCCAGAGTTAAACCCAGTCTCGCATCCAGATTGGACAAACAGCGCATTTGGGTTGGGTGCGCCGCCGGCAAGAACCTGGGGAGGCAAACAAGGCTTCGGAGAGGACGGAATTGCCGCACCCTCGCCACACGATCCTTGCGGGCCGAGGGGAGCCACGGGGACAGCGAAAATCCAGCCGAAGAAGTTATTGGCGCTTAGGGCGCTACTTTCACTAATGTCGAACACAGTGTAGGGGAAACCAGTTCGGGCAAACACGGTTCCGGACAATTGCCATCCATCCACGAAATATGCCGGACCGTGGCCGCGCAGCGCGGCGCGTATCGGAACTTGCCAGAGATAGTTGGCGTTGAAGGAATGGCGTATGTCGTACTCCGCGGGCCCGTAGCTTCCTCGAATGTTGTTGGGATCCTGCGGAAACACAATGTCCGTGGAAGTGAAATCCCCTATTCCGCCGTCCGAGACTTCATCGAGATCGTGCCCGAAAGTGTAGTTAGCCTGGAAGAGGCCCTGCCCCAGACGAGCGAAGCGATGCTGGAAAGACGCGACCATTCCGTTGTAATTCGAGACGGCATTGGTGTTGATCTCGGTGACCTCACTGAAACGCGGATCGGCACAGGGAGGAACCGCAGGGGTCCCGCAGAGGTGCGCCGGGAACGAGCCGAAGCCAAAGGCGTTCGCCGAAGGATTAATGTCCAGCTCATGAATGCCATGGTTTCCGTAGTATCCGAGAGTTACGGAAGTGCCCGGTCCAAAGAGTCGCTGAAGTTCGAGGCTCCATTTCTGATACTGGGGAGAAAATGTGTTCGCTGCCGGGACGTTGATCGAGGGTGGAGAAAAGCCAGGAGGATAGAAACTGGAAATGGCCGACTGAATTTGCGCGAGAGTTTGCCCAGCGGCGAAGCCGTTCACAAACGCCGAGTTCGACGCCGCGGCGTCCTTGAACAGGCTGGTAGCCTCACCAGGCGTGAGATTGTCGCCGAGAACGGTGAAAGAATTGATGATGGGAGGGTTGCTGGCGAAGTAGTTGATGAGAGCGGCGGGGAGCGGGTCAAAGAAGATACCGACGCCGCCGCGGACGACGACATTGTGCGAAACGCCGAGCGGCTGCCACGCAAAGCCCAAACGAGGTGACCAGAGAAGATTGTTCAGGTTCTCGAAGGCCTGTCTTTGATCGGTCAGGACAGCCTGATTGTACGGTACGCTCGGATCGCGACTCACCGATTCAAACGGACCGGTCAGCCGGGCAAAACAGCGATCTTTGCACATGGGATTGGACTGATGCTCAAGGCGAAGGGAAAGCATGAACGTAAAGTTCGGCCGCAGACGCCACTCGTCCTGGGCATAGAGGCCGAGGCGATAGAACCGAATGCGCTGGGAAGGCTGCTTGGGGAAGGATTGATTGAGCAGAGTGAAGTCAGGCCTTGGATCGCTCCCGGCGAGAAAGCCGGGATCCACTCCGCCTTGGTAGAAAGCGTCCAAAGTCAAAGGAAGCAATTGTCCAATAGCGTTTGTGGAATAAGCGAAGTCCGAGACATAAGCGCGCAGTAAGCTCACGCCAAATCCCATTTTGTGAGCCCCCGACGATTTTGTAAGATCGTCTTGAACTTGGTAGTGCGTAGGATTCCTGCCGGTGGGAAGAAAATTGTCGATGCCGCCGAGATTGTTGAAGATATTTGTGGGCCAGTCTATGGCCGTGGGGAATGCCGACACGCTTTGAGCGCGATTCGCCGGCTGCACGATTAGGCCCTGCCACCAGCCCGAGAGAAGAAATTGGTTGGCAGCCCTTGGTCCCAGAGCGTGGGTCTCGACCAATTGGCCCTGCCAAGACGGTTCGTTGGCACCTGCACTGAACAGCGGATTGATCGCATCGGTATAGCTAGCCTGGAAGCCGTGGTCGTAGCGTATCAGAAGGAAAGCACGGTCTCTTTTTCCAACGTTCCAATCGGCGCGGCCGGAAAAGAGGGCCTGATCGGACGGACGGCCCAGCGAAGTGGAGTAATGTACGGCGCAGGGCAAGCTGGTTCCCAAGGCGCCGGGCCCGACGAATGAGCCGCAGCCAAGTGGGTCAGAAAAATTGCCCGGCAGGGCGCGTGAAGCGCCGGGAGCAGCATTGTATAGGGCGAAGATTCTCTTATAAAAGGCGTCGGAAGCCGAGCTTGGCCCAAACAGGGAATCAATATTCGCGATCGTAGCGGCCTCAAACTGGGGACTAGGCAGGACCACTTGAGCGGGAATGGGAAGCAGCACACGAGCACCTTCAGTATTGAAAAAGAAAAAAAGTTTGTCTTTCTTGAGGGGTCCACCTAGGGAAGCGGCCCACTGGTTGGCATTGTCAGGCGGGCGCTGCACTCCGGTAGCGTTGTTGATCCAATCGTTGGCGTTGAGCACGCGGCCATTCCAATAATAGATCGCGTTCCCGTGGAACTCATTGCTGCCGGATTTGGTGACGTAATTCACGTTGGCCCCGGCAGCGCCCCCAAATTGGCTCGAGTAACCGTTGCTCACGACGGCAACTTCTTCAATTTCGTTGGCACCCAGGCTAAGATTCAGGGCGCCAGTGACGTTTGTGTTCCCGCCGAAGTCATTGTCCACCATACCATTGAGGGTGAAGAGGTTGGAATTAGCAGGCATACCGAGGTTTGAGAAGTTTCCCATTCCCCCGTCCGTGTTCATGATCATTCCAGGTGCAGTCTGTACGATGTAAGTGCGATCGTTACCGGGATTGGGGACCTGCGAAATTTGTGACCTATTCAAACTGGCCGAGACATCCCCATTTTCCGCCTTGATCAAAGGCGCTTCCTCGGTGACGTGGACAGTTGTCTGTTTTGTCACAATTTGGAGCCGGACGTTCAGAGTGACGGGTGGTCCCAGTGGAACATCCAGTTTGCGGGCAGCAATTTCAAAACCGGCATGGGTGAAAGTCAACGTGTAGCGCCCGGGCAGCAGAAAAGAGAACTGATACGTGCCCTCTGCATTTGTCGTTGTAGTTTGCGCAGCGCCCCTGGAGTCATCATGCGCGTGCACTATGACTTCGGGCACAACTGCACGACTCGAATCTGTCACGACGCCGCTGATGCCGCCCGAAGTAACATTTTGCGCGTTCAATGAGGGTGAGAGACAAACCCCCAGCAGGAGTGCCAAAACTATCAGAGCTTGCACACGGAGTTTCACAGAGCCATCCACCCGTAGACCTTTTCAGTCCTCCGAAGACTGCGCCGTTGGCAAAGGGTTGATAGACGAGAGAGTAGCACACGGGGGAGGTAAGAGCAGCACTGGGGGGAACCGCGCTAAGAGACAGGAATGCGGTAGATATTTCGCCGCACACTGTTGACGGTGTAAGCGTATTCCATGGGGTTGATGGCCGAATCAATGAAGCGTGGGATTGTCGAAGTGCCCGTGTACGTCTTGAAACCCTCAGGCCCAAACAAACCTTCGGGCGGCAAAGCAGGCAGATCGTGGCCGGGGCGTAGAGGGAACACGTATGTAGCCGAGTCCCCGCCAGTGAGTCTCAGATAGAAGAGGAGCCCGCTGGGACTCCAATCCGCAGAACAGAAAACGTTGCAGAGCCGGACGCGTTGACTTGCGTCGAGAGAATACGCAACGACGGAATATGGGTTCTTGGCGTCCGGACCCTTGCTTTGCGCGACCAACCAGGCGCCGTCAGGAGACACTGAGAACAGATCATCAATCGAATCGCTAATGATCTTGCTGCGGGCGCTGCCATCGGTCTTCATCCGGTACACAAAATTGTGTCCTGCCTCTCTCCTTCGGAAAACGAGATCACCGTTGGGAAGATAGAAGGGACAGTCTTCGCTGACTGCTGACGGAATTTCGCGAGGCGAGGACCGGCGATCGGTCGTACCAACCCAGATGTGAGAGACGCCATCGCGATCCTGTCTGACCAGCGCCACTTGCTTGCCATCCCTGGAGACAGCGTAGTTTCTCGTGTTGAAACCAAGCTGTACGCCATAACCTGGCAAAAGATGATCGCGTTTCGCGGTGGCCAATTCGGTAACCCATAGCTCGAGATCAGCCGTCTGACCGCTTTGCAGCAGGAAGTAGAGCTTTTGTCCGTCAGCAGAGAACTGCGGGCAGAAGGCATTTCCTTCGGACGAGATCTGATGATCTCCCTTTGAGTCGTGAGTCCAGAGGATGGTGTCCTCGCTTCCGACCGCAGCGAGAAGCGATTTTCCATCCGGGGCCATGGTAATATCCACCTCTTCCGTGGGCCCAAACGTGATTTGCTCTGGCTGGCCGTTTGGAAACCGTTGGCGCCAAATGTGGAATCTGCCCCCTTTGTAAGAGCTGAGGTACATCCACTTGCCGTCTGCGGACCAAGCTCCGGACAGGCACATGGCATCCGGCGGGCCCACGACTCGCGGCGCCGAGGTGCCGTCGAACGGAACTACCTGACAAGGGAGAAAACTGCCATCGTTCGCCATCATCACGGTCAGAA
>Ga0187780_10000181_pt1 | contig 49611 bp, 58 predicted proteins | sample 1015_Q2_SP10_20__FD_132429 | JGI IMG/M metagenome (GOLD analysis project Ga0187780, IMG submission 132429) | Tropical peat soil microbial communities from peatlands in Department of Meta, Colombia - 1015_Q2_SP10_20_MG | ecosystem: Environmental > Terrestrial > Soil > Wetlands > Peat | place...
CCGGTCCTTCATGTCCGGAATGCTCAGCACCCATGGTTCCTTGCCGACATCGAGCCATGTAATCGTGTAGAGCGTGTCGGCGTTCGGGGCGGTCACGTCCTTGAAGGTCGCGTCCGGATAGGTGCGGGCGCGCATGAACTGCCCCATCGGGCCCCGCGTTTTTTCCACGCCCGCCACGTTGGTCATCACCCGTCGTGTAATCTCCATCGTCACCAGCGGGTAGCCGAAAATATACGCGTCGGTCGCTAGCCAGAACTCCTCCAGACCTTCGCCGATATCCAGCGAGTCCAGACCCGCCCGGGCGAACGGCGCAAACGATGATCCGGCGAGAGCGCTCAGAGCGCCGAGCGTCGCCGCACGACGAGTAATCTTCGACATGTTTCCTCCATCACGCGACCGGCGGGCATACGTCGCGCTAGGTCGCTCGGGTCAGGCGACCGAGCCGAACGTCAAACGCATGCCGGGACCGCTTTATGACTATTGGAGTCCGCGTCGCCGAGTCTCGGCGGTGCTCGCTCCCGTATACGCCTGGACCGCCGTCCGGCCCAGTGGACTTTAGTCCCACTGCGTTCAATGACGGCCCGCCATATCGGGCCCGCTTTCATCTTGGCCCAAGGTCCCACATTCGTATCTCCGGCGCGTTGCTACATTCCGAATGTCCCGGAATCCCCCGATGCGCCTGGCAACGTCAATAGATTTTTAAGGGACTGCCACATGAAGTTGTTGCGTGTCGAAAGCCAAGAATTCCGTCGCGCCGGCGGTGTCGCCCGCCTGCTGGCACATGCCGCGTTGCTGTTCGCTGGGTGCAGCATCTTTGCAACCGCCGTCCAGGCGCAGAGCGCGTCCGATAACTGGAAGTTCACGGGCGTCCTATACGGTTACCTCCCACAGATTGGTGGCTCGACGACATTTGGGACCGACACAACTGCCGATATCAGTATTAATCCCAACCAGTACTTGAGCTCCTTGAATTTTGCGTTCATGGGAGCGTTTGAGGCGCGCACCGGCCCTTGGGGCGTGTTCACCGACCTGCTGTACATGAACGCGAGCGGTTCCAAGAGCGGGACACGAGACTTTTCACTCACCGGAGTCATGATTCCGGCGAGCGTCACCGCTTACGCACACGTCAGCGTCAAAGCTACCATCTGGACGCTGGCCGCAGAGTATGGCGTCGTGTCCACGCCGGACGGTACGTTGGACTTGTTGGCCGGCACACGCGCGCTGTACCTCGATCAGCACTTGAACTGGGAGTTCAGTGGTAACGTCGGTCCATTCGTTGGCCCGGGCCGACAAGGATCCAGCGAATCCAATCCCCACAACTGGGACGCGATCATCGGCGCCAAGGGTCGCTGGCAATTCGGCGATGGACACTCATGGTTTGTGCCGTACTACGTCGACATCGGAACCGGCGCTTCGCGGTTCACGTGGCAAACCTATGCCGGCATCGGATACGCGTTCAGCTGGGGCGAAGTGATCGGCGTGTGGCGATATCTCGATTACCAGTTTTCATCCAACAGCTCCAGCTTCTCCCTGAACGGCCCGGCGATTGGCGTGGCGTTCCGCTGGTAACTCCGGTAACGCGGCACTCGCGAAACAGTCCGAGCGCCAGGTCCTGGTAATGCACCGCGTCTTGGTCGCGGCGCCGGCCGGCGGACAGCGCAGCGCTATGGACACAGCATTCTTCGGTAATTGCGCTGAACCTCTCGTTGCTCGGCCGCGCGTCAGCCGAAGGAATTGGGGCCGCGCAGTCTTGGTCACGAGCATGCTGGGCAGCTCGCCAGCGTTCGTCGCGTACGCGCAGACGAAGAGTCTCAATGACGATCAAGGCGTAATAGAAATCAACGACCCGACATCGCCGCTGCGGTGGTTTCAGCTGAGCGACTGGTACAACGCGAGCCTGCACGATGAGAGTGGCGCCATCAACGACGGGGTATTTCGCACCGTTCTGCCGTTCACCGTCGGGGGCCATCTGTACGCGCTGCGGTTTACCGAGCAGTACACAATCTCCGCCCCGAACGGCAAGACTGGTTTTCAGGATCCTGAGTTCATTCTGGTGCGTCTCATCAACGAGCCGTGGGGACGCTGGGGTGCGGGGCTGGTCGCGCGGCCACCGACCGGCGCGGAATCGCAGACGGCCAAGTCATGGAGCCTCGGTCCAGCGCTCGGCTTCGCCACCTCGAGCGCGGCACCCGTTCAGTACGGCGCGTACCTGCGCGCCTGGTGGTCGATCGACGCACCAGACCACGCGAAGCCGGTCGGCATCATCAATCTCCAGCCGGTCTTGAACGTCAAACTGGGCGAGGGACAGGCGTTGTCGCTCGGGCAGACGCAGCTCGAGTACGACACCGTGACCTCGCGCTGGAAATCGCTGCAGCTGGGCCTGAAGTACGACAAGGCGTTCACATTCGCTGATCACAAGTGGGCGCCGTACTTTGAGGCCGACTATGACTTCCAGAACAGCAAGGGCAATCCGATGTGGACCTTGCGCGTCGGTGTGACGATGTTTCAGCAGGAGAAATGACTGATCATCTCGCGTCCCGCGGCGGCATCGCGCTGCGCATAACCGGGCCCGGTCTGCACGAGACGCTGCGGCAGTTCCGGCTGCCCGACTGGCCGGCTATAGGCCGCTAGCCCTACTTCCGTTCGACTCCGCCGGGAGGCTCGCTCGCGAAGAACTGCCGCACCTCGCCGTCGGCGGTGCGCTCCGTGTATCGGCCTTTGGTGAAGCTCACGATCACGCGCCGCCAGAATGCGATCGCCTCGACATTGGTGGCGGATTCGCCGACTTCCCACTGTCCGGCGAAGCGGCTGAATATCAAAAGCGCCGCTGCCCGCCCCAGACCGCGGCGTCGGAACGTCCGGCGGATGAAAAATTCAGCGAGCCGGTAGTGCGGAGCCTTGGTTTGCTTTGGCACCAGCGGGCGCGAAACCAGCGCAAATCCGACCGGTCGGCCGGTCTCGAGTATCAGCAAGGGGTGCGAACGCTCGTCGCGGAACCAGCGCGCCAACAGCTCGCTGTCGCGCTGGCCATGCTCGCCATACACCGGGAATACCCCGGTGCCAATCTGGGATACCTGTGCCAGCTCCTCCAGGTATTCCGGGTAGACGCCCTGGATCCAGCGCCGGTCCTCGAGCGCGCCTTTCGCGTCGCGCAGGCTGACCGTCATGGCCGGCTATCCCGCCGACCGGGCCGGCCGCACCCGCGTATTCGCCAGGTGCGGATCGGACCGGTCAGGCGCACCGCAACCGCGCTCGCGCGCAGCTACTTCTTGTCGGACGGTGCCGCCGGTGCCGGCGCGTTGCTGTCCGCGGCCGGTGCCGTCGCCGGAGGCGCGGCTGGGGCCATCGTTTCCGATGCCGCTGGCGCAGCCGGAGCGGGCGCTGCCGGCGGGGGCGGAGGCGGGGCAGGCGGCGGCGGCTGGCCACCGCACGCAACGAGCGCGAGCGCGAGTGCCGCGGCGCCCAACATGACTTTCGCGTTCATCTGATCTCCCTAGATTCGAACCGACATCTGTTTATCTCGCACCACGACGGCCGGGCCGGCAGGGCGCTAACCCGGCCGGCCCGGCACCGCCATCGCTAATGCAACGGCTGGCGCGACTTACTTCTTCTCGTCGCTCGCAGGCGGCGTGGTCGCCGGGGCGCCGGCCGCAGGCGCAGCCGGAGTCGCTGCCGGCGGGGCCGCTGACGTGTCAGCAGCCGGAGCCGCAGGAGCCGCTGCCGGCGGCGGAGCCGCGGGAGGCGGAGGAGGAGTATTTTCGGCGGGTTTTCCGCCACAGGCGACGAGCGCCAGAGCGAGCGCAGCAGCGCCGATAAAGATCTTCGCGTTCATTCGTTGTCCCCGTTCCTCTAGCTAATGGGTACTTTGAGAGCTGTTGGCGAGTCGCCTCGCACTCGACGCCGCGGGCACCACCCGGGCCCGGAGCAGCGGCATTCTAAAGCCTTTCCCGGCCGTGCGCAGCCGCTTACCGCGATTCTGGCACGGTCGCGGCTGTAACCGCATGGGACCTAAGGTGTCTACACTGGCCGGAACACATTCCCGGGCCTGCGGAGGCCAATTATGAGCCCGCCTGACACCGATCGTCTGTATCCGGCCCACCTCGCAACCATGATGGCCAGAACTGACCGCGCCTTGGCGGCCGGCCGTTTTTCGGCGCTGATCGCGGCGGCCGGCACTGCGCCGATGCAGTTTCTCGACGATCAGCCGTATCCGTTCAAGGTCAGTCCGCACTTCAAGGCCTGGGTACCCTTAACCCACGCACCCGGTTCCTACGTAGTGTATCGGCCGGGCAGCCGCCCGCAGCTGATATTCCTGCAGCCGGAGGATTACTGGCACAAGCCGCCCAGTCTCCCGGACGCGGCCTGGCTCAAGGCCTTTGACGTGACCGTGATTCGCGAGCCTGAGGCCGCACGGGCCCATTTTCCCCAGCGCGGTGCCTACTTGGGCCCTACGGATGGCACGGTGGACTGGCCGGATCTGGCGGTCAATCCGCCGGCCGTGGTCGACATCCTGCACTACGCGCGTGCGGTCAAAACCGACTACGAAATTGCCTGCCTGCGACACGCCTCCCGGGCCGCGGCGCGCGGCCACCGCGCCGCGGCGCAAGCCTTTGAGTCCGGCGCCAGCGAGTACGCGACTCACCTCGCGTACCTGGCCGCCAGCGATCACCAGGAGCAGGACCTGCCGTATCCAAACATCATCGCCCAGAACGAGGGCGCGGCCGTGTTGCACTACACGGAGCTGCGCCATGCGCCCGCGATTCCCCGCCGCTCGATGCTGATCGATGCCGGAGCGCAGTATCGCGGCTACGGGGCGGATGTGACGCGCACCCACGCGGCCGAACCCGGCGTGTTCTCGGATCTGATCGTGGCGATGGACGCTCTGCAGCAGCGCCTGTGCACGCGTGTGCGGCCCGGGGTGCCCTATCCCGATATTCAGCTGGAGGCGCACCGCGCGATCGCCGAGCTGCTGCACTCGGCCGGCATCATTCGCTGCTCGCCGGAGGCCGCGGTCGAGACCGGGTTGAGCGCCGTGTTCTTTCCGCACGGCGTCGGTCACCTGCTCGGCCTGCAGGTCCACGACGTCGGCGGCTTCATGGCTTCCGAGCAGGGCGGCACGATCGCGCGTCCACCGGGCCACCCGTATCTGAGACTGACCCGGGTGCTGGAAGCGGGCGTCGTGGTCACCATCGAGCCCGGAATGTATTTCATCGAGCTCTTGCTCGCCGCAGCTCGCAGCGATGGCCGCGGCCGCGACATCGACTGGGCGACGGTGGATGTCCTGAAACCCTGCGGCGGCATCCGGGTCGAGGACGACGTGGTCGCCCTCGATTCGGGACCCGAGAACCTGACCCGCGCCGCGTTCGCCGCTACCGCGTGAGCGTCAGCGGCGGTCCTTGAGCAGATCGCGAATCTCTTCGAGCAGGACCTCGTTGCGCGGCGGCGGTGCCGGTGCAGCCGGCGCCGCGGCCTGCGGCTTGTGCAGCTTGTTGATGCTGCGGATCGCGACGAAGATCACGAACGCGACGATGACGAAATCGACCACCGACTGAATGAACGCGCCGTACTTGAGCAGCACCGGTTCGCCCTTGGGCGAGGTCGCGATCTGCACCGCCAGGCTCGAGAAATTGACGCCGCCGGTCAACACCCCGACGATCGGCATGATGATCGAATCGACCAGCGACGAGACGATCTTGCCGAAGGCGGCGCCGATCACCACGCCGACCGCGAGGTCGACCACGTTGCCGCGCATGGCAAAGTCTTTGAACTCGGTCATGAAGCTCATGGCACGTTCCCCTGCCGCCGCGGCGCGGCGCTCCCTAAACGGATTACCCTAGTCGAGCCGGCCTCCGCCGGCAACGTGTGGCGGGCGCGCAGCACAGAAAAAAAGAGGCCGGGGAGTCCCCCGGCCTATCACTATGGCGACCCCGGCCAGCGGCCGGGAATCGCAAACCTTAAGCGGCGGCGCGCTTGCGCCGCGGCTTCTTCTCCGGGGCCGCGCCTTCGCTCTTGGCGGCCTTCTCGGGCTTGGCCGGCTCCGCCTTCTTGGCGCGTTTCTTCTTGGGCGGCTCGGGCTCCGGCGTCGGCTCGACCGGCGCAGCGGCCTGCGCCTTCTCCACCAGCTGCACCAGCGCCATGTCCGCCGAATCCCCCGGACGTGCCTCGAGCTTCAAAATGCGCGTGTAGCCGCCCGGTCTGGTCCGGAAACGCGGCCCGAGGTCGGTAAAGAGCTTCTCGACCAGCGCGCGGTCCCTGATCCGCGCATAAGCGCGCCGGCGGCGGGACAGGCTGTCGCTCTTGGCGAGCGTGATGATCGGCTCGACCACGCGCCTGAGCTCCTTGGCCTTCGGCACCGTGGTGCGAATGGTCTCGTAGCGCAGCAGCGCGGTCGCCAGGCTGCGTAAAAGCGCGTGGCGATGCGCGGTGTTGCGCGACAGCTGCCGGCCGGAGAGATGGTGACGCATGGAACCTCAGGCGGTCTTGTACTCGTCTTCGCGCCGCAGGTTGGGCGGCGGCCAGCCCTCGAGCCGCATGCCCAGCGACAACCCGTGGCTCTCGAGAACCTCTTTGATTTCCGTGAGCGACTTCTTGCCGAGGTTGGGCGTGCGCAGAAGCTCGACTTCCGTACGCTGCACCAGATCGCCGATGTAGTGGATGTTCTCGGCCTTGAGACAGTTGGCGCTGCGCACGGTGAGCTCGAGTTCATCGACCGGCCGCAGCAGGATCGAATCGAACTCGGTCTCGACGTCCTTGGCCGCACCCTCGTCGTGACCCTGAAGCTCGACGAACACCGACAGCTGATCCTTCAGGATGCCGCCTGAGCGGCGGATCGCCTCTTCGGCGTCGATGGTGCCGTTGGTCTCGATGTCGATGATGAGCTTGTCGAGGTCGGTGCGCTGCTCAACGCGCGCGGACTCGACGTTGTAGGTCACGCGCCGCACCGGGCTGAACGAGGCGTCGAGCTGCAGGCGGCCGATCGGCCGGGTCTGCTCCTCGAAGCCGCGCGCGACTGCGGGCCGGTAGCCGCGCCCGCGCTCGATCTTGAGCGTCATGTTGAGCTCGCCGGCCTTGGTGAGGTTGGCGAGCACCAGATCCGAGTTCACGATCTCGATGTCGTGGTCGGTCTGGATGTCGGCCGCGCGCACCGGGCCCGGGCCCCTCTTGACGAGCCGAAGCTCGGCCTCGTCACGGGTGTGCATGCGGATCGCGAGCTGCTTCAAGTTCAGCAGCACGTCGACCACGTCCTCCTGGACGCCTTCGATCGAGGTGTACTCGTGCAGCACGCCGTCGATCTCGACCTCGGTGACCGCAGCGCCCGGCAGCGACGACAGCAGCACGCGCCTGAGCGCGTTGCCGAGCGTATGGCCGAAGCCGCGCTCAAAGGGCTCAATCACCACGCGCGCGTGGCGCGGCCCCTGTGGGGTCACCTTGACCATGCGCGGCTTCAAGAACTCGTTTGTCGATCCCTGCATGATGATTACCTGAAGTTCAGAATTCCGGACCCGGCGGCGGCGACTACTTCGAGTACAGCTCGACCACCAGGTTCTCGTTGATGTCGGGCAGGATCTCTTCGCGATCCGGCACCGACTTGAAGGTGCCGCTCAGCTTCTTGTCATCCACCTGCACCCACTCGGGCAGGCCGACCTGCTGCGCAATCTGCTGGGCGCTGGCGATGCGGCCCTGGGTCTTGGCCGACTCGCGGACCTCGATCACGTCGCCCGCCTCGCACTGGTACGAGGGCACGTTGACCAGCTTGCCGTTGACGTTAATGCCCTTGTGCGAAACCAGCTGGCGCGCCTCGGCGCGCGTCGCAGCGAAGCCCATGCGGAACACGACGTTGTCCAGGCGCCGCTCCAGATACTGGAGCAGGATCGCGCCGGTCGCACCCGGACGGCGTGCCGCCCGGTAGTAGTAGTTGCGGAACTGGCGCTCGAGCACGCCGTACATGCGCCTCAGCTTCTGCTTCTCGCGCAGCTGCAGCCCGTACTCCGACAGGCGCGTGCGGCGCTCGCCCTTGACGCCGCCGGGCGGCACCTCGAGCTTGCACTTCGACTCGAGCGGCTTGACGCCGCTCTTCAGGAACAGATCCGTGCCCTCACGGCGCGAGAGCTTGCACTTCGGTCCCAGGTACCTGGCCATGGCGATCCTTGAGCGTCGATCCGGAAGTCCGGCTCAGACGCGCCGTTTCTTGGGCGGCCGGCAGCCGTTGTGGGGAATCGGGGTGACGTCGCTGATGCTCGTGATCTTGAGCCCGCAGCCGTTCAAGGCCCGCACCGCGGACTCGCGGCCGGGGCCCGGGCCCTTGACCCGCACCTCGACGTTGCGCACGCCGTGCTCCTGGACCGCGGTGCCGGCCTTCTCGGCGGCCACCTGCGCCGCGAACGGCGTGCTCTTGCGCGAGCCGCGAAAGCCGCAGCCGCCCGAGGTCGCCCACGACAGCACGTTGCCCTGGCGATCGGTGATGGTGATGATGGTGTTGTTGAAGGACGCGTGTACGTGCGCGATCGCGTCCGACACCTGACGGCGGACCTTCTTGACGCGCGGCCCCTTGGCGGCGGGTGCGGCGCCCGGCGCTGCCGCAGTACCGCTCGGCGCCGCGGGCGCCGCGCCGGCTGCTGGGGCGGCGGCGGGCCTTTCCGCCTTTTCCGGCTTTTCCGGCTTTTCCGTCTTTTCGGCTTTCTGCTCGGACACGAGTGAATTCCGCTCCTCTTAAATCTTGCCCGGCGGCGCGTTCAGCTTGACCGCCTGCTTGCGCGGACCCTTGCGGGTGCGCGCGTTGGTGCGCGTGCGCTGGCCGCGCACCGGCAGACCCTTGCGATGTCTCAGCCCCCGGTAGCAGCCCATGTCCATCAGCCGCTTGATGTTCATCGCGGTCTCGCGGCGCAGGTCGCCTTCGACCGTCACCCGCGAAATGAACTGCCGGAGCGCCGCCACTTCCGGATCTGTGAGGTCCTTGGTCTTGGTCGTCGGCGCCACACCGGCCGCCGCGCACGCCCGGCGCGCGGTGCTATGGCCGATGCCGTAGATGTGGGTCAGCCCGATGGAAATGTGCTTGTTCATCGGGATGTTGATGCCGGCTATGCGGGCCATCGTCGCTCCGGGAAAATGCGGCGGGAAAACGAGTTATGGTACGTGAAAAACCCTATCCAGTCAAAGCGTTCGCTAGCCCTGACGCTGCTTGTGGCGCGCGTCCGAGCAGATGATGTAGACCACGCCACGCCGGCGCACCACCTTGCAGTTCTTGCAGATCTTCTTGACCGAGGGTCGCACTTTCATGGGGGTTCCTCAGCGGCCGGGTCCGCCGCGCAGGCTCGCCTTCTTCATCAGGCCTTCGTACTGGTGACTCATGGCGTGGGCGCGCAGCTGCGCCATGAAGTCCATGAGCACGACGACGATGATTAGGAGCGAGGTGCCGCCGAAATAAAATGGTGCCCGGCCCCAGGAAATCAATAGCTCCGGCAGCAGGCACACGGCGGTGACGTACACGCCGCCCCACAGAGTCAGGCGGGTGAGCACCTTGTCGATGTATTCCCCGGTCTGCTGGCCGGGGCGGATGCCGGGGATGAACGCGCCCGCCTTCTTGAGGTTGTCGGCGGTCTCGCGCGAGTTGAAGACCAGGCCGGTGTAGAAGAAGCAGAAGAACATGATCAGCACGCCGTACAGCACCATGTGCAGCGGCTGGCCGTAACCCAGCGACGCGGCAATGTTCTGCATGAAGGTCTTCAAGCCGCCGGCGAACCCGGTCTCGCCTGCGCCGGTGCCTGCGAAATTGGCGAGCGTCGCCGGGAACAGGAGCAGCGAGGAGGCGAAGATCGGGGGAATGACGCCCGACATGTTGAGCTTGAACGGCAGGAAGCTCGCCTGACCGGACATCATGCGCCGGCCGACCATGCGCTTCGCGTAATTGACCGGAATGCGCCGCTGTCCCTGCTCGACGAATACGACGAAGAAGGTCACCGCGCCGACCAGCACCACCAGCAGGATCGCGAACGCGGGGTTCATCTCACCGCTCTCGATCTGCTGCGCGGTGTTGCCGATCGCATTCGGCAGTCCGGCGACGATGCCGGACAGGATGATCATCGAGATGCCGTTGCCGATGCCGCGCTCGGTGATCTGCTCGCCGAGCCACATGAGGAACATGGTGCCGGTCGCGAGCGTGATGGTCGCGACCAGGATGAAGCTCAGGCCGGTATAGAGCGCCATGCCCTGGTTCTGAAACGCGTACGCGGCGCCGGCACCCTGGAACAGTGCCAGTCCGATGGTGCCGTAGCGCGTGTACTGGGTGATGCGCCGGCGCCCACTCTCGCCCTCCTTGCGCCATTCCGCCCACGGCGGATACACGACCGCCACCATCTGGATGATGATCGAGGCCGAGATGTAGGGCATGACCCCGAGCGCGAAGATCGACAGCCTAGACAGCGCGCCGCCCGAGAACATGTTGAACAGGCCCAATATCGTGCCTTCCTGCTGCGCGAAGAAGCGCGCAACCGCCGCCGGATCAATGCCCGGCACCGGGATGAAGGTCCCGATCCGGTACACGATCAGTCCGCCGATCAGGAACAGGAACCGGCGCCGGATCTCGGTGAAGCGCGCGGCGCTGCCGAGCCCTGCGGTCGGAGTGGCGAGCGAGGTGGCCATTACTCGACGCTGCCCCCGGCCGCCTCGATCGCGGCGCGGGCGCCCTTGGTCACGCTCAGGCCCTTGACCGACACCGGGCGATCGAGCGCGCCCGACAGGATGATCTTCACCTTCTCGGTGTACTCGGGCACCAGGCTCGCGGCCTTGAGCGCCGCCAGGTCGATGGCCCCGGAACTCTTGGCGCCGAGCTTGGCGAGCGCGCTCAAGGTGAGCTGCGCGCGCGTGCGCTTGATCGCGGAGCGGAAACCCACCTTGGGCAGGCGCCGCTGCAGCGGCATCTGGCCGCCCTCAAATCCGACCTTGTGGTAGCCGCCCTTGCGCGCTCTCTGGCCCTTGACGCCGCGGCCGCAGGTCTTGCCCTGGCCGGCACTGGCGCCGCGCCCGACGCGCAGCCGCGCTCGCTTGGCGCCGGCTGCCGGTTGTATTGCATTGAGCTTCATGGCATCGCCTCTGAACCTAGGCCTTCTCCACCGCAAGCAGGTGTGACGCGGCGCGGATCATGCCGCGGTTCTGCGCTGTGTCGCGCACCTCGACTGCGTGGCCGATGCGGCGCAGCCCCAAGCCGCGCACCGAGGCGCGGATCGCGCGCAGCTGACCGGCGACGCTGCCCGTCTGACGGACCCGGATCTTGCCGCTCACGCCAGAATCTCCTCGATGCTCTTGCCGCGCTTGGCCGCGATGTCCTCGGGAGAGGCCATGTGGGTCAGCGCATTGAAGGTCGCGCGCACCACGTTGATCGGGTTGCGCGAGCCGTAACTCTTGGCCAGCACGTTGCGCACCCCGGCGCACTCGAACACCGCACGCATGCCGCCGCCGGCGATCACGCCGGTACCGCCCGAGGCCGGCTGCATGTACACGCGCGTCGTGCCGTGGCGGCCGTTGACCGCGTAGTGGATAGAGTCTTCCTTGAGCGGAACGTTCAACATGTTCTTGCGCGCCTGCTGCATGGCTTTCGCGATCGCGGTCGGCACCTCGCGCGCCTTGCCGTAGCCGAAGCCGACGCGGCCGGCGCCGTCACCCACGACCGTGAGAGCGGTGAAGCCGAACTGCCGGCCACCCTTGACCACCTTCGCCGTCCGGTTGACCGCGACCAGCTTCTCGATCAGGTCGTCGCCGCTGGCCGTCTTTTCGGGTCTCGCCATGGTGCAATCCTGTGGGACGAAATCAGAGTCTTAGAACTTGAGCCCGCCCTCGCGGGCGGCCTCGGCCAGGGCCTTGATGCGGCCGTGGAAGCGAAAACCGGAGCGGTCGAAGGCGACCGAAGTCACGCCCTTCTCGAGCGCCCGCTCGGCGATCGCTTTGCCGACCGCGGCCGCGGCGGCCACGTTGCCGGTGCCCTTGAGGCTGGAGCGGACCGCTTCCTGCACGGTAGAGGCCGCCGCCAGCACCGCGCCCTCAGGGCCGCCGATGATCTGGGCGTAGATGTGGCGCGGAGTCCGGTGCACCGTGAGCCGGGCGATGCCGAGCTCTTTGATCTTGGCGCGGCCGCGCGCGGCGCGCTGCCGGCGGGCGGCCTTCTTGTCGATGTTGCGCTTCATGGCTACTTCTTCTTCGCTTCCTTGAGTTCGATGCGCTCGCCGGAATAGCGCACGCCCTTGCCCTTGTACGGCTCCGGAGGTCGGAAGCCGCGGATCTCCGCCGCCACCTGCCCGACCTTCTGACGGTCGGAGCCGCGTACCAGAAGTTCCGTCTGCGACGGCGTCTCGATGCTGACCCCGTCCGGCATCGGGTACACGATCGGGTGCGAAAACCCGAGCGTGAGGGTCAGCGTCTTGCCCTGCACTGCTGCGCGATAGCCGACACCCACCAGCTCGAGCTTCTTCTCGTAGCCCTTGCTGACACCGCGCACCATGTTCGCCAGATGCGCACGCGTAGCGCCTGCCACCGGGCGCAGCGCCGGGACATCGGGCGGAACTTTCACCACCAGCCCCTGCTTCTCCTGGGCGACCGAAAGCCCGCTCGTGATCGCGAGCGTGAGCGAACCCTTGGCACCCTTGACCGTCACGGCACCGTCGGCGACCGTCGCGGACACGCCCTGCGGCAGCTCGACCGGCTTTTTGGCAACTCGGGACATGATGGCTTCCGGTTGTTCTACGACACCACGCAGATGACTTCGCCGCCCTGGCCGACCGCGCGCGCCTGGCGGTCGGTCATGACCCCCTGCGAGGTCGAGACGATGGCCACACCCAGTCCGCCCAGCACCTTGGGCAGCGCGTTCTTGCCGCGATAGGAGCGCAGGCCGGGCCGGCTGACCCGCTCCAGGCGCTCGATGACCGGCCGTCCCTCGTGGTACTTGAGCTGCACGGTCATGGTGCGCTTGCCCCCGTCTTCCAGGGTCGAATAGCCGAGGATGTAGCCCTCGTCCTTCAACACCTGCGCGAGCGCGAGCTTCACGCGCGAGGCCTGGCAGCTCACCTCGGGCTTGCGCGCGGCCTGGCCGTTGCGGATGCGGGTCAGAAAATCGGCGATCGGGTCGGTCATGCTCATAGGGTTACCTACCAGCTGGCCTTGGCCAGACCTGGAATCTCTCCGCGCATGGCGGTCTCCCGCAGCTTGCTGCGCGCCAGGCCGAACTTGCGGTACACGCCGCGCGGGCGCCCGGTGATGGCGCAGCGGCGGCGCTGCCGGTTCGGGTTCGAATCCCGCGGCAGCTTCTGCAGGTCGGCCTGCGCGGCGGCGCGCACCTCGGGGCTGGAACGCGGGCTGCGGATGGTCTCGCGGAGTTTCGCGCGCTTGGCCGCGTACTTCTTCGCGAGCTTCGCCCGGCGCTTCTCGCGCTCCAGCATGTTGGTCTTAGCCATGCTCGTCCTGCCTCTCGGGTTGTCCTCAGGCTCTCGTTACTTGCGGAACGGGAAGTTGAACTGCTCAAGCAGCGCGCGCCCCGCCTTGTCGTCGCGCGCCGTGGTCGTGATCGTGATGTCCATGCCTCTCAGCTGATCGATCTGGTCGTACTGGATCTCGGGGAAGATGATCTGCTCGCGCACGCCGAAGTTGTAATTGCCGTGGCCGTCGAAGGCGCGCGGACTCACGCCGCGGAAGTCGCGGATGCGCGGCATGGCGATCGACACCAGCCGGTCCAGGAAGTCGTACATGCGCGGACCGCGCAGGGTCACCTTGGCCCCGATCACGAGACCGGCGCGCAGCTTGAAGGCCGCGATCGACTTGCGCGACTTGCACAAGAGCGGCTTCTGGCCGGTGATCTTGGTCAGATCCGCGACCGCCGCATCCATGAGCTTCTTGTCGGCCACCGCCTCGCCCACGCCCATGTTGACCGTGATCTTCTCGAGGCGCGGCACCTGCATCGGGTTTGTGATGCCGAGCTGCTTCATCAACGCCGGCACCACCGCCTCGCGGTAGTGCTTCTGCAGCCGGGACTGCCGGGCCTCAGTCTTCGCCTGCGCGCTCATGCGTCCAGCACCTCGCCGTTCGACTTGAAGAAGCGGACCTTGCGGCCGTTCTCGAGCGTGCGAAAGCCGATCCGATCGCCCTTCTTGGTGGCCGGGTTAAAGAGCATCACGTTCGAGGCGTGAATCGGCGCCTCCTTGGTGACGATGCCGCCCGGCTGGTTGGCCTGCGGGTTGGGCCGCGTGTGGCGCTTGACCATGTTGACGTTCTCAACCAGCACGTGTTGGGCCAGCACGCGCAGCACCACGCCCTGACGGCCCTTCTCGCGGCCCGCCGTGACCACCACCCGATCGCCCTTGCGAATGCGCTGCATGGTCAGAGCACCTCCGGCGCGAGCGAGATGATCTTCATGAACTGCGCGGTCCTGAGCTCGCGGGTGACCGGTCCGAAGATGCGGGTGCCGATCGGCTCGAGCTTGTTGGTGAGCAGCACCGCCGCGTTGCCGTCGAAGCGGATCAGCGAGCCGTCGGCGCGGCGCACGCCGTGCCGGGTGCGCACCACGACCGCGTCGTAGACCTCGCCCTTCTTGACCTTGCCGCGCGGGATCGCGTCCTTGACGCTGACCTTGATGACATCGCCGACGGTGGCGTAGCGGCGCCGCGTGCCGCCCAGCACCTTGATGCACATCAGGCTGCGCGCGCCGCTGTTGTCCGCGGCCGTGAGCAGGGTTCGCATCTGGATCATGGTGAGCCCTGTTACCGCGCCTGGGCGCGCTCAATCACGCGCACCAGCGTCCAGCTCTTGCGCCGGGACAGCGGGCGGCACGGCGCGATGGCGACCATGTCGCCCTCGCGGCACTCGTTGTTCTCGTCGTGCGCCAGGAACTTGGTCGTGCGGCGCACGTACTTGCCGTAGGAGGGATGCTTGATGAGGCGCTCCACGGCCACGGCGACCGTCTTGTTCATCTTGCTGCTCACCACCCGGCCGGTGAGCGCGCGCTCAGGCTTGGCCACGGTGCTGGCGGTGGTCTCGTCGGGCGTCATCGGCCATCTCCTTGAGCGCGCTTCTGGTTCAGTACCGTCTTGACGCGCGCGATCGAGCGGCGCACGCGGCGAAACTGGTCGGGCTTGGCCGGCTGGCCGGCGGCAGCGCCCATGCGCATGTTGAACTGCTCGCGCCTGAGCTTTAACAGCTCGGCGTTGAGCTCCTCGGGCGACTTGGCGATCAGGTCCTTGATGCTCATGACGGCCCCTCAGCGCACCTGGCGCCGCACGAATTCGGTGCCGAGCGAGAGCTTCGAGGCCGCGAGCCGAAACGCCTCGCGCGCGGTCTCCTCGCTGATGCCTTCCATCTCGAACAGCACCTTGCCGGGCTGGACCCGCGCCACGTAGAACTCGACGTTGCCCTTGCCGCTGCCCATGCGCACCTCGAGCGGCTTGGCGGTCACCGGCACGTCCGGGAACACCCGGATCCAGATCTGGCCGCCACGCTTGACGTAGCGGGTCATGGCCCGGCGCGCCGCCTCGATCTCGCGCGAGGTCATGCGGCCGCGGTCGGTGGCCTTCAATCCGAACTCGCCGAAGGCGACGCTCGAGCCCTTGTGGGCCGAGCCGCGGCAGTTACCCTTGAACTGCTTGCGGTACTTGCTGCGCTTGGGCTGCATCATGGGCGTGGATCCTTAAGCCTCAGGCAGTCGCTTCCGGCGCTGCTGGCGCCGCCGGCGCCTGCTGCGCGGCCTCGGCCTCGGCCTCGGTCTGCGACTTGTCGAACACCTCGCCCTTGAAGATCCAGACCTTGACGCCGATCACCCCGTAGGTGGTGCGTGCCTCGGCCAGTCCGTAGTCGATGTCGGCGCGGAAGGTGTGCAGGGGAATGCGCCCTTCCCGGCTCCACTCGGTGCGCGCGATCTCGGCGCCGTTCAGGCGCCCGGAGAGCCGCACCTTGATGCCGAGCGCGCCGCTCCTCATGGTGTTGGTGACCGCGCGCTTCATCGCGCGGCGGAACATCACCCGCTTCTCGATCTGCTGGGCGATGCTCTCGGCGACCAGGGTGGCATCGAGCTCGGGCTTTCTGATCTCGGCGATGTTGAGCCGCACGTCCGCGATCGGCAGGTGCATGAGCTTGGCAACATCGGACCTGAGCTTCTCGATGTCCTCGCCCTTCTTGCCGATCACCATGCCCGGCCGCGCCGTGTGGATCGTGATGCTGACCCGGCGCGCGGCGCGCTCGATGTGCACGCGCGACACCGAGGCATCGGACAGGCGCTTCTTCAGGAACTCGCGCACCGTGAAGTCGGTGAGCACGTGGCCCGGGAACGACTTCGATCCCGAATACCACTTCGAGGTCCAGTCGCGCGTGACGCCCAGGCGGATGCCGATCGGATTGACTTTCTGGCCCATGTTCAGCCCTTGTCGGCGACGCTGACGGTGATGTGGCTGTTGCGCTTCAAAATGCGGTTGCCGCGGCCCTTGGCGCGGGCCTGGAAGCGCTTGAGCATCGGCGCGGCGCTCACCTCGATGCGCGACACTTTGAGCTCGTCGATGTCCGCGCCGTGGTTGTGCTCGGCATTGGCGATCGCGGACTCGAGCGCCTTGCGCACGAGATCTGCGCCCTTCTTCGGCATGAACTTGAGTATCGCGAGCGCCTGGCCGACTGGCTTGCCGCGCACCACATCCGCCACCAGCCGGCACTTCTGCGGCGAGATGCGCGCGTTCTTGTATTTTGCGGTGGTCTGCATGGCTACTCCGGAGTGGTGACCTTGCGGTCGCCACCGTGCGCCTTGAACGTGCGCGTGGGCGCGAACTCGCCCAGCTTGTGACCGACCATGTTCTCGGTGACCAGCACCGGCACGTGGCTGCGGCCGTTGTGCACGGCGATGGTCAGACCCACCATCTCCGGCAGGATCATCGAGCGCCGCGACCAGGTCTTGATCGGGCGCCGGTCGTTCTTGGCCGCCGCGATCTGCGTCTTCTTGGCCAGCGACAGGTCTACGAACGGGCCCTTCTTGAGCGAACGTGGCACGGTATCCCCTTACTTGCGCCGCGAGACGATGAAGGAATTGGTGCGCTTGTTGTGGCGCGTCTTCTTGCCCTTGGTCTGCCAGCCCCAGGGCGAGACCGGGTGCGGATTGCCCTGTCCGGACTTGCCCTCACCGCCGCCGTGCGGGTGATCGACCGGGTTCATGACCACGCCGCGCACCGTCGGGCGAATGCCGCGCCAGCGCTTGGCGCCCGCTTTACCGTAGACGCGCAGGTTGTGCTCGTCGTTGCCGACCTCGCCGATGGTGGCGCGGCAGTCGACGTGCACCCGGCGCATCTCGCCGGACTTGAGCCGCACCAGCGCATATAAGCCTTCGCGCGCGGTGTACTGGACGGACGATCCGGCCGAGCGGGCGAGCTGCCCGCCCTTGCCGGGCTTCAGCTCCACGTTGTGGATCAGACTTCCGACCGGCACGTGGCGCAGGGCCATGCTGTTGCCGGCCTTGATCGGGGCCTCGGCACCGGAGTGAATGTCATCTCCGGCCCGCATGCCCTTGGCGGCCAGGATGTAGCGGCGCTCGCCGTCGCGGTAGAGCACGAGCGCGATGTGGGCGCTGCGGTTCGGGTCGTACTCGACCAGCTCGACCTTGCCCGGTACCCCGTCCTTGTCGCGCCGGAAATCGATCAGCCGGTACTTGTGCTTGTGGCCACCGCCCTTGTGGCGGGTGGTGAGGCGGCCGGAGGAGTTGCGCGCGCCGGTCGAGTTCTGCGACACCAGCAGCGGCGCGAAGCCCTTGCCCTTGTGCAGGGCCGAGCGGTCCGGCTTCACGACGAAGCGCGTGCCGGGCGAGGTGGGCCTGAGCTTGATGAGTGGCATGGGATTACGCCTGGGCCTGACCGGAGAGATCGATGGTCTGGCCTTCCTTGAGGCTCACGTACGCCTTCTTCCAGTCCGGCCGCTTGCCCTCGAGCCGGCCGAAGCGCCGGTTCTTGCCAAGCACATTGACCGTCTGCACGCGTTCCACCTGAACCTCGAACATGAGCTCGACCGCGGCCTTGATCTCGGGCTTGCTGGCATCGGTGCGCACGCGAAACACGTACTGCTGCGCGGATTCGGTGGCACGCGCCGCCTTCTCCGACACGTGCGGTGCGATCAAGACGCTCATCAGCCGCTCGCTCGCGCCCTTGGCCCTAGCCACCGGCGCCGCGACATCGGCTTTTTTGGCTTTCTTGGCCTTTGCGGGCTTCTCGGCCGCCTGTGCCGTTTCGGCCTTGTCGGCCGTTTTGGCGTTTTCTGCGTCTTCCGCTTTGGTCTTCCTCTTCGCGGGACTCATGCCAGGCGCTCCTCAAGGAGTTTCAGCGCCGCGACCGTAACCAGCACCTTGTCGTGGCGCAGCAGGCTCACCGGATCAAGGTTCGTCACCGGCAGCACGTCCACCCCGGGTAGGTTGCGCGCGGCCAAGGAGAGCTTCTCGTCGTGGGCCTCGGTGAGTATCAGCACGCTGTCCAGGGACAGCTGTTTCAGCTGCCCGGCGAGCAGCTTGGTCTTGGGCGCCTCGAGCTCGAGGCTGCCCGTGACGATCAGGCGCTCGCCGCGGGCGAGCTCCGCCAGCACCGAGCGCATCGCGCCGCGATACATCTTGCGGTTCACTTTCTGCGAGTAATCCCTGGGCCGCGCCGCGAAGGTCTTGCCGCCGCCGATCCAGAGCGGGCTCCTGATGCTGCCGGCGCGGGCGCTGCCCGTGCCCTTCTGTGGGTGCGGCTTCTTGCCGCCGCCACGTACCTCGGCCCGGGTCTTCTGCGCCTTGGTGCCGGCGCGTCCGGCCGCGAGATAGGCCGTGACCACCTGATGGACCAGAGGCCCGTTGAACGGCACGCCGAAGGTGTGCTCGGCGAGCTCCACCTCACGGACCGATCCGGCATTGACGACCTTGAGTTTCATAACGGCCTACTTCTTGGCCTGTGCCGGCGCCTTGCCCGGCGTTCTGACGCGGCGGGTCTGGGCGCTCGCCTTCACCGAGGGACGCACGATCACCATGCCGCCTTCGGTACCGGGGACGGCGCCGCGGATCAGGAGCAGATTGCGCTCGGCGTCGACCTGAACGACGCGTAGGTTCTCGACGGTGCGCCGGCGCACGCCCATGTGGCCCGACATGCGCTTGCCCTTAAACACGCGGCCCGGTGTCTGCCGCTGGCCGATCGATCCCGGCACGCGGTGTGACACGGAGGCACCGTGGCTTGCATAGCCGCCGGCAAATTTGTGGCGCTTCTGAACGCCCGCAAAACCCTTGCCCATGGTGGTGCCGGTGACATCGACCACCTGGCCCACCTGGAACGATTCGATCTTGAGATCCTGGCCGGCGGCCAGGTCCTTGGCGTCCTTGACCCGGAACTCGACCAGCGCCTCGCCTGCCGCGACCTTGGCCTTGGCGTAGTGGCCGGCAACTGGCTTGGTGAGGCGGGAGGCGCGCTTGGTCCCGAACGTCACCTGGGCGGCGACGTAGCCGTCGCGCTCGGCGCTCTTGACCTGCGTGATGCGGTTGGGGAGCACCTCGACGACCGTGACCGGCACCGTTTCGCCGGCGTCCGTGAACACGCGCGTCATGCCCCGCTTGCGGCCGACCAGCCCAAGACTCATGGTCTTTCCTTGATACCCAGGCTTCCGGCGGCAGCCGGAGGCGCTGTAACAGCCCTGAGGGCCCGATGTCTCTCCGGCGACCGCCTAGGCGGCCCGACCCGCCCGCGGATTCCCGCGGGCCCGCCCCTTTAGACCCCGGAGATTCCATTCCGTGGTATCGGCATCGCGCCCGGCCCGGTGCCAATGCCCCGAGCGGACTGTCGACGTCGACCTGCGGACGGCCGGCCCCGGAGGGGGGCGAAGAGAGCCGCGTATGTTAATCGGGGGCTAAAGGGCTGGCAAGCCTGATGGGCGCGCCGGACAGCCCCAGCGCGCCTGGCGGGCTACGGGAACCGGTACTGGATGCCAAGGCGGGGCTCAACACCCGGCTCCGGGAACCCGTACAGCTCCGAGTAGTTCTTGTCGAGGAGGTTATCGACCGCAAACGTCACCCGGGTCTGGGCCGTCGGGGTCCAGACGGCGCTGACGTTCACGACCGTGTAGGCCCCCAAGGTTACGGCCCCGGCCGGGTTGACCACGGGCTCCTGGGCCGGGACGGCGGTATCCAACTGCTGGCCCACCGAGCGCACCGTCGCCTGCAGTGACCAGTGCTCCATCGGCCGCCACGTGCCCTGGAGGTTTCCCAGCCACTTCGGCCGCTGCCGGATGGTCACGTGGCTCTCACCCGCGTCGATCGCGACGTAAGTGGCGTTGCCATACAGGCTGTACGCAGGATCGATGTCCCAGTTGAACTCGAACTCCCCGCCCCGCCCTTTCACTTCCGCCACGTTCACGAACTTGAACATCGCCGAGTCGTAGTCGACCTCGTTGTAAAACTGATTGTCGAAAGCGGTCACAGACAGCATCAGCCGTCGGTCGAGGAATCGGCGTGCGATGCCCAATTCCGTTGTGCGGCTCTCTTCCGGCAGCAGGTTGGGATTACCGACGAGCGCGTTACCGAGCGCCCAGAAGCTCGGCAGCTTGAAGCCCTGGCCCCAGTTGAAGCGGATTGTCGTGACCTCGGCATCCGGGGTGTAGACGAGCCCCAGGCTCGAGGTCGAGTGCGTGCCGAACTCGCGCCAGTCGTCGCGGCGCGTGGAGCCTGAGAGCGTGAGTCCGGTGACGGGTATGTACTGCAATTCGGCGAATACACCGACATCCGCCCGGGTCGATGCGTAGCTTGTGGGCAGCGGGATGCCGAAGATGAGATAGCCGTCGGTCGAGCCGCGCTCATACGTGTAGTCGATGCCGGCGGTGGCCTGAAGGTTGCTCAGGATGTGGCCCACGACGTTGCCCGAGGCGTACTGGCGCAATAGATCGTCGAGCTCGCCGCGCGCGGGAATTCCCGGTGGCTCCACGACGGGAGGGATCGGCGGAAAGGCATAGACGTTCGGGCTCGCGAAGTCCGCCTGATGGTGATAGTTGCTGGCGGTCAGATTCAGCAGCCAGTCGGCGGGCAGGTTGAACAGTCCCTGCAGGTCGCCCTGCGAGTCGTTGGTCGAGCGCCGGTCGCGGTCCGGGGTCGCGGCGTATTGCGGGCCGCCGCTCTGATCCGGGAAATCCGTGCCGTGGCTGGTCGCATAGCGCGCGTGGCCGATGACCCTCCAGCCGGTGCCCTGATCGAGAGTGAGCTTGCCGTCGAAGGTACTGAGTCCGTAGGTCGCCCCGTCCACGAGCGAGCCCTGATCCATGTTCTCGGCGTGCAGCACGAGACTGCCCTTCTGCATCACCGGGCCGCCCAGTCCCAGCGCCACGTCGTACCACTGGTGCGCGCCGACCTCGGCACTCGTCTGCGTCTGCCAGGCGTCGTAGTGGTGACGGGTGATGATGTTGACCACGCCGCACAGCGCGTCGGCACCGTAGATCGCCGATTGCGGCCCGCGGATGATCTCGACCCGGTCCACCTCGCCCACCGACAGCGTCGACAGGTCGAAGGATCCGCCGCGTGAGTCATTGGGGTCGGTGACCTTGACGCCATCGACCAGGAACAGCGTGTAGTTCGGCTGACAGCCGCGCAGGTAAAACGACACGATGCCGGCGCCGCCGCCCGGCTGCGTGAGCTGCACGCCCGGCACGATCCGCAGGAACTCGGGCACGGATACCGGGTTGGTGGTGGCGAGTTCGTCCGGGGTGAGAATCGTGGTGGGACTCGGCATCGCGTCGGGTCCCGCGGTGATGCGCGTACCGGTCACGAGCAAGGTCTCCACCGGGGTCTCAGGCGCGCTCTGTGCAAAGGCGGCGCTGGCAGCGAGCGCAAGCGCACCGGCGGCCACGACATTGCGGCGTGCGCGGCAGGCGCGGCGAGTGATGCGAATTCCCCGGTTCATCGCGAAATCCCGGTGCGGCGCACAGCGGGCGTGTGTTCGAACATGGCGTGCGGGTCCTTGCGTGCCTAATGGGAATGGGATGCGCGAGCCGGCGGCGCGGGCGGCGGGCCCGGGGCCACGCGCTCGCCGGTCGCCGTCAGGATCAGTTCGACGGCGCTGCCGGCCGGGGGCATGAGCGCGGTGTTGCCGACAATCGAGCCATAACGGCCGATACCGAGTCCGGCGCGGTGCTCGACGACGTCGTTGGGGTCGTGCACGAACCCGACGAGGGTTCCCGCCAGATCGGCGCCGTAGCGCCCGTAGTTGGCCTTGAGGATCTGCGAGCCGATATAGATCCATCGGCCCGCGGGCAGCTGTTTGCGCTGTGCATCGCTTAAGAGCGCGTCCTCGGCCGACACGGTTTGCGTGTGGCCGGCGAGCGTCCACCGCACCTGGATATCCGCGACCTGGCCGCCGGGGTAGCGGCGGTCGAACTGCATATCCGGGCGGGTGCTGAGTGCCGAGTCGAAGCCGATCAGGATGAGCGCCAGGTTGAATTCGCTGCCGCTCGCATCGGCCTCGAGCAGCGTTTCGTAGGCCTTGAGGCCGTGAGTGGTGACCGCCAGGTATTCGAGCGGCGCCTCTCCGAGATGGGCGACGTGGCCGGGGACCGTGATGCGCCGTTCGCGCTTGTCGACCACGATGTTGCCGATCTGGTAGCGGTCCCCGCCCAGAGGCTTCATGGTCGGCGGCGGTGCGGGCTTAGGGGCGTACGGCCTCGGCGGGGGCGGCTGGGGAGGTGGGACCGGCTGCGCAGCGGCCGTGCAGGCCCAGAGAGCGAGCATCGCCCCGGCAAAGAGCGTGACGTGCGCGGCGGGGACGGCGCCCTCACCGCGCGTTGCACGGCGTGACCGGTGACGGGCCACCGGCGATTCAGAAGAGGGCGTGTGCCGCCGCGATTCCGGCCATCGACCCACGGTCAGGTTCCCTGATGGAGCCCTCCCGGGGTCCCGTGGTCGGGGCAAGCCGACCGGTGACCACGCCGGTAGTCAATCCGATGCTGCAGTCGCTCCCCCCCGGGCACGCCTGCAGCATCGATTCCCTGCGCCCTTAAGTCTGCCGCGAATCTTCGCTCGCGTGCAGTTCCTGTCGGGGCACGCGAGGACGGATGCACGTCGCGTGCCAGAAGAACCCGGCCGCCCTCAAGTCGCTGTATTCAGCCCCGCGTTTGGCAGCCGCCGCCGCTGCCAGCGGCGCCGGCCCGCCTCGATGTCAAAAATCCCGACATCCGGGACTAACGTCCGGGCGTCGGCGATGCGACGTAGATTCGGCGCGGACCGGAGGGCGATTCAATGTTGAGCGAGGCCGTGCCGTTGTTGACCAGCGTGTCGGCGACCTGATTGAGCGCCGAATTCGCGTCCGTCACAGGCTGCTCGTTGATTTCGACCACCCGCGCGGCGGGCGGCAGGTTGATGACCGGGGCGATGCGCTGCGCCACCTGGCTGCCCGGATCCCGGCTCGCGCCGGCGGGAGCGGGGCTGGCCGCGAGCAAGCGGACCGCCTCCGCCGTGATGTGCAGCGTCTCGGGTGGCGCGAGCACGGGCGGGCGCCGCTGCTCCGCCGCGACCCGCTTGTCGGACGCGGCCGGTGCGCTCGCAGGCGCGCCGCTGCCGTCCAGGGTGAGTTCAACGTCACCACGCGGGAACGCAATTCGCACGGTCCGGGGCGTAAAGCCGACCACGCGGCCGCCGTCGACCACCGAGCCCTTTTTTACGAGAACCTGGCTGCCGTCCGGCAGCGCCAGGACCGCGACGTAGGTGTCACCGACCGTCATGATTCCGGCCACGCGATAGCCGGAGGCCGGACCGGCCCAGGCAGAGCCTGCGAACAGCACCAGGAGCAGGAGAGTGGAACGAAACACGACCGGCCCGGAGTGGCCTCGTGTGCGGATCGCGTCCGGCCTGGTGAGTCGGACACTCACCAGGCCGGTCCTATAGAGCAGCGCGGTCAGGCCGCGCGACGCCGCCGCAGCGTCGCCGCGCCGGCAAGCACGCCGAATCCCAAAAGCGCCAACGTGCCCGGCTCCGGTACCGAAGGAGCTGCCCCCGGGTAGATCACGCACGCATTGCCCAGTCCGCCGCTGGCGGGCACGTCGCACACGGCTGCGCCTTTCACGTCATGGAAGCCGTCGCCCCATGCCAGCGTGACTTGCGAGGGCAGCACCGCGCCGCTGAAGGTCAGCGTTGCGAGCGTCAGGCTGAAGTTCGACGAGGCACCTGGGTTCTGGAGCCCCGCGAGCGTCGCATCGCTCAGGAATGACGTGAACGCCAGATCGGCAGTCACGCCTCCCGGAGTCGAAGACGGGCAGGCCGAGGCAAATCCGCCGAGGGTGCAGGAACCGTCCGAACCGATCGCCGTGCTCGCGTAGGAGCCGCTACCGTCGTCGAGCACACCGGTGTTGAGCCCCATGTTGGCCGAGGTCAGCGTGAGACCGCCGAAATTCAGGCCGATATCGAAGGCGCTCACGTCCGCGGTTGCGGCCGAACCGCCCAAGCCGCTGATGACGACCTGCAGTTGATCTGGATTCGCATCGCCGACCAGAGTCACAGTCACGGCTCCAGCCGACATGCTGAGCGCCAGCGCGGCCACGCCGGTCGCGAGCCGAGCACCCATACGTAATGCATTCATGGTCCGATCCCTCTCACTGTAATTCGTTTGTATCAGTCCCGTCGCTGCGTTCCGCCGGGGCGATCCCCGGCGGAACGCCGCTCCCCTTACGGGCCGTTATCCGTGGCGCAATTCTTCAGCGTGCAACGCAGCGCGCAGTTGCGGGCGTCGTTGATGCTGATGATGCCGTTGCCGTCGAAGTCCGCAGCCGCAGGCGCCGGCGGTACCTTCGAGCCAATCCACTTCATGATCAGCGCGATGTCACGGTTGTCGATAACGCCATTGCCGTCGACGTCGCACAGCAGGAAGCCCGGCTTGTTCCACGTGACCGTAGTCGAGGCCGATGCCGTCTGCCCGCCGGACGAACAGGTGATCGTGTAGGTCACCGACCCGGCCGCGGTCTCCGTGACGCTCAGGCTGCCGCTGGTGCCCAGCGAACCGCCTGTCCAGCCATCGCCCGCGTTGCCACCCGATGCGGCGCAGGCCGACGCGTTCGAGGAACTCCACGTCAGCGTCACCGACTTACCCGTCGTCTGTGTCGCCAGATTCGAGCTCAGGCTCGCGGAAGGCAGGACCACACCCGTCGCGCGCTGGAGCACCAGCAGCGCATACGCGTTGCCGTCCCACGGGAAGCGCCAGCTGCCCGGATTGCTCGGTCCGCCTGCCGTCTGGCACGAGAACGAGCCGCCGCCAGCGCCGGTGCACTGGTACTGCAGCAGCGTGTACGCATAGTCGAAATACTGACTCTTGATCTCGGCGTTGTAGAAACCCGCGCCACCCGCGCCGAAACCCGGCACGCGCGGCACGACTGCCGGATCGAGATGCAGCTGACGATCCACGCACTTGGGCGCGGTGCCCGAATCCAGCGTTCCGTAGCTCGTGGTCGTCAGATTCCCCGCCGCGGGCGCGGTGCCCTGGTTGATCAGGAACTCGATGCCTTTGAACGAGCTCCACAGGTAATAGAAGTAAGAACCGCCGGTCGGCCAGCTGTTACCCAGGTCGCCCGAGCCGTTGATGGAGCCGATGTCGGTGTAGCGGTAGTGGTCATAGACCCACCGCATATAGCTCTGCACCGTGGCGTCGTTGATATTGGCCCCGCCCAGCACCTGCACGAACATGCCGGAAGAGGTCTGCTGCAGCGAAGGCCCATAGCCGTCCACACCCGAGTGGTAGCCGTGGCCGAACGCGTTCTTGTCGCCCGGTGTGCCGCCGCCGAACACTTCGCCCGGGGAATAGGGCGAGCCTGACGGATACAACGCCGGATTCTTCGGAGAGGTCAGCGTCCAGCCGTTGTCGCAGTTCACATCATCCGAACCCTGCGCCGCGTTGTAGATGTAGGCCTGTCGAGCGAGTGCCAGCGCAGCGGTGATCTTCGGCAGCCGACCGCCCGGGTCGCCCGCTTTGCCGTAGTACGTCTGCGCAGCCGCCAGTCCGAGCGCCGAGTACTGGGTGGTTGAGCTGTCGTAGCAATTATCGTTGTAGTAGCACCAGTACCCTTGCAGGAAGTCCGCCGGAGCACCGTTGGCGACGCTGCGCTGGTTGGCCAGTGTCAGATCGACCTGGCTGTCGATCGTGCCGCCCACCGTGTTAGCGAGATTCTGTAGCTCGACCGGCGTCGTTGCGAGCTGTCCGGCCGTACACGGGCTCTTGCACGCCTCCGGGCCGCCGGTCGACAGATACTCGGTGAGCGCCGACAAGCCGCCGCCGGTCATGTACGCGTAATAACCGGTACCGGTCATCGTGTTCACGAGAGAGGCGACTGAATTACGCAGGCGAGTCTGGTCCGCGGCGGATGCTCCGCTGTAGCCCTGCGGCGGATCGCTCGGATTGCCGCTCGCGCGCTTCTCGAGCAAGGCCAGCGTGGTAATGCCTGCGGCGTCGCCTGCGCTGCTCGGGTTAGCGAACGCACCCTGCGAGTCCAAATACGCCAGGCCGTTGTTGATGGCGGTCGCGACGTCAATCTGGAACGGGGTCAGCGGCGGGTCAACGCCCTTGGCGCCGGCGCTGCCACTACCCGAGGACTTCGAGCCCGACGAGCTCGACGCCATCCCCGGTGCCGGTGTCGAGGCCGCCGACGGCGCACTGGCCCCCGAGGAGCCTCCCCCGCCGCAGGCCGTGAGCCCCAGAGCAAGTGCAGCAGCGATCGCTACCGCGGCCAGTCCATGCGTCATCGATATCCGGAGCATTGCGTTCCCCTCCTGAACTTCGTTCTCTGGCGCCTTTCTGCCCAGCCCGGCACCCCCCCGGGCGCCGCTTCTGGCGCGGTCGCAGCCGCATTGTCCGCAGACGCGGCGCGACGTCGTTTCAATGCAAGGGCCGTGCCGGTTATCGGGGAATCTCGCAACTGGCTGAGTCGTAACGCCCTAGCTGTCGCCAAGCACCGACGCTGCGGCGAACAATGTAAATTCTCCCGACGTTTGCGGTATCGCTGCGAAAACCTCGCGCTCAGCGCGCGTCCAGGGTTTGCCGTGGTGGCAGGGCTTGGCTAGGCTCGCCGCAGTGCAAAAGCGCGGCTCTATTTACCTGCGATTGATGCTTGCCGCCCTGCTGCCGCTGTTGGCCGGCATGGCCGGCGCGTTCGTGATCGCGACTGCGGCATTTACGCGTGCCCTTGAGGGCCGGGTCGAAGAGCAGGCGGAGCACGCGGCGACGGTCCTCACCCGCTCGCGGCTCCCGCTGACGCCTGACCTGTTGCGCCGGGTGGCTGAGCTCGAACGGACGGATTTTTTGTTGCTGGACAGCACCGGCAGGATCGTCGAGAGCTCCTATGCGAGCGTTCCCGTGGCGTTAAGCCGCGCCATGGAGACTTGGCGCGGCGGCTCGGCCGGGCCACTCGGCCGTGCCCACCTCGACATCGACGGGACCCCATCCATTGCGGTGATGGCGCCTGTCTCCTCGGCTGCGGACTCCCGCGTGGTCGCTCTAGTCGCGATCGCCTCGCTGGTTGATGCGCGTGCCGCGGCTTGGCGTGCCGCCGGCGGGGTCGCGCTGGCTGTCCTGGTCGCCGGGGCGCTCATGGCCGCCTTGTTGCGCTACCGCATCCGGGCGATCACCCAGCCGCTCGAGCGGGTCGCGGCGTTCGCCGGCGCAGTCGCTGCGGGCGGACGCGACGATCGCCTGCCGGTCTACGGCCAGGACGAGCTCGCCACTTTATCGCGAGCGGTCAATGACATGACGCAGCGCATTGGCGAATACGAATCCCAGCTCGCCGCCAAGACCCGCCTGTCGGCGCTGGGTGAGATGGCGGCGCGGATCGCCCACGAAGTCCGAAATCCTCTCACCGGACTGAAGATGCAACTCGAGCTCCTGGGCGAGCGCGTCACGGCGGCCGAACAGCCCACGATCCGGCAGCTGCTTGACGAGGTGAAGCGACTGGAGCTCGTCGTCGACTCGTCGCTGACGCTCGCGCGCGACCGGCCCGTGCGGCGAGAGGCCGTCGACGTTTCTGTCCTGGCCCGCGATGTCTTGAGCCTCCTGGGTCCATCGCTTACGCATCGCAACATCTCGGTCGGCACCCGGTTCGAAGCCAACCGGGCCATCGAGGGCGATCCGGACCAGATCCGCCAGGCTCTCCTCAACCTGGTCGGCAACGCGGCGGACGCGCTGCCTGGTGGGGGCCGTATTCTGGTAAGCACCGCTTGCGCCTTGGACCCGGCGCGCGTCATCGTGCAGGTATCTGACTCCGGCCCCGGAATTGGCGATGAGGTGGCGTCGCGGCTCGCCACCGGGCCGGCCAGCACCAAGCCGTTCGGGCTAGGCCTTGGACTGATGCTGTGCCGCGAGGTCGCCACAACCCATGGCGGAGAGCTGGTGATGACTGCGCATGGCGTGCTGGGCGGCGCCTCCTTTGCGCTCGAGCTTCCGGCCGGTACCAGTAACGCGCAACCCGCTCCCACGTAACTCATGGCCAAAGTCCTGGTCGCCGACGACGAGCGTTCCATCTGCGATGCGTTTCGGACGCTGCTCGCGGCCGAAGGCCATGTGGCACTCATCGCCGCGACCGGCCCCGATGCGCTGAAGCTCGTGCGCGACGAGCACCCGGATGCGGCATTCCTCGACGTGCGGCTGCCGGGCCTCGATGGTCTCGCGACTCTGAAAGAAATCGCCGCTATCGATCCGCGACTGCCGGTCACGGTCATGACCGCCTACGGCACACTCGAGACCGCCTCGGAAGCGCTGCGGAACAATGCGTTTGATTACCTGGGGAAACCCCTGGAGCTCGCCCAGGTGCGGCAGGTCCTGCGCCGCGCGTTGCACAGCCCGCGCGTGGTTCCGGACACCGGCACGGTCGCTGAGCCGCCCGCGCGCGGCACGCTAGTCGGCCGCAGCCGACCGATGCAGGAGATCTTCAAGCTGATCGTGCTCTTGGGTGGCAACGACCTCACTGTGCTCATCCAGGGCGAGAGCGGGGTCGGCAAAGAGCTGGTGGCGCGGGCGATTCATAGCGGGGGCACGCGATCGGATCAGCCGTTCGTCGCCGTGAACTGCGCCGCGATTCCCGAGTCGCTTGTCGAGGCCGAGCTCTTCGGCCACGAGCGCGGCGCGTTCACCGACGCCAAGGAAGCGCGTCGCGGGCGATTCGCAGCCGCCGGTTCGGGCACGCTGTTTCTCGACGAGATCTCGGAGCTGCCGCTCACGATTCAGAGCAAGCTGCTACGGGTGCTGCAGGAGCGCAGCTTCGAGCGCATCGGCAGCGTCACGGAGATCCCCTTCACCGCACGGCTGATCGCCGCCACGAATCGCGATCTCGGCGGCGAGGTCGCCACCGGTCGCTTCCGCCTCGATCTCTACCATCGGCTCAACCTGGTCAGCATCACGGTTCCGCCACTGCGGGAGCGCATGGAGGACCTGCCGCTCCTCGCTCAGGCGCTTCTGGATCGAGCCTGCAAAGAAGCCGGACGAGCGATGCTGCCACTCGAGCCTGATGCACTCGCGCAACTCAGGAATCACGACTGGCCCGGCAACGTGCGCGAGCTCGAGCACGTGCTTAAACGCTCGCTGCTGACTGCGCGCGGGCCGGCGCTCACCGTGCATGATCTCGCCATGGGAGAGTCTGCGGCCGCGGCGACCGCAGACCCGCGCACGCGGTTCGACGGCGAGTTCGCGCGTATCGCCCGCGCCTATCTCGCCCAGGGGTCCGACGCCTCCGGCGGCATCATGGAGCAGGCGGCGGCGGCGCTGGAGCGAGCCCTGGTACGCGCCGCGCTCGCTGCGTGCGACGGCAACCAGGTGGCGGCGGCGCGCCTCCTCGGCGTCAGCCGCACGACTTTGCGGGCCAAGCTCGCCGAGACAGAGAGCCCCTCCTGATCAAAATCTGAGCAGTTCTGTCCAACGGCTGAACAGCACTTGGGGTGCTCCAATCCATCAAGATGTTGCGCGCGATTTCGGGCCGACAGCGCCGCTCGCCCGTCGAGCGTGATGTCCGACGGCTGATCACACTGCGCTCCGCCTTCTCGGCCGCGCCCGAGCCACGCGAGTCCGTAAGCCCCTGATCCGGGACTGCTTGTGATCGCGGCCAAGCCGCGCTCATCGAGTTGGCATCGATCATGCAGAGCCATCGCGGTCGGATTGCGTCGCGCGCATCGGGTCCGTACCGGTCCCCCCCGTATAACCGGGCCGGATCCTCAGCAGAACCTAGCCCTCCTGGGAACTGCGATACGCGTGGCGCGGCAAGCGACATGACCGCACGCCGGGGACGGCGTGCGGTTCACTTGTTTTACAAGCATCGATGGATCCCCCGACGGGGCTCGCGGGGGGCGAGCGACACCGGGCTCTCCCCAGGGAAGTGAACCGCGCTGACCGGTGCGGCAGGGGTGGGCCGCGTGCCCGGACCAAGATCTCTGACGACGGAATTCGCGACCAGTCTGGGTGCGGCCATCGCCGCTGCGCTCGCTGTTGCGATCGTCTGGTCGCGGGCGGAACCCTCGCGCCATGGCACCGCGGCCCTCGGAATCGCCGCCGCCAGCGCGCTGCTCGTGACACCGTTGTTCGCGCCGCGGGACAGTCCGATCCGGCGCGCCATCTGGTGCGCACTGCTGGTCGGCGCGGCCCTCGCGGCCGGATTGGTTCTGGCGCGCCCGGCCCGACCGTGGCCCTCGGTTCCGCTCACCGCGACGACGGCGTTCGCATGGAGCGTGGCGATCGGCTGGGCGGCGACTCTCGGCGCCGCCGCCGGTGACGGCCGCTCGCCCGGTGAGGCCAGCCGCTGGGCGGTGCTCGCGGTTGGCTTGCTGCTCGCTCTGGTACCGCTCTGGGCCGGGCCTGCGCTCGCGCAGATCGGCAGCGATTCGGCGCTCGCCCGGGGTCTGCTCGCGATCAATCCCCTGGTCGCGGTCTCGAGCAGCGCCGGCTACGACGTCCTGCGCAGCCCCTGGTTCTACCGGCACTCGGTGCTGGGGTCGCTGCGCCTGCGATATCCCGGGGCCGCGGAAACGGCGCTCATCGACCTGATCCTGATCATGATCCCGGTGGTCGTGCCGGCGCTCGGCTCGCGGCGCGGCCCGGTGTACTCAAAAACTCACGTGGAGACTCTGTTATGACGGATCGATACCTCGCCCGGCGCGGCACGGCGATGCTTGCGCTCGCACTCGCCTGCCTCACGGCCGCGCTCTCGAGCCGCGCCGCCGCGCCCGACTCCATGGATCCCAAAGTGCGCGAGGACGCCAAGGCATCCGTCGAACGCGGGCTCGCCTACCTGCGCACGCGCGAGGCGGCGGACGGATCGTGGTCAAAATCCGTCGGCGTCACCGCACTGGCGTTGCAGGGGTTCCTGCAGAGCCCGAAGGCGTACCGCGAAGCGGACGGCGCGTTCATCACCCAGCCGATCGCGTTCCTGCTCGCACACCGGCGCCCGGACGGGTCGGTGACCGAAGGCGACGTCAACCAGGGCTACAACACCGCCACCACGGTCTCGGCGCTGGTCGCGACCAAGAACGCCAAGTACCAGCCGCTGATCGAGTCGGGCGCGCGCTATCTGAAGAGCATCCAGATCGACGAGGCCAAGAACTACCAGCCGAAGGACGCCTGGTACGGCGGCGTCGGCTACAGCGACGACGGCAATCCCGACATGTCCAATCAGTACCTCGCGCTCACCGCGCTGCGCGATGCGTCCGTCAATCCCAAGGATCCGGTGTGGCAGAAGGCGCTCAAGTTCATCAACCGCTCGCAGAACCGCAGCGAGAGCAACGACCAGAAGTGGGCTGGCAATGACGGCGGATTCATTTATATGCCGGGCGCGAACACTGGGCCGTTCAAGGGCACCGAGTCCTACGGCACCATGACCTCGGCGGGACTGATCACGCTGCTCTATTCCGGCGTCGACAAGAACGACCCGCGGGTCAAGGACGCCTACAACTGGATGCGCGCGCACTACACGCTCGACACCGTGCCGGGCACACAGCTCAAGGATGGCCTCTATTACTACTACCACGCGTTCGCGCAGTGCATGCTCGCCTACGGCGAGCCCACCATCACCGATACCAAAGGCGTTCGCCACAACTGGCGCAATGAACTCGCGAGCAAGCTCATCAGCCTGCAACGCGCGGACGGTTCCTGGGTGAACAAGGACTCGGCGCTCTGGTGGCAGGACAATCCGGAGCTGGTGACGGCGTGGACCGTCAAGGCGCTCGACTTCGTGCTGCAGTAGTTGGATCGAATGCCGAGCATCGCGGTCCGGCCCGGTCGCCGGCTGCGCCGTGGCGCGCAGGCGCTGCTGCTCGGCTGTGCGCTGCTCGCGCTCGATGAAACGGCGGCAGCGGCCGCGCTCGACACGGAGGGCGCCTTCGGCGGCTGGGCGCGCCCCGGCCGGCAGTCCGAACTGGTCGTGACGCTCTCCGCCGCGCGCACCGGGGACACGTCGCTCGAGATCCGTGACGGCGTTCGCGCCATCACCACCCGGGCGCACCTCGAGGCCGGCGTGTCCCGGGTCCTGCGCGTGCCGGTCACCGCATCGACCGCGGTGTCCGCGCGCGCGCAATTGCCGGGCTCGGAGTTCAGTGAGCGCAATTACTCGTTTCGCCTCGCGGAATCCCCCCTGATCGCCTGGGCCGCCGGCCATGCGCCGCCCGAGGTGCGTGAAGGCGCCGTTGCCGTTCCGGTCGCCGCCGGAACCCTGCCCTATTCCGCCGCGGGCTACTCGGGCATCGATGCGCTGGTCGTGGACGAGGACACCCTGGCGCATCTCGAGCCTGATCAGGCGCACGCGCTGCTGGCGTTTCTCGGCGACTGCGGCCGCACCGTCGCGCTCGCGGTATCGGCGGCCACCGCCGATGCGTTGCGCGCAGCCTCCGGCTGCGGTGGACGCGGGTACTCGGCCGAGGCAAGCGCCGAATCTGCACAGGCAGTGCTCGACCGGCTGCTGACTCTGCCGCTGCCCGAGCCGGTGGCGTTCGACTCGCTGCGCGCCATCGTCGATGCCGGCGCGGGCGCCTGGCCGGTGATCGCAGCCGGCATCACCGTGTATCTCGCCGCGCTGGCTGCGCTCCTGATCGCGCGCGCGCGGCTCACTCTGGTCCTCGGCTGGGCGATGCTGGGAACCGTCTGCGCGGCATTCTTGCCGGGACTAGGCCGCAGCGCGCCCGCGCTCGCCGTGTGGGCGGAAGCGGAGGCCAGCGCTTCTGTCGCGCGCTACGCGGCGCGCCTCGAGTGGGCCGGGAGCTATCCTGGGACCAGGACTCTAGCGCTCGATCCGCTGCTGCGCGGCCCGCAGCCCTGCGCTGAAGGCGGTCAGCGAGCCGATCAGTGGATCTGGGACGCTGATCAGCGCCGCTACACCGGGCTTCGCACCTCCCTGCCTCTCTTCGGCGATGCGCGTGTGTGCTTTCGCGGGGACTTCCCGGTAGCGGTCCGCGCCGCGCAGATTGGCGCGGGTCGTGCGCCGATCACGCTCACCAACAGCGGTGCCACGGCCTGGGGCGCGGGCTCCGCGTTTGTGTCCGGCCGTCGGTACCGGCTGACCGCTCTTGAACCCGGCCAGTCCCAGGTCCTCGAAACGGGATCCGGCACGGCACCGCGCTCCGCCGCCGAGGAACTGCTGGCCGCGCGCGATTTGAGTCCGGTGCTGCTCTGGCCGCTGCCCCTGCCTGAGATCGCTTCCGCTGGGCGCGCCCGCGCCTGGCTTGCCGTGCAGGTGGCTCCGGCCGTGGACGGTCGCTGATGGAACCGCGCACCGCTGCGGCACTCGGCGGGCTCTACAGCGCGGCCGTGTCGTTCTGGTGGCTCGCGAGCACCAGCGTCGCGATCGGGAAAGGCGTGGATGCCAGCCCGATCGCTGCCAGCGGTATCGCTGCGCTCTGGATCGGACGGGCGCTGATCCTGTGCGTGCTCGCGCTACGTCTCGGCGCCTCACGCTTGAATCCTCGCCCGCTTTCGCTGGTGATTACCGTGTCCTGGCCGGTGCTGGCGCTGATGGCGCAGGCAGCAGACGTCCGGATCTCGGACCTGGCCTCCGGTGAAGTCGTGCTCGTGGTCGGTGCAGCGGTCCTGTCGCTGCTGGGCGCGGCGCTCGGCCGCGTGCCGGTAGTGCGCATGGCCCCTGGTGGCTGCGCCACACTGATCGGGATCATCGGTGCGGTCGCGCTGTGGCAATTCCGTTCGGAGTTTCTGACATGGTTGGCACCGTAACGCGGCCGTTGCCGGCCGAGGTCGCCGCGCTCTTCTCCGGGGTGCGCACGCGCTTGTGGCGGGACCGGTTCCTGCAGGTAGTCGAACGCGTCGCGTGGCTCGCCCTCATCGTCGAAGCCGTTGCCGTCGCCATCCATCTCAGCCTGACGCCGCTGTCGGTCACCACGGTGCCGCTGCTCGTGCTGGGCGCGGCGCTCGCCGCGTCGGTGGCGACAATGCTCAACCAGCCGAGACCGGAGGATTGCGCGCGCTATGCGGATTCCGCACTCGGCGGCCACTCGGCGTATCGCGCGACGCTCGAGGCAAGCGACGGGCGGCTCACCGGATCGCCGCTGGCCCTCGACTGGCTGCGGACGCAAACGCGCGGTGCGGCCCCGATCGCGCTGGCCGCGCTGTCGCGCGCACCGATGCCCGCGTGGCCGACGGCCTCGCTGGTCGCCGCGGGTACCGGCGCGGTCGCGCTGGGCCTGATTCTGTCGCTGCCGGGTACCCGTCCGAATCCCGCCCCGAGACCGCTCACCAAGACCGAAGCAGCAACCAGCACGTCGCTCGCGCATCCGTCGGCAGAACACGCCCCTGCTCTCGATGGTCTTGCGCGGCAGGCCGGCGCCGCCTCTCCCGATCGCGCCGCCGGGCGCGGCGAAGGCCGGCCCGCTTCCGATTCCACCGGAGATTCCGGCGCGGCGAAGGGCGGCGCAGAGTCCGCCGGCGCCGGTGCCGCAGGCGGGCGCGAGGCCGGCGCCGGCAGTGATTCCACCACGCGCGCGGCGCTCAGCCAGATTCTCGAGCTGCGCTCGCGCCGCCACGCGCTCGAGTCCGGGGACGCGCGCGCGGGCGGTACCGGCGTAGCCGACTTTGCCGCGGCGCCGAATTCTGTCGGCGGTGTCGCTCCAATGGTCGCCGCGCCTGCCGCGCGGCCGTCCCCGCGGCCGCGACCGGAGCTCGCCGGACCGGTCCAGTCTCGGCTGCTCGCGCGCTACGCGACCCTCCGTGAGGCAGAACATTGACCGCGCACGCCACCAGCCCTTTTGAGCGTGCGCAGCGCGAGCTCAGCGCGCTCTGCGCGGCACTCGATCGGGTGATCGTCGGCCAGGACGCGACCAATCGCGCACTGGTGGTGGCGCTCATGGCCGGCGGTCACGTGCTGCTCGAGGGCTTACCGGGGCTCGGCAAGACGCACCTCGCGCGCGCGCTTGCGGGACTCCTCGGCCTTCAGTCCGCGCGCGTGCAGTGCACGCCGGACCTAATGCCCAACGACCTGACCGGCAGCGAAGTCCTAGCAGCCCCCGGGTCCGCCCAGCCGTTTGTGTTTCGCCACGGACCGGTGTTCGCACAGGTGCTTCTGGTCGACGAGATCAACCGCGCCACCCCGCGCACCCAGGCGGCGCTCCTCGAGGCGATGCAGGAAGGCCAGGTCACCTACGCCGGATCGCGCTATCCGCTGCCGCGGCCGTTCTGCGTGCTCGCCACACAAAACCCGATCGAACTGGAGGGCACCTTTCCGCTCCCGGAGGCGCAGCTCGATCGATTTCTGTACAAGCTCAAGATCCAGTACCCGACCCCGGCCGCGCTGCGCGCGCTCTTGGACGTGTCACTGGACGCGGAGCCGGCGACGACGGTCGCTGCGCTGCTCGACGCCGATCGCGTGCTGGAGCTGATGGCTCTGTGTAGGGAGGTCCTGCTCACCGAGGACTGCAAGCGCGCGGCGGTAGCGCTGATCGCCGCCACACAGCCGACCGGCCCGGCCGCGAGCGCGCTCGCCACCCGCCACCTGCGCTATGGCGCCAGCCCGCGCGCCCTGCAGGGCCTGGTGCGCGCGGCGCGCGTCGAGGCGGTCATCGCCGGCCGCTCGCACATCGACTACGCCGACCTCGAGTCGGTGGCGCTGCCGGTCCTGCGCCACCGCGTGCTGCTCAAGCTCGACGCCGAGCTCGAAGGTGTCGACGTCGAGACGCTGCTGCAGGACCTGCTGCGGCAATGGCGCGCCGGACTCTAACTGCAGCAGCGCCGGTCTCGGAGCCGGAGCTCAAAGCGTTCGCGCGCGTCGCCGGACGGCTGCTGCTCGCGCAGGCACCACGGGGTGCAGGCACCCAGGCGCTGCGGCGCCGGCGTGGCGCCGGTCTCACACCGGTCGATCACCGCGACTACTTACCGGGCGACGATCTGCGCTGGGTCGACTGGCGGCAGAGCGCCCGTCTCGGCCGGCCCATCGTCCGCCGATTTCAGGTCGAGACCTCCGCGGATTGGCTCCTGTGCGTGGACGCAAGCGCGTCCATGCTCGCCGGACACCTATGGCACCGGGCGCGGGAGATCAGTACCGCGCTTGCGTTCGCGCTACTCGATGGTGGCAACCGCGTGGCGCTGCGCCTGTACGCCGAGCGAGTGACCGGTCTGTGTCCCTTCGGTCGCGGGCCGGCGCACTTTGCGCGGGTGGCGCGGCTGCTCGCGACCCACGAACCACCGCAGCATGGTGCCGACTCCGTGCTCGGTGCCTGCGTCGCCGGCATCAGCGGGCGCCCGTCACTGTTCGTCATCAGCGACTTCCTCATGGCGGAAGACCCGACCGGCGACCTGGGCCGACTGGCGGAGGTCTGCGGGCAGGCATACGCGCTGCAGCTGCGATCGAGCCGCCAGCACAGGCTTGCCGAGCGGGGACCGCTGTCACTCGTGGACGTGGAAAGCGGACGGCGAATTGCCGTGCAGTCCGGGCTCACGGTTGAGCGCTCGGCAGTCGCTGCCGCGGAGGCCCTGACCGCGCGACTGCGCCAGTTCTGCGCCGCTCGCAAGATCGCCTTCGGCACGGCCGATGCGGCGGTCGCCTGGCAGCACATACTTTTGAATCACCTGCGCCAGAAAGTCGCGTGATCGCCTTCAGCTCACCGCTGTGGCTCGCGGGCCTGGGGTTACTGCCGGTCCTCTGGTGGCTGCACCGGCGCGCGAGCCGCGGACGCACGCTCGTTGTGCCAAGCGTGCTCCTGTTCCGGCAGGCGCAGGCCGCGGCCGGTGACGCGCACGGCGTGCGACGGCTGGATGCGTCGTTCTGGCGCCGCGCCGCTCTCATCGCCTGCTTCAGTGTCGCGCTGGCCGGGCCCGGTATCCAGGGCCGCGGTTCCAAGGTTGCGGTATGGATCGACGATTCGCTCAGCATGCGCAGCCAGGAACCGGGCGGCTCGCGCATGGAACTTGGGTGCCGGATTCTGGCGCAGTCCCTGACCGCTCGCGGTGCGGTGACGGCGACCATCGAGTCGCTCAGCGAGCCCGGCGCCGCGCGCCGGGTTACGCCGCCGTTCTCCCGCGAGTCCGTGTGCGGTGACCGGCCGATCGGAGCGCCGCAGCTGCCGCTGGTGCGGCTCATGGGCCGCGGCGTGGAGCACTGGCTTCTGACGGACGGCGCAAATCCGGTCGTCAACGCCTGGGCCACGCAGGCGCCGCTGTCCCGGATCGTCCAGATCGGGAAGGCCACCGAAAACGCCGCACTGACCCGACTGGCTGCGCGCGCCAGCCTTGCCGACTCGACGCGCCTGGACCTAGACGTCGAGGCGGCGAACCTGGGAACGCGAGTCGCGCGTCGCACCCTTACGGTGACCCGCGGCACCACCCAGGTGTCGTCGGCGCCGCTGTCACTCAACCCTGGGGCGCAGGTGGCGCTGCGGCTGACGCTCCCGGTGGACGGCCCCGGCGCGCTGACCGCGCGGCTCGATCCCGGCGATGCGCTTGCGGACGATGACCTGCTGACGCTGGATCTTTCCCAAGCAGCTGCGCTGGCGGTACGCATCGATCCTGCATGCGCCGCGCCGGTGCGCGCGGCGCTGCTCGCCAATCCCGGCATCGCAGCCGCCAAGGCCGGCGGTACTTCGGATATCACAGTGACCTGCTCTGCCGATCTCGCGCCGGCCGATCCCGGATTTGCTCTGCGCCGCGGCGGGCAGAGCCGTGCGCTCGATTCGAGGCCGCGCTGGCTGGACCTCGACCTGATCGACCAGATGCGAGTGCAAATTCCGCTCGATCGCCTCCATCTGCGCGTCTGGGACCACCCGCTGGCCGCGCATCCGAGGGATGAGGTGGTGCTCGCGGCGGGCGACACGCCGCTTGCGATTCGGCGCGCCGGGTTCACGCACACTCTGGAAACCAATCTCGACCTCGAGGATCGCGAGCTCGCGGCAGACCCGAGCTATCCGCTACTGATCTCGGCACTCCTCGAGCGCGCGACCGGCCGTGAGCTCGCAGGCGGGCGGGTTGATGCGCGCAGGCTCGCCGCTTCGCGCATCGCACCGGTCACGACCCTTGCAGCACACGCGGGCGCAATCACGGCGCCTGCCCGCCTCGACCTCACGCCCTATCTGCTCGCGGTGGCGCTGCTGCTGCTCGCGCTCGAGCTCATCTTCGCGGCGCTGACGCTCACGCGCGATTGGCGTTTTTACCGGCAACCGTCGTGATCAGGTACCTCCAGGCGCCGACCGCGACGCTCGCGCTGCGCGCACTGGCAGCGGTCGCCCTGACGCTCGCGTGTATCGCGCCCGAATGGATTGCACCGCGCGTGGCCGGCGATACGGTCGTGCTCGTCGACCGGTCACTGTCAGTGCCGACGCCTGCCGCCGACGCGGCCTGGGCCGCGGCTTTGCGTCAGCGCGATCGGCCGGCGACGCTCCTGTTCGCGGGCGACGTTGTGAGCGCCGACACAACCGAGCCCCGCAACCGGGCTGCGACCGATCTCGAGCAGGCGATCCGCGCGGGAATCCAGGCGTTGCGTGCGGGCCCGGTGGGCGAGCTCATCGTGATCTCTGACGGGCAAGCGACCGAAGGCGCGACGGAGCGCGCGCTTGAATCGGCCCGGGCTGCGCAAATAGCGGTCAACTGGATCGGTGTCGGCCGGCCGATGCCCGCCGCGCGGATCGTGTCGGTGGAGGCGCCGGATACGGTCGCGGCGGGCCAGTTGATCCCGGTACAGGTCACCGTTGCAGGCGAGTCGTCGGCGCTGCGCGTAGTTGCCAGCACTTCGGACGGCCAACAGGAGGCGGTCGAGGTCCCCGCCGATGGTAAAGCGGCGCGCAGCGCAGGCATTGACGTCCGTGCAGCGCGCCCGGGTCCGGTGACCGTGTTCCTGGGCCTCGCCGACTCCGACGGGCGTGCCGTCGAGCCGGCCCGGCCGGCGGCGTTGGTCATGGTTCAAGGCGCACCTCGGATCCTGTACGTCGCGCGCAATCCGGGAGCGCTCGCGGGCAGCCTCACCGCGGGCGGCTGGCCGGTCGATCGCGTGTCCCCTGAACGCGCACCGGTGACCGACGAAGCGCTCACCGAGTACGGCAGCGTGATCGTCGAGAACGTCGCGGTTCCGGAGTCGCCGCCGGGGTTCTGGTCTTCGCTCGCGAGGGCCGTACGCGAGCGCGGGCTCGGCCTCGCAGTCCTGGGTGGCCCGGACGCCTTTGCCGCCGGCGGCTACCGTGGCTCCGAGCTCGAATCGGTGCTGCCGGTGACCGCGGAGCCCACGCCCGAGGAGGCCTCCGCGGCGGTCGCGTTCGTGGTCGACAAGTCGGGCAGCATGGGCCGCGGCAGTTCGGGCGTTGATCGCCTGAGCGTGGCCCGATCGGCGGTGATCGCGACCGCCGCCGGACTGCCGCCTAGCGCACAGGCCGCGCTCATTTCTTTCGACGTCACGCCGCGCGTGCTCGTGCCACTGACGCCCTACGCGCGCGCGGCGCAAACCATCACGGCGCCGTGGCCGATCGCTGCCGGCGGCGGTACGCGCATCGGGCCGGCGCTTGAATCGGCGGCTTCGCTACTGTCCGGATCGCGCGCCGCGCGCAGGATCGTGGTCCTGGCCACCGATGGGTACGTGGGCGCGGAATCGCTGGCCGCCGCGCGGAGCGCGCTCACGGACGCCCGGGCCGAGCTCGTCATCCTCGCGATCGGCGCCGATGCGGATCTGCCAGCGCTCGCTACGCTCATCCAGGGCACGCAAGGCGAGGTGCTGCCGGTTGCGGCAGTCGCAGAGCTTCCGGACCTGATGCGATCGGCATTTGCGCGCCACGTCGGGCGCGTCGTTCGGGGACCGTTCGCGGTGCGAACGGCGCAGCCACTGCCGTTCCCGCCGGAGGACGCGACCTCCTGGCCCGAGGTATCGGCGTACGCGCCGGTTCGCGCGCGCGCCGGCGCGACGGTGTTTCTCGAGACCGACTCCGGCGATCCGCTGCTCGCCACCCAGTCATTCGGCACCGGCATTACGGCTGCGCTACCGGCAGGCCTCGGGCCATGGACACCGGAGTGGCTAAGGTCCAGCCGCTGGCCCGGATTCAGCGGCGGTCTCATTGACTGGATCAGCCGCGGCCGCAGCGACCCCTCGCTCGCGGTGCAACTCGCCGAGCGCTTTGGGAGCCTGTCGATCGCCGTCGATGCGGCGACCGGACCCGAGTGGTCGCGGCAACCGAATGTCACTCTCAAGATCCTCGGCCCCGACGGCCGGCTGACGGAGACCGCGGCACGTGCCCAAGCGCCGGGCCGGTACGTGGCCACAGTACCGGTCGCTGCCGTCGGCGCTTATCAGGTAACGGCGATGACCGGTCACTCACGCAGCGAGCGTAGCGTCCTGGTCGTCGGGCAAGACGAGAACGAGCAGTACGGCCTGAGCCCTCTCCTCGATGACTGGTCGCGTGCCGGCCTGATCCGCAGGGTGGATCCGTCCAACCTGCCGCCGCCGCCGCGGGCGCCGGATGCCCGGGCGGGCCGATCCTGGCTCGCTGCCGTGGCACTGCTTCTGTTCCTGATCGCGCTCGCGATCGACTACCGCGCTGTCTGGCACGTGCATCGTACGGCTATCATGGGCCGAGTGATGCGCCGGTGAAGGTCGTCGCGAGTGACGAGCGGTCAGGAACTCGAGGTTGTAAGCGCCGACGGCACCCGGCTGCGCCTGCCGATCGCCGGCCCGGGCGCGCGCAGTTACGCATTCACCATTGACTGGCACGTGCGGGTGCTGGTCGGCCTCGCGTGGGCGCTGATCGCCATCGCGGTGCTGGGCGTGCCTTCCGATTTCAAGTCCCTGGCTGGGTCGCGGGGCTCATTGCAGTTCTGGCTCATCATCGGAATTCCCTTCGCGATCTACGTCCTCTACCACCCGGTGCTCGAGATCGCCCTGCGCGGACACACGCCGGGCAAGAACATGGCGGGCGTGCGCCTCGTCAACCGCGCCGGGCTGCCGCCGTCGCGCGGCGCACTGCTGATGCGCAACCTGCTGAGGGTGATCGACTCGCTGCCCGCGATGTACGCGGTTGGGCTGGCGGTTTGCGTGATTCGCGATGATCAGCAGCGTCTCGGCGATCTGGTGGCCGGCACGGTGCTCGTCTACGGGCGCGAAGTGGAGCCTTCGGACTTCGATGACCGGGCGCTGGGCGCCGCTGCCGCGCCCGACACGGGTATCGCGGCGGAATTACTGGCGCGCTGGGACACCCTCGGCCCGCAAGCCCGCCGAGAACTCGCCATCAGCCTGCTCGCGCGCCGCGGCGTACCGAGCGCGGGCAGCGACGAGGAGCTGCGCGCCGGGTTACTTTCGATCCGCGATGGTCTCTGAGTCGAAGTCCGGCGCCCTGCGCGCCTGGCTCAACAGCCGCGCGCCCAGCTGGCGCGCGGCGGCGCTCTTAGCGGAGCGTGCCGCCGCGGGCACGCTCGAGCCGGAACAGGCGGTGCACTTAAGCCAGCAGTACCGCAGCCTGCTGCGCGACCTCGCGAGCGCGCGCCAGAACATGCCGGAGGTCCCGGCACGCCAGGCGCTCGAGGCGCTGTGCGTGCGCCTGCACGCTCTGCACCGCCCACCCGACGCCTCGATGGCAGCTGTGGCGCGCGGATTCCTGACCGAGGATGTCGCGCGCGCGTTCCGTAGGATTCGCCGCCCGCTGATTGCGGTGCTGCTGGTGTTCGCGGCAGCGGGGCTGGCCGGCGCGTGGCTGGTGCTGCGTTATCCCGACCTCGCATCGCTGTTCCTGAGCGATGCCATGATCGAAAAGGTCGAGTCCGGGCACCTGTGGACCGAAGGCATATTGAACGTCGTGCCGCCGGGTGTCATGTCCGTCGGGATATTCACCAACAACATCACCGTCACGCTGTTCACCTTCGGACTCGGATTGCTGCTGGCGCTCGGGACCTTCTACATGGTGGCGCTCAATGGACTGCTGCTGGGCAGCACGTTCGCGTTCACGGCTGAGCGCGGACTCGGGCTGCAGCTGCTCAAGTTCATCTGTGCGCACGGGCCGGTCGAGCTGAGCGTGCTCTGGATCGCCGGGGCCATGGGTGTGTATATCGGCGATGCCATCGCGCATCCGGGCGGTCGTGGCCGGATCGAGGCGCTGAGCGCCGCCGCTTCCGAGATGACGCCGCTGATCGTGTTCTGCATCCTGCTGCTGGTGGGCTGCGGATTCATCGAAGGCTACCTGTCGCCCAACCCCGGCACATCGGTGGCAACCCGCGTGGTGGTCGGGTTCGGCTACTGGCTGCTGATGGCACTCGTGCTCGCCGGCCGGGATGCCTTCACACGCGCCGGCTCTCGCGCAGCGAGTCGTAGCTAGCCAGGAGCGCGTGCTCGAACTGCGCCGGCTCGGCGAGCACGGCAGCGATACCGGTCAGGCGCAGTCGCGTGAGCGTCGCGCGCAGGCTGTCCTGGTAGGAATCGATCGCGAGTCCCAGATAGGCATCGTGCTTGGTCTTGGCCGGAGCGCGTGCTAAGGCCGCGAGCTCGCGGCTCGCGAGTCCGGCGACCAGCACCTGGTGGCGGCGCGCCAGCAGATTGACCGCCTCGACCAGTTGGCCGGTTCCGGTCGGGTCGTCGAGGTCGGTGCACAGCACCAGCAAACTGCGCACGCGCGTCGTGTGCAGGATGGCCAGCGCCGCCGCCATGAGATCGGATTCCGCATTGACCGGTGCCACCGTCTCGAGCGCCGCCCGCAGACGGCGAACTGCCATCAGCCCGCGCGCGGGCGGCAGGCGCACCCGCACCTGGTCGGCATACAGCACCAGGCCCACGCGATCTTCCGTGGCCACAGCGCGCTCCGCGAACCGGGCACAGGCATTCGCGTAGTGACCGAGACGATCGCTGCCATCGAATGTCAGCCGGCTGCGGCGCCCAATGTCGAGCGCAATCAGGATGTCCAGGTGCTGGTCGAGTGCGAAGTCGCGGCTGATGAGTTCCGTGGACCGCGCGCTCGCGCGCCAGTCGATGGTGCGGGTCGCATCCGTGGGCCGGTACGGGCGCAGCTGCAGGAGCTCGAGCCCGGCGCCCGCGCGGCGCTGGTGCGCGCCACCTCCGGCGGCGCCGCGGCCGCGGCGGCGCTCGTGCTCGCTCAGGCAGCCCGGGGCGACTCGGAGCGCCACGCCGACCGGCAGCCGGGCAGGCCACCAGCCCAGCTCCGCACCTCCCAGGACCCGGGCCGACAGCGGCGGGAATTGCAGCTCCCCCAGGCGATCCGCGGCGATCATGTAGCGATCCCGGACCTCGCCCCCGGCGGTTATGCGCAGCCGGCGCACGTTCGATTCACCGTGCACCCCATCAGGCAGTCCCGGCACATATTCGAACTCGACCACTGCCGAACTGCTGGCGCGCGCCGCAAACGCGAACTCGAGCCGCTGTCCGAGTCGGGAGCGCAGCGGACTCGCGCTTATGACCGGCAACCGGCTGGCGCGCGTCCAGGCCTCGACCGCGAGTCCGAGCAAAACCAGCGACAACATCGCACCGGCCAGCACCACCAGCCAGTGCGCATCCGACCAGGTGCCGGCGACGATCAGTGCGCCGGCGAGTGCCACCAGTGCCAGTGCGCGCGGGGCGAGATGCATGGTCAGCGCGGCACCGGTGTCTGGGACAAGACCTCCGCCACCACCGCGCTGGTGGTCGCGCCGTCCAGGGTGGCCTCCGGCTTAAGCGCGATCCGGTGGGCCAGTACCGCCTGCGCCATCGACTTGACGTCATCGGGCGTGACGTAGTCGGCTCCGCCGGTCACTGCCGAGATGCGCGCCGCGTGCAGGAGCGCAAGCGCGCCGCGCGTCGAGACGCCGAGTGACACCGCCGGATGCGTGCGCGTGGTTCGCACCAGCGTCAGCACGTAATCGCTGAGCGCCTCGGCCACGTGGACTGCCCCCGCCTCGGCGCGCGCGCGGCCGATCAGCTCCCCCGGAATCGGCGCGATCGACCGCAGGTCCACGGCGCCCTCGTCGAAGCGTGCCCCGTAACGTTCGAGCACGCCGCGTTCGGTAGCCTCGTCGGGGTAGTCGACCGCGACCGACAGCATGAACCGGTCCAGCTGGGATTCGGGCAAGGGATAGGTGCCTTCGAATTCGAGCGGGTTCTGGGTGGCGATCACCAGAAAGTCCTCCGGCAGCGCGTGCCGCTCCCGGTCCACGGTTACGTGGCGCTCCGACATGGCTTCCAGCAGCGCCGACTGGGTCTTGGGACTCGCGCGGTTGAGCTCATCGGCCAGCACCACCGAGGCAAACAGCGGCCCGGGCCGGAAGCTGAAGGTGGCGCGGCCCTGATCGAACACGTTCTGGCCGGTGACGTCGGACGGCATCAGGTCGGCTGTGCCCTGGATACGCTGAAACGTGCCGCCCAGGCACTGCGCGAACGTGCGCGCCACCAGCGTCTTGCCGAGTCCGGGCGGGCCTTCGATCAGCACGTGCCCGCGGCCGATCAGCGCCACGGCCAACAGCCGGCGCAGCGGAGTCAATCCGACCACCGCTCGATCGAGCTCCGTTTCGAGCCGCATCGCCAGTTCCGCCGCATCGCTCATTGCAGGATCTCCTCCAGCTGGGTCATCGCCTGGCGCAGCTCCTCGATCCGCACCAGGCGATCCTCGCGCAGAGCCAACTCGGCCGCGCGCAACACCGTGACCGCGTGCGGCATCCGATGGCCAGCATTCTCCAGCCAGCTCCAGTCGTCGCTACTCGCACCGGCCGGCGCATGGCGGCGGCGGAACCGGTCGATCATCAGCCGTGCCGCCGCCTGCGGCGGCACGGTCCGTTCGAGCAAAGCAGCGGCACCCGCCGCCAGGCTCAACTCGCCTGGCGCGGGCAGTGGTGGGGGCGGGGCGCTCAGCCGTTGGCTGCCGAGCACCCACGCGAACCACACTCCGATCAGCACGGCGCAGGTGACGTAGAAGCGCGGGTCGGCGAACAACGCGCGCGCGTCGTAGAAGCGCTGTCCGCCCTGATGCGTGTCATCGAAGATCACCGCGCCGCCGGGCGTCAGATTGCTGGTCACGAGATTGGCCAGGAACCGCCCGTTGTCGGCGCGGCCGAGGACGCGATTGGTGAACGCGCTTCCGACGGTGAGCACGATCACCCGGCCGTTACCGCGCGCGGCTACCCAGACCGCGTCGCCGGTCAGCGGTCCCGGTCCGGTGTGCCCCAAGGACAACAGCGGCCCAGCCTCGCCCCGAGGATTGTCGGCGACCCAGCCCTGCGCCGGAAAATCGGACACGGCGGTGACGGCATGCACCCCGGCGTAGTAGGGATGCGGTACCGCAGTGAGCTCGGTGTACTGCGCCTGCGGGAGCGGCAGGGAGCCGCTGGCGTCGGTGCCGAAGCGCATCGATTCGGGTGAGGATCGGACGCCGATTTCGGCGAGTGCCTTGACGTCCGCTGACGGGTCGGTGACGCCCTGAGTAGGGCCGCTCCACCCCGGCGTGTCGGCGAGAGCGGCCGCAATAATAAGAGTGTTGCCGCGCTCCACCCAGCGCGCCAGTGCCTGCCGCTCCCCCTTCCAGGTGGGAACCAGGAACGGAGCGTGGCTGATCAGCACGTTGCCGCTGGGCGAGCTCAGCAGCGACTGCAAAGTGTCGTAGCGGCTGCTCAGAGCGACGACCGGGATTCCAGCACTCGCTACCCAGCGGGCGGCCACCGCGAGGCCATCCGGTTTGGTTTCGCTGGACAGCGGGCGTGACCAAAGCGATTGGCGTGGTTGCGGCTTCGGAACCACGAGCAGATAACAGGCCGCGATCGCCGCGACCGCGAGGCCAATCGCCGTGCCGCGCTCGCTCACGGGTTGAGTCCCTGTGTGAGCGCGAGCGCCTCAAGCTGCGTCTGCGCGCTTGCGATGACCTCGGCCGGCGGGGCGGCGTCGCTGTAGCGCAGCCTTTCTATGGTGCGGGCAATGGGCCCGAGCGTTTCGAGGTCCTGACGCCCGGAGGTGGTACGCGCGAGCTCACGACAGGTCAGTGCGCGCGCATTAGGGATCAGACCGCGCGACTCCAGGCGCACGAGCAGCGCAGCGAAGCGCTCTGCAAGAGTGGCGGATCCGCGCGCCGCCTCCGAAGGCGCGTCGCGGGCCTCGGATGCACGGCTTTCGCCAGACCCGGACCGGCTCGCGCTGCGCCGGCGCAGCACACCAGCGCGGCGCAGACCGAAGATCAGCAGGACGACGAAGACGGCGACCGGAACCCCTCGCGTAATGGCCAGCCCTATCCAGCGAATGCTCTGCTCGCTGAGGTGCAGCTGGTCGAGCCGAGTGCGCAGCCAGTCCGGCAGTTTTACGGACGACGAGCCGAAGGACAGCCAGTCGTCGATGCGATCCCGGAGCCGCTGCCACCAGCCGCGGCGCTCGCTTTGCTGAACGTTGATGCGATCAAGCTCTGCCCTGAGGCGATCCGGATCAAGGGTGATCGTCGCGCGCTCGGCCCCGGCGCGCGCCAGGCGCGCGAGAGAGTGGAGCCTTTCCGGATCCAGATCTGCCGGCCAGGAACGGAAGCGAAGACTGCTGGACAGCGGTCCGTGGGCGATCGCGTAGTCGATGCCTGGGCAGATTCTGGCCACTCGCGCCAGCCCGGCATCGTTGTCGGTCAATCGGTCGGCGCAATCGTCGAGAAACGCCGCCAGCGCTGTGGCATCAGTGCTTGCCTCCAGCAGCGAAGGTGCGCCCGCCTGCGCCGCGGTGGCGAAGCAGATGAGGCCGGTGGCCAGCGCGGCCACCGAGCGAGCGGCGCGCACCTCGGTCTCAACTCCTAGGCGGCAGCTTGTCGATGCGCGCCGCGATGTCGGTGCCCTCCGAGCGCAACCGGAGGTCGTGCCAGATCGCGAGCGTTGTGGCCAACGACAGGGGCAGGGTCAGCACCACCAGCAGCGAGCTCAGCACTTGCGTGACCAGAACCGTCGTATCAACCGTCATGCGCCCGGTTCCACCGAGCACGGCCAACACTGCGGCGGCCACCGCTAGCAAAATCACGTACAGCACGATCATCGCGAGCACCAGCACGCCGACCAAGATCGATATCCGCCAGAAGTGTCCGCGCGTGATCCGCCAGGTGCCGCGCAGCGAATCCATGGGTCCGGCACTGCGCAGCACGATCTCAGGAACGTAGTACATGACGCGCACGAACACGTAGATCGCGCCCAGTATCACCACGGTTACGATCACGATGCCGAGCAAAGCCACGGCACCACCGCCGGCGGCCGCGGCCATGCCGCCGCCAATCCCGAACAGCAGACCAAAGGTCAGGCCCAGCAGAAGCCCGAGCAGCAACGTCGCGCCAATGAGCGCCGGCGTGCGATTGAGTCCCACCCGCCAGGATTCGCCGTTCGATCCGGTCCCTGCATCGAGGGCTGCGAGGCGGTGCAGCGCGGCCATATGAATGATGAGGAACGCCAGAACCGCCACGAGCAGCAACAGCGCGAACGCGGGGCTTATTCTGGGCAGCGCCAAGGCCGCTCCCGGCGCGCCAACGCGAGCCAGCGCGCGGGCCTGAAGCAGCTGGAGCATCAGGCTGACAACCGCAGCGGCAATCGTGTACGGCAGGAGCCCACCCACACCGACGCGGAACAGCCGGAATGCCTGATCGAGGACGCGGCCGATGGACGAGGGCTCCGACGCGAGTATCGCGGTCATGATGTGACTCCCCGACCGGTGGCGCCCGGTTCAGGCGCAGTGTGCCTGAGCGTTCCGGCAAGCTACAAGCACGATCTGCCAGGTCAAGCTCGCGGCGGCAGCGCGGCAATTTTAGCGATCAGGTCCCAACCCTCTGCGCGCATCAGCAAATCGTGCCGACTGGCCAGCAATACGCTTGTCCAGAACGGGCCACCGAAGAGTTGCGTCAATGCGGAGGTCACGGCGACGGCGACGTTTGCGGCGCTGACCGGGGCGGCTCCCTGGCGCACCACGGCGGCAGCCAGGGCTTTGGCGCCGAATCCGAGACCTGCGTAAAGCGCAATGGAAATGCCTGCAGCGATTCCGAACAACATTGTGAGCCGCCAAAATTGCCCGCGAGTCATGCGCCAAGAAGATTCCAGCGCGCCCGCCGGGCCTGCGTCCCGAAGGATCAGCTCCGGATAGAAATACGAGAGGCGCACTGCCAAGAGGGGCAGTAACACGAGCGCGCCTGCTGCGATCACGAAGGGGACAACGCCTGAACCCAGAAGCAAACCAAGAATAAATCCCGCGATGACCAGCGCGCCCACGCCGGCGATGATCACGGCGATCAAGAGCAGACTCCCGACTAACAGGATCGGCGCGCGCTTCAAAGCAACTAGAATCGATTCACGCGTCGAACCGGACCCAGCCGAGAGGGCGGCCATCCGATGAACCATCGCGCAGCCAGCCAGGCATGCGATGACTATCGTGACCACGGTAGTAATCCAGCCGAATACGCCAATCCGCGGAACGTGGGCCGGCGCGCGCACGAGAACACCAAATGACTGCGTGTCAGCCGGGAACAGCAGCCCCACAATCAGGGTCCCGACGGCACCAATCACGGTGAATGGCAGTACGCCGCGCACACTGACGCGAAACAGCTGCAGGCTCTGGTCGAGCACTCTCCCGATCGTTGAGGGACGGGAAGCGAGCATGGTAGCCACAGCGCAGCTCCCCGACTGGCGCGGCACAATGGCGGCAGTGTGCGCGCCGGCTGCTGCAAGCGGCAACCGCCGCTGTAACCCGTGGTCGCGGCGGTTTAATTCAGCTTGATCTGAACGTCCACACCCGCCGGAAGCTCGAGCTTCATGAGCGCATCGACGGTCTTGTCGGTGGGATTGAGGATGTCCATGAGCCGCTTGTGGGTGCGGATCTCGTACTGGTCGCGCGCGTCCTTGTCGCCGTGCGGGGCAACGAGCACGGTGAAGCGCTCCATCTTGGTCGGCAGCGGTACCGGACCGCGAACGGTGGCACCGGTGCGCTTGGCGGTCTCGACGATTTCACGGGCCGAGGTATCGATCAGGCGATGATCGAAGGCCTTGAGCCGGATGCGGATGTTCTGGTTGGCCATGACACTGTCCTCACAAAGAACGGCGGAAGCGCTCGGCTTCCGTCAGGGTGCCGCTCGCGCGGCAGGTTCTGGACTATTGCAATATCTTCGACACCACGCCCGCGCCGACGGTTTTGCCGCCTTCGCGGATCGCGAACCGCAACCCCTCCTCCATCGCGATCGGAGAGATCAGCTCCACGGTCATCTTGATGTTGTCGCCCGGCATCACCATCTCG